>PDVJ01000619.1_pt1 | contig 12131 bp, 7 predicted proteins | sample 1369811 | NCBI WGS metagenome assembly PDVJ01 (sample SAMN07795376, study PRJNA414565) | Alkali sediment metagenome, whole genome shotgun sequencing project. | reverse complement strand
CCTTTCTCGCACTGTAAACGCGACGCTGAATCCTCTAACCTCTTGATGTCCCTGCTTGCCTTCATGAGATCGGTCAAGTTCTGTCAATATTCGTTGCATCCTTCGAGGCGGCCCCACTTTCTCCAATCCATGAAAGATTACGGTTTCTTTTGATCTTTAATCCGGCCATTCAGGTTCCCCCAGTTTAGGCTAACGCCGCGAGAGTATTGAATTGTCCTCTAAACAGCGGCCCGGCCGACGCACTTCCGCCTTCATCCCAAGCCCTTCCTTCAAAGAGCCGAGCGCGTTTGGAATGCCACTTGCTTAAGGCTGTAATCAGGTCACTCACGAACCTTTGAAGGTAAAGGATGGGGTAGACAATGACGGTTCAAAATACCTCCGCTTCAACGAAGTTGTATGTGGGCATTGACGCCGGATCCGTGAGCGTCAACGGGATGGTGATCGATGAGAAGAGGCAGATCCTCTATGAGTCCCCCTATGTGCGCCACCTGGGAAAGGTGGAGGAGAATGTGATAGCCCTCATCCGAGAACTTTACAAACGATTCGGGCAAGAGAGCGTCATCTGCATTGCTTTCACCGGGAACCACGGGAAGAAACTCAGCGAAAGGCTTGGAACGTTTTACGAGTTCGAGATCATCAGCCAGGTATTGGGAGCGATTCACATCCAGCCGGATGTAAGGACTGTGATGAGCATGGGCGGGCAGGACACAGCCCTGGCCCAGATCAATCATCATGGAGCCGGCTGGGAATTGGCCTACTTCAACACCAACGGGCCCTGTGCCTCCGGCACGGGCTCCTTCATCGATCAACAGGCAGAGCGTCTGGCCACCGCCGTGTACGAGAAAAGGAAAGGCAAGGAACAACGGCCCATTGATTCCATCCTTGATGACTTCATCTCCCTTGGACTGAAGAGCCAAAAGCCTGCCAGTGTCGCATGCCGCTGCACGGTCTTCACCAAGTCCGACATGATCCACCTACAAAACAAAGGAGAACTCCTTCAAGACATCATTTACGGTCTCCATGTGGGGAACGCGAGAAATTACCTAAGCACCATCGTGTCGAAGCGCTCCCTTTTGGAACCTATCCTCTTCATCGGAGGCCTGTCTCTGAACGCCCTTCAGGTGAGGGCCTTCAGAGAGTATTTCCCCGGCCTCATGGTCCCGCCTCACAGCACCTCCATCGGCGCTTTGGGCGTTGCGCTTCAAGCCCTTCAATCGGGCCGGAAAGATTGCCCTGACCTTGAAAAGGGTTTGATCCAAGATCCTGGGCAGACGCTTTCCGTGCCTATCGGTTCAAGACTTGTGCTGGGAAAAACCGTATTTCCAGAAAAGAACGAGGTCCCATGGAGACTTCTTGGCAGCAGTCCACGAGGCTATCTGGGCATTGATGTGGGGTCCACCACCACCAAGTACGCGCTCATCAACGACAGGCGGGAGATTATCCAAAAACGCTATGTTCCCACCCAGGGAAAGCCCATCGAGGTCACCCAGGCACTCCTCCGGCACCTCAGGGAGCAGATTAGGGACCGAGTGCAGGTCATGGGAGTGGCCACCACAGGTTCCGGAAGGAGCGTGGTTGGAGACTTCGTGAATGCGGATCTCATCATTGACGAGATCACCGCTCACGCAAGGGGCGCAGTGGAAATTGACCCTGAGGTAGATACCATCTTTGAAATCGGAGGCCAGGACTCCAAATACATCTCCATTGCCAACTCCTACCCTCTTGATTTCGACATGAACAAGGTCTGCGCTGCAGGCACAGGGAGTTTCCTCCATGAACTGGCCAACAAGTACGGGATCGATATCGTGGGGGAGTTCCAGGAGATTGCGCTTTCTTCGCACGAGCCTGTGAAGCTTGCGGAACGGTGCACCGTATTCATGGAATCAGACCTCGTGTCCTATCACCAGAAAGGGGTGCACAGGGAAGACCTCATCGGAGGGCTCTGCTATGCCATTGTCCACAACTACCTGAACCGAGTCGTGGGAAACCGCAAGATCGGGCAAAGGGTGATGTTCCTCGGCGGACCCTCCTTGAACAAGGCGGTGGTCGCGGCTTTCGAGAACGTTCTTGGTCAGGGTCTTCTGGTGCCCCGCCACAGGGAAGTGCTCGGGGCCTACGGAGCAGCCATCAGCCTGCAGGAGAAGATGCTCTCTGAGAGAAGGAGGGAGAGCACCTTCAGAGGGCTCGACAGCGCCATCGAAGACAGGATGAACCACGCGGAAAGGACTTGCCGCTCAGACCCTGAGTGCCACAACCAGTGCAAGCTGAAGGTTTACAATTTCGACGGTCGCAAAAGCATTTGGGGAGGAGAGTGTGGGAGGTATGAACTGAGCAGGCGAACAGGGGACAGGAAGGAGAACTTCTTCGAAGTTCGGCAAAGGATCTGGCAGAGCCACATGGAGGGAGTCTACGTGCCTCTTCAGGACGCCCCTTTGATGGAGGCGGATGGGAGACCCACAGTGGGCATGATCAGGGCTCTCTACGGACTTCAAGGGAGCGTATTGTGGGCCCACTTCTTTGATCAACTCGGGCTTCGGCTCGTGCTCACACCGCCGACGAACGAACAAATTTCCAGCATCGGCATCGAGACGATGGTGGCGGAGACCTGCTATCCCGTGAAGGTTGCCCACGGTCATGCCAGAGAGTTGATGGGAAAGACGAGGTACCTCTTTCTTCCCACCCTGATCGACATGCCCACGCCTGAGCCATCGGAGAGGGGATTTTACTGCCCCATGGTACAGAGCAGCTCTTACATGATTCGCGCGGCAATGGGAATCCATGGGACCACTCTCCTGAGCCCCGCGCTCAACCTCAAATTTGATCCTGAAATGCTGGCGCTGGACATCTACAAGCAACTGAAAGGGAAGCTGGGTTTGAAAAAGGGCCGGGTGAAAACCGCCCTTCAGTATGCCCTCCTGAGGCAGGAGCAATTCGTGAAAGAGCTTTACCTACGAGGAAGAGAAATCATCAAGAACTTGAGCCCTGATGAGCCGCTGGTGGTGGTGACAGGACGACCCTACAACCTTTATGATGAAAGGGTAAACCTCAGACTCGGACAGAACCTTGCCAGGATCGGGGCGGCGGCGTTGCCCATGGACTTCATGGATGTGTCTGACGTGGATCTGTCGGACTTCTCTTCCATGTACTGGGGTCTCGGGGGACAGATTTTGAGAACAGCCAGAAGGATCAGGAGCGTGCCGACCTATTTCGGCCTTCACCTGACCAATTTCGGCTGTGGCGCAGATTCTTTCATAGAACACTTCTACAAGCACATTATGGGGGACAAGGCCTATCTGATTCTGGAGATGGATGAGCACAGTGCTGCGGCCGGAGTGATGACGAGGATCGAGGCATATAAGAATGTGATTGAGAACAGCGTCCGGAAACTCGAACGAGGGCTCAGCCGGAGGTTTGCTAACTAGCAGGTTGCTGAAAAACGCCCATCTACGGCGTTGCCCTCGTCCCTCGTCATTGCGACGTACTGGACTGTACGTCTCACTCCTCGGGATTTCGGGCTCCTTGTATCTGAGCGTTTTTGAGCAACCTGCGATCAGAGTTTTTTTAGCTTCGGGCTGCTCGGATATTGGATTTTAGTTTTTCTAAGCCAGGCCTTGCCAGGGACGTCTTTCCAAATCTTTTCTCGAAGTCCTCTTCTCCCATAAGCAGAATCTCATCTGTCGACGGCATGGTCATGCCGGCCGCAAGGGCGCCTTTATTGAAAGGGCACGCCTCCTGACATCTGTCGCAGCCCAAGAAGCATCTTCTCATTTCCCGACCCAAAACCGGATTCATCCTCCTCTTGTACTCGGTGGTTAGATAGGAAAGACATTTCGACGCATCCAAATGATAGGGCATCTCAAGGGCCCCCGTGGGGCAGGAATCCATGCAGAGGGTGCAGGCACCACACTGATCAGCCATGGGCTCAACGATCGGGTGTTGCAGAGGAACGGTGGTCAGTATTTCGACGAGAAAGAAGTAGGAGCCGTAGCCCGGAATAACCAGCAAAGTATTCTTTCCTATGAAACCAAGACCGCTCTGCCACGCGACGCTTTTCTCAAGGATCGGCGAAGAATCAACGCAGACCCTTGTTCTGCTTCCCGGATAGGTCTTCTGGATCCATCCGGATAGATTCTTGCCGAGTTTTCTTAACCGAAAATGGTAGTCCTCCCTCGAAGGATCTGCATATCTGGCAACCCAGTACCCATCCTCCGTTTCATGTCGAGCGTTTGGGTAAGGGTAGGCAAGGGAGATGATCGTCTGACAGCCTTCGAGCAATCTAGAAGGATCCGCCCGGACGTCGAGATTCCTTTCAAGCCAGACCATGTCGGCATGTTTTCGGTCTGCGAGCCGGCTGAGGAACGAATCGAAATGAGCAGGCCGGTGGGGCCGGGAAAAACCAATGGCGATAAAACCCATGCCTTTTGCTTGCTCAATGAACTGAGAAATCATTTTCGTTTGCCTCTCCCTTGATCCTCGGCTTTTGTGTATTCCCAGATTTTGAATTTGGATTTTCAACTTTGATGGCTTCGTCAGAAGTCCGCAAACGCGGTTTTCCGTCATTCCGGCGAAAGCCGGAATCCAGTCTTTTCAAGTCATTATAAATTCTCTGGACTCCGGTTTTCACCGGAGTGACGACCTTTTACCGGAGCATCAACTTTGGATTTGAAAAGGCTGTTTTACGTGGACTTCCGCCCGTCAACAAGGATGTCTCTCATTCTGGAAGAAGGGGAGCATCCAGATCATAAGGCGTCAGGCTTTCATACCCTTCTTCCGTGACCAGGATCGTCTGTTCGAATTGTGCTGAGAGAGAGCGGTCGTCGGTCACTGCGGTCCAGTTGTCCGCGAGAATGTGAAGATCCTTCTTGCCCAGATTGATCATGGGTTCGATGGTGAAGACCATCCCCGGAACCAGGATCGTTCCCTTTCCCTTCTGGCCGAAGTGCGGCACCTGTGGAGGTTCATGAAAGTCAAACCCAACCCCGTGACCCACGAATTCACGGACCACAGAACACCCCTGAACTTCTGCATAGGTTTGAATGGCCGAGCCTATGTCGCCTATTCGATTGCCCGGTTTCACCACGGCCATTCCCTCTTTGAGGCTTTGTCTGGCCACTTCCACGATTTTTCGGGCATCAGGACCGGGTCGCCCGGCAAAAAAGGTCTTGCTTGCGTCGGCATAGTATCCCTTCAGGATCGGGGTCACATCCACATTCACGACGTCCCCCTCTTGAATGACCCTCTTTCCCGGGATGCCGTGGCATATCTCCTCGTTCACAGACACGCACACACTCTTCGGGAAGCCTCGGTAGTTCAGAGGAGCCGGGACGGCTCCGTATCGCAGCGTAAAATCATGGACGAGCGCGTTGATCTCATCCGTGGTCATGCCAGGTTTCAGTTTTTCTGCAACGAGATCCAGTGTGGCAAGAGCAAGCCGGCCGGCTGCATGGATCGCCTCAATGTCCGTTTTCTCTTTGAGCCTGATCCTATATTCCCGATAGTACTTCTCCTTCAGCTTGACCGAACCCAAAGATTCTTTTCCCATGCAGCACTTCTTGTACTTCAAGCCGCTGCCGCAGGGGCAAGGATCATTGCGGCCAACCTTCGATTCTGTGTTCCTGAAAAAAAGCACCCCAGTCGGAGCCTCCTCAGATCTCTCTCAAATGACGAAGCGAGTTTCGAAGACGTCGTGTTCAAGTTTTCTATCCCTACCAGAACCTTCAGTCCAAATCAACGCGCAAAAGCGGTTCCCCGCTGAATTTATGTATTGAATCTCCAATGGGGAGAAGGTATGTAGGGCTTTGGAGTGAACATTTCTTGAAAGCCGGGACAAGAACTCTTTTACAATCTCCTCATGTATGGGCCTTCACGACCTACTTCGCTGAAGGGTTTCCTTACACCATCATCCGCATTGTTTCCTCTGTTTTTTTTCGCGACATGAAAGTCAGCCTCGAGGCGATCGGCCTGACTTCTCTTTTCGGCATTCCGTGGGTCATCAAGTTCCTCTGGGGACCGCAGATCGACGAGTATGCCACCAAGCGGCGCTGGATGATCTCCCTGCAGTTCCTCCTTGGAGTGATGGCGATCGGCGTCGCCTTCCTCACCTCTGCGCCGTCAGGGATAAAGATCATCGCAGTCCTTCTCTTCATCGGGTCTTTCATCGCTGCGACCCATGACATGGCCATTGACGGCTACTACATGGAAGCTCTGGATGAGGCCGGACAGGCGAAGTTCGTGGGCTACCGGGTCATGGCCTATCGGATTGCCATGATGACCGGTACGGGCGTCGTCGTCACCATCGGTGCAACAGCAGGCTGGTTCGCAAGTTATCTTGCCTCGGCGGTTCTTCTCTTTTTGCTCACCCTCTACCATTTCACTTTTCTTCCAAGAGTTGAAAAAGAAAAAAAGCCTTTCCGTGAACTGCTGAAATCGTTTCTTAAAGGGAATTCTCCGGTTATCCTGGTGATCCTGGGTCTCCTGATCATCGGGTCTTTCATGTTTCGAGAAGACGTTCAAAAGGCGGTGGCGGGAGTCCCCTTCCTTCTGAAGATCAGTTTTTCCGGTTGGATCGGCATCGGACTTCTGCTTGCCTTGATTCTCCTGGCCTCCTTCAGGGAAAAGATCAAGGGGTTGCTGCTGGGTGACAGGGAGTCTTTCTATGCCCGGGCTTTCATGGCCTACATGGACCGTGACGGAATGGCGGTTGTTCTCGCTTTCATCATTCTCATGAGAACCGGCGAGTCCATGCTGTCTTCCATGGTGTCTCCCTTCATAGTGGATTTGGGGATCAAGGTTCATTACGGTTGGATCTCCGGAGGGGTGGGGCTTCCTTTTTCCATTCTCGGCGCCATGGCAGGGGGATGGATGATTTCGAAGTACACTCTTGGAAGAACGATCTGGCCGTTTCTTCTGGCGCAAAATCTGACGAACCTGCTTTACATGGCCCTGGCCCTTCACCTCGGCCCTTGTCTTGCGCTGAACACGGGCGCTCAGGAGATCACTCCCATCGGCTCGGTGAACCTTTTCTTCGTGGCTCTGGTTCACGCCTTTGATCAGTTTGCAGGCGGTCTCGGCACCTCTGTCTTAGTAACGTTTCTCATGCGAACCTGCCTTCCTGATTTTAAGGCAGCTCACTTCGCTATCGGCACAGGGCTCATGAACCTGAGTGGAGTGTTCGCAGGGGTGGCCGGCGGATTTCTGGCGGAAAGGCTGGGCTATGGCTATTTCTTCGGGATCAGTTTTCTGGTTTCGATCCCCGGCATGGCGCTCATCTTTTTCGTCCCTTTTCCGGAAACAAAGCGGAGCCATGAGCCGGTGCCCCTTCCTTGAAGGGATGCCCATTTACAGGATGAGTGTTGGCGCTAACCTCTTGCGAGAAAGGTTTTAGGGTCGAGAAGAACCTTTTCATCCAGCAGCGTGGTGCTTTCATGATCCTTCAGAAGCCTGAGCTCCACAGCCGACTGAGTGGGTTGAAGCTCAATGACCATGCTGAAGAAGGAATGGAACTTGTCGGCGGGCGCGGGAATGCCCTGGGTCTTGGTGTCGTCAGGGCTTCCCTTGGAAAGGGCCGAAAACCAGATTTCCACCTGAAACTCCTGAGCCAGTTTTTTCAACCCTTCGAACATCTCCACCCCGGCCTTTGAAAAGTCCAAACCGTCCACGATGAGCGTGTCCGGGACAAATCCCACTTTTTCTGACAAGTTCTTCAAATTCTCCCTCAGCCGGCGCAGGTCAAAGCTTTGGTTCAGATAGGCAAGGATCATCCTATTCTTTTCAATTTGAGCCTTTATGTCGGAGGGGTATGTCAGGGCGAGAGCCTCCGCAAGCTCGGAAAAGATGACATTGTAGTAGGAGGTCACTTTTTCCGGGCTGTCCTGCAGGGAGGCGTGGACCAGTTTTTCATTTCGGAGAAGCTTGTCCATGGCGATGTGGACAAGGCAGGCTGTTTTCCCGACTCCTGCCCGGGCCACCAGGACTCCAAGATTTCCGCGGCCCAAGCCCTTGCGGGACGACTTTTCAAGGATCTTGAGAAGACTGCTCTTCGTGGTCATTTCTTTCCTCCCTTCAGTCTGTCGGCAAATGTTTTCTTGAGCTCCTCAGCAATGGAATCCGGCACCTTGTGATACTTTGAAAACTCCATGGTGAACTCCGCCTTACCCTGGGTGAGCGAGCGAAGGGTGGTCGCATAGCCGAACATCTCCGCAAGAGGGACTTCCGCTTCAACGGTCGTAAAGACCCCGTCTTCTGCGGAACTCGTGATCATGCCCCTGCGCTGGTTGATGGAAGCCATCACGCTCCCCTGGAAGTCGGAGGGGCATTCCACAGCCACCTTCATGATCGGTTCCAGGAGGAGAGGTCTCGCATTCATGTAAGCCTGCTTGAACGCGCCGATGGCCGCCTGTCTGAAGGCGAGCTCTGAGGAGTCCACGGAGTGGGAATTGCCGTCATTGATCGTGATCTTCATGCCAAGAATCGGAAAGCCCAGAAGAAGACCCTTTTCAAGACAGGCCCGAAGGCCTTTTTCCACAGCGGGAATGAACTCCGTAGGGATTGCTCCACCCTTCACGGCATTGACGAACTCAAACTCCTGGCCTTCGGAAGGCTCCATGAAACCGGCCACGCGGCCGTACTGTCCGGCGCCTCCTGTCTGTTTCCTGTGGGTATAGTTGAAATCCGCTTTGCGGGAAACGGCTTCGCGGTAAGCCACCTGGGGCATGCCTGTCTCCACTTCTGCGCTGAACTCCCTCCTCATCCTCTCCACGTAGATTTCGAGATGGAGCTCCCCCATGCCGGAGATGATGGTCTCACCGGATTCCTGATCCACGCGGGAGCGGAAGGTGGGGTCTTCTCTCACGAAACGGTGGATGGCTTTAGACATCTGGGTGCTCGACTTGTTGTCTTTCGGGGTAACGGCGAGAGAGATCACGGGCTCCGGGACCCGCATGGAGGTCATGGCATAGTTGACCGTCCCGTCGGTAAACGTGTCACCGGAGAAGCAGTCGATCCCGAAGAGAGCCACAATGTCACCGGCCTCAGCCTGCTGGGTGTCTTCCATTTCACTGGCATGCATCATCACCAGCCTTCCCACCTTGATGCGTTTCCTGTTCCGCGTGTTAAGGAGTTCAGCACCTTTGCGAAGCGATCCCTGGTAGACCCTGAGATACGTCAACTGACCATAGGGAGTTACTTCCAGCTTGAAGGCAAGGGCGACGAGGGGCGCCTCCGGATCAGAGGTGAGGATGACTTCATTGTCGTCCGTCTCGAGATCCAGGGCGCTGTTTTCTACTTCACCCGGTGAAGGAAGATACCGGTTCACGCCGTCAAGGAGAGGCTGAACGCCGATGTTCTTGTAGGCCGAGCCCAGAAACACCGGCGTGAGTTGTCGTAGAAGAGTCCCTTTGCGGACGGCCTTCTGGATCAGTTCATCCGTCACCTGATCTTCAAAAATCGCCTCCATCAGCTCATCCGAGAACATGGAGGCCGCATCAAGAAGCTCTTCCCTTCTGGCTTTTGCTTCACTTCGGAGATGGGAAGGGATCTCTCCGGTCACCAGGGTCTCTCCGTAAGCCCCTTCAAAAAAGACGGCTTGCATGGAGACCAGGTCGATGACGCCCTTGAACTCCGCTTCAAGGCCGATGGGAATCTGCATGAGAACCGCGTTGTGATTGAGCCTCTGGCGGAGCTGATCCACCACCCTGTACGGACTGGCGCCGGAGCGGTCGCACTTGTTGATGAAAGCGAGCCTTGGGACTTTGTAACGGTTCATCTGGCGGTCGACGGTGATGGACTGAGACTGCACTCCTCCCACGGCACACAAAACCAGGACGGAACCGTCGAGGACTCTCAGCGCCCGCTCCACTTCAATCGTGAAATCCACGTGGCCGGGCGTGTCAATGATGTTGATGGTATGCCCCTTCCATTCGCAGTGGGTGGCGGCAGACTGGATGGTAATGCCTCTTTCCTTTTCCAGTTCCATAGAGTCCATGGTGGCGCCCACACCGTCTTTGCCTTTGACTTCGTGCACCGCATGGATTCTCTTGGTGTAATAGAGGACCCTTTCCGTCAGAGTGGTCTTCCCTGCGTCAATGTGAGCACTGATGCCAATGTTCCTCGAACGTTGAATATCCTGAGCCATGAAAAACTCCGATGCCGGCATTTCCTTGGTCCCTCGGTCACAGGTTCTCCCGGGCTGCCGGTGAAAAAAATGAAAAAGAGGGTTCTTGGTGAACCCTCTTTTAAGCATACCGGATGCTTTTGTAAATGGGAAGCGTGTTTATAGGCTAAGAAAGCCTTGCATGTCAAGTCCCTTCTGCCCCTTCCGAAAATCACATCTTGGTCAGATGGTAGCGTGCCACCGGAATCACGCTGTCAGCGATCTGTCTCCGGAGAGTCACGGTGTTGATCGGTGTGTTCCGGCTAAGTCTTTTGAGCGCCATCAACTGGGTTCTCAACTCTTCGCCTTCCGCGAGGGAGGCAAAGATCTGCTTGGCAAGCCACTCGCTCTTGGCAAAGGCGTCGTTGATGTAGGCCCGCGTAACAGCAATCTGGATCGCGGATTTTTCCTCGCCCTCCTTCTGAACCTTCTTGAGCGTGCGGAGCAGGGCGGATTCCATGGCAAAGATCTCGATGATGATATCCGAGATCATGGCGATGATCTCCTGCTGATTTGCGAGCTTCTCCATGTACTTCTGCACAGCCGCACCGGCGGCCAGAAGCGCGATCTTCTTGGCCATGGAAACCAGCTTCTTCTCCTTCTCAAGAGTTCCTTCCGGCTCGGTCATTTCAGGCCTGAAGGTGAGGAGGTCCTGGGTGGTCTGCTGGATCACCTGAAGCAGCGGTAGCTCGCCTTTCATGGCCGCACGCATAAGCGTGTCCACAATCAGCATTCGGTTGATCTCGTTGGTTCCTTCCCAGATGCGGTTGATTCTGGAATCCCGGTAAGCCCCTTCGGCCGGATAGTCCTGGATATACCCATAGCCTCCGAAGATCTGAACGCATTCATCGACGACGAAATCGAGCATTTCCGTGCCGAAGACTTTGTTGATGGAACACTCCAGGGCGTATTTTCGGATGGCTTCGCCTGTTTTTGCTCCTGCATCGGCTTTCGTGGGATCAATGCCTTCCAGGGCCATATCCAGCAGGAATGCCGTACGATAAGCCATGCTTTCAACGACGTAAATCTTGATGAGCATGTCGGCGATTTTCTGTTTGATCAGTCCGAACTCACAGATCGGTTTCCCGAACTGGACTCTGCCCTTGGAGTACTTCACGGCTTCCGAGAAGACCGATTTGGCTGATCCGACCACCATGGGAGCGATCTTGAAACGGCCCACGTTGAGGGTGTTCAAGGCAACCACGTGGCCCTTTCCCAATTCACCCAGAACGTTTTCCACAGGAACTTTGACATTCTGGAAAATGACGGCGCGGGTGGAGCTGCCGTGCATTCCCATTTTTTTCTCTTCTTCATCCACGGAAACGCCGTCCCACTTTCTCTCCACAATGAAGCTGGTGAACTTCGTCTCGTCGATCTGAGCGTAAGTGATGAAGAGGTCTGCAAAACCGGCATTGGTGATGAACTGTTTGGTTCCGTTCAGGATGTAATGCTTGCCGTCTTCCGATAGCACGGCCCTTGCCTCGGCACCCAAAGCGTCTGACCCATGGCCGGGTTCCGTGAGGGCATAGGCTGCCACGATTTCAGCGCTCGCTATTCTGGGCAGATATTTCTTCTTCTGTTCAGGGGAACCAAAAAGAACAATGGGAAGGCTCCCGATGCCCGTTTGCACCCCGTAGGCCGCCATGAAGCCCGAGACTCCGAAGCAGAGCTTTTCAGCGATCAGCATGGAACTGACCTTGTCGAGCTCCGAGCCCCCGAACACTTCGGGCATGTCCGCTCCGAGGAATCCGAGTTCTCCTGCCTTCAGAAGGAGCTGTTTCAGAAGTTCATAGTTGACTTCCCGAAGCTGCTCGCTCCTGGCAAGAAGCTCCTTGATGGCGAACTCCTCGGCCGATTGGGCCACGAGGCGCTGATCTTTGGAATAGTCCTCAGGGGTAAAGACCTCCTCAGGCAAAGCATCGGTAATCAAGAACTCTCCGCCTTTAAAAAGTTTTTCCTTTGCCATGGTCGTTCTCCTTCT
>PDVJ01000618.1_pt1 | contig 12140 bp, 11 predicted proteins | sample 1369811 | NCBI WGS metagenome assembly PDVJ01 (sample SAMN07795376, study PRJNA414565) | Alkali sediment metagenome, whole genome shotgun sequencing project. | reverse complement strand
TAGTGTTCGGATATGATGCTCCTACTGCTGACGATAATTATGAATGGAATAATTCTGCAAGCTTTAGCGTAAAAAGCGCAAACCCACCAGTACAGCTTGTGATTGTAAACGATGGCAGCGGAACAGCAACCGATAAAAAAGTAAATGTTCCTGGATATGTATCTGGCGCAAATCAAGCTGCGACAATAGATATCGAATTTGATATCTTCGGTCGAAGCATCAATAATGAATTCAGAAATGCATACTATGGTGACGATCCTGATGAAGAAGACGGAGTGTTGGATAATATTACTATCGAAGGAGATATCCTCTATCCCATTGATGCGACCACGCTTGTTCACGGCACACACGGAAGATGGACTGCCACGGTAACACCAACAAAACCAGGTGGAACAATCACTATAGCAATCGACTGGCCTGGAGATGAGAATGGAACTGCAACAGAAACCATTGAAATCGTCAACGGAACATTTGTAACCTCTGCGGTTGAATCATTTACTGTTGGGGCAGATTATAACCTCACTGTCACCGTCAAAGATATGGACGGTGCTCCCGTGAAAAATGCCTACGTTGTTCTCCTGTGGCAAGACCAATCTACAAGATGTAACCTTACGAATGGAACAAACAAAGCAGGTAATGGTCTCAACGGTGAATACACTTTCTGGATTCCACCACATAAGAAAGATGCAACAACTCCAGACACAGCCCCGCAAAACCTCACCGTAGCAGTACGATGGTATGGTGATTTCTGGGGATACACCAAAGTCATCATGGAACGAAACCATAACATGATGGTCAATGTCACACCAACCACTGCATATGCTGGTGACGCCATTGAATATGATATCATGGTCAACCTTGTTGGTGGTGGACTTCCTGATGATACTGATTTAACTGTTGCTCTGTATAACGCAACCGGAGAGCTCGTCACCGGTGATGACGCATGGTCAAAAACAGAGGACTATTCCATCACAAATGAAGAGATTATTCTTACTGGAGGAACCTATCATATCTATGCCTACAATGCAACGCATGACAGTAAAGGGAATAACGCGACACTTATCGTTACCAATTATACCGTTACTTCCTCACCATCTATACTCGCATGGGTGATAGATGAAGCGGTTAACATGACCTTCCAGCTAACACCAGCAGGAAACGGTACATTAACATTATACAACATGTCAAGTATTCCAGAAGCTTCGGATCTAGGACAAACCACTCAAATCGCGATAGAAAACGGAGTCGGTACCCTTGACGAGGTAAACGCAGTAACTCTCGGGAACGTCACTTTCAGCTTTATTCCTGATGGTGGTGCGGATAGATGTGCTGATGGTTTGCTCCGTGTTACAACTGCGACAGCAACACCAAGCCCTGCAACCATCTACAATGGTGAACCAACCTTGGTAACCATTACGGTCACACATCCAGCAACCGGAACCCCGTTGGAAGACGTTCGAGTAGGACTCGACCACGGTATACCGCTTAATGAATCAATTCTCGCTAAATTACCCACTGACCAATTCACTGGTGCAGATGGTAAAGTAGAGTTCTCAATCACTGCAGATGCCAGCGGTAACGTCACGATCTACATTGAAAACGAAACCGATCCTGATAACGAATTCGTCATCGTAGCAGCAGCTCGAAAGCAGATGACGATCAGTAATGATCCATCAGTTGACGAAGCAAAGACCTTCACGATTGAAGCAAAATCCAACGGAGTACTCATCACCGGTACTGTTACGTTCACCTTCAATGGACAAACCTGGCCGACTACAACCGGTGTCGCAACCATCACTGCCCCCTCAGTGACAACCTCGTTGACCTATCCAATCACGGCAACCGCTGAGGGATACACCAGCGTTTCGGGCACCATTATGGTCTTGAACGTTCCGAAACTTATCGTCGCCATCTCTGGTGACGTAAAAGCTGGACAGACCTTTACCTTGACCGTTGCTGACGATGCAGGTAACGCAGTCATTGGTGCAACCGTCACCTTTGAAGGAAAGACCTACACCACTGGTGCTGGCGGAACAGTTACTATGACTGCACCAACAACTGAAGGCAGCTATCCGGTCTCAGCGACCTTCCCAGGATTTGGGTCGGTATCATCCACAGTAACTGTCCTGAAAGGCGGCGGAATTCCCGGATTTGAACTCCTGACACTAATAGCAGCAATTGGAGTAGCGTTCCTGCTCCTCAGACGCAGACGGAACTAAACACAAACATAAAGGGGTTTTACCCCTTTTTTATCTCTTTTTTTTCAAAACTTTTTTAAGCCCCTTGTTTTTATACTCTTACCTGGAGTGAGTAAATCTGAAGGTCAGTATTGTTATCCCCGCGGTCAACGAGGAACGCGGCATTGGTAAAACCATTGACGCGGTGAACAGAGACTATTTTACGAAACATACATGGGATCTTGAGATCCTCATCGTCGATGGAAACTCAATAGATAAAACCAGGGAAATCGCATCAAGCAAAGGAGCTGAGGTTATTCTTGAGAAACGAAAAGGATACGGCCGAGCCTATAAAACTGGGCTTGCAGACGCAACCGGGGATATCATCGTCACCGGTGATGCTGATGCGACCTACCCGTTTGATACCATCCATAAATATATCCAACTACTCCTTGATTCACACCTTGATTTCATCACCACGGATCGCTTTGCAGGACTCAAGCACGGTTCGATGTCTCTGAAACACCGGTTTGGGAACCTGACCTTAGCCTGGACCCTTCGAATCCTCTTCTTAGTCAACATCAGAGACTCCCAATCAGGTATGTGGATCTTCAAACGAGACGCACTCTCAAAAATACAACCATTAGAAACATTCAACGACGGAATGCCATTCTCAGAGGAAATAAAGATAGAAATGTTCACCAATAAACACCTCAAGACAAAAGAAATACCATCGACCCTCTACCCACGAGAAGGCCAGGTGAAACTCGAAAGCTTCAAAGATGGTATAAAGAACCTGAAATTCCTGTTTAAAAAACGAGTAACCCCTTAAAGCATCTGATGAGAAAACGTATTCAACCTCTTCTTCTATCCCTTTTACTTGAGGAAGAAACCATGGACTCATTAATGACGGTATGGGTGTTTTGCATTGGAAGTATCATCGGAGTTATCGTGGGAGTAGCACTTTCCTATCGAACAGCAATTACTCCGTTGCATCAAAGAATAGGAAAACTCACCTCACAACAATATCACATGTTCATGAAACAGTACCCCTATAATCCTGAAAATTTTCGATATCTTGGGGATCCTATCGATGGGATTCAATTTGAAGAAGATAAAATCCTCTTTGTCTGGTTTAAAACAAGAAAAACAATTCGTACCCCCGAACAAGACCATATCAAGAATCTTTTAGAGAATGGAAACGTTAGTTGGTTTGAGTGGTCGACGAAATAACCTTTACAATCTCCTCTCATGAAGGGTTTTACTGACTTCCCATCCGCCTTTCCTCGCAACTCCTTCATCACTAGACCCATAGGCACCAACATCATACCAAGATATTACGTATTATGGTTTCGACTAGCCAACAACGGAGAGCTCTTTTTCGATGTTCTTTCCTTTGAATCGATCAAGGTTAAGACTCTGAAGAACCTCAGAAGTCTTTTGTTCAACGATCAACTCGCTAAGGAGGAATGATACCATCGGTGATATCATAAATCCATGACCACTAAATCCACTACACTGGATGAAGCCTTTCACCTCTTTTACCTCACCAAGGATAGGCCTCGCGTCAGGAGTCACATCGTAAAACCCGGTCCAATGACGCAACACATTCACATGTTTTAACACCGGAGCATACCTCGTCAATGTTTGTGCCATATGGGAAAGAAACGCAAACGTTGGCATCGTCCTATACCCTCCTTTCTCCTCAGGAATAGGGATACCACCAACGATCTGTCCTTCTTTCTGCTGACTAAAATAAATCCCGTCTTTAAAGGAAATCACCATGGCTTCAAACAACGGCTGCAGCCGCTCTGTTGCCATTATCTCCTTACGGAACGGGATAAGAGGCAGTTTTACCTTTACCATCTCCGCTATTGTTTTCGAATCAATCCCTGCAGCGTTTACGACCACGTCCGTCTGTATGGTCCCCTGATCAGTCACCACTGCACGAATTGCTTTCTTTGCTGTTTTCACATTAGTAACTCTAGTATGGGTGTTGATTTCAGCACCATGTTTTCGTGCCGCATCCGCATACGCAAACGTGGTTCGAAAAGGGTTTGCATGACCATCGGTTCGCCCTCATCCCCTTGACATCAAGGATGGGGACAACACCGATTATCTCCTCTGGTTTCAAAATATCGACTTTTAAGCCAAGGGATCGCTGCATTGCGACATTCTTTTCTGCTTGCTTCATCTCTTTTTCATCATGGACCGCAATCAGATACCCACCTTGACGGAACTCAATATCCTGACCAAGCTCGGAACTTAACCGTTCAAAGATTTTGACACTTTGAATCGCAAGTTGCGCGTTCTCCCGTGTGGACCACTGCTGTCGAATCCCAGCACCACACGCGCCAGTCGCACCTGCTGTAAGATATCTTTTCTCAACAACAACGACATCAAACCCTTTTTTTGCGAGACGGTACGCAAGAGAACAACCGTTCACACCACCGCCAATGATGACGACATCCGCCTTACTTTTCATTTTTCTCACTTGCCAGTGTTCCGAGCGATACAGGAATCAACGGAGGCCGCACCGTCGGAAGCTGAATCTTTCCTAACTTCTTTCCGGTTTTCCTCTCAAGGATTCGTGCGACCAGCTGAATACAGACACGACCCTGACAAGGACCCATACCAATCCGTAGTTTCTTACGAAGCTCCTCGATATCGGTGTATCCTTCCTCAATTGCTTGAACCACATCTTCTTCGCTGATATCTTCACATCGACAGACAATACTTCGCTTCATACATCAGACCTTTATGTTCCTGATATCCATAACTAAACTGCTCTCAACCTCAATAGTAACAACCATGGTTTTCCCATGCTTTACTATTTTTTTAACTAATGCTTTATTCCGTACCGCACCTGTTCTATCCAATGCTTGTACAATGTCTCCTACCTTGGGTACCGTAATAAATTCATACGGTAACGTTACCCATGCTTTTTCGTCTTTGACCTTTACCACAAAAATCGCTAAACCAGGACACACGCCAACACATTTCGAACACCCAATACACTTCTCAAAATCATTCACCGGTGGCGCGTTGATATCTTTCATAGAGATCGCATGAACCGGACAGGAATCCACGCAGGGGTTACAAGGGATCTCCTGAACACACTCAAGGATTGCGACCCCTTTCTCAAGTTGTTTCTTTGAGGGCACCTGTAAATCTTTGATTGAAAGTATACCGGTTTTCTCATACTCACGCCCCCAAAAGGCCCTGCTCGAAGCTATGCGAGTTCCTCACGATACTGTGCTAAGAGTTTCTTGTTCTTGGAATGACCAAGCAGGATTGCTGAGCCAAGACCAGCGATTTTCCCTTCAATCATCGCGGTTGATGCCTCCTCAATTCCAGAGGCATCCCCTGCCACATACACGCCTTTGACCGACGTCTGCATCGACCCATCATGAGGGGCGATGTACCCACCTGCCTCAGGAATAAACTCAAGAGCAACACCAATCTGAGAAAGCAATCGAGTCGAAGGAGTCAAACCAACCGCAAGACAAATCGTATCACATTTGATATATTCCTCCGAGTCTCTGATTGGTTTCCAATTCTCATCAAGTCGTACGACAACTGCGCCTTCCACTTGCTTCTCACCACATACTTCCTTAATAGAATGAGAGGTTTGTATCGGCACACCACATCGTCGGAGTTTCGCCGCATGAACATTATACCCACCTATCACGGGGGCTGCCTCAACGACCCGGTCAACTGCAATACCGGCCTGTAATAATTGATAGGAGACAATCAAGCCGACGTTACCCGCGCCAACCATAAGAACACGCTCACCTGGTTTTACTCCATAGACGTTCATAAGTGTCTGAACAGCACCAGCACCGTACACCCCGGGCAGGTCATTACCAGGGAACAACAGCATGTTCTCCATAGCACCACAAGCTAGGATCACTGCGTCACATCGAACATCGTACAATGTACTTTTGTATTCACGGCGTTCCACCACCCCAAACCGATGCTTTTTGTCACTCTCATAACAGCCGATAACGGTCGCATCGGTCATAACCAGGATTTTCCCTTCGCTCTCCAGTCTCTGCAAATCGTTTTCCAGTTCTTTTGCGATATCAATACCCCGGGTCCCTGCGCGTTCTTGTTTTGAACCAAAAAACTTATGGGTCTGTTTAACCAACTGTCCCCCGACACATTGGTTTTCATCAACAATCAATACTGAGGCTCCCTGCGTCGCACTCTCGATTGCTGCACAGAGGCCAGCAGGACCAGCACCGACAATTAGCACATCAACATCGATAGTTTTTTTCGGTTCTCCGAAGAACTCTGCGTCTGGTAACCCAGCGAGTTTCTCCTGCATCTCAACAATGATTCCTTCTTTCAAAGGCGCGATACAAGTCCGCACATTCGGAACACCATCCACCCTCATTAGACACGAGGAGCATTTTCCAATCCCGCAAAAAAACCCTCGAGGACTCTCATACTTAAGACTGGTCGTTAATGTTCGAACCCCTGCCGCATGCAACGCAGAGGCGATCGTGTCACCATCCTTGCCTACTAACTTCTTTTTTTGAAAGTAAAACGGAAGCTCCGCTCGTTTCTTAAAATCAATAATGGGATGAGTTCGTATGCGCACATTGAACCCCCTACCATCCTGGAATACAACACCCTTTAAAAGTATTACCTACAGGAGAGATATTCTAAACGATTTGAACATCCTTTATCGGATGATGACGTTGTGCCATTTTCCGGATCATATTAATATTTCGTCCGCCTTTCCCAATCAATTTTGACTTATCCCCAGGGTTCACTTCTATTCGTACCACACTTGCATCATCGTTTCCTTCAAGACTGACCTTGGTCAATTCATAGGGTTTGCAGAGATTTTGCACAAACCTGGCTTTATCCTCATCAAATTCAACGAACTTCACGCTTTTCTTAAAAAGAGACCGGAGTTTCTCCAGATTCTTCGCTTTGCTTCCGATAGCGATCCCGAGTTGTCCTTTTTCAACGACAAACACCACACGGTCTTCCTCAACGACGCAGTCTCTGATGCTCGCCCCGGTATGCATGGATGCTAGATTGATATACTGAACGGTCTCGTTTGAAAGGGTTATCTCTGCCATTCTGGTTATTTCCTTTTCTTCACGAGCTGCAGGATGTTTGATCCCCCTTCATCAAGCACTGCTAAGGAGGAAACCGCAAAGCTCTTCCCGCAGGTATACCCAAGCTCAACACCATTGGAGGTGTAATTGTATAGTGGCACCTTGTTTTCCGTAACAAGGGCGGTAATGGCTTCGGCGTACGGGCAGTTATTTGCCATTACCACGAGTTTTGCCGTACCCTTCGTGATCGCTACTTTCGTCTGTTTTTCCCCAATAATAATCGTTCCTTTCTTTGAAACATCTTTTAATGCTTTATTTACGTCTACCATCTATTTTCCCTTCTGTTTTGGTTTTCTTGTGTTCATTACAAGTTCAATTGCACCAGTACCAAGGTTCACTGGCTGCCCAACGATAATGTTCTCTGCAACACCATTGAGCTCATCTGATTCTCCCCGCTGACTCGCCAGCAGGAGATGATTCACCGTGATTTCAAACGCTGCTCGTGAAAGAACTGAGCTTTTCTCACCACTGACACCATGCCTCCCAATCGCCCGGACTGTCCCATCAGCGGTCATCACATCAGCAACAAGCATGATATGTCTCATATCAACATTCAACCCCTGTTCTGACAGGGTAGCATTCGCTTCATGGATAATCATGTTTCGCGCTGCTTCAATCCCTAATTCCCTGGCAACCGCATGGATATCATTCGTTGTTGTCCGGTAGGGGTCAACGCCTTCGATATCTAAGACTTCTTTGAGGTTACTGCCTTCGCTGTAGATAACATACCCTTCATTCGGCTCCTTTCGGATGATGACTCGTTTGATCCCGTCGATTCCCTTGATTTTCAGGTTCTTCAGCGTCTCGTTTGTATTCTGAAGTACCTTATAACCAGGTTCATCCAACGTCACTTTCACGTTTTCTTTTTCGATTTTCGCAGAAAGCTTCCGGACCGACTGCACCCGCCCTAACAGTTCATCGATGGTGATTCCTTTTTTCTCCATGGTTTTCTTATTTGGTTTAATGGATATCGTGATGTTCACAAGGTCCATTTCAATATCAGCAACATCAGTGAGCCGGGTTATCTCTATCTTGTTTGCGATCTCTTTTGCTAAATCCGGGTTCACCCGATACTCATCTCGAAGATAAATGTTCATCATGGGAGTTGATGGAGAGGACCTCGCATCCACTATCTCAATTAATCGTGGTAGCCCAAGGGTAACGTTAATTTCTGCGACACCAGCGTAGTGGAACGTTCTCATGGTCATCTGTGTGCCAGGCTCCCCAATGCTCTGCGCACCAATTATGCCGCATGCTTCAGTTGGGTCAATCAGATTTTTCGTGTATTCTTCGAGTGCTTTTTCAACAATATGTTTCAATTTAGCCTCTAGTTTTTTATCCCTTGCAGTACGCTCGACAATACCATCGATAATAGAAATAGGCAGAAAATGGTTTTTCAGCAGTTTGTTTATTTCTGCTCGTATCGTCTTGTATTCTTTCGGTTCTTCTACTGTTTTTATTGGCGGGGGAAGGAATGTTCGCTCCGGCTCTTTTTTCTTCTCACTTTTTTTCTCAGACGCTGTCGTTTCTTTTTTCGTTTTCTTTTTTACTGGTTTTTTCTTCTCGAGAACGTTCTCAACTTTTTGTAATTTTTTCGTAGGTTTTAGGACCTTGCTCTTTGCGACTGTTTTCACGGGTTGTTTCTTTATGGTAACAGGGATGATTTTTGGCTTAGCCAATTTCACAGGCTTTTTCTTCTCCACTTTTTTTTGTGTGCGATTCTTCTTAGGAACTGGTTTTGCCATGTGATTATCCCTCCTGTTTCACATCATAAATTATCCGATCAAGATCCACTGCTTTTCCTGCGGTGCTTCGTGTAGGGTCAACCCCATCTTCACCATATCTGAATTGGATGATTTCTCCACCGGTGTGTCGTACAGTCCCGTCGCTTTCTACTTTGAGATCCTCTAATGCGTTGACGAGACGACGTTGCATATACCCTGACCTGGAGGTACGAACAGCGGTATCAACAAGACCCTCTCGACCTCCCATCGAATGGAAGAAATATTCAGTGGGGTTAAGCCCACTCTTGTAACTGTTGGCAACGAATCCTTTTGCACTTGCTCCTAGGTCTCCTTTTTTGAAATGTGGCAGATCCCCGAGCACCTGATTTTGCCATGATGACAGCGCTGTTGTTCAACCCAAGGTATTTACTCGCGATTTCACCAGCCATGTCTCTTGCTCGACCAGTGACTCGCATGATCTCCATTTCCAAGGTTTCTTCCAGACTTCGACCCGGGAGGGATTCAAGCTCCCCATGTTCATATGCAGCGACTAAAGTATTAATCTTGTTTTGTGCTTTCTGCAATCCTTCTCCAATCTGTCGTTTTGCCTCCGTTGGGATATCCTCATCATCGATACTCGTGGTAAACCCGATGACAGTCACCACCGCGATCCCTAGTCTCGTGACGTCATCAATGAACATTCTTCCTGCGGTCGTCCCATGGTCCCTGATGATCCGCTCAACAATCCTACCTTTGAATGCTCCAATGCTGTTTTCGTCAACGATTCCTTGTTTCAGTTTACCGTTTTTCACGATCACGTACGCACCATGCGGGCACTCAGCAGCTTTACAGACTTCACAGTGGAAACATGCTTTTGCTTTATACTCGATGTTTAAGTCCTTGGGGAGTAACACGCTGAAAATATCTTTTCCGTAAACAATACGCTCACCGTTTTCTTCATGAATCTCAGGGAACTTCCCCTTATACTTGAACGTTGCCAACATCTCAGAGGTTTTCTCTTTTGAAAACGTCTTATCCTGATAGGTAAGAAGGAAACAGCCTGAAATATGATCATGCAGCCCACCGATGATGATACCACCAAATCGAGGTGACATCAGGTTCTCCTGCACTTTCATGAGAATCTCCGCTTCTGCTTTTGCCTCTTCACCCTGCAAGACATGCAGGTTCATTTCATCACCATCAAAATCAGCGTTATACGGGGGACAGACAGAAAGGTTGAATCGGAATGACCGATTAGGCATGACCTTAACTCGATGTGCCATCATCGACATCCGATGCAAGGACGGCTGACGATTGAACAACGCGATATCTCCATCCATGAGCTGTCGTTCGATGATAAACCCAAGCTCAAGTTTCTCAGAGATATCATCCGAGTTTTTCTCTGTGACTTTCATACGCTGCTCTACACCCTCACGGTATCGTTTCACGTAGTTCACATGAGGTCGGTAGTTGTCACCAGGCTTTTCCCCTTGAGCTGTTTGTTTAATGAGGTTCTTACACCATTCAAGGTTCTGGGTGGTGACTCGAATCGGTATGGTAAGTTCTCTGGCGATCTCTGCAGGTACACCAATTTCATTAATGCTCAGATTGGGGTCCGGTGAAATAACCGTACGCGCGGAGAAGTTCACTCGTTTCCCTGAAAGATTACTTCTGAATCTGCCTTCTTTTCCTTTCAATCGTTGCGCAAGGGTTTTCAGTGGTCTGCCGGACCTATGTCGCGCCGGCGGAATACCAGAGGTTTGATTATCTAGATAAGTGGTCACATGGTACTGTAAGAGCTCCCAGAGATCCTCGACGATTAATTGAGGCGCTCCAGCGTCCCTGTTTTCCTGTAACCGCTGGTTAATCCTGATGACATCAACAAGCTTATGGGTCAGATCATCTTCTGATCGTTCACCAGTCTCCAGGGTAACGGACGGTCGTACCGTGACCGGCGGTACCGGTAAAACGGTTAGGACCATCCATTCTGGTCGCGCTGTATGTACATTAATATCTAATAAAGGAAGGTCTTCATCAGGGATTTTCTCGAGCCACTCTCGAATCTCTGTTGGCGTGAGTTTCTTTCCGTTCTCCCGAAACGACGTGGGTTTATCCAGGTCGATTTTCCCACTAATAGCTCCGCACCGTGGACATGCATCTGTTTTTACCGCGCTGCTGATAATCATCTTGAACATGTATGCGTTGTCGCGTCCCTCTGAGCTGTTTTTTATTATGTTTTTGCGGTGCTCCTCTAACTCTTTATCAGAGAGAAGGATTCGTCCGCATTTCCGACAGGTCGCCCGTAAAGAATTCCTGATTGTCTTTACAAACCCGACATGAATCACCGGCATCGCAAGATCAATATGCCCGAAATGGCCTGGACATTTGTCTTTCCCGACTTTCAATCCGCACGTCTTGCAACGCAGCCCAGGTTCAATGACACTAAGACGCTGATCCATCAGCCCCATGGTGATAGGGAACCCATCGTCATCGTAGGTATCAGCAGTAATAACCTTTGTAGCGCTCATCTTACGAATCTCATTGGGTGAAAGCACTGAAAACTTCAACGCCCCAATCTTTTTTGTGATATTTCGTCCTGCCATTTCTTTTACCCCCTACACTAATGACTCCAGTTTAATGCGTGGTACAACCACAAGAGATTTCAACTCATCAATAAGTAACTTGAACGCGTAGCTCATCTCCACTGGGTGGATATCTGCTTTATCACCACAGATTGGACAATGTAACCGCCCATGACGATCAATCATCGCGATATGACCACACGTGTTACAGACATACTTCATCGTGATATCTGATTCATCAAGTAATCGATCTTTAATGACCATGGAGGCACCATGACCAATGAGACAGTCACGTTCCATTTCTCCAAACCGTAGACCACCTTCCCTGGCTCGTCCCTCCGTTGGTTGTCTTGTGAGGATCTGCACGGGTCCTCGTGACCTGGCATGAATCTTCCCTGCGACCATATGATGAAGCTTTTGATAATAAATACATCCAACAAAAATATCACATTCCAATGGTCGTCCGGTGAATCCATCGTAGAAGGTTTCTTTTCCCGCGTGGTTAAATCCATTTTTGACTAA
>PDVJ01000286.1_pt2 | contig 12141 bp, 11 predicted proteins | sample 1369811 | NCBI WGS metagenome assembly PDVJ01 (sample SAMN07795376, study PRJNA414565) | Alkali sediment metagenome, whole genome shotgun sequencing project. | reverse complement strand
CCTTCCAGAGAGTTCCTCCACGTACCCTTCTGGCCGAAGGGTATTTCTACGGGGGTCGAGATTATTCCCCGATGATAAATTCATTTGATAAAGTCAAATAAATAGTTGATAATAGCAATAACTTTCAGGCATCCCCTAAGGAAGGCAATCATGGTCGAATACGATTTACCTCAACGCGTAGAAGCCGTGCGGAGCTTCAATCGGTTCTACACAAAACAGATCGGGGTCTTGCACGAGAGATTATTAAGAAGCCCATTCTCCCTGACCGAAGCGCGGGTGATCTACGAACTCGCACACCATGAAAAGACGACAGCGACTGAACTTTGCAATGAATTGGGATTGGATGCGGGTTATCTAAGCCGAGTCTTACGCAGTTTCAAAAAACGCGGCCTGGTCGATAAGGAACTCTCTCAAACGGATGGCCGACAAAACCTTCTGTCGTTAACGGAGCAAGGGCAGGAGGCTTTTGCTGCGCTCAATGCAAGGTCGCGCAATGAAGTTGGAGCCACGTTGAGTGACCTATCTGAGGCGGACCAAAATCGTCTTATCAATGCCATGCATACCATCGAGGGTTTGCTGGGTGCCCAACCCGAGCATAAAGTCCCTTACCTTCTTCGCCCCCATCAGTCCGGCGATATGGGTTGGGTCGTTCACCGCCATGGCGTGCTGTATGCAGAAGAATATGGGTGGGATGAGCAATTCGAAGCGCTCGTTGCAGGAATCGTAGCCAAGTTCATCCAGGACTTTAATCCAAAGCAAGAACGCTGCTGGATGGCTGAGATGGAAGGCAATATCGTCGGCTCAGTGTTTCTGGTCAAGCAGTCAAAAACAGTGGCGAAACTGCGCCTGCTACTCGTCGAGCCAACGGTGCGTGGCCTGGGACTCGCAACCCGCTTGGTGACAGAATGTATGCGCTTCGCACGACAAGAGGGCTACCGGAAAATCGTCCTGTGGACGAACAACGTGCTTCATGCTGCCCAACACATTTACGAAAAAACAGGGTTTCGCTTGGTTCGTCAGGAGCCACACCATAGCTTCGGTCATGACCTGATCGGACAGACGTGGGAATTGAAGTTGTGATCCTCTTCGAGGGGGTCCCCCGGCGGCTCAGGCATTGAAGCCCGTCCTTTGGATGTTCACTGTCGGTCCCCCTTCATATCAAGGAGCGTGTTTTGGCTCATTCTCTGAAGCCACAGCACTCTATGTTAAGGTTTTTGCCTGCTGCTGCTGCCGCTGCAACCGGCATCTTGGTCGGCTCGGCCATGGTGGCCACACGGTTTGTCATCGATCAAACGGCTCCTGCTTCGCTGGCACTCCTGCGTTACTCCATCGGTTTCTGCTGCTTGTTGCCCCCCGTGTTGCTGTCCTCACGCGTGCGGTTTGAGTTCCGTGATTTAGTTCCCATCGGGCTTCTCGGAATCACTCAGTTCGGTATTCTGATTGCGCTTCTTAATTACGCATTGAAATTTATTCCGTCGGCCCGCGCTGCTCTGATTTTTGCTACCATGCCTTTGCTGACGATGATGCTCGCTACGGTTCTGGGGCATGAGCGACTCACGTTAGCCAAAACCTTGGGTGTTCTGTTGACCATCGTGGGGGTGGGTTTTGTACTCGGGGAGAAGGCAGTTCAAGGCAGTGGGATGGCCTATGAGTGGGTCGGCGAGCTGGCTGTGTTCGCAAGCGCCTTGAGTGGAGCGATTTGCAGCGTCTTATACCGGCCTTACCTGCGAAAATATCCTACGTTGCCAGTGAGTGCCTTTGCCATGCTCACCTCTATCGGGTTCCTCGCAGTGCTCGCCGGAGGGGAAGGATTTTTTAGCTCCCCAACCAACTTTACTGCAGGAGGTTGGCTTGCGGTCGTCTTCATCGGGATCAACAGTGGTATCGGTTACTATCTCTGGTTGTGGGCCTTGAACCACACGACACCAACGAAAGTCACCGTGTTCCTGGCCCTCAGTCCTATTACAGCGGCTGGGTTGGGGGCTTTGTTCCTCTCAGAAAAGATTTCGATGATGTTATTTCTAGGGCTCGTTTTCGTCGTCCTCGGCCTGTGGGTCGCGCACTGGCAAGCCCGTGACCAGGATTTTTCCCCCATCAACCGTTGACCTCAAGAGCTGTCTCAGGGTAAAGACTTGTGTTATTTGGAGTTTGTTTTGATCAGAAAATAAAAATTGGTTTTACCCTCCTCTTCATTTTGATCTCTCTTTTTCCTTCCCCTTTTTTTCTGGTAGGCTTAGAAGCTTGAATTCAAGCCAATCCAACATTTCTTGAACGTTCTTGTTCAAATACCACCGACCATTGGCAAAAACACCGTAGTCTGCTCCTGCCATGGCTGAGGCATATCGTGTGGAATTGGCAAAGAAGAGCCATTGCTCCACCCACTTTTTCTCAATGGCTTCATTGAACAGGCTATCTTTTTGGGCCAGTCCTTTGGCTGCCCCTTTCTCCCAAGCAGTAAGAAGGATTTTTGTAGCTGTCAAGGTCATCTCATTAGTCGTTTTCAATGTATTTTCAAAACGGTCCCATTGACCATCCACCCAGCCTTGGCTATGGCACGATAAGCACACTTTCTGCATCGTCGTTTTTCTCTTTTCTTGTTCCTTGCTATCGATCAAATAGGGAACGACGGGTTCCCCTGTCAGTTCGGTTGGCAGGGGCAACCCAGCCTTATTCTTTATGACGGATGTATCCGGTGATTTGGGGTGAGGGTGGGAATAGATCAGTCCCATTAGCCTCCAGGGAATTCGATCACTCATCTGATGCGTTCTTTCCGCGATCACCTCCTTATTTTCATTGATCATCAGACTGACATGACAGGTCGCACAGGTCGGGGCGGTGAAGTCTTTTCCCACCGTCCAAGGAACAGAATTAAAATTCCATCCCTTGCCCAGTGCAGAGTGAATATTTCCATGTTTACTCACTTCATAGACCCCATAGGCTGGAACATCAGGCCCTTTATGACATTCCGAACAGGTGTAGGGTCTTCGGGCCATTTCAATGGAGAATTGATGTCTCGTATGGCAGGCCGTACATGAACCTTTACTCCCATCCGGGTTTAATCTTCCCACACCTTGATTGGGCCAGCCAGAAAGAACAGGAAATTCCATTTCACCCATGGATGTATTTCTGGACTTTTTCCCTTTTACTTTCATTTCGCTGCCATGGCAATAGAGACAAGAGTCCAAATTGGTTTCCTCATCAGGGGATTTGGAAGCGATCTTCATCCTTTCAAAAGATTTTATTCCATTGACCTCATCTGCCAAAGCGCGATAGACAGGATTGTTCATCAGATTTCCGTAAGCCTGAGACATCAAATTTTTACCATATTGTTGAACTTCAACGGGATGACAGGTGGAACAGTCGGAGGGGGTCACAACGATATGCACCTTATAACCATTGTGTTCGAAGGCATCCTTATGTTTTTCAGAATTCATGGTGTGACATTCTGCACAACCCACCACTGTTTTGGAAAACGGATCAGGCACCTTTTCATTCGATATCCTTCGCTCGAGCTTGGTTTTTTTTAGGGCCTCTGACGGGAGGACGTTTGCATGTCGACTTTTCCTCCATTCAGCCACGATCCCTGGATGTAAGGCTCCATGGCATGAAAGACAAGCCTCGGTCGCCTCACTGATCTTGGGTTGAGCCTGAGCATCTCCTAATCGAATCACGACGAAAATAGCAAAAAGGAATACAACAAAAATATAGGAACCCTTTTTCATCTCCCTCCTCCTTTCCACCGCTACACCCCTCTTCACCCATCATTGCCCATCAAGACCTTGACAGAGAATAAGAAAACAAATTAAATTTAACAAAGATTTTATTAAAAAGGAAGAGAGAAATGATTTCTGCCATTCTCCTCGGAGCTGGGGAATCGAAACGGATGGGGATGAATAAACTTTCCTTGCCTTGGAAAAAGAAAACCATTTTTGAATATTGTTTAAAGAGTCTCTTAGGTTCAAACGTTGACGAGGTGATCGTCGTCCTCAATAAAAAAATCAAAAGACCAATTCATCTTCTCCAAGATCGTAAAGTCAAAGTGGTGATCAATCCCTCTTTCCGCAGAGGGATGAGTACTTCAATCTGCAAAGGGGTTCAGGCCTTAGATCCTGAGAGCAAAGGTATTCTAATCGCTTTAGGGGATCAACCTTTTCTCAAAACAAGGACCATCGATGCGTTGGTCCGTGCCTTTTATGAAGGAAAAGGAACCATGATCGTCCCTTCTTATCGGGGGAAAAGAGGCCATCCTGTAATCTTCCATCGCAAATATGAAGGGGAATTGTTAAGATTGAAAGGAGATATGGGGGGAAGGCCTCTCCTTGGAAAATACATCCAGGAGGTGAAAGTCCTTCCTGTTCAATCAAAGGGGGTTGTCAAGGATATCGATACATGGCAAGATTATAGAAGAGGGTCCAGAAGGAAGAAGGGTGGATTAAAAGAGAATAGGACCCCAAAGGGGATTTAGATGAAATCGAAAAAAAGTATGAACGAGTTGGTTGTTTTAATCCGAGGCGCCGGGGAAATGGCCAGTGGGGTTGCCCATCGACTCCACCAATCCCATTTTAAGATCTGTATGACCGAGATTCCCCATCCCCTTGCTGTAAGAAGAGAAGTCTCTTTCAGCGAAGCCATCTATGAAAAAGAGAAGGAGGTGGATGGGGTAAGGGCAAAACTCATTTCCAGTCCAGAAGAGATGGAGGGGGTTTGGAAGAAAGGTCATATGGCACTCCTTATTGACCCGGATGGAAAGAAGATAAGAAGTATTTTAAAACCGGATATCCTGATTGATGGCATCATGGCCAAAAAGAATTTAGGAACTCATATGAATGATGCTCCCTTGGTGATCGGCCTGGGTCCAGGGTTCACAGCGGGGAAGGATGTCCATATGGTGATCGAGACAAACCGGGGACATCACCTCGGCAGGGTGATCTTCAATGGCACAGCCGAACCGGATACCGGCATTCCTGGCGAGATCGGTGGGTATACGGTGGAGAGACTTCTTCGGACAATGAAAAAAGGAGTGTTCCATCCACAAAAATTAATTGGAGACCGAGTGAATAAGGGTTCCGTGGTGGCTGTGGTGGATGATTTTCCGGTCATCGGAAAGATCAGTGGTGTGGTGAGAGGACTTCTTCGTGAAGGGATTGAAGCGAAGAAGGGGATGAAGGTGGGCGATATTGATCCGAGGGGAAAAAGGGAGCTCTGCTTTACCATCTCCGAAAAAGCCAGAGCGATTGGAGGAGGAGTTCTGGAGGCTATCTTATATCGTTTTAATCAATAAATCCTAACGCCCCCTCACCCTATCCCTCTCCCCGGCGAGAGGGTGTCGCAATTGAATGGAGGTGCGTAAAAACGGAGCAAGCAGCCGGATTCCAAAGCTTTAGAATGCGCACGTATAAGGTTAACGGTCACTGTCCTTGTCACAGGAAAACCAATTTTTTCAGGGCATTGAATCTACATAGTCTCATTGTTAAAAGGTGGCGCCCTGCCTTCGCCGAAGCGGCTTCGCGCAGGCAGGTCTAAAGCTTTCTCACCCGCCTGCCTGTTCCGTTTTTCAGAATTTCAGCCACTTTCTCCTATTGTGGCACAGCCCCGGTGGGGAGAGGGGAAGGGTGAGGGGGATGAGATGACTTTAGAACGAATCCTGATTAAAAGATCCTTTATTCCTTCATTGAGAGGTTTGTGAAGAGATATCCGAAAGAGGAAGGGCCGTTTGATTTTTTAATGGAGGCCTTAGACATTCAGGCAAGGGAAGTGATCAGTTTGGTGGGGGCAGGGGGAAAGACCACTTTCATGAAAAAAGGTGGTGACGACAACCACCACGAAGATATTGGAGCCCGCTGCGGGAGAAACCGATGCTCTTTTTATTGATTCTGATGAACAGAAGATCAAATGTTTTGTGCGGGCGCATATCAATCAATACCATCATATTACGATTGCCCAGGAGAGGATTGAATCAGGAAAATTGAGAGGAATATCTCCAGACTTGGTGCATGAACTCTGGGATTTCGGTGGGATGGACACGATCATAATAGAGGCGGATGGTGCGGCGGGCCGCCCAATCAAGGCTCCGAGAGAATGGGAACCCATTATTCCATCGAACAGCACGTTGGTCGTAGCCATGTTGGGTGTGGATGGGATGGAGGCGACATTAAATGAAGAGAANNNCAGAACGGATTTCACAAATAACCGGAATTCCCATTGGGGAGAAGCTCACGGATGAGGCCATGGCTGTTTTAATAACCCATCCCGAGGGTATCTTTAAAGGGGCGCCCCTTTTATCGAGAGTGATGGCCTTCCTTAATAAAGTGGATCTTCCAAACGGGATAGCGAAGGCTCGGAGCATTGCACAAAAAATTCTTGGCAAAAGGCATCCTCAGGTTGAAAGGATTGTTTTAGGACAATTAAAAAATGAGCCACCTGTTGTGGAGGTGATTTTCCCATAAGAATTCACCCCCACCGCGCCGTCGCCAAAGCGCTATGGCGCGTCGGTGACCTGACCCTCCCCCATCGAGGGGGAGGGGATTTTAAAGGTAATTCTCATAATAAATATCCCTCTCCCCTGGTGGGAGAGGGATAGGGTGAGGGGGTAACGGAGGAATGAAATGGGATATTGGAAGATTTTTTTAATAGGATTCATTTTATTTTTAGGACTGGCCTTTTTGGGTCAGGCAGAAGATTATCATTTGCCGTATTTTTTATCGAAAGCCTCATCCAAAACAGCCGAACTTTCTAAGAAGGAGAAAACTGAATTGTTCAATCAATTGGATGGCGTGATGAAACAGGCACAACATATTCGTACAAGATTAATCCAGGCCGTTCAAGTAGGGGAGACGGATATTCAATATCAGGAAGGGAAATTTTGGATGACCAGATTGGAAGAGGATCAGGGGTCGATCGAAACAGGGATTCAACAAATTAAATTATTGAGAGAGAAACCCAATCATCTCGTTGCTTCGATCATCCTTTATAAATCTTTAAAAAAACTCTCATCGAATTTTAATGCCTATAATAATCGGCCCTCTTTTTCCGCTTGGGTTGGAGATTTAGCCCCTGAAATGGAACTTTGGGCTGACCCCGTCTTTTATAAACTTTACCTCCTCCCTCTTGCCCATTTAAAAGAGGGTGAGATGAAACCTGTGCAGAAAGAAAAAAAGCCAAACGCTAAAGAGAAAAGACGATAGCGTTAAAGGTCAACGTTCGAAATTCACATTAGAGAGGCTATGGGACATCGGTATGGAAGATATCTATTCTGAAATAATAAAGATCCTTGAGAAAGGGGAAAAGGGGGCCTTGGCCACACTGATTTCCCGGGTGGGTTCTGCTCCCAGGGCAGTGGGCGCAAAATATTTGATCAAAGGAGATGGAACTTCTTTGGGGTCAATCGGGGGAGGTTGTGTTGAGGCGGAGGTTTGGCAAGGAGCTCAAGAGGTGATGGAAAAAGGCAATGGAAAGGTTTTCCATTTTAATCTCACCTCTGAGCAATTGGCTGAAGGGGGGCTCATTTGTGGCGGGAATATCGATATCTTCCTGGAGCCTTTAAGAGAAGAGTTTCTAAACATTTATCAGGAATTGAGGAAAATAAAACAAAAAGGTGGTTCAGCGATCCTGGCCACTTTGATCTCCGTAGATGGGGCTTTTCCCAGAGAGGAGAGATCGAAGTTATTGATCAAGACTATTGGAGAGAAAATTGGGTCCTTATTGGGTGGAGTGGAATTGGAAAAGGAAATTTTTAGAGAAGCCGAATTATGGTTAAGAGATAAAAAGCCTAAGGTATTGGTGATCCTCTTGGAACCTATTTTTTCTGAACCGACGGTCTATCTTTTTGGGGCTGGCCATATTTCCGAACAGTTGGCTCCCCTTGCCAAGAAGGTTCATTTCAAGGTTGTCATTATTGATGATCGGGAGGTGTTTGCCAATCGGTTGCGTTTTCCAGAAGCAGATGAGATCATCGTTTCAGAATTTGAGAAATGTTTTGACCAATTTAATATGAATGATTCCTCTTATATTGTCATTGTCACTCGAGGTCATCTCTATGATGGTTTTGTGCTGGAGCAGGCCGTCAAAACTAGTGCCCGTTATATTGGGATGATCGGTTCAAAGAAAAAGATCAAAATTCTTTTTCAGAATTTGATGGAGAAGGGAATCTCTAAAAAGACTTTGGATCGGGTCTGTGCACCCATTGGAATCGATATCAACTCCGAGACCCCTGAGGAAATCGCTGTCAGCATTGTAGCAGAATTAATTAAAGTGAGAGGAGAATCCATATCCTAATGCCTATTTTTTCTATGATTTTTTTCAACTGGGACCACCCCTTGGTTTTCGGCCAATTTATTTGACAGAGGTCTCTGGAGCCCCTACAAAGGGTTTTCTGAGAGCTTCTAACTATTTAAATTTTAAGCCCCCCCGTAATGAAGTAGAACAAAATTTACCAATATTGGGCAAAGATTGTCCATTAAGCAATTTGATTTTGTAAGTAACGATAAAATGGCGTAAACTAAAGTTTATAAATATTTGAATTCATTCAATATTTTTACTTATTCCAAACATTCGAAGTTTTCAATTTTGCGGCATGGAATTTGCTGTTAGAATAACAGTTGTTATTCTTTAAACTTGTAACTTATTAAAACTCTTGACAAAATAATGATACTGTGATAATAACTCAAAATATTTGTACCATCTCAAAAGGGGGATACCATGAGGAGAAATCAAAAAGGCTTTACATTGATTGAGTTGATTGTAATTATTGTTATAATCGGGATTTTAGCCGCTGTAGCGATTCCTAGATATATCGATTTAACTACAGATGCAGCCAATGCAACAGCGAGAGGGGTGCTGGCTGCTTTAAGAGGCGCAAATAGTCTTGTATTTGCACAGCGTCTCATTGGAAATACGACCGGTTCATACACGATGGGGGATATTGTTTCAGGCGCGCAAATTCAGGGAGTAACGGTAGGGGCGGCAGGGACAAATGTGGTTACCATAACAGTGCCTGGAGGGAACACTTATGTCTTCAACCTTACTGTTGGGACTATTCCCACCACTCTTGGAACAGTCTATGCGTCAGCCACAGCCACATGGTGAGGTTATTTTAAAAATAGTTAACAAGGGAGGGAAAAAGTGATAAAAAATAGTAAAGGTTTCACCTTGATTGAGTTGATCGTGATCATTGTCATCATTGGAATTTTAGCAGCTGTTGCTATCCCCAAATATCTTGATTTAACCCGAAGTGCGGCAGATGGAACAGCGAGAGCGGTCCTGGGTTCGCTGAGAAGTGCCAATGCCATGTTATTCGGTCAACGAATCATTGGCAACACAATCGGAACCTATACGATGGGGGATATCGCGGGGACAACGGGAATGGGAGAATTGAGAGGATTTACCTATGTCAATGGTGCGACCACTTTTATCATGACTGCAGGAGGCTATGTTTACACGTTTACAATGACCCCAACTCCCCAGGCTCCCACAACCTATGGGTCCATCACTGCCGGCGCAGGGACCTTTGCGACTTGGTAATTTTGTGAGCGGAATCATCAACCCTCTGTGATAGAAAAAATTAAAGGGAAATTAAAATGGGTCAAATCAACCGATGCATTGGCTGGTTTGACCCTTTTTCTTGCCTCCCTCTTCTTCTTTATCGATCTTTGGGGGGGGAGATATCTCCTCACGGAAAGAGACTTAGGCCCCTATTTCATCCCACCGCGGTTCTTCTGGGTAGAGAGCATCAAGCAGGGTGATTTTCCTTTATGGAATCCATACCAATTCTGCGGTCACCCGTTTTTTGCAAATCCTCAACAGGCCGTCCTCTATCCCTTAAATGGTCTGTTTTTCATTCTCCCGTTTGATACAGCTTTCAATTCCATTATTGTTCTTCATTTTTTTCTGGGGGGACTCTTCACCTATCTTTTCCTCCGGGACCAAAAGGTAAACTCATCAGGGGCTCTTATTTCAGGCCTTGTTTTTATGCTAAGCGGTTATCTCCTTTCCGTTCACAGTCTTCTCACCATTCTTCTTTCTGTTGTCTGGACGCCCTTGATCATGATGTTTTTCAGGAGGGCAATCGACAAATCTGGGTTTAAGAATCATATTTTTGCTGCCATTTTTATCACGATTTCTTTTCTGGGGGGCGGGATTGAAATTGTTTACGGTAATTTTTTTGTTCTTCTGCTGATGGTGATCTTTTCTCTGCCTTCCCATTCGTTACCATTACTAGGCGTCATTCCGGCGAAACTTGTCCTCGACAAAGATCGGGGAGCGGGAATCCAGCCTCCTGCCCATGAGGGCCTCTGGCCCGGAGGGAAAAGGTCTGGATTCCCCCGTATCAATTACGGGGCAGGCTTCGTCAAGCCCGGAATGACCAACTGCATAAGACTTATGTTGCCATATATAAAAAGACTGAGGAGTTTAATGATTATCTCCATCCTGTTTTTGCTTCTTTCGGCCATCCAATTATTTCCCTTTATTGAGTTATTTCATCATTCCATCAGGGGTCAGGGAATTTCCTATCAGGAGGCGACGATATGGAGTTTTGCCCCAAAAGATGTTCTTTTATTCTTTCTTCCCGATGCCTATGGATATTTTTTGGATATGAAAAAATATTGGGTGACTCAATGCTGGCTTAAGACTCTTTATGTGGGTGGTCTTCCTTTTATTTTAAGCCTGATCTTCTTTCTCTTCTGGCGCCACGTAGGGGAGCCCCTCTGCGGGCTCCATAATCGGGCGGGCACAGAGGGCCGCCCCTACAAGATCTATCTTTTTTGTAATGATCGAGGACTCTATCTGTCTTTAATGCTCCTTTCACTCTTTTTATCTCTAGGTCATTATAATCCCTTATATCCCTTTGTTTTTAAGTACATTCCGTTTTTTAATGGGATCCGGTATCCGGTCAAATTTCTTTACCTCTTTATTCTGGGTCTTTCTATTACAGCTGGTCTTGGCTTCCAGAGTTTGATAGAATGGTCCGTAGGGGGGGAGAAAAAAGGCCAAAAGAACCTCTTCATCATACTCTCCCTTACATCCGGTTTTCTCTTTCTTTTGTTAGTCGTAGGCCATCCGCAAATCGAAACCTTCCTGAAAGGGAAGGGAATAGATGTCCCAAATTTTAATCACCTCTCCATTAATCTTTATCATGCCAAAAGATTTTTGTTCTATCTCACCCTTTTCTTTCTTTTATTAAGAGTGGGCCAGGAGGTGAGGTGGAAAGTTTGGGTGAAAGTTTTATTGCTCTTTTTTCTTATAGCAGACCTCTTTGGAAATATGGGTTTCTATGGAAAAGAAAAGACATTAGACTACTTTCAGAAAACGAGGATATTGGAGAAAATCTCGTCCGATCAAGGGAATTTTCGGATATTTTCAACAGGGAAAACGATCTCCCTGGATACCCCTGTTTTAATCGCAGGAGCCTCCCCCCTCGATATTTTAAAGGAAAAACATTTACCATCGATGAACCTACTTTACCAGTTGTATAACATCTGGGGCCTCGATGTGATTCGTTTGAAAAGAATCAATGACCTCTATCATACGTTTACCGGGACCTCTTCGATCTCTGCAACCGGCCTCATCGACCTCTATGGTGTAAAATATGTCATCTCAGTCACTCCCATAGAAGAAGGCCCTCACTTTGAATTGATGGACTCAAGGATAGAAGGGCTTCAGGGAAAAAGGGAAGACCTTCTAAAAGAAAATACTATTAAATTATATAAAAATCACACTCCTTTCCCGAGGGCTTGGCTGGTACAAGATTTTAAAGTCTTAGATTCAAAGGCGATTCTTTCGGTGATGGCTCAGAAGGAATTTGATCCTCAAAAGGAGGTCTTCCTTGAAGAGACACCCCTCCCTCTCACACTCCCTCAGAGGAGAAGGGAAGGGGGTGGAGGGGAGGTAGCCTTCATCTCAGAAAGTAATAATAGACTTCAACTTCTTGTTAGATCAACAGGAGATAATTTACTGGTTTTGAGTGATACGTACTATCCTGGGTGGAAGGTTTTTGTGGATGGAAGTCCCAAAAAGATTTACCAAGCCAATTATGTTTTCAGGGCAGTCCCTCTCCGTGCAGGGACGCACCAGGTGGAGTTCGTTTACGATCCTATGAGTTTTAAGTTGGGGGCTGGAGTAACCTTTCTGGGGATATTGGGTTGT
>PDVJ01000616.1_pt1 | contig 12161 bp, 9 predicted proteins | sample 1369811 | NCBI WGS metagenome assembly PDVJ01 (sample SAMN07795376, study PRJNA414565) | Alkali sediment metagenome, whole genome shotgun sequencing project. | reverse complement strand
GCGGGTTCTTGCTGAAGATCACTTCGCCCGAGTCCTGGTCGACGACCAGTGCGACGCTCGATTTGAGCGACAGCGGGTCGGGCGTGGCGCGCAGACCCTGCTTCTGCCCGTACGACAGCACTGGCGGCGCCGCACGCACGGTCTTGCGAGCGTTCGACTTCCGGGACTTCTTTTTTACTGGGGCCTTCTTCTTCTTCTGGACCTTTTGAGTCGATTTCGCGGTGGTCGGCTTGGCTGCGGTGGCCGCGCTCGCCGGCACGGGAGCAAGCGCTCCGCCGGTCGCTACGGCGAGCGCCGTGAGCGCCGCCACAAATCGAACCCACTGCCTGATCCGGCCCATCACACCCCCGCTCGATCCCAGAAGCCGCGTCGCGGCCGAGTCTAGTGGGGATTAATATTACATTCAAGATCAGAAAGTTGTGACGTTTTCCTCAGGTCTGAGAGGAAGGTGCCGGCCCGCGCTCACCGGGCGTCGTCAGCGGCGCCAAAGCCAGCTGCCTGTCGGCTACGCGCCGCCGGTGCACTCATTGGGCGGCCACTGGCTCGCATCCACCGTCGCCCGGTAGCCGTGCCACGTGGCGTGCCCGATCAGTGGCAGCGTGATTCCCAGCGCCGTCATGACCCAGGCGAGTCCGGCGCCGCGGTCCTGTCCGATGAAGAGCAGCGCGAATCCCGGCGCCACCGCGACAACGATACAGGCTGCCCAGACCACCATCGCTGGCTTGTTACGCAGGACTGCATTCACGCTGGTCACGACCGCCGTGACCGTGTCCACCTTACGGTCCACCAGCATCGGCAGCGAGAAGGCCGCGGCCGAGAAGACCACGGCGGCGAAGATCGAGCCGATCGCGCTGCCGATGCCGAAAAACGTCAGGTAGTCGCGCCAGCCGGTGGCTTCGCTGATCGGAAAGAAGACGTGCACGGCGGACCCGGCGCGGGCCCAGACCAGGAACACGACCATCAGCATCAGCGCGAACACCATCAGGCTGCCGAGCGCGCGCTGCTCCTCGCGCAGGCAACGGCGCAGCGAGGGCTTCTCGCCGCGCTCAAGATGGATGCTGATCACATAGGTGCCGACCGCCAGCACCGGTGCCACCAGGATGAAGCCCGACACCAGCGCCAGCAGCTGGAAGTAACCGCCGAACCGCACGGCGATGGTGGCGAGTACCAAGCTCAGTGCGACGACGATCGCGCCGTAGGTGAGGCTCTGCCGCGGTGCGGCCCACATGTCGCGCCAGCCGTGGCGCACCCAGCCGAGCGGCGCCATCGCCGGCAGCATCCGGCACGGCGCGACGAATGGCAGTTGCGTCGTACCTCCATCCGGCACTTTCTCGTCCATATCGCCCCCTCGCTCTTCGGCGATTGTCTGGCGTCCCGGGCCTTAAAGGCTGCGGGCGCAGCTCAAGTCTGCAGTGCGTCGACCTTCGCGGCGCAGATGAAATCGTTTTCCGAAAGTCCACCGATCGAGTGTGTCGCGAACGTGACGCGACAGTAATCGTAGCCAAGCTCGAGGTCCGGATGGTGGTCCTCGGCGTTCGCGATCCACGCGACCGCGTTCACGAACGCCATGGTCTCGTAGAAGTCGGCAAAGCCGTAGGAGCGACGCAGCGACCTGCCGTCGTCGGCGACACGCCAGCCGGGCGCGAGCTGCGCCGCAAGTGCCGCCATCCGGTCGGAGGCGAGTGGCGGCGTCCCGGGCGCGCAAGCGGCACACTTCCTGTCGCGTAATCTGCTCATGGCGTCGGCCTCCCCGGATAGGTGCGCTCCACGTACTGCTCGACGAGCTCACGGAACTCCTCGGCGATCCGGTCGCCCTTGAGTGTCGGACCTTTCTCGCCATCGACATAGACCGGCGCGACCGGGCGCTCGCCGGTGCCCGGCAGGCTGATGCCGATGTTCGCGTGCTTGCTCTCGCCGGGGCCGTTGACCACGCAGCCCATGACGGCCACGGTCATCTCCTCGACGCCCGGATGACGCCGGCGCCACTCAGGCATCCGCTCGCGAAGATGCGACTGGATCTTCTGTGCAAGCTCCTGGAAATAGGTGGACGTCGTGCGGCCGCAGCCCGGGCAGGCGACCACCATCGGCGTGAACGAGCGCAGGCCCATGGTCTGCAGCATCTCCTGCGCCACGATGACTTCGCGGGTGCGGTCGCCGCCCGGATCCGGCGTCAACGAAACCCGGATCGTGTCGCCGATGCCTTCCTGCAGCAGCACGGCCATCGCGGCAGTGGAGGCAACGATGCCCTTCGAACCCATGCCCGCCTCGGTGAGGCCGAGGTGCAGCGGATAGTCGCAGCGGGCGGCGATGTTGCGGTACACGGCGATCAGGTCCTGCACGCCGCTCACCTTGCACGAGATCACGATACGATCGTGCGGCAGTCCGAGTTCCTCGGCGCGCTGGGCGCTTTCGAGCGCCGAGACGACCAGCGCCTCGCGCACGACGTCGTTCGCCTCGACCGGTTCGGCGGCGGACGAGTTCTCATCCATCATCCGCGTGAGCAGGTCCTGGTCGAGGCTGCCCCAGTTGACGCCGATGCGCACGGGCTTGTCGTGGCGGCAGGCGATCTCGATCATCTCCGCGAACTGCGGGTCGCGCTTGCTGCCGCGCCCGACGTTGCCCGGGTTGATACGGTACTTGGCGAGCGTGGCGGCGCACACCGGGTGCTCGCGCAGCAGCTTGTGGCCGTTGAAGTGGAAGTCGCCGACCAGCGGCACGTCGGCGCCGAGTTCGCGCACGCGCGCGGCAATCGCGGGGACCGCCGCGGCCGCCTCCTCGGTGTTGACGGTAATCCGTACCAGCTCCGAGCCGGCCGCGGCGAGCGCACGTACCTGCAGCGCGGTGCCTTCGACGTCCGCGGTGTCCGTGTTGGTCATCGACTGCACGACGACCGGGTGGTCGCCGCCGAGCATGACGCGGCCGATGCGGACCGGGACGCTTCGGCGGCGGGGCAGTCGGCTCATGGCTCCTGCTGCGCCGAGTGCGCGCCGTCGGCTGGAGCCGCGACGAAGCGGGTGATAGGGACAGGTGCTGTGTGTCGCATCGGGAGGGGGTGCATCGGAGGACTCGAGGCTGGGGATGTTCCGGTTCCCGGCCGGAATTGACAAGCATCAGCGTAGTCCGGCGTGCTGGCCGAACTCCATGCGCTCGGGTAACATCCCCTCACCCATCGCAAGGCCCGTCCGGAGAGAGGGAAACGAGTTTCCCCGCCGAAGGCGCAACCCGCCCGGAAACGCTCAGGCAAAGGAACGGCGGTGCCTGATGGGCTCTGGAGAGCGGCTCCGCGGGGAGTCCACCGAAGGGGTGCGGCGCCGGTTCGACCGGGGCCCGATCTCTCAGGTCACAGGACAGAGGGGCGGCAGGTCGTTGCGGCCTGCCGCTTTTTTTTTGTTCGGGGCGTCCGGGAAAAAAGAATATGAGTCTGAGAACTCCGCTTTACCAAACGCACGTCGCAGCCGGGGCGCGCATCGTCGACTTCGGCGGCTGGGACATGCCGGTCAACTACGGCTCCCAGATCGAGGAGCACCACGGCGTGCGTCGCGACGCCGGCATGTTCGACGTCTCGCACATGTGCGTCGTCGACCTGCGCGGTGCGCGCGTGCGCGACTTCCTGCGCCGATTGCTGGCCAACGACGTCGCGAAGCTGACCGAGACCGGCAAGGCGCTCTATTCGTGCATGCTGCGCGAAAACGGCGGCATCATCGACGACCTGATCGTCTACTACCTCGACGACCAGTACTATCGCCTGGTCGTGAATGCCGGCACGCGCGACAAGGACATCGAGTGGCTGCGCGCACACGCAGGCGGCTTCGAAGTCGCGGTGGAGCCACGCTTCGACCTCGCGATGATCGCCGTGCAGGGGCCCAATGCGCGGCAGAAGGCGGCCACGCTGCTCGACGCGGATCTCGCTGCCCGTGCGCTCGAGCTCGGCAGCTTTTTCGGCACCGCTGCGGACCAATGGTTCATCGCACGCACCGGATACACGGGCGAGGACGGCTGGGAGATCATTCTTCCGGTGGGCGAAGCGGCCGATTTCTGGTCGCGGTTGCGCGGAGCCGGTGTCATGCCTTGTGGACTCGGTGCGCGCGACACGCTGCGCCTCGAGGCGGGCATGAACCTCTATGGCAGCGACATGGACGAGTCGGTCTCGCCGCTCGAGTGCGGACTCGCCTGGACGATTGCCTGGGAGCCGCAGGACCGCGACTTCATCGGGCGCGTCGCGCTCGCAGAACAGAAGACAAGGGGTGTTCCGCGCAAGCAGGTGGGACTGCTGCTCGCCGAACGCGCCGTGCTGCGCTCGCACCAGAAGGTCATCGTGCCGGCGGTCGGCGAGGGCGAGGTTACGAGTGGCACGTTCTCGCCGACGCTCGAGCGATCGATCGGCCTCGCACGAGTGCCGTCGCAGACCACCGATCGCTGTGAAGTCGAAATCCGCGGCCGCCTGCTGAGTGCAACGGTTGTGCGTCCACCCTTCGTGCGCCACGGCAAGATCGCCGTCGCACTGTGACCCATTCTCCACGGAGGATCCCATGAGCAACGTTCCGTCCGATCTGCGTTACCTGAAGTCGCACGAGTGGGCCCGGCTTGAAGCGGACGGGACCATAACCATCGGCATCTCGGATCACGCCCAGCAGGCGCTCGGCGATCTCGTGTTCGCCGAGGTGCCCGAGGCGGGCCGGCGCGTCACGGCCGGCGAGGCCTGCGCGGTGGTTGAATCCGTCAAGGCGGCCTCCGACGTATATAGCCCAGTGAGCGGCGAAGTCGTCGCCGGCAACGCCGACCTCGGCGGCACGCCGGAACTCATCAACCAGGACCCGTACGGCGCGGGGTGGTTGATGCGCATCCGACCGGACGACAAGACCCAGTTCGCCGCGATGCTGGACGCGAAGTCGTACGAGGCGGCTCTGGCGGCGGAAACACACTGACCCCCGGGTGACACCATGTCCTTCATCCCGCACACGGACGACGACATCCGCGACATGCTCGCCACGATCGGCGCGGGCGGCATGGATGCACTGTTCGACGAGATTCCGGCGGAACTGCGCTGTCGGCCGCTGCTCGGCATTCCGCCAGCCGCGTCGGAGATGCAGATCGGCCGCTTGATGGCGGAGCGCGCCGCCCGGGACGGCCGGCAACTCAACTTCATCGGCGCGGGCGCCTACGATCACCACGTTCCGGCCGCAGTGTGGGCGATCGTGACGCGCGGCGAGTTCTACAGCGCCTATACGCCGTACCAGGCCGAGGCCAGCCAGGGCACGCTGCAGCTGCTGTACGAATACCAGTCGATGATGACGAGCCTGACCGGCATGCAAGCGTCGAACGCCTCGCTCTATGACGGCGCGACCGCGCTGGCCGAGGCCTGCCTGATGGCAGTGCGTGCGAACCGATGCGAACCGAAAGTCGAAGTCCGCGCGCATCCTGCTGCCGGTTGCGTTGAACCCCCGCTATCGGGAGACCGTCCAGGCGGTTGCGGGCAACCAGCGCCTGGCGTTCGAGCTGCTGCCCTATGACGCGAGCGGCGGACAGACGACGGTTGCAAGCCTCGACCGGTACCGCGGCGAGGACATCACCGCGCTCGTGATCCAGCAGCCGAATTTCTTCGGCACGCTCGAGGACGTGGACGCGCTGACCGACCTTGCGCATGAAGCGGGCATGCTGGTGATCGCCGTGGTGAACCCGGTCTCGCTGGCGCTGCTCAAGCCGCCGGGCGAGTGGGGCGCGCGCGGCGTGGACATCGTCTGCGGTGAAGGCCAGCCGCTCGGCGTGCCGCTCGCGTCGGGTGGCCCTTACTTCGGCTTCATGACGACGCGCATGGAGCACGTGCGCCAGATGCCTGGTCGCATCGTCGGACGCACGGTGGACCTCGACGGCAAGCCGGGCTTCACGTTGACGCTGCAGGCTCGCGAGCAGCACATCCGACGCAGCAAGGCGACTTCGAACATCTGCACGAACCAGGGCCTGCTGGTGACGGCCGCGACGATCTACATGTCGCTGCTCGGACCGCGCGGCCTGGCCCAGGTGGCCTCGGCCTGCGTCGAGCGCAGCGCCCAACTGGTGGACGCGCTGACCCGGGTGAAGGGCGTGCGACTGGCTTTCGACCGGCCTCGCTTCCACGAGGCGCTGCTGCTGCTCGACCGCCCGGTGCGCGGCGTCCTCGATGCGCTCGCCGCGCGTGGCATCGTCGGCGGCTGCGACGTGAGCGCGGACTACCCGTCGCTCGGGGCCGGGCTGCTCGTCTGCGCGACGGAGACACGCACGCTCGAGGACGTCGAAGCCTATGCCCGCGCGCTCGCGGACATCATGAAGAACGCGGCCGCGGCCTGACCCGGTCGCGAGCGCGCTGGCCCCGCTGCCCGAGGCGCTTCGCCGCCGAACGCCGCCGCGGCTGCCCGAGGTGTCGGAGCTGCAGGCGGTGCGTCACTTCACGCGCCTATCGCAGCTCAATTTTTCCATCGACACGCACTTCTACCCGCTCGGGTCGTGCACGATGAAATACAACCCGCGTGCCTGCAACCAGTACGCGATGCTGCCGGAGTTCCTCGGGCGCCATCCGCTCGCGCCGGATGCGACCGGGCAGGGGATCCTGCAGTGCCTGTACGAGCTGCAGGAAATGCTCAAGGAAGTCACCGGCATGCAGGGCGTCTCGCTGACGCCGATGGCCGGCGCGCAGGGCGAGTTCGCCGGCGTCGCGATGATCCGCGCTTATCACAAGGCGCGGAACGACCATGCGCGCAACGTGATCATCGTTCCCGACGCGGCGCACGGCACCAACCCGGCAACGGCGACGATGTGCGGCTGCACGGTGAAGGAGATTCCGTCGCTCGCGAACGGCGACATCGACATCGATGCGCTGCGCGCGGTGGTGGGTCCGCAGACCGCAGGCATCATGCTCACCAACCCCTCGACGCTCGGAGTCTTCGAGCGTCGGATTCAGGAGGTGGCGGCGATCGTCCACGATGCGGGCGGGCTGCTCTATTACGACGGAGCGAACCTGAACGCGATACTCGGCAAGGTACGGCCGGGTGACATGGATTTCGACGTCATCCACATGAACCTGCACAAGACTTTCTCGACGCCGCATGGCGGCGGCGGTCCGGGCTCGGGCGCGGTCGGCGTGAGCGAGCGCCTGCTGCCGTTCATGCCGGTGCCCATCGTCGGTCGCGAAGGCGACCGCTACCGCTGGCTCGACGAGCGCGACCTGCCGCAGACCATCGGCCGGCTGTCCGCGTTCATGGGCAACACGGGAGTGCTGTTGCGCGCCTACATCTACATGCGCATGCTCGGGCGCGACGGCATGCAACGCGTGTCTGAATTCGCGACTCTGAACGCGAACTACCTGATGGTCCGGCTGCGTGCCGCGGGCTTCGAACTCGCCTATCCCGACCGACGGGCCGGCCACGAGTTCATCGTGACGCTCAGGCACGAGGCTCGCGAGTATGGAACCAACGCGATGGACTTCGCCAAGCGGCTGCTCGACTACGGTTTCCACGCGCCGACGACCTACTTCCCGCTGCTGGTGCCGGAGTGCCTGCTGATCGAGCCCACCGAGACCGAGTCGAAGCAGGAACTCGACGCGTTCGTCGACGCGATGATCGCGATCCGCGAAGAGGCACAGACGGATCCGGCGAAGTTGAAAGGTGCGCCGTACACGTTGCCCGTGCGGCGCCTGGACGACGTGCGCGCCGCCAAGCAGCTCGACCTCGCCTGGAAGGGCGCATGACGGCGCTGATCTGCGGGTCGATGGCATTCGACACGGTCATGGTGTTCCCGGGCCGCTTCCGCGACCACATCCTGCCGGATCGCATCCACCTGCTGAACGTGTCGTTCCTGGTGCCGAGCATGCGCCGCAACTTCGGCGGTTGCGCGGGCAACATCGCCTACAACCTCAGGCTGCTCGGCGGGTCGGGCCTGCCGATGGCCACCGTCGGTCACGATTTCGGTCCCTACGACCAGTGGCTCAGGGATCGCGGCGTCGATGTCTCGCAGGTCCGCACCGTCGATGGCGAGTTCACCGCGCAGGCTTTCATCACGACGGATCTCGACGACAACCAGATCACGGCCTTTCACCCCGGCGCGATGAGCCACTCGCACCTGAACGACGTCAGCCAGGTCGTCGGCTGCACGCTCGGGCTGGTGGCCCCGGACGGGCGCGACGGGATGGTCAAGCACGCCGCGGAGTTCGCCGCGGCCGGCATCCCGATGCTGTTCGATCCGGGGCAGGGGCTGCCGATGTTCGACGGGAGCGAGCTGCTCGACTTCGTTTCGAAGTCCACGTGGATCGCGGTGAACGACTACGAGGGCCAGCTGCTCTCGGAGCGCACGGGTCTGTCGCACCGCGAGATCGCAAGCCGGGTGCGCGCGCTGATCGTGACCCGAGGCGCAGAGGGCAGCGTGATACATGCCGGTGGGCGTGAGCACCCGATTCCCGCCGCAGCGCCCGAGGCGGTGGTCGATCCCACGGGCTGTGGCGATGCCTATCGGGCGGGCCTCATCTTCGGGCTGATGAACGGCCTCGACTGGGAGGCCACTGGCCGGGTCGCTTCATTGATGGGCTCGATCAAGATCGCGGCTGCCGGCACGCAGCTGCACGGCTTCACGATGGACGAGTTTCGCGACCGCTACCGCGCGGCATTCGGTCATTCGCTGTGACGCTGTCGCGGCCGGGGCCGCTCGCCTGGGCGGCGGTGCTGCTGGTTGCGGCGCTGCTGCCTGACGCGACCCGAGCCGAGGCGCCCGTCTGGGACCAGACGCTGTCGCGCGTCGCGCCATCCGTGGTGACGATCGAGATCGACCAGGCCCGAGCCTTCGACACGGAGTGGAACCAGTCGAGCCAGGCGACGGGCTTCGTGGTGGATGCCGAGCGCGGGCTCATCCTGACGAACCGTCACGTCGTCACGCCCGGCCCGGTGGTCGCGACCGCCGTATTCCAGAATCGCGAGGAAGTCGAATTGCAGGCGGTCTATCGCGACCCGGTGCACGACTTCGGCTTCTACCGCTACGACCCTTCGAAACTGCGCTTCGTCACGCCGACGGCGCTGCCGCTCTATCCGGCCGGCGCGCGTGTCGGTGTCGAAATCCGCGTCCTCGGCAACGATGCCGGCGAGCAGCTGTCGATCCTCGCGGGCACGCTTGCGCGACTCGATCGGGCGGCCCCCGGGTATGGAGTCGGCAAGTACAACGATTTCAACACGTTCTACATCCAGGCGGCCTCCGGAACGTCCGGCGGTTCCTCGGGATCGCCGGTCATCGACATCCAGGGTCGCGTCGTCGGCCTGAATGCCGGCGGCAGCGGCGGGGCTGCATCGAGTTTCTTCCTGCCGCTCGGCCGCGTCGTGCGCGCCTTCGACCTGATCCGTACCGGTCGCCCGGTCACGCGCGGCACGTTGCAGACCGTGTTCGCCTACACGCCATACGACGAGCTCGCGCGCCTGGGCTTGAGGCCGCGGACCGAAGCCGAAGCACGCGACGCGGCGCCGGGTCTCACCGGCATGCTGGTGGTGGGCGAGGTGCAGCCCGGGTCGCCGGCCGAGGGCCAGCTGCGGCCCGGCGACATCCTGGTGCGCGTGAACGGCAAGCTGGTCGCGACCTTCGATCCGCTTGCCGAGGTGCTCGATTCGTCTGTCGGGCAGGACATCGGCGTGGAGGTCGAGCGGGGAGGCGAGGTCGTGCAAATGCGCCTCGTGGTGCAGGACCTGACGGCGATCACGCCGGCGAGCTACCTGGAGTTCGGCGACACGGTCGTGCACGACCTGTCCTACCAGATGGCGCGGCACCTCAATGCGCCGGTGCAGGGCGTGTTCGTCGCCAATCCAGGCTACACACTGGGATCCGCCGGCGTGCCCCGGGGTGCCGTGATCTCGAGCGTGGCAGGCAAGCCGGTCGCGACACTCGCTGATTTCCAGCGGGCCGTCGCCGGTCTCGCGGATGGAGCGCGGGTCACGGTGCGTTACACGACGCTCGAGAACCCGACCGGCAGCGAGACCCGCGTGATGCGCATGGATCGCCGCTGGTTCGCCGCTCGTGAATGCCGGCGCGATGACCAGACGGGCCTGTGGCCGTGCCGCGAGCTGCCCCAGGCGCCACCGGCCGAGGCGACCGCACCGGCTCGAACGTCGTTCGTCACGACCGGCGATGCGCTGGCCGACCGCCTGGCTCCGTCACTCGTGCTCGTCAATTACACGATGCCGTTCTCGGTAGCCGGAGTCACCGAGCGTAACTATCACGGCACGGGCCTGGTGGTGGACGCCGCTCGCGGACTCGTGGCCGTGGATCGCAATACGGTGCCGGTGGCCGTGGGCGACGTTCGCCTGACGTTCGCCGGGTCGATCGAGGTGCCGGGTCGCGTCGAGTACGTGCACCCGTTGCACAACGTCGCGATCGTCTCGTTCGATCCGAAACTTCTCGACGGAACGCCGATCCGCTCCGCGACGCTCGGTCCCCGCGAACTGGTGCCGGGAGAACCCGTGGTCGTCGTCGGCATGAACGGCGATTCGCGCGTGCGCTCGATCGCGACGACGGTCGCCTCGGTGGACGATGTCAGCTTCCCGCTGTCGCGCACGCTCCAGTTCCGGGAAGCGAACGTCGAGGTAGCAAGGCTCGTGAACGGCCCGGCGGACTTCGACGGCGTGGTCGTCGACCGCGACGGCCGAGTGCGAGCGCTGTGGTCCAGCTTCGCCGTAGAAGCGGGGCGGGATGTGTCGCAGATCAACCGCGGCATGCCGGTGGAGCTGGTCGCCGAGGCCGTCGCGGCGGTGAAGGAGGCGCGGCCGCTGTATTCTCTCGAGGTCGAGTTCGAGGCCTTGCCGATTTCCGAGGCGCGCAAGCTCGGCTTGCCCGAGGCCTGGGTGCGGCGGCTCGAGGCCGCGGGCGACGTGCATCGCCAGGTGCTGAGCGTGGCCCGCGTCGTGGCCGGCTCGCCGGCTGCGGAGCTGCTGCGCGAGGGCGACCTGCTGCTTGCGGTCGACGGCCATCCAGTCAGCCGTTTCCGCGAGGTGGAACTTGCGACCCAGTCGCCGGGCGTCGCGGTGACCGTGCTGCGCGACGGCGTCGAAAGCACGTTTGAAGTTCGCACAGCGGCGCTCGGCGGACAGGATATCGACCGACTGTTCCTCTGGTCAGGCGCGGTGCTGCACGCGCCGCATCGCGCGATGTCCGCCCAGCGCGGCATCCAGCCCGAGGGAGTCTTTGTCGCCTACTTCTCATACGGTTCGCCGTCCACACGCTACAAGCTGTTTGCCGGACGACGCATCGTCGAGGTGGACGGGCGTCCGACGCCCGACCTCGATGCGTTCATCGCCACCGTCCGCGACCGGCCAGATCGATCGGCGGTGCGGCTCAAGACCGTGACCTGGAACGGCACGGTCGACGTCATCACGCTCAAAGTCGATCTCCATTACTGGCCGTCGTACGAGCTGCGGCGCACCGCATCTGGCTGGGAGAGAACGCCCGTCGGCTAGTCGGGGCTCTTGTCGTGCGACGGCCACAATCCGGCAAGCCGGGCTCTTCTGCGGTGCAGCAATTCCAGCTGTCGCGCCTGTTTCGTCTTCCCGCAATGCCGTTGGCTCTTTGCGACAGCTTCGGTAGTATCCCTGCGACGCGAAAAGTCACTTCCGACAAGGGGTAACAGGAATGTCCGTCCAATCACGCTCTGCGCTTATCAGCTTCGCGGTTGCCGCGGCGCTTGGTCAGGTCCCAGGTACGGCTTTCGGGCAGCAACTGGAGGAGATCGTCGTCACCGCGCGACTGGTCAGCGAGTCCCTGCAGAGCGCTCCGATCGCGGTGACAGCGGTGACCAGCGAAACGATCACTAACCAGGGCCTGCGTAACATCAACGACATTTCGCAGTTCACGCCGGGCCTGCAGTTCTCGCAGGCGTTCGGGCGCACCACCGACCGGCCGGTCATTCGCGGCCAGTCGAACGTGCTGGCCGGCGTGCAGTTTGGTGTCGAGTCGGGCGCCGCGTATTTCGTGGACGGGGTGTACTGGCCGGGCGACGTCCAGGGCCTCGACCTCAACAGCTTCGAGCGGGTCGAAGTCATCAAGGGACCGCAGAGCGCGCTGTACGGACGCAACACGTACTCGGGCGCCATCAATTTCATTACCCGGCCGCCAAGCGAGGACGTCGAGGCCACCGTGCGCGCGTCGCTTGCGCAGTACGGCAC
>PDVJ01000615.1_pt1 | contig 12176 bp, 12 predicted proteins | sample 1369811 | NCBI WGS metagenome assembly PDVJ01 (sample SAMN07795376, study PRJNA414565) | Alkali sediment metagenome, whole genome shotgun sequencing project. | reverse complement strand
TTTTACAAGTTAATAATTTGCAATCAACTTTTTGCTTTACTTCACTTTGGCAGGAACTTTAGTTTTCTGGAAATACTCTTTCATTGGTTTAATGTAGTACTCTTTCCAACCCTTTTCGTATTTTTTATCATCACCGGAAGGAATATGTGAGTGGATGATCGTCAGCTTCGTTCCGCTGTTATGTTTTTCAAAAAGTATTTCAACTTTTGAATCAGGTGCTCCTTCAGGGAATTCCGTTGTTCTCCAGTTTTGTACTATTCTTCCATATGGTTGAAGGATTAAGTTTGTTCCGGTTATATATCCATTCCAGGCTGAAAAATGTGAACCATTTCGTGATTCAATGTGTGCCTTGCTGCCGGTAAAGTCTGAATGAGATTTACTGTTCAACCAGGAATCATAAAGCTTTTTCGCACTTACGGGAAATATTGCTGATATTTTAATGTCAGGTTCCAATTCTTTTTTCTTTTTTTTATAACAATAAGAAAATTCTTACCTAATGGCAAATCAAAATCGAATATTTTATAAATAAATACCTTGGCCGTCGTCAGGTAGAATTTCAAGGAAACAATTTTATTTGCTCATAAATTGCTTATAAATTGACCTTAGTCTATATTTGAAAGCAAAAAAAAACCAAATGTCCCGCGGAAAAAAAGTTAAATTCATATTTATAACAGGTGGAGTTGTTTCCTCATTAGGAAAGGGGATAACTGCCTCTTCACTTGGACTGCTACTTAAGCAACGCGGGTTCAGCGTTACCATCCAGAAATTCGATCCTTATATCAATGTAGATCCCGGAACCATGAGTCCCTTTCAGCACGGTGAAGTTTATGTAACTGATGATGGAGCTGAAACTGATCTTGACCTCGGTCATTATGAGAGGTTTCTTGATGTGAATATGACCCGAGCAAATAACACGACTACGGGCCAGGTTTACAATGAAGTGATTACAAAAGAACGAAGAGGTGATTATCTTGGTGCAACCGTACAGGTAATTCCTCACATCACAGATGAAATTAAAAGAAAGTTAGTTCGCCTTAGTGAACTTGGAGAATATGAAGTAATCATAACAGAAATTGGCGGAACTGTTGGTGATATAGAAAGCTTGCCATTCATTGAAGCAATGAGGCAGCATATGCTTGAATTCGGCAGGGCAAATTCGATGGTTATTCATGTTACGCTTGTTCCTTATATTGCATCAGCAGGGGAAGTAAAAACAAAACCAACTCAGCATAGCGTAAAAAATCTTTTGGAGCTTGGTATTCAACCGGATGTTCTTATCTGCAGATCGGAAAAAAAATTAGCAAGAGAAATACGAGAAAAGATAGCCCTATTCTGCAATGTTGATTCTAAAGCTGTCATCTCCGCTTATGATGTCCAATCAATTTATGAAGTGCCGCTTGTTCTTCATAAAGAAAAACTTGACATACTCGTTACCAGCCGGCTTCATTTATCTGAAAGAAAAATAAAGCTTGATGAATGGGAAAATTTTGTTGACGGTATTAGAAATCCAACACGCGAAGTTGAGATTGCAGTTTGCGGAAAATACATAACTCATCTCGATGCATATAAAAGTATAATGGAAGCATTTATACATGCGGGTGCCGAAAATCAGGTGAAAGTAAAGATGAAACCTGTAAATGCTGAAGATTGTGAAACTGAAAATTTTGAAGAGCTTCTGAAAGGAGTCTCTGGTGTTCTTGTTCCCGGCGGCTTTGGTGAAAGAGGTATTGAAGGAAAAATAAAAGCGATTGAATATGCAAGAGAAAATAAAATTCCTTTCTTTGGAATCTGCCTCGGATTGCAATGTGCAGTAGTTGAATTTGCCCGCAACGTCTGCGGACTTAAAAATGCCCATAGTTCTGAATTCAAAAAAACTAAATTCAGCGTAATTGATTTAATGCCCGAACAAAAAAATGTTAAGGAAATGGGTGCAACCATGCGGCTTGGAGCTTATCCGTGTGTCATTCAGGATAAAACAAAAGCCTTCGAAGCTTATCAAACAAACTATATCTCAGAACGGCATCGTCATCGTTATGAAGTGAATAACAAGTTCAGACGAAAGCTTGTAGATAATGGGCTTATACTTAGCGGATTATCACCGGATAAAGAGCTTGTTGAAATGATTGAACTTAAGGATCATCCCTGGTTTGTTGCCTGCCAGTTTCATCCCGAACTTAAATCAAGAGCTACGAATGCTCATCCGTTGTTCAGGGAATTTGTTAAGGCTGCGATGGAACATTCAATCGAAAAAAATGGAGACTAAAATAACAATTGATAAAGGTTTTTAACTTCTCCTTTCCGGAATGAAATTTTGCCTCTCAGCTATCTCAAATATATCGCACCACGGTTCTTGTTGACTGTCATCCTTACAGTTCTTTACTTTGAAGTATCAATCTACTCACAATCCGATCTCAATTCCAGAATAAGTATTGGAATGGAAACACTATATAATTTTAACTTTAAATCATCAGAAAAAATATTCGATAACATTATAAAAAATTATCCGAACAATCCTGCCGGTTATTATTATCAATCAATTAGACATTTGTGGTTCTATCTTGATAGTAAAAACGAAATTGATTTGATAAATTTTATCTCGCTTACCGATTCGGCAATTGAAAAAGCTGATGCAATTCTTAAACAAGATTCTTCCGATATATTTTCGTTATACATTCTCGGTTCAGCATACGCAAACAGAACTTTCGCATTTACAAGAGATGAAAGTTATTTTGATGCGGTTATTGCTGCAAGAAAATTTCATTCGAGTTTTAATGAATTGTTGAGTAAAGACAGCCTATACTATGATGCTTATATGGGGAAGGGTTTATTTAATTTTGCTATTTCACAAGCACCACAAACCTGGTCCTGGGCAATTAACCTTGCCGGAATGACAGGTGATAAGCGGATTGGACTAACCAATCTTGAAATAGCATCGAAGAAAGGAAAGTTCGCCAAAGTAGATGCTCAGTTTTATCTTTCACAAATTTACTCCGAGTTCCTTTTAAAATATCAGCCGGCAAAAAGAATACTGAATGATTTGATTTTCAGATATCCAAAAAATTTACTTTTCAAATTCGCATTAGCCAATCTTCATGTAAAAACTTTTGATTTAAGCAGTGCATCCAGAAATTATAAAACAGTTTTTACATCAAAGGATACAAATTTTATTCAGCTAAAGAACTACGCTGGCTTGGCATTGGGCGATATACTGTATTCTCAGGGCGATTATGATGCTGCCAGAAGTTATTATATAACATTCCTTGATCAATCAACCGATCCTCACTTCAAAGGAATTACAGCACTTAAGATTGGATTAAGCCATCTCTTTGAGGAAGATTCCCTTTCAGCATTAATGTATTTTGATAAAACTGATGAGGGAAATGATGACCTCGATGACGATGAATTTGCAAAGAAGAAAGGTGAACTATACTTAAATCAACTACCAGGTGCTGATGAGTTGAAGCTTATACTTATCAAGAATAAAATTGAATCTGGAAAGTTTAACACAGCTGTTGATTCACTTGAAAAATTTGTTGAGCAGACACTATCAGATACATTAAGAGCAGAAGCGATACTGTATCTAAGCGATGCATATTTTCATCTGGGCAAATATAAAAGATCACTTGAATTTGCAGTTGCCGTATTTAATTTTGATGAGTATGAACTCTGGGTAAAACCATTTGCCTGTTACTACGCAGCAAGAGCAAGCAAAGAACTTAATAATCTTACTGATGCAGAATTTTTTATCGGCTACGCAAATAACTTTAAAAATTATTTCTATGAAAATAAGCTGAAGGACAAGCTGAGTTTCCTTTCCTTTTTACTTCAGGAAAAATGATGATCAATCCTCAACTTTATTTGATAAATTAAATGTCTTTAAGTAGTTTTGCCCAAATAATTTAACAGGAATGTGTTAGCACTTGCGGTCTTTGTTTCGGGTCGGGGTTCAAACCTGCGAGCTGTGCTCGATTCACCGGCACTAAAAAATTTAGTTGAAGTTAAAGCTGTTGTTGGTGACAAATTAGACTGTCCTGCTTTCGATATAGCTAAAAATTTCTCGATCCCGGTTTATAGTGTTGGTAAGAAGGAAGGATTTATATCTTTCGATGAGCTTGAAATTGTTCTGAAAGATTTTAAAATCGATTTAATTGTTCTTGCCGGGTTCTTGAAATTAATTCCGGAGAATTTTGTAAGGGCATTTCGAAATAAGATCATTAATATCCATCCTGCTCTTCTACCATCGTTCGGTGGTTCTGGTATGTATGGAATTAATGTCCATAGGGCAGTGTTTGAATCGTCTGCTCAAGTATCGGGTGCCTCGGTTCATTATGTTGACGAAACCTACGACACAGGTAGAATTATTGCCCAAAAGTGTGTGGATATTTCTGGGGTAAAGTCACCAGAAGAAATTGCCGAACGTGTCCTTAGCATTGAACACCAACTCTTGCCATATGTGATTGAGAAAATAGCCCTTGGCAAAGTCTTTGTTGATAATATTAGGGTAAGAGTCGAGACTTAATTTTATTCATCCAAACCTCATATGATGCATTGAAAAAATTAGCACTAATCAGCGTTTTTGATAAAACAGGGATATTGGAATTCGCAAAGGGTTTAAAAGGAAGCGGATTCGATATTATTGCTACCGGTAATACTTTCAGACTACTTGTAGAAAATGGAATTTCAGTAACAGAAATAAAGGATTTAACTGGTTTCCCGGAAATTTTCCACGGTAGAGTAAAAACTCTTCACCCCAAAATCAGTGGCGGAATTCTGATGAGAAGAGATAACCCATCGGACTTGAAAGAAGCTGAAGAAAATAGCATTGCACCGATTGAAGTGGTTTGTGTTAATCTTTACCCATTCAAAGAAGTTGCTAAAAATCCTGATTCTGATCTCGATACGTTAATCGAGAATATTGACATCGGTGGACCCACAATGATTAGAGCTGCTGCAAAAAATAATAAATTTGTTGCGGTGATAACTGACCCGCAGCAATATTCTCTTTTCCTTGAAGAGCTGCAGTCAGGTCAAATTAGTTTTGAGACAAGAAAGAAATTAGCGATTGCTGCTTTCGCTCACACAGCAGATTATGATTCACACATAGTTAATTCACTTCAGAAAAAAATAAATATCAATTCAAATTATTTTAATAGAAGTTTTAAGCTTGCCTCTTCATTGCGTTATGGTGAAAATCCTCATCAACAAGCTGGTGTTTACGGAGAGTTTTATGATAACTTCGAGTTCATACACGGCAAAGAACTTTCTTATAATAATATTTTGGATTTAGTCTCCGCCGTGGAATTAGTTGAAAGTCTTGGAGAAAATTCTTGCACGATCATAAAGCATAATAACCCTGCTGGTGCCGCAATTGGCAAAGATTCATTTGATGCATATATGAAAGCTTTGAAATGCGATCCTGTTTCTTCTTTCGGTGGTATTGTTGCCTTCACTTCAGTAGTTGATGAAAACCTCGCAGCTAAACTAAATGAAATATTTCTTGAAGTGGTTTGCGCTCCTGAGTACACAGAAGCAGCAATTTCAATTCTTAAGAAAAAGAAAGATCGCAGACTTTTAATCCAGAAAAAATCAATTTTAAATGAAAGAATAACTTTTAAGTCTATTCCCGGTGGTGCAATTGTTCAGGATGCTGATTTGATGGATTTGGATGAGACTAAATTAAATACTGTAACTGATAAAAAACCTTCTGCTGCTGAATTGGAAGACTTAAAGTTTGCTTGGAAAATTGCAAAGTACACAAAATCAAATGCAATTGTTTTTGTAAAAGATAAAGCCACACTTGGCGTCGGTGCCGGACAGATGTCAAGAATTGATTCAGCAAAGATTGCAAAGATGAAAGCTGAAGAACATGGTCTTGATTTAAATGGTTCAGTTGCAGCGTCCGATGCTTTCTTTCCTTTTGCAGATGGATTAATTGAAATTGTAAATTGCGGCGCTGTTTCTGTAATCCAGCCGGGTGGCTCGGTTAGAGATCAGGAAGTAATTGACGCAGCAAATAAAAAAAATATCTCAATGGTTTTTACCGGAATCAGGCACTTTAAACATTAAGAGGATTTATGGGAATAATGGATTTTTTTTCAACAGACATCGCAATCGATTTAGGCACTGCTAATACCCTGATTTATGTTAAAGGGAAAGGAATCGTACTCAACGAACCTTCAATAGTTGCATTTGACAGAAGTACAAAAAGAATTATTGCTCTGGGAAATAAAGCAAAGGAAATGCAGGGAAGGGAACATAAAGAGATTAAAGTTACACGTCCGATGAGAGATGGTGTAATTGCTGATTTTGAAATTGCCGAAGGAATGATAAGAGCATTCATAAAAAGAGTGAAAGCCGGTGCATTAAGCAGCCGAAGAGTTGTTGTGGCTGTTCCGAGCGGTGTAACAGAAGTTGAAAAGCGAGCGGTTCGGGATAGTGCCGAACATGCAGGAGCAAAAGAAGTTCATCTCGTTGCTGAGCCGATGGCTGCTGCAATTGGAATTGGAATTGACGTTCACGCTCCTGTTGGAAATATGATTATTGATATCGGTGGCGGAACAACTGAGATTGCTGTGATTGCTTTGTCAGGTATTGTTAATGAAGAATCAATCCGAATTGCCGGTGATGAAATGAATTATGCAATCATGCAATTCTTCAAAAGAAATCATAATATCCTTATTGGAGAAAGAACAGCTGAAGCGATAAAATGTGAAGTTGGTTCTGCGGTTCCGTTAAAAGAGGAAATCACAATCCAGGTTAAAGGAAGAGATCTTGTTGGTGGTATTCCGAAAACAACTGAAGTAAGTTCAGTCGAAATACGCGAAGCTCTAAATGAATCAATTACACAGATTGTAAATACAGTCAGGCAAACACTTGAGCGTACACCTCCTGAATTATCTGCTGATATTCTTGATAGAGGAGTGATGTTAACCGGTGGTGGAGCTCTTCTGAAGGGACTTGACGAGCGCATAAAAATGGAAACCAATTTACCGGTTCATGTTGCTGATGATCCGTTAACCGCTGTTGCCAGAGGAGCCGGAAAAATTATTGAAAATCTTAATGAATATTCAAAGGTACTTATACGTAATAGAAGATATTAATGTTCAAGCTGTTCTCATATGTTTGGAATCAATTCAGGGAATATTTGGTTCTCACAATATTGGTGATTTTAAGCCTTACACTTCTTACTCAAAACAATAATCCACAGGTTCAAAAAGTCAGAGCTCTTGCCTTCGGAAGCTTTGCCACGGTTACTTCAGTATTTTATGACTTATTTAATATCACTCAGCTCAAAAATGAAAATTCGGCATTGAGACAAGTAAACGCTGAGATGATGATACAGCTTAGTATGTTGAGAGAGCAGGGTATTCTTAACAGGGAACTGAAGGGGATGTTGAATTTAAAAGATACTAGTTCATTGCCACTTATTCCTGCGACTATTGTTTCCAAATCACTTTCTGTTACTCAAAATACAATCACAATCAATCTTGGTAAAAACGCTGGAATAAAACCGGGAATGCCTGTGATCAGCTATCGCGGCTTTGTTGGAATGATTCAATCCTGTTCAGATAATTTTTCAATTGCAAGAACAATAAAAAATGTTGATCTAAAATTGACAGTCAAGAATGAAAAGAACCGGTTAAATGGAATTATGAAATGGGATGGAGAAAAATTAATAATCGTTGATGTTCCAAGAACTTATGATTTTGATGTAGGCGATAGAATAATAACTTCTGAAATCAGTTCAATTATCCCCGTTCCCATTCCGGTCGGGATCGTTTCAAAAATTGAAGAAGAAAAAACCGGGATTCTAAACCTGATTCATATTAAACCGTTTGAAGAAGTGTTGAGTGTTGAAAATGTTTTTATTCTGATGATGCTAGAGAATGATGAAAAAAATAATCTTGAACTTAACTTTTATAACAGGCAATGAAAATAAAATACTTCATACCATTATTTGTTTTTATTCCTGTAGTTTTGATTCAGCTGACTGTAATTCCATTTATTTCAATTCAGGAAGTTGTTCCGAATCTGATACTAATTGCTGTCGTATATTTTTCAATCGCGAATGGTCAGATTTTCGGAACAGTAACTGGTGCTTCTTATGGATTGTTGTATGATCTTATCTCAGGAAATTTAGTTGGAAGTAATATGCTATCGAAGACGGTAGCTGGATTTATAGCAGGTTATTTTTCAGGCGAAACAAGACGTGAGAAATATCTTTACACTTATTCATTTACGCTGGTTGTTTTCATTGGTGCTCTGGTTGATGCAGTTATTTTTTCCTTCTTTTCGGTGATTGACTTTAATACTAATTTTGTTCAGATTTTATTTAATCATGCATTATTGCCTTCAATTTATTCTTCTGTTGTAAGTATTTTAGTTGTAATTGTACCATATAAAAGGGCTTTCGATTGAAGACTGAAAAATTTGGTTCATTAAAACGCCAAACTATAATCTACACGGTGATTATCTCAACAATGTTAATCCTTGCCGGAAGATTATTTCAGATGCAGATTCTGCACAGAATTGAATACGATAAAAAGTCTACCGACAATTCCATAAAAAGCATAGAACTTCAACCGCTGCGTGGTGTATTTTATGATAGAAATTACAAAGTTTTAGTGAGCAATGTTCCTGCCTATACAATCAGAGTTACACCGGCTTATTATGACACGAGTCTTAATAAAGTTCTTGAGGCAGTAATAGGAACAGAACCTGGTTACGTTAAAAGTTTATTACAAAAGAATAGAATCTACTCGAAATTTCTACCGGTGAAAGTTAGAAGAGGAGTTGACTTTAGGGTGATTGCCTGGTTCGAAGAAAATTCCGAACATCTTACAGGAGTTGATTACATCCAAACCCGGCGATTATGTGGGACATAGCGGTATCGAAAAAATTTATGAAAAATTAATCAGTGGAACGAAAGGATATAATTACGTTTTAGTTGATTCCAGGCAAAGAAAAATTGGCAAATATCACGATGGCAAAGAAGACTTGCTGCCAATAAAAGGAACTGATCTCGTTTTGAGCATAGAGGCTTCAGCTCAAAAAGTTGCTGAAGAAGAACTTAAAGGCAACGGTGAAATTCTGGCAATGGTAAGCTCTCCTGACTATGATCTTAACCGGTTTTCATATTTTACTCCTAAAAGTTTTTTGGATAGTATTTATGTTGATCCTTTTACTCCACTATTCAACCGTGCTACAGTATCTGTTCATCCACCTGGTTCAACGTTCAAAATGTTGTCAGCACTTGCTGCACTCGATATGGGAATTATAACAACTTCATACACTAGTACTTGCGGTGGAGGATTTACATTCGGGAGATTTTTTAAATGCCATGGTAATCACGGGACTGTTAACGTTATTACCGCAATAGAAAAATCATGTAATTCCTTTTTCTATAGACTCATTTACAAGATTGGTATTGATAAATGGAAAGAATATGCTTCAAGATTTGGATTTGGAAGCAATACAGGAGTCGATTTAACTGAAGAAATTCCAGGCTTAATACCTGACGAAAATTATTATATAAAAAGATATGGAGAAAATTGGCCAAGAAGTATTATGGCTAGCCTCGGTATTGGTCAGGGAGGAGTTAGTGTTACACCTTTACAGCTCGCTCAATATGTTAGTATGATTGCTAATGACGGAAAGACTAAAACTCCACACGTAGTAAGAGGCTACATCGATGAGAATACTGAAAAGCTTGTTACTCTTGAGTACAAAGAAATTAATGCCGGAGTAAGCCAATCAGCTCTTGATATAGTAAAAGAAGCAATGTATTTAGTAGTGAATGGACATGGAACTGCCACACATATTCGATTACCAGATATTGCTATTTGTGGTAAAACCGGCACAGCACAAAATCCTCACGGTAAAGATCATGCCTGGTTTGTAGGATTTGCTCCTTATGAAAATCCTAAGATTGCAATTGCAGTCCTGGTTGAAAATGTTGGTTTCGGAGGTACTCACGCCGCTCCAATCGCGAAGAAAGTTATTCAAGCTTATATGAATAGCTTCAAAGGAGAAGGTAAAACCTTTAAAGATGAAATTGCTGTCGTAAAAGTAAATTGAAAGATTAGATTGCTTTGAGAATTGATTACAACATAAAAGATAAATTTGATTTCGGGCTTTTCCTGCCAGCATTAATTTTATTTGGGTTTGGATTACTGGCAATTTACAGCTCAACTGTTAACAATACGTTTGCCCAGGAAAATTTTCAAAGGCAGATTGTCTGGGGAGTGGTTGCATTTGTTATATTCTTCATAACATATTCATTACCGACAAATATTTTTAAGTCATTAGCAGTTCCGGGTTATTTACTTTCCTTATTATTACTATTAGCAGTTCTCGCAGTTGGCAGGCAAATTTCAGGTTCGAAGAGCTGGCTTGTAATTGGTTCAATAGGATTTCAACCATCTGAGATTGCAAAAATTGCTACCATCATGGCAATTGCTGCATACCTTAGCAGGAACAATTCAAACATAGATTCATTCAAAGATATTCTTATCACACTTACTATCGGTTTCACACCGGTTCTATTAATTCTTATGGAACCAGATATGGGGACCTCAATAGTTTTTATGGGTGTGATATTGATGATGTTTTTCTGGAAAGGTATAAGTTCGTTTTCGCTTTTCGTAGTTTTATCTCCGGCTTTCGTGGCTGTTGCCGCAATATTTGGTACTATCTATTTCATAGTTGCATTAATACTGGTGATAGTTCTACTTGTTACTTTTAAGAAAAATCTTTTTTTCAGTGCTTCAATATTTGCTATCGGTTTATCCAGTGGATTTTTTGCTGAATACGTCTATCATGCATTAAGTCCACATCAGCAGAAACGCATTCAATCCTTTTTAGATCCTAATGCAGATCCGCTTGGTGCTGGTTATAATACAATTCAGGCAAAAGTAGCTATTGGCTCCGGCGGAGTAACTGGAAAAGGATTCCTCGCAGGCAATCAAACACAGCTTCAATTTATACCTGAACAATGGACAGACTTCGCATTCTGTGTCATCGGAGAAGAATTCGGATTTATTGGAAGCATTTTTATTATCAGCATTTTTCTTATTCTTTTCCTGCGGATATTAAAGCTGACTCATAATACCAAAGACGAATTTCTAAGCTTAGTTTCAATTGGAATTTTATCAGTATATCTAATTCATTTTATTATTAATCTTGATTCATTTTATTATTAATCTTGGAATGGTTGTGGGCATTCTGCCAGTAATCGGAATTCCATTGCCATTTATCAGCTATGGTGGAAGTTCCCTTTTAGCAAATATGCTTATGCTTGGCATCTTAGCGAATCTATATCGAACCAGAAAAAATTATACTTGATAATAAAAATGAAGGCTATCGAAAAACTAAACTCAGCAAATAATTCCGGCAAATATATTTGTGTTGGACTTGATACTGATCCAAAAAAATTACCGTCGCACTTATCATCACATAAAAAGCCTGTCGTAGAATTCAATAAAAAAATAATAGAAGCAACCAAAGAATCAGCAGCTGCTTACAAATTAAATCTTGCTTTTTATGAAAGCGAAGGAATAAATGGTTTACAAAATCTTGAATTCATACCGCACGATGTTCTAACTATTGCCGATGGAAAAAGGGGAGATATCGGCAACACTTCAAATTTGTACGCACGTTCAATTTTTGAGCATTTTAAATTTGATGCCGCTACTTTGAATCCATATATGGGAAGAGATTCATTAGAACCGTTTCTTTCATATTCAGATAAATTTAATTTTATTTTAGTGTTGACATCAAATCCTGGCTCAGCCGATATTCAAAAACTGCAATTGAAATCTGGTGAGTTTCTTTATCAGGATGTAATAAAAAAAATTCATGCCTGGAATGAAAATTCAAACTGCGGAATAGTTTTCGGTGCAACAAATCTAAATGAACTTAAAGAGAACATAAAAATAATTGATGACTTGCCGCTCTTAATCCCCGGTGTAGGAGCACAAGGCGGCAGTTTGGAAGATGTTACATCGCTTTTATTCTCACAAAAAAAATATTCCTTCCTGATAAATGTCAGCAGGGGAATCATACAGAAAAGTCTTGATGAAGATTTTGCTGAAGCTGCTAAAAACGAACTGCTCAATCTGAATCAGGTTGTTTCCAAGAAACTGCAATAGAATCACATCGATAAATCAAATTTCAGA
>PDVJ01000613.1_pt1 | contig 12192 bp, 11 predicted proteins | sample 1369811 | NCBI WGS metagenome assembly PDVJ01 (sample SAMN07795376, study PRJNA414565) | Alkali sediment metagenome, whole genome shotgun sequencing project. | reverse complement strand
AAAGGACTTCCCATGAGTTACAACCGCGACCTCCAGGAGCTCACCCCCCATATATGGCGCGGTATGCGGGACGCAAAAGAGAGCCTCCGTCTTCTTATCGATATGCTCTCGAGTGCAACATTCGATACTGAACGGATGAAAGAAGAGGCAGGCAAAGGATTTTCAACAGCAACCGAACTTGCTGATACGCTGGTCAGAAAATACGGCCTTCCCTTCCGCACTGCACACAACATTGTCGGCAGAGCGGTGCAGAAAGGAGATCTCTCACTTTCCACACTTGAAGAAGCTGCTCTGGAAGCGGGTGGAGGAATATCCCTTGCGGCTAAAGGACTCACCCAGCAGAATATCGATGATGTACTGGATGTTTCCTATTCCATTGCTCTCCGGAAAGCTCCCGGAGGACCCGCACCTTTTGCAATCAGGATCGCCATAAGTGAACGCAAAAAGCAGCTCGATGTGGATTCTTCCCATATCGATCAACGACTCGCAAAACTTTCAAAGGCAAAAGAAGACATGATCGCAAAAGCCCGGAGGCTGGTAGCATAAGCCCGCATTTCACCTCAGGTGACCTGGTTGAATGCACGTATGGAGGGACAACAAAGAAAGGAATTTTCATCACAGAACGCGACGGGATGGCAGTAGTGAAACTGGATTCCGGTTACAATATTGGCGTGAATCCAGGTTCCTGCACATTTTTTGGGCATCCCGCAGAATCCCTGCCAAAAAAATCACAAGTCCCGCAAAAAAGTGATCTCCCTGCTCTGTCTATCATATCAACAGGCGGTACGATTGCAAGCAGGATCGATTACCGGACCGGTTCGGTCACCAGCCAGTTTGATGCAGGCGATATTCTTGTGGCAATCCCTGAACTGGCACAGGTTGCACAGTACCGCACCATTCCCCTTGCTACCATACTTTCTGAGAATATGACACCGGCGATTTGGCAGGAACTCGCCCGTGCTGTCTATAAAGAGATCAAAAACGGGGTTGCCGGTGTCATCATCACCCATGGTACCGATACGATGGCATATAGTGCAGCGGCAGTCAGCTTCATGATCGACACTTCGGTACCTGTTGTTTTTGTTGGATCGCAACGATCTGCTGACCGGCCATCCAGTGATAACGCGATGAATGCTGTATGCGCCGCCAGCGCAGCAGCCAGCGATCTTGGAGAGGTTGCAGTAGTAATGCATGCCACAACAAACGATGATACCTGCGCAATTCACCGGGGAACACGCGTGCGCAAGATGCACTCATCACGTCGTGATGCATTCCGGAGCATGGGGATAGACCCCCTTGGTTCTGTTGCCTATCCCTCCCGCGAAGTAACCCTGAAAAGCTATGCAGTACGACGGGGGAGCCAGATGCTCGCCCTGCATGACAAGCTGGAAGAACACTGCGGGCTTGTCCAGTTCCATCCCGGGATGTCTCCTGACCTGCTCAAGGCGTACGAGGGGTACAAAGGTCTCGTCCTCGCCGGTACCGGGCTCGGGCATGTAAGCACCACACTCCTCCCTTCCCTGCAAAAACTCATAAAAAGCGGTACCATGGTTGTGATGACCTCCCAGTGTATGCAGGGCAGGGTTTGTGACCGGGTCTATGATACCGGGCGCGACCTGCTTTCAGCGGGTGTCATCGAAGGTGGCGATATGCTTCCTGAAGTGGCACTCGTGAAAATGATGTGGGTGCTGGGCAATGAGCGGGATTCGGAAAAAGCGGCTGCCCTTATGCAGGCAGATCTCAAAGGTGAATGCAACCGGAGGAGCACCCATGGATTATAAAGCTGCAGGACTGACAGCCGGCATTGAGATCCACCAGCAGCTGAATACAAAGGAAAAACTATTCTGCCACTGCCAGACTCTCCTCCGCGACAGCAGTGAACATTCGGGTGAATTCTTCCGCTACCTCAGGGTCACTGAGAGCGAGATGGGAGAGATCGACCGGGCTGCTCAGGAAGAGATGAAACGTGACCGGAAATTCCACTATTATACCTATGATACCACCTGCCTCGTTGAAAACGATGAGGAGCCACCGGCACCGCTGAACAATGAAGCACTTTCCGTCTGCCTTACTCTGGCAAAGATGTTTGGCATGACACCGGTCCGGCAGGTGCACACGATGCGCAAACTTGTAATTGATGGATCGAACACCAGCGGATTCCAGCGCACGGCGCTTGTCGCACTGAACGGGAAACTCCCGAATGGGGGTGAGATCGAGACAATCTGCCTTGAAGAGGAGGCAGCCCAACGGGTCAAAGAGGATATTTTTTCTCTTGACCGGCTCGGTATCCCGCTCGTTGAGATCACCACCTCTCCCTGTATGCACACCCCTGAAGAGGTGCAGGAGGTAGCCGAGTATATTGGCATGGTCCTCCGTTCGACCGGTAAGGTAAAACGGGGGATAGGTACGATCCGCCAGGACGTGAATATATCAATCCGTGGCGGTGCCCGTGTTGAGATCAAGGGGGTCCAGGAACTGGACCTGATCGCTGAGGTAGTCAGGCGCGAAGTGCAGCGGCAGAATAATCTCATCGCAATCAGGGACGAACTCCTCCAGCGAAATGCATCAGTCCATGATAATGCAAAGAATGTATCCGAACTCTTCAAAGAAACAAAATCCACGGTCCTGAAAAAGGCGAAACGAACCTATGCCATCAGCCTTGAAGGTTTTGCCTGCCAGGTAGGTCGCGAGATCCAGCCAGACCGTCGTCTCGGCAGCGAAATGTCCGACTATGCCAAAAAATGCGGGGTTGGAGGGATTTTTCACACGGATGAACTTCCGGCGTATGGTATCACTGCAGATGAGGTCGCCCGGTTGCGGGCCCATATGAACGCGGGCGTCCATGACTGTGTCGTGATTGTTGCAGCGGTTAATGATCACCAGGCAGCCTGTGCTCTTAACCAGGTCATCATCCGTGCACGGCTGGCACTCTCGGACAAACCGGTTCCGGAAGAGACACGGAAAATGCTCGAAACTGGCAGCTCTGCCTACATGCGCCCGCTGCCTGGTGCGGCGCGGATGTATCCCGAAACTGATGTACTGCCAATTATCGTAGATGATGACCGCTGGAATGCTACGACAGTTCCCGAGCTGTTGACAACAAAAGCACAGCGTTACGCACAGGAGTATGCAATTGACCACAATTATGCAACCCGGCTCGCATTATCAGAAAAACTCCCGCTGTTCGAACGTGCAGTAGCAGAGGGAATAAAACCCAAACTTGCCGTATTCACCATCCTTTCGACATGCACAGAACTCCGCCGGGAAGGTATTGAAACAGGGAAAATATCCGATGAAGAGTATCTTGCAATCTGGCATGCCGTAGAAAGCGGCAGAGCAGCAAAAGAGGCAATACCTGATCTCTTACGAGGACTTGCATCCGGAAATACCTTTGAAGAGGTGCTCCAGAAACTCGCTCCAGCCGTCTCTCGTGAGGATCTGGAATCTATTATACACAAGATCATTGAAGACCGTTCAGATTTTGTCCTCCAAAAAAGACAAGCCGCGCTTGGCCCGCTCATGGGTGTGGTAATGAGTGAAGTAAGAGGGTCCGTTGACGGAAAAATAGTGAGCGAAATCCTCAAAAAGGAAATTGCTGCAACCCTTGCAGCAAAAAAACCGTAATTTTTTACCCGTATCCGCCTCCCATGACTACAAGGCGCGAACATTTATGAGTGGGGCAGCAGAATTAGATAAGGAGTTTAATTATGGGTAAAACAGGCACTACCATCTGGGCACAGATAAAAGGCGTGAAGGGACAGATCCGTCTTGTTCCAAAAAGTGAAGGCGATCTCAAAACACCGGGCCCGAACCAGCGGTTCAAAGCAGGTGTGAACATCAAGAAAGTTAACGCCATGGATGAAGCGGCACAAGGACGGGGTGGGGCACGCGGAGGCAAGCGCGGAGGAGGAAGACGCGGGGGTGACCGTTCCGGTGGATCCGGTTTAAACGAGTCCACGGCAAGTCCGCTCATCCGCAGACGCATGCGCAGGGCAAAGGTCTCTGCACTGGGTGCGAAGGCAAAGGCCACACGGTAATCTTTAAAAACCGGGTTGCATCCATACCCAAAAATAACATAGGGTGTTAACCCGACCCCGCTGATTTTTTATCGTATATTCGTGTATTATGATGGATTCGTTCTCCCAATGCTAATTATCTTTTATTGGCAACATCTATGGTTAGTATGGATCTTGGAACCGCAGTGAAGAGTTATCAGTTCGGTGAACGGGCAAAATCTGAACTTATCATAACCTCCCAGCTATGCCTTGCATTAACAGGATTTACTGACAATGAGCGCGCTGGCGGGCGACGAATGCTCCTCATGCTGATGGAATCCGTGAGAACTGAACTCCAGTTTGCTGCCCATAGTACCGGGCAATCAGAATTCAAAAAGGCGATCAATGCACTCAATGAGGCGATCTCACTCACGGAAAGTAACCAGCACGAACAGGCATCTGAAAAGATCGCTGTTGCAATCAGTGCATCTACAACCCCGGCGCAGGAAGCATGGCAGGTACTTGAAAAACATGGAATCCTCTGATTTTCTGGATTTTCTTAAAAGCCGCTCTTCGGTACGTTGGTACGAACGTGACCCTCTGACTGAGGATGAGATTGAGTATATCCTCACCTGTGCAAGTACCGCACCAAGTGCAGGCAACCTTGAATCATGGGACGTGATTGTTATTACCGATGAAGAAATTAAGGCCGCACTCGCCCAGGCAGCGTTTGATCAGGTTCATGTGGATCAGGCAGGTGCAGTCTTTGCGGTATGCGCAAACTATGTCCGCTCGATGTCGCGCTATGGGGAGCGTGGGATTCTGTACGGATTGGAAGACGCAACAATTGCCTGCACCTACATGATGCTTGCAGCCCATGCAAAAAAACTGCATTCCTGCTGGACAGGATCTTTTGATGATGAAGATGTACGCGAAATCCTTACTCTGCCACAGCATATCCGACCCATCGCACTGCTCGCGGTGGGGAGAGGACACCCCCCGGCCGTGCTCACCGGGCGGATGGATACCGGGGGGCACGTGCACCGGGATATCTGGTAAGGAGAGAGAAATATGCCTGATTATATAGTGACACTGGAATCGGCGTGGATCCTGCGCGACGTCAAATCACTTGACGATGCGATTGGAATTGCCATCAGTGAAGCAGGAAAGCGGCTCAACCCGGCAGCAAAATATGTGGAAGTCGAAGCGGGTTTTCTTACCTGCCCGTACTGTGAGGAGTCCCTTTCAAGCGCGATTGTCGTGGCTGACACCGCTCTCGTCGGGCTCGTCCTGGAGATGAAAGTCTTCCGGGCTGAATCTCCGGAACATGCGGAGCGCATTGCAAAATCAGTGGTAGGAAAGGCGCTGAGAGACGTGCCACTAAAACTACTGGAAGTGCAGGCACTATGATTTCTGTTGTCGGGCACACTGCTATTGACCACATTTCACGGGTACCTCATCTCCCGGCGAAGAATTGCTCAACACATATCTCTGACCGGCAGATCTATTTTGGTGGAGGTGCGGCAAATATCGCAGCAGGAATTGCCACATTAGGTGAACAGGTTACCCTCATTTCCTGTATCGGCAGTGACTTCCCCGGTAGCGAGTATGACCTCTGGATGAACAGGATCGGGGTCCATCAACGGTTCTTCAGTGTTCCCGACGCTCATACACCTACGGCATTCATGTTCACAGACGATAACGGGGACCAGATGACTTTTTTTGAATGGGGCGCATCGAAAGCATTCGCCCATGCAGAAGCTCCTTCTCTTCCGTTTGTTCATATGGCGACTGCAGATCCAGAGTTCAATTGCCGGGTTGCCGAAAGGAGTGAGTTCACTTCATTTGATCCCGGGCAGGATGTATTCTGGTATACCAAAGAACAGCTGGGAACAATCCTTGCCAACACTGACATTCTTTTTGCCAACCAGCACGAGATTCGGCAGATGTGCACAACACTGGGCACAACGAAAGATACGATCATCAGGCAGGTCGGAACTGCGATATTTACCATGAGTGGTGACGGGAGCACACTTTATTCAAACGGTAGGGAGCACTTTATCCCGGTTGTTCCCGTTACCCTTGCCGATCCTACCGGTGCAGGTGATTCGTACCGCGCCGGGTTCCTTTCCGCGTATGCAAAGGGATATCCACCACTGACATGTTGCAAAGTAGGTACAGTCACGGCTTCGTTTGTCGTGGAACATGTCGGTTGCCAGACCCACCTGCCGGACTGGAACGGTATGCGAATGAGGTACGAGAATAACTTCGGTACACTCGAATTGCCAGTTTTCCGGAATGGCTGATCATGAGCTGGGCAGCACTCACCTCCGGGGGAAAGGATTCAATTCTCTCCATCCAGAAAGCAATTGATACGGGAAAGGATGTGGAATTTATGGTCACCGTTCATCCAGAAAACCGGGACTCGTATATGTTCCACTCCGCAAACCTCGATGCAGTAGCTGCCATTGCTAAGGTTGCCGGTATGAAGTACAGAGAGATACCTACCCACGGACGCAAGGAAGAGGAGCTTGCTGATCTTGAGGCGGGGCTGGCTGGACTTGAGGTAGAAGGCTTGATTGCAGGAGCAGTTGCATCTGTGTACCAGGCAGAGCGGGTGAGGGCAATCACCGACCGACTCGGGATATCACTCTTTACACCGCTCTGGCATATGGATACAGAAATGCTTCTCAAGGAAGTAGCCAGACGTATGGATGCGATAATCATTGTCACTGCTGCGGACGGACTGGATGAACGTTTTCTGGGCGCACATTTCAATGATGAGCTTATCGACAGGCTAAAAAGTGTCGCTGCTACCCACCACATCAACCTTGCCGGGGAAGGCGGGGAATACGAGACACTTACCCTCAAAGCACCGTTTTACTCCCGCCCCATTACCTACACAACCAGCCAAATCCAGTCGTATCCTGACCGCCATGAGATAGTTCTCGATGTCAAATTCATGCAGATCTCCCGGTTTATTTTCACTGCCCCCTCATGGAAACGTTCACTTTTTCTTATCATCATCCTTGGTCTTCTGATCGATGGGGCTGGCGTACGAGCATGGGGGATTCTGCCATTTTCAGCTCTGCCATTCTCGGGAACGCTTGCTTTCACTATCCCGGCCATTGTTGCACTTGTTCTGACAAAGCCAATCATCGAGTATCACGGTAAAACGATGACCTGGAACCGGTCAGCACTTCTCGCACTTGCCTGTACGGTTTTTGCCGTTATCATCACATTTATTCCACTCCTGGTATCGGTTAATTTCATCCCGCTGTTCTATGCGATTTCACTGGGTTTTATCTTCGGCCTCCGCCTGCTCGTTCTCGTAGCGATTGCCGATTACCGGGTTCCCCGTATGCTCGTGCCGGCGTTCACCCAGAGCGGTGTAGGTATACTTGCCGGTATACTCCTCTTCTCGCCAACGTTCGGTATCTATGCGCTGGTATTCCATGTTGTCTTCGGTCTTGGATTTATAATTCTCATCTGGATGCTCGAACGTCCGCTCGATCGTGCATTCAAAATTCGCGGGCTTGCATTACTCAATGCATTTATTGCTCATATGACCGATGGTTCCAAAAGACTGGAGGATTTCTTCCGGGAAATCGGGGAAGAGATATTTGTTCCCCAGGTGAGCTTCTTTTTCCGCAGAGAAGATAATAAGCCGATACTTTTCACGGTCCCCAACCTGCACCCTGGTCCTCTGGGTGAGATCGGCGGAGGTAATCTTCCCAAAGGATTGCATGATAGTTTTGAGGACGAAACCCTTGTCGTGCACGGTTGCGCTACACATGACTTCAATCTCGTTTCAGAAACAGAAATTGACAAAGTGATCGATGCACTGCAAAAATCGCGGAATGACATTACCTATTCCAGTGTCGCCGGAAAGTCAGGGCGCCTCACCCGGGGTTCCGTGCAGGTTCTCTACCAGCGGTTCGGCGACTCTGTCCTTCTTGTCACTACCCGTTCACCGCAACGAACAGAAGACGTTGATTTTTCAATCGGCATGACTATCATGGCCGAGGGGCACCGCTGGTTTCCCCATGTTGCCGTTGTCGATGCGCATAACTGCATGACGGATCTTTCTTCACCAGTGCTCCTTGCGACACTGACAGCAACAGAGTACCAGGGTGTTACGTTAGAAGCGATGGACAGATGCCGCACAACACCGTTGTATCCATTCAGGACAGGAGTTGCTCATCTTTTATTACCGTACAGCAGAAAGCAGGGTTTCGGGGATCTGGGGGTACAGGTACTGGTTACCGAGGTTGAAGGGCAGCGCACGGCCTACGTTCTCATCGATGGTAACAATATGGCTCAGGGAGTACGCGAGGTGTTGCTTGAACAAATCCTGACAGTCGTTGATAATGCCGAAGTGATGACCACAGACTCGCATGTCGTGAACACTATCACCGGTAAAAACCCGGTGGGCATGCATGTTCCGGCCTCAGAGTTCCTGCCATTTGTGATGCAGGCGTTACAAACAGCGATCGACAATCTTGAACCATCAGAAGTTGCAGGGAGCACTGCCCACTGTGAACACATCGTTGTTTTCGGCTCCAACCGGATCTCCGAGCTTGCCAGTACGGTAAACGCAGTGCTCGTATTCGTTGCACCGCTTTCCCTTGCAATGCTGCTGCTGGCATTCCTGTTGTCGTTGATAGCCTATTTCGTTATAGTCTAGATAATCTACGGTCGGGGACCGGGTAATATCATGATCTCTAATTTTTATTCTAAGGTTTATTGACCAAAAAATATATTCGCTATACCCAGAGTAATATTCAATAAATACAGGAGGATTTGTCCAAAGAGAAAAATAAAAAAAGGATTGCTTTGTAGTGTATCGCAGTCGGACTTCCAGACAGAGAGGTGATTGAAGTTCATTTCGCCATTCTCAATGAAATCCACTGGATCGGCGTAGATCTCAATACAACCGGTCACGTGGCAGTTGCTGCTGATCCGAACAGCGGGAAAATTGTCAAACTGGGAAAAAGCATTCATAATGTTCACAATCATGCAGTCAATAACTGCACAAAACTCTGGAAAGAGGGTAAACTCTGGAAATTAAAAAAATACAAAACAAAAGAACGAAAAACATTCAAAACAGCCCTCGCCGCCATCGCCCGGCAGATCGTATCCTTTGCCGATTCACTCGATTCGGGTATCAAGTTCGAAAAGCTCTTTTCTGCCGGATACTCTCTCCATGAATCCCCGGTTCATCCCTTTGAATTCTCATTCAATAATGGATCATTTTTCACACTCCAGAAGATGGTGGAGAGACGGGCATATAACCGGGGTATCCCTGTCATCTACGTAAACCCGGCATACACATCCAAACGATGCAGCCGGTGCGGGGAAATTGGCAGGAGAACACGCAAACAATTTGAATGCCTAGACTGCGGCTTCGTGGCGCATGCAGACGTTAACGCAGCATTCAATATTGCGACGAGCCCGCTGCGAAAGGCCGAACACGAGGATGTTTTAAAGATGCTGGCAGAAAATTTTCAGCGATCAAAGAAGCAGAAGATGCGCAGGATGATGCAATGCGAACTTCCTGTACTGTTGATTGAATCATACCTGAAGCTTACACCACAACAGTACGGCGAAAATGTACTTCCGGTATGAATTTCACATTTTTCCTTTTTTTTTACAGATACCCAGAAAAAGAGGAGGCGTATTTTTAGTAAATGCAGAAATGTTATTCTCTGACGATCACTGACGCATTTGTATCGAAGGGATTCGTTCGCATGGATAATGAGAAGAGGTAGGGATATTTCTTCTTAAGATGCTGCATATACTCCAGCCATTCAATCACGAGCTGGCTGTATACCCGGGTCAGATCTCCGGACAAGTGATTATAGTCCGTTGTCGGGAGATCGATGAGACTCTCGCGGGCATTCAACTCCTCAGCGAGATGAAAAACTGCATGGAGCAGATCAGTAAACCTGTCGTGTTCGAACAGCTGGGGATTTTCGAGAAGCGTCAGCATAAATTCCTTATACTGGGAGAGGAATGTATGTAGTTCTTCCAAAGATATCTCACGACTGTCAAGCCGGAATGAATGCATTTTAAGCAGGGTATGCACTTTAAGAAAATCATCATCCGACCAATGATTGGCTACCACCAGAGCTGATTGAATCCCGTGGATGTCCGGGTCAATTGCGCTGAACTTTTTTATGAGTTTTGTTCCCATTTCGGAATAAAAGACCCCGATGATCATGTTCAGTTTCTCGATCCGCTGGGAGCGTTCCCGCATTTCGATCAGATATTCAATAGCATTTGCCACGACACCGACAAAACAGCCAACACCGGCAAGAATAATTACAATAACCAGCACCTTCCCAAGAGGAGAAACCGGGTGGAGATCCCCATAACCTACCGTTGCAATCGTTACGATAAGAAAATAAAAAGCATCCAGCGGGGAAAAACTTTCGATGACGATTAACCCCACCATGCCAATGATAAGTACTGCGGCAAGGATTGAAACGTAGATGCGGAATCGTAAACTGATGGTTTTCATTATTCACTGTTCTTCAGCATCATGGTATAAAAGAGATACGATTGAAAAAAATATCCAGCAAAATTCTACTTTCAAAGAGCATCCGGACATGGTCTGATTTAATTTGGTCTGGAGGTATTGAGGATGCCCAGGTATCGTCATTATAAAAAACGTAGAGATATCAACGGTGGCTCTTCTTCAAAGGTTCGAGAAGGAAAATAAAATCCATCGTTCTGCTGATACCACGTCACTGACGGTAATTTAAAACTATTTAAAGGAACGAAGAAGCAGACGCCATCCATACGTCAGGTCACATGAAAAGAATTTTCTGATTAGACAGGGGTAAGGAGATTATTCTCTTTGATTATGGTTGGGGGAGAGACCCTGCGGATAGTCAGAGATGTACCTGAAGGGGGTTTTACGATGATCGTTATAAACTGCAGGGGAACGAGCGGTGCTTTGGGATTGATACGGATGACTAACCGCTCCTCGAATTCGAGCCGGTTGTTTGGGCTGCCTACTTCGTTCTGTACTTCCAGAATTCCCCAGGAGCCCTGCGGAGGAACACCATAAAAACCTTCGACAGGAACCAGGCTCTCGGTCCGGATTGCATCAGCATAGACAATTGAGATATTCTCCACGTTAACGGATTTCTCTCCAGGAACAAGACCGACAGTGAAGGTGATGGTATCGATCGTACCACGGGGTATACCATCCCCGGTCACATTCCCTATATTCATCAGTACCTGGCCCGGTAGAACAGCATCCGCTGCAGGCATCAAAGGGCCGGAATTTTCTTCGTCAGCGCAACCTGCTGCAATAACAGCTGCCACGATGATCATTATCACAAGAGTAGACAGCCACTTCACTATCAAAAGCTCCTGGTAATGTGTTCTGATAGTGTGGGAATGATTTCTTATATATACACTTGCACAGAGAAGAGGGTGAGCCGGATATGGGAGTGCATCAGAGGCCTGTTGCGTAGGCATTCGTGGCAGGTCAAAATTTAAAAAAAGGGAATGCCGGATGTTGATTCTGTCCCAATCCAGGAGGGCTCCGGATTGGCGTCATGGGTGCCCCTGTCCGGGCAACCGTTTATTTTAACGCGAAAAAAAAGATTTTAAGCAGCAATAAGTCACTTTGTTAATCAATTTGTCCAAAAAGGGTGACAATACCAGTGCCTGCTTTTAGATACCCCCGACCAGATTCGAACTGGTGTCGCCGGATCCAAAGTCCTGCATGATTGACCGCTACACTACGGGGGTATTTGAACATACGATTACGAAATTCAGCTACATCCCATTTTGGGAGAGATGCCATGATTTATATGCATTTCAGGACTATAAGGGTAGCTTTGTCCTAAAAAAAATTTCCCTCATACGAACATTACGAATACCGGATCAATCAGGATTATCCATATATCTTCAGAGTTCACGTAATCGGTTTTTTACTTTTTGATTTATAATCAGGGTTCAGGACCCTATCATAATATCCTTGCGTTTTTCCCCACTGATTTTCTTTTCAGGTTCTTTATGATCAGGGATTTTAACTTCTGCAGTTTTCTGAACTGGCTCATCAAATTTCTGTATCTGTTTTGGGAGACGCGCCAGGATTTCCTTACTTACCCTGAGGTGTTCTTTCATAACACCGGATAATTCAGCCAGAATTTTGTTCTGATCAGTGATAAGGATCTCG
>PDVJ01000612.1_pt1 | contig 12203 bp, 9 predicted proteins | sample 1369811 | NCBI WGS metagenome assembly PDVJ01 (sample SAMN07795376, study PRJNA414565) | Alkali sediment metagenome, whole genome shotgun sequencing project. | reverse complement strand
AAGGCAATAGGTGCGGCTTCCTCCTCGGCCTTTGCACTTTCTCTGGCTTCGGCCAGAGCCCCCAGCCTGGCAAGCACGGCCGTGTAGGAGGAAATGGACGGTAATTGGTTGACGATGATGGAAAAGGCGCCCAGCAGTTGTGTGAAGGCGATCGCCGACTGGGTGATCACGCCGAAATCGACCTTGCCGTCAATGAACAGGGGGGCAATGATCAGAGCCGGAATGATCTGGACCAGCCAGTTGTATCCGGTCGTGAAGAAACCCAAGTTACGGTTGATCGAGATGATGCGGCGAAAATTCATCGCCAGGTCGCCAAGGCACTTCAGGCTGAGCTGGATCAGGTGCCCTTCCCGGCGGGAGACCGCCACGGATTCAACGTTTCCTCGCAGGTATGTCAGAGAGGCGCGCAAATTGGCCTCCTTGTCCAACTGGTCGTAGTTCAACCGGACCAGGGGCCGGCCGAAGACGACCGTCATGAACGTGCCCACCACAGCGTACAGCACGGACACGACGAACAAAAGCGGGCTGATGGTCCACATGACCCCTGAGAAGGCGATGACCGTCAAACTGGCGTTCACGAGGATGAGCATGAAGGAGAGGGTGGTGGTGCAGTAGGTGCGGATGTCATCGGCGATGCGCTGGTCAGGGTTTCCGATTTCCCCTTTCTTACTCAGGCGATAGTAGACCCGGTTATTCGTGTAATTAAGAATAGTTTCCCGTGTGCCCCAAAACCGCCACAGCAGCCCGAGGCGCTGCTCCGTGAAGCTGTAAGAGACGGAAATGAGCGTAGAGGCGGCAAAAACCCCCAAATAGATCAGCGCCATCCGGACAAATTCGTCGGACTTCCGGTTCTCGATGGCAGTCATGAAGTCGCGGCCAACGTAGCTGCTGACGACGTTCAGGACATTGATGGCGAGCAGGAACAAGGCGAGCGTTGCAAACAGCCATTTGGCTTTGGTGCCCACCTGTTCAGCGGTCACGAACATCTTCAAGTTGCTAAGGAAGATATTCCATCGGTGTCGGTTGAAGGAAAGTCTTTCTGTCTTCACTTTAGACCTCCAAGACCATAACGGTTCCCTCTTCTGTCAAGCCCATCACTCGCAGTCCGGAACTAAGCAACCCTTCGAGCGTGAAGTCAAAAAGAAAAGCAACAAGATCCCTGGGCGACTACCGGACGGGGACTCCGCGTTTCTTGAGGTAATCCTTGAGTTCCTGAATGCCGATGAGGTTGAAGTGGAAGACCGAAGCCGCAAGCAGGACCGTGGCGCCTGCCTGGACAGCATCATAGAAATGCTCCAACTTCCCGGCACCGCCTGAAGCGACGACCTCTGCAGAGGTCGCTGCCTTGATCTTCCGGATCAGGGGGAGATCAAATCCGGTCTTGACGCCGTCCGTGGTTTTGGAAGTTGGAAGGATGGTACCGACCCCGTATCCGTCCGCACGCTTTGCCCACTCCACAGCGTCTTTGCCCGTGGCTGTTCGTCCGCCATCGATATAGACTTCATACCCGGAGGCTAGACTCTGGTTCACTGCCGCGTCAATGGCCACCGTGACACGATCCCTGCCGAACTCCTTGACCATATCTTTAACCACTTCGGGTTTGCGAAAGGCAGCGCTGCTCGTGGAAACCTTGTCGGCGCCTGCCTTGATCACATCGGCTGCCGAAGCGACATCGCTGATCCCTCCACCGACCGTGAAGGGAACCGTACACACTTCAGCAACCCGCTTGACCACGTCCAGCATCGTGGCGCGGCCCTCGATGGTCGCGGTGATATCCAGGAGGGCGAGTTCGTCCGCCCCGGCCCGGCAATAGGCAAGACAGCATTCAACAGGGTCGCCCGCGTCACGGATGTTCACAAACTGGATGCCTTTCACGACGCGGCCTTGCTGCGTATCCAGACAGGGCATAATTCGTATCGTCATGCTCTTTACTCCCTTCGCGAAGGATAGAACGATGTCCCCTGACTGAGCCGGGTGTGTCCCAAATCCCCCCGCCCCCCCTTTACAAAGAGGGATAGCTCAGTCAACAAAGGAACCATTGCAAAAGAGCTTTCATCCCCCTTTAAAAAGGGGGATGGAGGGGGATTTTCTTATACCGCCTCAATGGTTGAAGGCGGTTTGGTGGTGATGTTGTACGTCACGCTGACCACGCCGGGGACTTCGGAAGTCATCCTGGCGGCAAGCTTCCGGAGCAAGGCGAACGGCAGTTTGGTCGGCGAGGCCGTGACGGCGTCTTTGCTGTCCCAGCAGCGGACCTCGATCTGGAATCCATAATCCCTTTTTCCGGCCCGTATGCCGGTGACGCGGTCTTCATGCAGGATAGCCATGTACTGGAACGCTTTGATCCCGGCCAATTCCTGCTCAACCACGACCGTGGCGTTTCTTACCAGGGCGATGCGCTCGCGGGTTGCCTCGCCGATCACTCTGGCCACGAGAGCAGGGCCGGGGAAGGGATGGCGATTGTACATTTTTTCAGGCATGCCGAGGGCTTTGCCCACCGCCCGAACCCCTGGTTTTCGGAGCTGAATGAGAGGTTCAATCACCTTGTATCCGTAGGCTTTCTCTGTGTCGATGCCGAGCTGGGCCAGGATATTGTGCTGACGCTTGATCCCGGCCACGGTTTCTTCCACATCCGTATAGATCGTTCCTTGAAGCAGGTAGGGAGCTTTGCTTTTTTTGACGAGCCGGCCGAAGACGGTTTTGTAAAAGGTGTCGGTAATGGCCTGGCGTTTCTCCTCCGGGTCGGTCTTGCCCTTCAGGGCTGAGAAAAACTCCTTCTGGGCGTTCACCAGAACGACCTGGACCCCGAGTTTTTTCATGGCTGATACCACGGCTTCGGGCTCCCCTTCACGCATGAGACCATTGTCAATGAAATAGGTTATGAGACGGCTCCCCAGTGCCCGATTCGCCAGCATGGTCGTCACCGAGGAATCCACACCTCCTGATAGGGCATTGATGGCCTTTAAATTCCCGACTTCCGCCGAGATCAACCGGCACTGTTCTTCGATGAATGCTTCCGCTTTGAGATCCTGAACTCTGATTTCCTGGATGGACATGGTGGGCTCCTTTTGAAGATAGGGATTTGCTAGCGTCAGAGCTTCGTCTTGGGTTGGAGTACAGAGAAACGGCGAGGGTGTCAAGAGGAAAGAGGGGAAAGAGGGAAGAGCAATTTTTTCTTGACAAAGGCGAATGACTGTTCTACATGTAAATCGATTGTTTTCCATGGAGAACAATCGATTTCTCAGCGGAGCGCCCATGGAAGGAAAATTCAAAAGGGTTCCTGCCTTAGACAAGTGTTTCGCGATCCTGGACTTGATGGCGCGCACCAAGAAACCGCTCGGGATCAGTGACCTGTCGAACGCCCTCGCCTATCACAAGAGTACCGTCTTTAACATGGTCTACACGCTGGTGGACCTTGGAATTCTGGAAAACGGAATGGACGGCAAGTTTCGTTTTGGTTCCAGACTCTACTCTTTGGGCAAAGCATCCGGCGGAGGCTCTGAATTGGTTTCCACGATCCGTCCCTATTTAGAGGAAATCAACAGGAAAACCAAGCTTTCGGTTTTCCTCGGAATCCTCTCAGGGAAAAGGGCGGTGATCATGGACAAAGTGGATTCCCCCTTCGATATCAAAGTCTCTTCAGAGGCGGGCATGGCTATCCCTCTTGTCGCCGGAGCCGGAGGCAAGGTGTTGCTCTCCCAGCTTTCCGATCCTGAAGTCGACCACATTCTCTCGGAGAGTAAGTTAACCAAATTCACCCCCACCTCCTGTATCAACAAGAAAAAATACAAGAACTTGATCAAGAAGGCTCGCGAGGAAGGATTTGCCCTAGATGACGAGGAGTACATCGAAGGCGTTCGAGCTCTTGCAGTGCCTTTGCGTCTCCATCGAGGAAATCTTCTTACGGCCATCTGGGTGGTGGGACTGAAAAGCCAGATCAAAGATGAGGTGCTTCCGTCTTTCAGATCGATGCTGAAGGAGATCGCCAGGAGGATCGAAATCCGTTTTTCCTAGCAGGTTGCTGAAAAACATCCATCTACTGCGTTGCCTTCATCCCTCATCGTTGCGACTTACTGGACTGTACGTCTCACTCCTCGGGTGAGTTTATCCTGAGCTTGTCGAAGGAGGCGCCTTGTATCTGAGTGTTTTTGAGCAACCTGCGAGCAGGATTTTTTCAGAACCCTGATCGAGTGAATCCGTTGGAATGGAGGCTTAGACATGGTGAAGTTTCTGGAAGGGTTTACGCCTTACAAGAAGAAGGATGCTGAAAAGTACAACAAGTTCCGGTGGTGGTCAGGGCTGACCTTCGGAGATCTCCTGGACAGGGGTGCGGATATTCACCCTGACAAAGAGGCCTTCGTGGACGGGAAGACGCGCCTCACCTATGGCGAAGCTCGGGAAAAGACCAACAAGCTTGCCATCGGACTGTTGGATCTGGGAATCCAGCCCTTGGACCGGGTCTTGGTTCAGCTTCCTAACTGGAACGAATTCGTTTTCGCCTATTTTGCCCTTCAAAAGATCGGCGCCATCACGGTGTTGCTGATCGACCGGTATCGCCAATTCGAAATCACTCGCCTGATCAGCCTTACAGGGGCCACATCCTGGATCGTCGCCTCGCAATACAAGAACACAGATTACATTCCCATCATCCATGACGTGCTGAAAGAACATCCGGAAGTGAAGAATGTCATTACGGTCCGGGGCAAAGGGGATCAAACGCCCTTCACAAGCCTCGAGAGGCTGATCGAGAAGGCTGAGTTGACGGAGGGCAATCTGGCCCGGCTCGCAGAGCGGCGTCCGGACCCCATGCAGGTGGCCCATATGGGACCGACCGGAGGGACGACCGGAGCGCCCAAGATTGTCCCTCGCACGCACAACAGTCTTATCAATGGCATTGAATATTGCTCCAAGGCGTGGGAGCAGAGCATTGAGGACATTAACTTGCTCGCAGGCCCCATAGGCCATGATCTGACGTTCAGCAAAGGCTTCATCGGAAGTATTATCACCCTTGGAAAGGTGGTGTTCCTGGATTCTACGGAGAATAAAGACATCTGCGAGACCATTGAAGGGGAGAAAGTCACTTCGACCATCTGGGTTCCCACTTTAGCGCAAAGGATGCTCCAATACGAAGACCTCCATAAGCACGATCTGAGTTCCCTGAAAAAGATGCACAGCGCAGGGGGGGCAAGCCATCCTGATCTCGTCAAGGAGGTCACGGAAAAGCTGAGGATGAAGTTTTACAATGGGTACGGCGGGACAGAAGGCATGACGACCATCACTCGGCCCAGGGATGATTTGGCGGTTATCTGCAGCACGGTGGGGAGGCCCACGTGCCCGTTTGACACCTACAAGGTCATTGATAAAGGTAGGAATGAACTTCCGGCCGGCGCAGAGGGTGAACTGGTCCTTAAAGGTCCCGGGGTATTTACCGGTTATTATAACAATCCAGAGGAGAACAAAAAGGTGTTCACCAGGGATGGGTTCTTCAGGACCGGAGACCTGGCCAAAATCGATGAAAAGGGCTACATCACCATCACGGGCCGCATCAAAGAAATGATCAACCGGGGCGGAGAGAGTATCAGTGCCACGGAAATCGAGAGGCTCATCACCCGCCATCCGGATGTGGCGGCTGTGGCGGTGATTCCCATGCCCGATCCCCTCATGGGTGAAAGGGTTTGTGCCTATATTCAGCCCAAAACCGGTGCTCGCCTCACCTTTGAGGGGGTCATTTCTTTTTTGAGAGCCCAGAAGGCCTCGGTGCTGCAGCTTCCGGAGCGGATTGAGTTTATCGATGCGATGCCTTATACGGGCGTCCAAAAGACGGATAAGAGGTTTCTCCAGGAGGACCTTGCGAAGAAGCTCCAGGCGGCTGGACAGGCTGCTTGAGAAAAGGACGCAAGGATGGATCAAACAAAAATGCAAAGGAGTTGAAAAATGGGAGAAGTAAAAAAAATCAAAACGCACTGCCGCGGTTGTCATGGGGCTTGCGGCGTGATCGTGCATGTCAAAGACGGCATCGCGGTCAAAGTGGAGGGGAACCCGGATAGCCCCATCACTCACGGGACCATGTGCACCAAGGGCATGTCCATCACGCAGCTGGCCTACCATCCTGACAGAATCATTTACCCGATGAAGAAGGTCGGCGAAAAGCTCAGCGGGAAATGGGAGCGAATCACCTGGGACGAAGCGCTCGATACCATCGCGACAAAATTCAAAGCCATTGTCAAAGAGTTCGGACCGGAACACATCCTTGTAGGCCAAGGGACCGGGAGGGACTATGAGAGTCACCTCTATCGTTTTGCGAACTTGCTGGGGACCCCCAATGTGATTACTGCGGGGCATTTTTGTTACGTCTCAAGGGTCTCCGTGAGTCTGATCACCGTCGGCAATCTCCCGGTTGTCGACTACTATGTGAATGAGCCTGGACTTGTCGTCATGTGGGCCAGCAACCCCATGTGGACCAATCCCGACGAGTACAAAGGAGAGAATTTCTACAGGGCCTTCAAGCATGGGGCCAAGCTGATCTGCGTCGATCCTAGAAAGTCATTTTATGCCGGAAAGGCGGACATCTGGCTTCAAGTACGTCCCGGGACGGATTGCGCCCTGGCCTTCGGCTTCCACCGCGTGATCATTGAGGAAGAGCTCTATGACAAGGAATTCGTAGAAAAGTACTTCTACCGCTGGGAGGACTTCAAGGCCAGGGTTATGAAGGATTATCCTCTTAAGAAAGTGCAGGAGATTACGTGGGTCGACAAAGACCTTATCCGGGAGGCCGCACGGCTGTATGCCACCACCAAACCGGCGGCGATTCAGTGGGGGGTGCCCACGGAGCAGAACAACAACTGCACGGATTTTACACGCACAGCGATCGGGCTGATGGGAATCACGGGCAATCTGGATGCTCCCGGTGGCAACGCGCTCTTCGTGAACCCACCCACCCACACGGTGGCTGAATTCGGCCGCCACAAGGATCTCCCGAGGTCAGCGATCGAAAAGAGGCTGGGCGGAAAAGATTTTCCCCTGGGCGCCAGGGTGGCCTTTATCAATCCCAAAAAGGCCTGGGACTCCATCGTCTATGGGAAACCGTACCAGATCAAGGCCGCCATTCTTGGCGGTACCAATCCGGTCGTAGGCCGGGCCAACGCCAAAGAGGCCTATGAGGCCTTGAAGAAGATCGAATTCCTGGCATGCCTTGATCACTTCATGACCCCCACTACGGAACTGGCCGATATCTTCCTGCCTGCCGGCTCCTGGTTGGAGCAGAATCATGTGGCCGACAACTGGAAACGGCATGGGTATGTGTTTGCCAGGGCGAAATGTGTGGAAATCGGAGAGGCCTGGCAGGATCACAAGATCTGGATGGAGCTCGGCAAACGAATGGGCCAGGAATGGTTCCCCACGGTAGAGGCCGCCTTGGACTACCTGCTGGAACCCTCGGGACTGACCTTTGAGCAATTCAAGGAGAAGGGGTACTTGCAAGGTGAAATGGTTTACCACAAGTACAAAGAGAGAGGGTTTTCCACGCCGACCCATAAATTGGAAGTCTATTCGACCATTCTGGAGAAGTGGGGACGCGATCCTCTGCCCAAATATGTGGAAATCCCTGAGAGTCCCTATTCCACTCCCAAAGTGGCAAAAAAATACCCGTACATTTTCAATGCAGGGCTCCGAACCATGACCTATTTCCACACCGCAGGCCGAATGATCCCGTGGTTGAGGGAGATCAGACCGGATCCAATGTGTGAGATCCATCCCGAGACAGCCAAAAAACACGGCATCAAGGATGGACAGTGGGTCTATATAGAATCACCGAGGGGACGTATAAAGATGCGTGCAAGACTGTTCGATGGGATTGATCCCAGGGTGATTCCGGCAGAGCACGGTTGGTGGTACCCGGAGATCAAGACTCCGGATCATGGCTGGGATATATCCAACGCCAATATCCTGACCGACAATGCCTTTGAGACATGCGATCCCAATATGGGCTCCACCAATGTGAGAGTCTGTCTGTGCAACATATCTCCCTGTGAAGATCAATAGGAGGTCAAAAATGGGAAAAATATCTTTGATGATTAATCAGGATGATTGCAATGGCTGCCATTCCTGTGAAGTGGCTTGCAAACAGGAACATGGACTCGGTGTGGGCCCGAGAGTGATAAGGGTGATAGAAAAGGCGCCTCTTTTTGTGCCGCTGTTTTGCCACCATTGTGAAAATGCACCCTGTGCGATGTCCTGTCCGGAAGACGCCATTATTAAGGATTCTCTGACGGAGGTGGTACTCCACGACCCTGAAAAATGCAACGGCTGTAATGCGGTGGAGGGTAAGTCAGGAGTTGAAAAACAGCAGACCTCTCCCTGCAAGGCAAACTGCCCGGCACGAAATGATGTCCAGGGATTTGTCGGCCTGGCGACCAAGGGGAAGTATGAGAGAGCCATCCAACTCCTCAAGGAAACAAGCCCCTTCCCTGCGGTGTGCGGGAGGGTCTGTCCTCACCCCTGCGAAACGGATTGCAACCGGAAGCAAATCGATGAACCTGTCTCGATCCGCTCCGTGGAACGGTTCCTGTCCGACCATGACTTCTCCACTAAGAAGCCTTATGTCCCAAAAATCAAAGGGTCGAGACGCGAAAAAGTCGCTATCATCGGGTCAGGTCCTGCCGGGCTTGCAGCAGCCTATTTCCTGGCCAAGAGCGGTTACAAGGTCACCGTGTTTGAAAAGCTGCCTGTTGCGGGCGGCATGATGGCTGTAGGCATCCCGGCGTACCGCCTCCCCAAAAAGACTCTCAACGCTGAAATAGGCATTATCAAGAAGTTGGGCGTGAAGGTCAAAACCGGAGTGACCTTTGGAAAGGATGTCACCCTCAACAGCCTGAGGAAAGAGGGGTTCAAGGCCTTTTTCCTGGCAACGGGCCTTCACAAGAACAGGCCGTTGAATATAGAGAACGAAAAGATGAAAGGCGTTCTCAACGGGGTCAAGTTCCTCAGGGATGTATCCCTTAAGAATCCCGTTTCCATCGGGAAAAAGGTGGTTGTGGTTGGAGGCGGCAACGTGGCCATCGACGTGGCTCTGACTTCTCTTCGCAAAGGCGCAAAAGAGGTCACGGTCGTGTGCTTGGAACAGCGAGATGAAATGCCTGCTTGGAAACACGAAATCGAGGAGGCATTGGAAGAAGGCGTCAAGATCGTCAACGGTTTCGGCCCCAAGAAGCTCCTTAAGAAGGGCGCAAAGTTATCCGGGGTTGAATTCAAACGGTGCATCTCTGTGTTTGACGACCAGTGCGTTTTCAATCCGAAATATAATGCAAAGGACTTGACCCAATGGGAGGCGGATACCGTCATCATCGCCATCGGTCAAGCGGCTGATCTCTCCTTTGCCGAGAAACAGAGGATTCCAGCCACCAAGGCAGGAAGCCTTGTGGCCGATCCCCTGACTCTGGAGACACCGATTCAAGGAGTCTTTGCGGGTGGCGATGTGATCTATGGTCCAAAAACCGTTGCGGAGGCCGTGGGTTCCGGCAAGGAAGCCGCCGAATCCATTGACCGATATTTGAAAGGTCTCGACCTAAGCGCAGGCAGGGACCTGAGGGATACCAAAGTGACGATCATCACCGAACCGCAGAAAGAGAAATATGACCCTGCTGCTCGCGCTCAAATGCCTCGCCTGCAACCCGAGGTGCGGGTGAAAAGCTTCAAAGAAGCTCATCTTGGGTTTTCAGAGGCTGTGACTGTGCAAGAAGCAAAGCGATGTATTTCATGCGGTACGTGCTGTGTGCAAGCGTGCCCTTACGGTGTCATGCAATTCAACCAGGAAATCACAAAGGCGGTAAAGTGCGACCTTTGCGTGGAGAAAAGGGGTAGAAACGAGGTGCCGGCCTGCACCCTGGCTTGTCCGGCCCACTGCATTTACTGGGGTGACCCGGCAAGGATTCCGGCCGGGGCTGATCAATGGATACAGAAAAGCGTACCGTGAGAAAGAGAAAATCCATAATTACAGAGTCAGGATGAGATAGGAAAGATGGGGCCACTGAGTTCGAGAAAACCGGCACGAGAGGAGATGAAGAATCCCGGGCCGAAGATTGAAGATAGATCTCAGACAGGGGGAGCGGGAAGGCTTGCATGGAAAGATCCCAGGACAGGCCTGGAGTGGCAGCGAGAATCGCCGGGCGAGATGTCCTGGTACGAAGCCCGGGAGTATGCAAAATCTCTTTCACTGAACGGAAAAAACGACTGGCGTGTGCCAACGGCGCCTGAACTGGAGACGCTGCTTGATCGAAGCATTCTCTATGGTCATCTACGACCCATCATGAGGGAAGACATTCCTTTTCGGGATACCTTGAGTTACTGGACGTCAACGACCTTTGCCCCCAATACGTACAGCGCGTGGATCGTCATGTTCGACGGCGGCTATGTGCTCAGCTACTATAAGACGAATTTGTACCATGTCCGTTGCGTTCGAGGATAGAAGACATCGCTGGTGTTTGACTCATTGACTCAAAGAGCCTTATCGAACAGATTCGACACAACTGCAGTATATCGGATTCCCGCTACGCAGGGACTTATTCTGTCTGCGGGTTGGCCCTGAGGCTGCGTGATCTCTACAAGTGGGAGAAGGGACTGGAGCCCTGGGTTGAAGAGGACTCCTCGGTGATCCTGGAGTGGATCGGAGAAAAAGAGGAGGAGTGGGACAAGCTGGCGGAGCAGGAATTCGCGGGAGTCACGATGGCCGGCAAAACCTATGATCCCTTTGATGTCGAAGGAGTCAACGCGGTTCTTGCGCCTCATGGTCTCTTCTATGGTGCAGGCTATGTTCAGGGGCTCAAGCCCAGCTTTTTACTCGCGGAGCTTGTAGAAAAGAGACATGTGGACGGTTTCCCGGTCTATGTCCTCGGCAGGGAGCACGCCAGAGATCTTCTCACGGTGCCTGCCCTGTCTCAAAACAACTCCATCCTGATTCGAAAGGAGTCGGCAAGGATCTTTCTCTGGAACCTGATCTTTTTTCTGAAAAAATCCGCAAAGGATGCTCTGCGGTTTGCCATGGAGGCCTATGGGATCCATGATCATCAGCCCAAAGCGGTGAAGGAGAACTTTGCAAGGATCTGTGAAGACGAGGTAGAGGCCTACATCCATCATGAGCTGGGAGAACTGCGGGACACGGATTTCGACCGTGCGGTATGGCGGGACATCGTGGCCACTTTCCCCCATTCGGTCATTGAATTCTTTGTTCGGGCCGTCAAAGACGTACTGGCTGACACCAATGAGCACGGCAAGCTGCGCTACATTATCCGTGAGCAAAGGACTTCTTCCCTCGCCCTGCATGTGGCTTTCCTGGACGGATTGAGGAAAGAACTGTGCCCGGAGTTTGTCGAAGCGTTCAGGAAATTCAAAGATACCCGAAACTGGGAGCGGGTAGAAGAGGCGAGGGCCGGCGGCTATCGCACGGCGAGAAACAGTGCCGCGGTTATCACGGAGATTTACAGGAAGGGAAAACAAAAGGACGATATGACCTGGGCCGCCAGGGAGATAGAAAAAACCGTTCTCGAGCCCCTGGGCATCCTCAAAGAGAAGAGGGAGGAGGGGGAATAGGGGAGAGGTTGGTGAAGTATGCTGAAAAGGCCCAGAGAGCACCTCAAGATTTACTTGCCGCCCCTGATCCCCCTCCTCTTCCCTCTTTTTAAGATTGTCCCTCCTACCTACCGGTGGCGTGTACGGTCAAGAATCACTCGCTGGTACAAGGAACTGCAGGCGGTGGAGGTTGCAGCGGGGGAGGGAGAGTCCTCGGCACTCGACGAGTGCTTGGCTGAGCTTGACAGGATCGATAAGGAAGTGATGCGGGTGATTGTTCCGGCCTCCTATGCGGCGGAGCTTTACGGCTTGCAGATCCACATTGCTCACGTGCGCAAACAGAATAAAGGAGATGAGGCGCCAGAGTTCAAGCCACCTCGGTTCTGAAACCTAGGGTTGATGTTCTTGGGGACGGCGGTGAGCCACTTTGAGAATGCGTATAGGGCTTTGGACAGAAGCCCCGTGTGCGGTCCTTCTCGTCGTCTCCTAATCCTTGTGTTTCAGTCCGTAGGCGGCTTTGAACTTATGCCACTCGTCATGGTCAAGAGACTTGTCCTTGTTCAAGTCAATGGCCTCAAAGATCTGCGGGGTTGCCTGAGGGAAGTACGCCTTGAACTCCTCCCAGTTGACCTTGCGATCCT
>PDVJ01000610.1_pt1 | contig 12219 bp, 9 predicted proteins | sample 1369811 | NCBI WGS metagenome assembly PDVJ01 (sample SAMN07795376, study PRJNA414565) | Alkali sediment metagenome, whole genome shotgun sequencing project. | reverse complement strand
GGAATAAAGCAACTCAAGAACATGATTTGATCACGCTCGATTGAATCCTTCTTGAAGACAGTAATTGACATAACTTGTTGGAAAGTGTAAGTTTCACTCCATAATGCTCGACGATACAGATTGGGCAAATTAGAACATCAGGAGGTATAATCGATGAAAAAACTTTCAATAATTATCTGTGCAGCAATGATTCTCTCTTTATGGGTGACGACGCCAGCGTTCTCGCAGAATCAGGACGAGACAGTGATACCTATGCTCGGTAAGGGAGTATGCAAGGCAGATATTGAGAAGTTCTGCAAAGACATCAAGCCAGGTGACGGCCGGATATGGACCTGCCTCAAGAGCAATAATGACCGGCTTTCACAGGAGTGCAAGGATCATATAGCCATGGTACAGGAAAAGAGAAAAGAATTTATTCAGGCCTGTAAGGATGATTCAAAAAAATTCTGTAAAGGAATTCAACGCGGCAAGGGTCGGATCGCATCATGCCTGAAAAGCCATGAAGCGGAATTGTCAGATACCTGTAGAGCTCTATTTCAGAAATGAGATTTCCTCTTCCGCAAGTAGCACTATCAAACTATTATAACAAGGTCACTACCAATACGTTGGGAATGTTTGATTGATTCACTATGTTTCATGGAGGGGTCGCGAGATTACTGAAGGGGCATAGCCAAGAAATCTCATCTCATTTCTTCAGCATGTGAGAAGTAGATAAAATTNTTCCTGTACTCGTTAATGCGGCACATTTCATTGAGGAAGTGTATTCCTGCCNGGCAGGAGGGGTTTCCTTAGGGATTCCTCATTGATGTCAATTGCNGTTTCATGTTATACATAGAATAATCTTGGAGAAAGTTGTACGAATCTTCAGGATTTAACGAATGGATCAAGCATNTGAACCCATGAACCCTCACATTCCTGAAGCCAAAACGCGACGAAAAGAGAGAAGGAACTCAANTATNAAACTCTATCGGTGATACATTTCCTTGGAAANTCCTANNNAAAGAAAAAAAACGAAACCGGTNTTTTTTGGTGGTGTCCAGGTGGGCGGAGATGCCCCTGTAGTCGTTCAATCGATGACATGTACAGACACGAGGAATGTCGCGGCAACGGTCGATCAGATAAAGCAGCTTAAAGAAGCAGGATGTGAGATCGTCAGGGTTGCCGTTCCCGATGAAGATGCCGCTCGCGCACTCTCTGACATCAGAACGCACATCGATATTCCCATCATTGCGGATATTCATTTTAATTATCGTTTGGCGCTTGACGCGATAATGTATGGTGTTGAAGGGATAAGAGTCAATCCGGGGAATATTGCGAGAGAAAAAATGTTGGAGGTGGTTGCAGCTGCGAAAGCGCACGGGACGGTGATTCGCATAGGAGTAAATGCGGGTTCTCTTGAAAAAGATCTGTTGAAGAAATATGGAGGACCCACTGCATCCGCGCTGGTGGAAAGTGCAATGAATAGTCTCGCGTTCGTGCAGGATGCGGGACATGAGGCGATAAAGTTGTCTGTGAAATCATCTGACGTATCCACAATGGTTGAAGCATATCGCGAATTATCCAGAAAGACTGATTATCCCCTTCACGTTGGCGTCACGGAGGCGGGAAGTATTTTGAATGCCGCCATAAAATCGTCTATTGGCATAGGCATTCTTTTGTATGAAGGAATAGGCGACACGATCAGGGTATCCATAACGGGTAATCCTGTTTCTGAAATCGGTGTGGCATTCGGAATTCTGAGAGCTCTGGGTATTAGGAAAGTCGGACCCGATATCATATCCTGCCCTACCTGTGGTCGATGCGAGATTGACCTTTTTGCGCTGACGCGGGAAGTTGAGGAAAAAGTGGCGGGCATGAAGGAATATTTAAAAATAGCGTTAATGGGTTGCGTCGTGAACGGACCAGGAGAGGCTGCGGAAGCTGATGTGGGTATTGCAGGAGGCCGCGGATATGGGCTCCTCTTTAAGAAGGGTCAGGTAATTAAAAAGGTAAAGGAAGAGGAATTTACTCAAACATTGTTGCATGAAATTCATTCAATGGTTGCTGAAAGGAAGGGGAAATAATGCGATATTCGGAGTTGTTCTTGCCTACGGTAAGGGAAATACCTGCAGATGCGGAAATTGTGAGCCATCAACTCATGATTCGAGCGGGAATGATAAGAAAATTAACAAGCGGTATCTATACGTACCTCCCCTTAGGATACCGTGTTATCCAGAAGCTTGAGAAGATAGTACGAGAGGAGATGAACAGAGCAGGTGCCCAGGAGGTGTATATGCCGATGGTGCAGCCCCGTGAATTATGGGAAGAATCCGGCCGATGGAACCACTACGGAAAAGAGCTTCTGCGCTTCAAGGATCGCAATGAGAGAGAGTGCTGCCTGGGGCCGACCCATGAGGAAGTTATCACCGATCTTGTCAGGAATGAAATAAAGACATACAGGCAGCTTCCGAAAAATATTTATCAGATCCAGACAAAATATCGTGATGAGATACGGCCGAGATTTGGCGTCATGAGGTGCAGGGAGTTTGGTATGAAAGATGCCTACAGCTTTGATGCCGACGAGGCAGGTGTAGATATAAGCTATAAAAAAATGTTCGATGCCTACACGAAAATATTTCAGCGCTGCGGTCTCAGGTTCAGGGCAGTGGAGGCTGATACGGGGAGTATCGGCGGGAGTTTTTCCCATGAATTTATGGTGATGGCAGATACCGGCGAGGATGCCCTTGTGTTTTGCGGCAATTGTGATTATGCGGCAAACCTGGAAAAGGCTGAGATTGCTATGCCTGAGCGAAGGCAGATTAACGGAAAGGAATTTCAGCCATTGGAAAATGTTCATACGCCGGATATGAAAAGTATCGAGGAAGTTTCTACGTTCCTCAGCGTTCTTCCCGAGGACGTGGTGAAGACCATGATATACAGCGCAGATGGAATCCCTATTGCGGTTCTTGTCAGTGGGGATGCAGATGTCAACGAAATCAAAGTGAAAAACTATCTTAATTGCGATATCCTTGAAATGGCTGATGACGCAATGATTTATGAAGTAACGGGTGCGCCTCGCGGGTTTGCCGGAGCCATAGGAATTAAAGCAAGAATCATTGCGGATTATTCTCTTGTGAATATGACCAATTTTGTCATGGGGGCGAACAAAGAGGATTACCACGTGAAAAATGTGAATATCGGGAGGGATGTATCTGTTGATTCATTCGCCGATCTGAGAATCGCAAAAGATACGGATTTGTGCCCCCGCTGCAATGGAAATCTTCTATTTGCTCGCGGCATCGAAGTTGGTCATGTGTTTAAACTCGGAACAAAATACAGTAAAGCGATGAAAGCCACATACCTGGATAAAAGCGGCAAAGAGAAGTATATGGTGATGGGGTGTTACGGTATCGGCATCGGAAGAACTGTCGCGGCATCGATTGAACAGAACCACGATGTACACGGTATTATGTGGCCCATAACAATAGCTCCCTATCAGGTGATTATCACACCCGTGAATGTGAATGACGAATCAATTAGAAACATTGCGGAAAAGCTATATGAATCGCTTCTGGAAAAAGGAGTGGACGTTATTATTGATGACAGGGATGAAAGGGCGGGGGTCAAATTTAACGATGCCGACCTTATTGGCATTCCACTGAGGGCAACCATCGGGAAAAAAGCTCTGAGCGAAGGAAAGATAGAAGTCAAAATCAGAAAATCAGGTGAAGTGATAATCCTGGAAACGGATGAAGCAGTAGATTTTATTTTCAGATATATCAATGAAGGCATGCAATGTCCATGATGCGTGTAACGGACATACTGGATAAGACCCAGTCCTATCTCTCTTCAGAAGAGCAGGAAATAATAGAAAAAGCATATATCTTTTCTGCTTCCGTTCACTTGGGCCAGGTGCGCCTATCGGGAGAACCTTATCTGACTCATCCCATGGAGGTAGCCGGCATTCTCGCTGATATGAAACTCGATGCGTCAACGATCGCCACGGGAATATTGCACGATACCGTTGAGGATACGCTTGCGACGCTCACGCAAATTAACGATGCGTTTGGGAAAGAAATAGCGTTTCTTGTGGAAGGGCTGACAAAGATAAGCAGGATAACCTATGGGAGTACAGTGGAGCATCAGGCGGAAAATTTCCGGAAGATGATTTTAGCAATGTCTTCAGATATCCGGATACTTCTGATAAGGCTGGCTGACAGAGTGCATAACATGAGAACTCTGGAGTTCCAAACGTCTGAAAGGCAGAAGTTTATCGCGGGAGAAACCCTTGAATTATACGCGCCTCTGGCAAACCGCCTGGGAATTAACTGGATGAAGGTGGAATTGGAAGATCTGGCCTTCCGCTATATCAATACAGATGCGTATCACGATATCATCGGTCGCCTGGCAAAGAAAGAAGAAGAGAGAGAGCACTACACAAAAGAAGTGAAAAACGTCATACAAAGGGAAATAGATAAATTCGGACTGAAAGGTGAAATTGAGGGGAGGGCAAAACACCTTTTCAGCATCTACAGAAAGATGGAGGAGCAACGCATAGACCTTGATGAAGTCTATGACCTTATAGCCTTTAGAATCATTCTTGATTCAGACAGAGAGAGTGAGTGCTATGAAGCGCTCAGTGTCGTACATGCTCTCTGGAAACCTGTGCCGGGGCGCTTCAAAGATTATATCGCCATGCCGAAGGCCAATAACTATCGCGCATTGCATACGACGGTAATAGGGCCATACGGGGAAAGGGTCGAGATTCAGATAAGAAACAGGGTTATGCATGAGTGGGCGGAAGCAGGCATTGCCGCGCACTGGCGCTACAAGGAGGGAAGATCGTACAGGAGCGATGATGACGATCAGATTAAGAGGCTGAGGGATTTACTGGAAGTTCAACAGGAACTCAAGAATCCCCGGGAATTCATGTCTAACCTGAAGATGGCCCTTTTTCCTGATGAAGTGTATGTGTTTACACCGAAAGGTGATGTCAAGGCCTTTCCAAAAGGCGCAACCCCGATTGATTTTGCGTACAGTATTCACACAGATATAGGAAACCAATGCATTGGAGCAAAAGTCAACAGAAGCATAGTGCCCCTTAAGTATGTGTTTCAGAATGGCGATACTGTGGAAATCATCACACAGACAGGACACCATCCCAGTAAGGATTGGCTGAAATACGCGGTAACAACGAGAGCCATATCGAAAATAAAAAACTGGGTGAAGGCGGAGGAAAGAAAGAAGAGTGTAACTCTTGGCAAAGATCTCCTGGAAAAAGAGTTCAAAAAACATCACCTCAAATTCAGTCAAGTCGTAAAGTCCGAGGAAATAAGAAAAATATTTGCCGAGTATTCAGTAAACACCATCGATGACCTGATGGCGTCCGTCGGTTATGGGAAGGTATCAGCCAAGCGTGTGGTCAACCAGTTTCTGCCGGAAGAAGAACCAAAGCCTGACGAAGACATAATCATAAAACAAAAAAAGAAACATGTATCCTCGTCAGTGGGCATATCCCTTACAGGGATAGAAGATATCCTGGTCCGGTTTGGAAAATGCTGTAATCCCATTCCCGGCGACGAAATTCTGGGGTATATCTCCCGGGGAAGGGGAATAACCGTTCACACCGCCCACTGTTCGAGCGCCGGCAAGATGGATCCCGAAAGGATTGTTGATGTCCAGTGGAATATAAAAGAAAAACAAACATATCCCGTGAATATGAGAGTTTATTGCAGGGATAAAAAAGGACTCCTTGCAGAAGTCAGTACGGTAATATCGTCATTGGACATTAACATCAGTCACGCCGAAGTAGAGACAAAACCGGCGGATATGCAGGCAATATTGAGTTTTAAATTGGATGTCCATGATCTGCAACAGTTTAACCAGGTATTGCTGGCAATAAGAAAACTTAAAAGCGTCATATCCGTTGAGAGAGTCAGAAAAACTTGAAAAACGCAGGAAAATATTTCAATTATTCACACGCTTATACATTGACAGATGCACTCAAAATGCTGTATGAAACGCAGACTTAAAACAAAGAGGGCTGAAGTGACAGAGTGGAAATTTTCAAAGCTCCTGCGCATTCAGGAGGATAAAGGTTCTAAGATGAAGGTATGGTCTATGAGAGTGTTTCTCACCGTGCTGGTGCTGACCATGTTTCCCCTTAGTGATGCGGTGGCGCAACCACAACAGCGTGCACACGTTGTTATCATAGATCCGGCACATGGCGGCGATGACAGTGGTGTCAAGCTCTCCGATAAAGAGTATGAGAAAGACATAACACTTGCGATCGCGCTCTTATTAAAAAAGGAACTGGAAAAAATCGGTACTATACGGGTACAGCTTATAAGAAGCTCGGATAAGTTAGTGCCATTTTCAGAAAGGAGAAAGATCGCGGCATTAGCACGAGGTGACTTGTTTGTGAGCATTCACGTCAATGCCGGTTTTGGCAAAACCTCATCCGGATATGAGGTGTATTTCCCTGGTTTCAGGGATGCGCAGGCAGAACAGAGTAATTCGAAAGAGATTCTCAAAGATATGGCAAGAAATAAATCATTAAACGATTCTATACGGTTGGCTCAATTGATTCAGAAAAACATGGAGGGTGTTTTTCCGAGAAAAAGCAGAGGAATAAGGGACGCTTCCATACCGGTTTTTGAAGGGTTGTCAATCCCGGCTGTTGTTGTGGAAATAGGATTTGCCACAAACCCTGAAGACAGGAAAAAGATGACAGATGGAAACACGCAAAAATCCGTCGCCCGTGCACTGTATCAAAGTATTAAAGACTTCTATTAGGATTAAGTATTTTCAGGAATATGCATTGTAAGGATCAGACCCTATTATGAGAGCACACGGACGCGGGTGGAATGAAATACGAAAGATTACCATTACCCGGGATTTTCTAAAATATCCTGGAGGGGCCGTGCTGATTGAAATGGGAAATACGAAAGTTATCTGCACCGCGACGATAGAAGATACGGTGCCTGCGTTTTTAAGAAATACCGGCAAGGGCTGGCTGACCGCGGAATATTCTATGATTCCCATGTCAACTCAGAGCCGTACCCCGCGGGAGTCGACGAGGGGCAGGGTAGGGGGCAGAACGCATGAAATACAGAGATTGATCGGCAGGTCATTGAGAGCCGTGACCGCCTTAGGCTCATTTGGAGAAAAAACAATTTACATAGATTGTGATGTGATCCAGGCGGACGGTGGAACGAGGACCGCCTCTATCACGGGGGCATTTGTTGCCTTGGTTGATCTTTTCCGCTCTCTCAAGCAAAGAGGGGTTGTGAAGGAAATCCCCGTGGATGATTATGTATCGGCTGTCAGTGTTGGTATCGTAGACAGGCAAATTTATCTCGATCTGGAATACGAAGAAGACGCGAGGGCGGAAGTGGATATGAATTTTATCATGACAGGGAGGGGTCTGTTCATAGAGGTGCAAGGTACCGCGGAAGAGGCTCCTTTCAGCCGTGAGATTCTCGATAAGATGACCGATGTCGCCGTCCAGGGCATTACCGATATCACGAAAAAGCAGATGGAGGTATTGGGGAAATTAATTTAGGGCGAATCATTCTCGCGTCGAAAAATGAGGGGAAAATAAGTGAAATCAAAGCCATACTTCAAGACCTGGATATTGAAGTACGTTCTCTCAATGACTATAAAGAAATTCCTCATATCAATGAAGATGGCAAAACATTTTTTGATAATGCTTTAAAAAAAGCGCGGATTATATCTGAACACACGGGAGAAATAGTGCTTGCCGATGATTCAGGATTGGAAGTAGATTATTTAGGAGGAGAACCGGGTGTGTATTCCTCCAGATATTCGGGAAATGACGCAACTGATAGTCGCAATGTACAAAAGCTCCTTAAAGAATTAGAAGGTGTTTCTCTCGAAAAAAGAAGCGCATCATTCAGATGTGTCCTTGTTCTTTACAGGCCCGATGGAAAGTATTGGTCTTTTGAAGGGCGTTTGCAGGGAATGATCAATGATATGCCTGCGGGAAGCCAGGGCTTTGGGTATGATCCGGTTTTTTTGCTGCCCGAACTGGAATTGACCGTAGCGCAGATTCCAACGGAGTTGAAGAATAAAATCAGCCACAGAGCACAGGCGGTGAATAAATTCAAAGAAGCGTATAAGAAAGAGGGATTGTTTAAGGAATAATCGTGTGGAAAAAACGGGGCGTAGCGCAGCCCGGTAGCGCGCCTGCTTTGGGAGCAGGATGTCGGAGGTTCAAATCCTCTCGCCCCGACCAATACTATTACTATAGATACTTTTTCATTATCGTGTGAAGAGCGTTCTCTACAATTTCTCTTATGATCTGCAGGCGTTCCTCCGATAACGCCTCAAAGCGGAGGACTAAGACAGGCTGGGTATTGGATGCACGAACGAGACCCCAGCCGTCGCCGAAGGGAATGCGTGCCCCGTCAATATCGATAATCTTATAGTTTTTCCTGAAGTGCGCCTTGACTTCGTCTACCACCTGGAACTTACTATGGTCAGGACAGTCTATCCTTATTTCAGGGGTGGTAAAAGTTCGGGGAACATCGGAGAGAATTTCGCTGATAGTAATCTGTGAAGAGGAAATAATTTCCAGCAATCTGAGGGAGGCGTATATCGCATCGTCAAAGCCGAAATACCTGTCGGCGAAAAAAAGATGACCGCTCATTTCACCGGCGAGGGGTGCGTTTTCTTCTTTCATTTTACTCTTGATTAAAGAGTGGCCGGCCTTCCACATGATCGGTCTCCCGCCATGCTTTTCAATGTCGTCGTACAGATTTTGCGAACACTTCACCTCACCAATGATGGCTGCACCGGGCATTTTCTGCAGAATAAAGCGCGAAAAAAGGAGAAGGAGTTCGTCTCCCCAGAGGATCTCACCCCGGTCGGTTACCACACCGATACGATCAGCGTCGCCATCATAGGCAATACCAAGGGCAGCTTTTTTATCTTTCACCAGGGCAATCAGTTCAGCGAGATTTTCGGGAATCGTCGGGTCCGGAAAATGATGAGGAAAGCGGCCATCGGGGTTGCAATAGATATCGGTGACATGGCAGCCAAACCGTTTGAAGAGAGGAAGCGCAAACATGCCCCCCACGCCATTCCCGGCGTCTACCACGATATGCAGCCCTTCCTTTATGGTCACGTTGTTGTATAAGTAATCTTCATACGGTTTTGAAATATCCGCAACGCGCGAGACTCCTTCACCCGTGATATACTCACCGATTTCCATGATTTTTCTTAATTCCTGGATATCAGCGCCATGGATGGTATCGGGGCCCACACAGATTTTAAACCCATTGAAGTCAGGCGGATTATGGCTGCCCGTTACCATCACGCCGCCGTCCGCGTTGAAATGACGTATAGAAAAGTAAAGCATGGGCGTGGCGCAAAGACCAACGTCAATAATATGAATACCGGTAGAAGTGAGTCCTTTTTGGAGGGCGTCGTGATAGTGGGGGGAACTGAGGCGGCAATCCATGCCCAGTGTCATGGTGCTGATTCCGCGGGGAATCGCATATGTTCCGACAGCTCTTCCGATGTCGTACACAAATGATTCGTTTAAATCTTTTCCAACTACTCCCCGGATGTCATACTCTCTGAAGACTTCTGGATTTATCATGCTCCAGTCCACTATGACCCGGCGAATTCTTCCAGCTTGACGTACTTTTTAATCATTTGCTCAATGAGGAGTATTTTTTTGCTGTCGTTTGCCTGAAGCAACGGTTCAATGACATCGATCTGTTTTGCGATCTGGTATGTATCAGGTGACACAAGGAGGAGGGGAATTTCCCGTTCAGATGCCTTGGAGACGAGTTTTGGGGATGGCTCGATATTGCACGTGAGCACGATGGCCGAGGTATCGCTATCCAGCGCGGCGTCGATCATATCGTCGCGGTCGCCGCTGGTAATCACGACCTTGTTTTTCTCATGGAAGACGGGACTGTTTTTCGCGGCATTGGCGGACATGGACCCCACAATAATATTTTTTACGGGCCGGTTCAGGAATGATTCGCCGGTAACAACTTTTGCGAACAGACGATCAGCCAGAAAATGTACGCTGAATTGAGACAATTCTTCGTGATGGGGAAGTACACCGAGCACATTCATATTTCACCGAGCACATTCATATTTAACAGGTTTATCTTGGGAAGGTGGATATGAGTAAAGTCTTCCAGGTTCGGTACTTTGTTAATGATAATTCCCTTCACTTTCACTGCGTCTAAGTGAACGTGGTTTTTCAAAAAGATGATATCGTCGATGATGGTTTCTTCTTTTCCGCTGATTACGATCAGCAGTTCGGCAGCTAAAGCTTTTGCCAGGGAGATGGCGTCAAGATAGAGAGATACGCCGTATGAAATTTCCTTACCGCCTTCGACAAACAGGATATCCTTATCCTTGCCGGCGCCCTCCTGGAGTTCAAGAACTTTTTTCTTTATGGTTTCTTTGTCGAATATATAGAGAAGCCGGGCATGATCAAACCCGATGCTCATTTCCGCAGGGTCTTCTTCAAGATCGAATATGCTATTCATCAATGCCGTGTCATAATCCCACAATCTTTTTTTGCGGTAGAGCAGCCTGTCGCCAAAGGGTTTAATATAACCGATCTTTTTTTGTAACGCCTTTGCCAAACCTATAATCATGCTTGTCTTGCCGGCATTCGGGTGCATGGATGTTATCACGTACCTTTGCATGTATCACACCTCTCACTAATCATTCGAAGAATTAACAAACCTTATTTTATAACTCTCTTCTGCTCTCAGGAGTCTTGAAGGCCATTTTCAGATGATAGACGCCTGATTCAGCCTGCCTCGTAATGTCAAAGCCGCCCTGCTCAAAAACCTGCAGCATAGGCCTGTTTTCTACAAGCACTTCCGCGGTAAATCCCAGTAACCCTTCTCTCTTCGCAAGATAGGTCAGGTAGGACAATAATTCACTACCGATGCCTCTACCCTGATAATCATCCCTCACCGCAACCGCAACTTCCGCAGAGTGTGTGGCCTCGTCGACCCCGTACTGTCCCAATCCCAGGATAATTTCATTTTCCTGGGACCCAATAATCGCAAGGATGGAAATTTCCTTCGTATAGTCAATGATCACAAAATCTTGTAAACGTTCGTGGGGTATATCCGTTCGCCATGACATAAATCTACGGTGAAGGCTTTTGTCAGACAGGGAATAGAAGAAATCTTTCAGGAGCGGTTCATCCGTAATTTTTACCGGTCTTAAAAAGAGATGGAACCCCATTTTTGTAGTTCTGTAGGTTTCCAGGATCTCCGGATATTTGCCTCTCTCCCCGGGTATATATGCCTGATCCTGGTAAATCAGCCCTCTCTTCTTTGCTTCTTCAATAAGCATGGGTCGAAATTTGGGGTGGGCAATAGAGATCAATGCCATGGCACGCTCGCGAATATTTTTTCCGTGCAGATATGCGATCCCGTATTCGGTGACAACATATCGGACGTCAGCCCGGCATAGGGTAACACCGGCTTGGGCGCTCAGGGCCGGCACAATTCTGGATACGGATTCATTTGCCGCGGTTGCTTTCATTGCCAAAATCGTTTTGCCGTTCTTTGCAAGAAGGGCCCCTCTCATGAAATCATGAAAACCGCCTATGCCGCTGTAAAACATGCTTCCTATGGACTCCGATGTGGCCTGCCCGGTAAGGTCGATTTCAAGGGCGCTATTGATCGCAACAATGTTGTCATTACGGGCGATAATCATGGGGTTGTTTGTATAATCAACGGTTCTGAAGGAAATGGAAGGATTGTCATGAATATATTCGTAGGTTTCCTTTTTCGCCATGCAAAAGGTAGCGACCGTTTTCCCGCGGTTCAAGGTTTTTTTTGAGTTGTCTATTACACCCGCTTTAATTAAGTTCACGATACCCTCAGTCAGAAGTTCTGTATGGATACCTAAATTCTTTTTATTGTAAAGATGCGCCATAATAGCATTGGGAATGCTTCCATATCCTACCTGCAGCGTGTCGCCGTCCTGGATAAGTCGTGAAACATAAAACCCTATCCGCTGCAACGAGAGTGTCTTCTCTTCAGAAAATGCCCTCTGGATTTCGAGGAGCGGCGCGTCATGGGGTAAAATAAAACTCACATCTTTAATATGGATAAAACCGTCTCCATGAGTACGAGGCATATGGGTGTTGATTTGGGCAAACACAAGAGAGGCCTTTTCTGTTGCCGTCTTGACCATGTCTACGCTGACGCCGAGGCTCAGGAAGCC
>PDVJ01000065.1_pt2 | contig 12253 bp, 8 predicted proteins | sample 1369811 | NCBI WGS metagenome assembly PDVJ01 (sample SAMN07795376, study PRJNA414565) | Alkali sediment metagenome, whole genome shotgun sequencing project. | reverse complement strand
AGGCTGGCATGGGAGGCACCCCGTCTTTCTCTTCTGTGCCAAAGGGGGATCCCCCCTTCTTCTTCCTTCTATCCCAAATCTCCACTCTGGCGTTGACAGACATGCTCTCCCTCAGATGGCCCACGGCCTCGTCAGCCATGACGAAAGCGGGGACTCGATACTGCTCACTGAGATTAAAAGCCCCGAGTGTAAGATCATACATCTCTTGGACAGACCAGGGAGAGAGGGCGATCACCTGGTAATCTCCATGGGAACCCCACTTCGCCTGCATGATGTCTCCACTTCCGACCCGGGTCGCCTGTCCGGTACAGGGACCGGCCCTCTGAACATCAATGATTACACAGGGTGTTTCGGTGAAGGCGGCATAACCGATCGCCTCCTGCATCAAACTGAAACCAGGCCCTGAAGTCGCCGTCATGGCCTTCGCCCCAGCCCAGGAGGCACCGATCACGGCAGAGATGGAAGCGATCTCGTCCTCCATCTGAATAAAGACCCCCCGCACCTCTCTCAATCGGAGAGCCATTCTCTCCATGATCTCACTGGAAGGGGTAATGGGGTAGCCGGCGTAAAATCGGCAACCTGCCGCAATGGCTCCTTCAGCCGCTGCGTCATTTCCTGAGAGATAATGCATCCCTTTCGGGAAAGGAGGTTTAACCCATCTGGAAGGCATTGGATGGCCCTGATTATCTAAGGTTACAACAGCCATTAAAATGAAACCTGATATCCTTAAGAAAATTCTTGACAAATATTAAATTAAAAGGGATAAATAAATCAATATATAAAAAATGAGGGGGGTGAAAAAATCATGTCTTGCGGAATGAAACATCCCAAAGCTAAGAAAACGACAAAGAAAACCACGAAGAAGAAATAGTTATTCGGAGGGTCCCTCCTCCCAATGAAAGCGATATTTTTTTCCTTGACAAGGGGGGGGAATTTTGTTATCGGTCTTTCTTATATAATTCCTTTGGAATCTCTTTTATTACAAATAAAAGGGTTTGGATTTGATGAGGAAAGGAGGTGAAGGGTAATGAAGAGAGTGATGAGTATCTTTTTGGCATTGGCGATTTTAACAGTTTTTTCCCTTGGGTGCGCACAGGTGGCAAAAGACACGAAGATTAAATGTCCAAAATGCGGTGCCGTCTTCACCGTGGATGAAGGTTTAGCTGAAATTCAGAAGAAGGGTTTCTAAACCATCATTCCTTTCAAGGAAAATTCTTAGCCTCTGGAGGAAAAAGAAAGATCTTAAAAGGGAAGAGATTTTCTCTTCCCTTTTATTTTTTAGGAGATCAGGTCCGATCTCCAGAAATTGAATTCAACAACGGGATCTTCCCGATTCAGGATGGATGAAAAAATCTTCCCTCCCAAATACCTCGGGATCAGGTCCTGAAGTTCCAGAATAATTTCTTCTGCCCTTTTTCTTCCAACTTCCCCCAATACATCGATTGGGATGAAGATGTTTTTCGTCTTCTCGGTTGCTTTATCCTTTTCACATTGACGCCATACCCAATTTCGAGTCAACACCTCTCGATCATCTCGATAAACCAACTCCCCCTTTGGAACGGTCACCGTCTCCCCTCCACCCATGGGCGTAAAGGGTTCCCAACCTTCGGCAAACCGGAGATGAAGATTTCCATTGAGGGTGTCCAGGTCATGGCCTCCCATGGGAACCAGATATTTCAAAGAGAGGCTGTTATAGAGGTCGACCAGAGGATTGATCTTCGGAAAAGGATCTCCTTTGAGAATCCTTCGGGCCATCGATTCAATGGAGCTTGGAAATTTACTTCCCGAGATGCCCAATTTAGAAAAGGCGTTCCTCCAGGGTTTAATCCTGGGATGCTCCTGGGCTTTTTCAGTGACAAAATTCTTCTTCATCTCCTCAATGGTTTGAGAAAGAAGGGCGTCAATCTCCCCAGAGGGATGGGTGTTATCCACCCCTGTGGCCACACCCACTCCAATAGTGAGGTCGGGTAACAGATCGAAGAGCTCCTTCTGGATCGAAAAGCGCATCATTTTTTCTTTGGATCTCCCACCTTGTGACCGGAGCTTGACTCCGGCGTGAGCTCTCGGCCTGAGCGGCTCGACCGAGCTTTCGACCCGAGCTCAAGCGGAGGGGCTCGCCGAAGTCTCGGACCGGAGCCTCAGTCGAACGGGCCAATTCATCATACAAATGAACCTGTCTTGACGGGAGGAACCAATTCCCTTATAGTGAAATCCATGGAGATTAAACCTCATATCTTAGTGGTCGATGATGAACCTGCTGCCAGGCAGTCTCTCGAGGTGATTCTGGAGGACAATTATGAGGTCCTGAGTGCTGGAAGTGGGCAGGAGGCGTTGGAAGCTCTTCAAAAGATCCCTGTAGACCTCATCCTTTTGGATGTCAATATGCCAGAGATGGATGGGTTGGAGACCCTTCGCAGGATTAAGGACCAGGAGGAAGAGGTGGATGTGATCATGGTTTCCGCTCTCAACCTGGCGCGAAAGGCTGTCGATGCCATCAAACTGGGGGCTTACGATTACATCACCAAGCCCTATGAGCCTGAGGACATTCTCTCCACAGTGGCTCGGGTGATGAGTAAACGGAATCTCCATAAAGAACTGACCTTCCTGCGAAAGGAGGTGGAGGCCTACCGTGGCTTTGATCAGATCATCAGCCAGAACAAGAAAATGTTTGAAATCTTCGAGCTCATCAAGAAGGTGGCTCTCACCTCCACGAATATCCTGGTCACCGGGGAAAGTGGAACAGGGAAGGAACTGGTTGCTCGTGCTATCCACAACCAGGGAAATCGAAAGAGCGGGCCCTTCGTGGCCATCAATTGCGCTTCCATTCCATCGGAATTAATGGAGAGCGAGATGTTTGGCCATGAAAAGGGAGCCTTCACAGGCGCCCACACACGAACCATAGGGAAATTTGAATACGCGAATGGAGGGACTCTCTTCCTCGACGAAATCTCTGCCTTGAGATCGGATCTTCAGGCGAAACTCCTTCGCGTCCTTCAAGAGAAGGAGATCGAACGGATCGGTTCGAACAGACCGATGCGAGTGGATATTCGGGTGATCTCAGCCACCAATACAAACCTTGACGATGCTGTGGCTCAGGGGAAATTTCGTCAGGACCTCTACTTCCGGCTCAATGTGGTTCCCATCCACATCCCTCCCTTGAGGGAGAGAAAAGAGGACATCCCTTTTCTCGTCAAACACTTCCTCAACAAATTCAATATCTCATTCAACAAGAAAATCCCAGGATTCTCCGAGAAGGCTATGGAGGCCCTTAACAGATACCCTTGGCCAGGAAATATCCGAGAGCTAGAGAATCTCATCGAGAGGATTGTCGTCCTTTCCTCGGGTGACCTCTCCATTGACTTAAAGGATATCCCTTTTGAGATCTTGATGCACTCGGGTCAAGATATCCAGGATCTGATCCCCAAGCAAGCAGGGCTTATTAAAATCAGAGAAGCCATGGAGAAGCGGATTATCCTTAATGTCCTCGAAGCTACCCAGTGGAACCAGACGGAGACGGCTAAAATTCTAAAAGTCAATCGGAACACCCTTATTCAAAAAACCAAACAACTGGGCATCCTGCTAAAAAGAGCAGACTGAAGTCATTTGCCCATTTTTCTGTAAACTGCCTACTATTTTGTACACTCCAAATTCTTCCTATCATATCAATTGGTTTTCCCTATTACTCTCTCTATTCAAAGATCTTTGCTTACAATAGTGAGCAAGGGGAAAAAGAAAGATTCATCGGGCCTTTGAAGTAGCCTTTTTAAAATTTCTTTAAAAACAACGTATTACCTGCCACAGGAAGATGGGATGTTTCATGAATCAATTGGCATCCATCTTGCCTCTCCATACGATTAGTTTTTCCCCCTTTCCCTATCCCAAAATTTATTGTCCAAGGAGGTGATCAAATGAAGAAGATTGCGGTCGAGCTGTTCATCATTACAGCTACAGTGATGGTCTATGTGGGTCCAGTTTTTGCTTGGGCAGGCGGTTGGTAAGCCTTGGACCTCAGTCCAAACTATCTAAAAGAGGCATGTCCAATATAAATGGACATGCCTCTTTTTTTGTCTTTGACAATCTCCTTCTTTATTTCTAATATATTTGTCTTAAGAATAAGAAATATTTCGAATGAAAAGATGCAGCAAAATAGCCATTATTATTTTCCTTCTTTCATTTGTATCTCTTCCTATCCCTTCTCAAAATAGCCATTCAGAAGTGAAAAAAAAAGAAGTTTCTGTCAGAGGGGGAACTTACCGAAGGCCCTTAGAATTTATGCCGCGGACATTAGATCCAGCCATGGCAGCCGATATTTATTCAGTAACCGTTATTCACCAATTATTTGATGGTCTTGTTCAGTTCGATCAAAATCTTAATATCATCCCTGCTATTGCCAAATCCTGGAAAGTTTCCCCTGATGGATTGAACTACACATTCTTCCTAAGAGAAGGTGTCAAATTCCACAATGGAAGAGAAGTGATAGCAGATGACTTTGTTTACTCTTTCACCAGAATCGTCGACCCCAAAAGTAAAGCTTCGGCAGCCCAGTTGCTAGAAAAAGTCTCAGGGTTCAAGGAATTTGAAAACGGTAAAACAAAATATATTGAAGGGTTTAAATCTTTAGGTAAACATATTTTTGAGATAAAATTGGATAGCCCATTTTATCCCTTTCTTTCTATATTAGGAATCATTAATTTTAAGGTCGTCCCCAAAGAGGAAATTGAGAAAGCGGGTGTACTTTTTTCTAGGAACCCAATAGGCACAGGCCCATTTAGATTTGCATCAATGAAAGAGAGAGAGGAGATTATTCTTACTGGAAATCAAGAGTATTTTGAAGGGAAGCCTTACTTGGATAAGATTTTGTTTAAGATCTTTCATGGAGCTCCACGGGAAAGGATTCTAAAAGAGTTTAAAGAGAATGGCCTTGAGGAATCCTTCATCCCACCTGGAGAGATGGAAGAAGTGGTTGAGCGGAAACGCTACCTCTTTTTACAGAAGCCCATCCTTTCCTTGAGATTTTATGGATTGAATTCCATGTCCAAGCCCCTTGATAATAAGAATCTCAGAAAGGCTATCAATTTTGCTATCAATAAAAAAGCCATTCTTTCCGAAATCCACAAAAACCAGTTCCATTTATCGAAAGGTATTTTACCATTAGGTATGCCCGGGTTTGATCCTGAAAAAGATCCTTATCCTTATGATGAAAAGCGGGCTGCAAGGCTTATGTCCGACGCAGGTTTCCCCAAAGGGGAAGGCCTTCCGTCCTTAGAGATATGGAGTGCCTCCAAATCCGAAGCAGCACAGAGAGAGTTGAATGAGATAAGATCCCAATTGAGTAAAATAGGAATTCAATGTATGATCCATTTTGAGACGAACTGGCCGAATTTCGAATCTAGGTTGCGTGAAAACAAAGCACCTGTTTTTATCTATGCCTGGTATGCTGACTATCCGGATCCTGATAATTTTTTGGGGGCTCTGTTTCACTCCAAATCAAGAAGTAATTTGACCAGGTTTCATCATCCAGAAGTAGATCGTCTGCTCGATCAAGCAAGGGCTGAAAGGGATTATCTGAAACGAATGGAGATGTATCGAAAAATTGAGGGGATGATTTTAGATGATGCACCGATCGTTCCTATGATTAACCATCTCTTTCAGATGGTCTACCAGCCCTATGTCAGGGGCATTGAGGTCAATGCCCTCGGAGGCCCCTATATTTCGATGAAGAAAATCTGGTTAAAAAAGCGGGATTAATCCCTTGGTTTCGGAATCCAGATGGATTCTAATAAAAGTCTTAAACCCATTCGCCTTCAAACCCGACTCATCCTCTACTCTACGCTCTTGATCGTCCTTATCATGGCTTTGGTTTTCCTCCTGGTGGAGAAAAGGCAGTCCGAAATCATTCAGGAGGAGGCCAAAAAGCGGGGCATGGCGGTTGCCCAGAATTTAGCTTCCATCAGTACAAACGCTCTCCTAACCTATAACTATGTGGTCTTGGAGCAGAATGCAGAGCGGGTCGCCCTTGAAGAGGATATCCTCTACATCATCATTCATGATAAGGAGAATAAGGTGGCCGCCTACAGTCAGCATGGCGAGAAACAGGGGATGGTTCTTACGGATGAGGTGAGTCAGAAAGCCGTGAGGACCAAGGAGCCTCTGATCCAATCAACCCACTCCGGAGTAAAAGGGGCTCCTTTATTAGATATTTCTATCCCGGCCTACATCAAAGAGTCCGAAGAGAAGTGGGGTACCGTACGAATCGGTCTCTCTCTCGAGAGAATGCGTGAGCAGATTTCAAAGACCCGTCTCAACCTCCTTCTCTTAGGCCTGTTCATCATCGTTCTCGGAAACCTCGGTTCCATTTTCTTTGCGAGACGCATCACTAAACCCATTTCGAAACTGGTGGGAACGACCATCTCGGCTGCTCAAGGGGACCTCCATCAGGTGATCGACATTCGCACCGGGGATGAGATTGAAGAACTGGGTCGAAATTTCAACTTCATGATGGAGCAGATCCGACTCCATCGCAATGAGTTGGAGGATCGCCTCCGAGAGATCACCTCTCTCAAGGCTTATACCGATCACGTCCTTGGCTCGATGACCAACGGGCTGATGACCATTGATTTAGAGAAGAAGATCGTTACGGTTAACGAAATGGCTGAGAGAATCATTGGGAGAGGAAAAGAGGGGATCGTAGGTTTCTCAATGGAGCAGGTTTTGGGTGAGCAGCATCCTCTTTCCAAAATCCTGATGGAAACCTTGACACAGGAAAAAGGAATATCCCATATCGAAGTAGAATTGAAGAGGGATGGGGAGAGTCTGTGGTTGATTGCGGGCACCTCCTTGCTGATCGGTGGAGAGGGAAAAACCATTGGAGCTCTGGTGATCTTTCAGGATATTACTCAAATAAAGACTCTCGAAGAGAAACTCCGGCAAGCGGACCGACTGGCGGCATTGGGTACCCTCTCGGCAGGCCTGGCCCATGAGATTAAGAATCCCCTCTCGGCTATTAAAAACTTTGTCCAGCTCCTGCCACAAAAGATTGGGAATCCCTCTTTTATGGAGAAGTTCAACATCACGGTTCCGAGGGAAGTTGACCGCATCAATCATCTGGTAGAGGACTTATTGGAATTGACTCGGAAAAGGGTAAGGTCTCTGGTCGATCTGAAAGTGGATTCTTTGATCCACCAGGTCATCGATCTTCATGGAGAGGAGCTCAAGAGGAGGCAGATTGCTTTCCAAGACCATCTGAATAAGACGATCCTTCCTGTTCACGGAGATGCGGAAACACTCTATCGAGCCTTCTCCAATCTCATCATCAATGCCATCCAGGCCATGCCCAATGGTGGAACCCTTTCCATTTCTTCTAAATTAGACTCCTCTTCCTCTTCGCTTGAGATCACCTTCAGAGATACGGGAATCGGAATGGATGAGACCACGGCTAAGAATATTTTTAACCCTTTCTTTACGACCAAGGATAAAGGCGTGGGGCTTGGATTGGCCCTCACCCGGAAGATTATTGAAGACCACAGAGGGACGATTGAAGTCGTGAGTGAAACGGGGATAGGGACTACCTTTACTGTTCTCCTCCCTGTTGTAAAAGTTTAAAGTTGCCTATCGTTATAAGCAGTTAAGGGCTAATTCCCCAATACCTTCCTTTTCCCTTCAAGTTTATAACTCTTTGAAATTAATAAGATTAAATTCCTGCGGGATAGTTTAGAGACGTTGGCATTCTATTTGCTCAGGTTTCTCAGAAGGGAAAGAGGGGAGGGTCAGGAATTTGATCAACATGGAGGGGAGTCATGGAAAATTTTTCCAAACGCATCTTGGTGGTGGATGACGATCAAGGGATCTTGGACTCCTTCGAGGTCCTTCTGGGCGACCGCTATGATCTGGTGAAGGCGGAGAACGGTTACGAGGCCCTCCGGATCCTCGAAACCAATCCGCCCCAGCTGATGTTCTTAGATATTAAGATGCCCGGCCTCGACGGGATCGATGTGCTGAAAAGACTTCAGGAGTATCAAAAAAGGGTAGATGTCGTGATCATCACAGCCAGCGATCAGGAAAAGACCGAAAAGGAGGCGAAGTCTTTAGGCGTGATCGATTATTTGAAGAAGCCTCTGGATATCTTTGAGGTGGACAGGATTACCTCCCAGGTTCTCTCTTGAAGTTTTGAAGGGAGAAAAGTCGGGAAGATTTTATATTATTCAACTAAAGGGGACAAGGACTGGAGCATGGGTAAGGAAGTCGGACCGCGAAGGGAGCCGTTTGTAAAGGCCCCTTTCGAACGTCCCATCTTGAAAGAACAACCCACTGCTGTTGTTACCTACATCACGGCCTTCGATGAAAGCAGGAATAGACTTTACATCAGCCCCCAAATTGAGGCGATGCTGGGCTTCTCAGCAGACGAATGGTTAGGGGATCCCGGTCTCGTCCTCAAGCAACTTCATCCAGATGATCGAGAGCGAGTGCTCGCAGAAGTTTTTCAGAGCAGAGACACTGGGAAACCCTTCTGTTCTGAATATCGCTTGCTCGCCCGAGATGGACATATTGTTTGGGTTCGCGATGAGGCAATTGTGATGCGGGATAAGGCTGGCCACCCATGTTTTATGCAAGGACTTCTTCTGGACATTTCCGAGCAAAAGCGGAAAGAGGAGATGCTCCAGAAGAACGAATCGAAGTTTCGGACCATTTTCGAACGGGTCGCTGTTGGCATCGCACTCGTAAGCATAGACGGTCAGCTCGTGGAGAGCAATCCTGCGCTTCGGGAGATGTTGCGGTATGGTGAAGAAGAGCTTCGAAACAGGGTTTTCAATGAGTTCACCCATCCAGAGGATGCTGCCATCGATGTCGATCTTGATCAGGAGCTCATCGCAGGGAAACGGGATCATTACCAGATCGAGAAACGTTTTATTCGAAAGGATGGAGGGGTGGTTTGGTGCCAGCTGAACGTCTCCTTCATTCGAGGGGGTCAACAGGAACGACCGTTCACCATATGTATGGTAGAGGACATCACTGAACGAAAGCGGTTGGAAACCCAATTTTTCCAGTCCCAAAAGATGGAGACGATTGGCAGGCTTGCAGGGGGTATTGCCCATGATTTTAACAACCTCTTAACGGTCATCAAAGGATACACCCAACTCTCGCTCAGCCAGATTCAAGAAGGTCACCCCTGTAGGGAGAATATCGAAGAAATCAAAGGCGCAGCAGAGCGAGCCGCTGAATTGACCAATCAACTCCTTACCTTTAGTCGGCGTCAGATCCTCGACATGAAGGTACTTGATCTAAACACCATTGTAAGAGGGCTGGAGAAAATGATGGGACGCATTATTGGTGAGGACATCGAGATGGTCACTGTTCTGGATGATCGTCTCGGAAGGGTGAAGACAGATCCAGGCCAGATTGAGCAGGTGATCCTCAATCTGGTGGTGAATGCCAGAGATGCCATGCCAGCTGGAGGAAAACTGGCTATTGAGACGGCAAACATGGTACTCGATGAGACCTATGCCCGCACCCATATCGGCGTGACGCCGGGGAGTTATGAGATGCTCTCGGTAAGCGATACAGGGTGCGGGATGTCACCGGAAATCAAGGAACTGATCTTTGAACCCTTTTTTACAACTAAGGAAGAAGGCAAGGGGACTGGGCTCGGGCTTTCAACCATTTACGGTATCGTTAGACAGAGCGGTGGAAATATCTGGGTTTACAGTGAACCGGGGCGGGGAACAACGTTTAAAATCTATCTGCCACGGGTTGAGGAAGAAACAGGTGCTCTTCCCGTCCACGACGATACCGATCATCTGCCAAAGGGAAACGAAACCGTGCTCCTTGTTGAAGATGATTCATCTTTGCGTGCTTTGGCTGCCCGAGTTCTTCGTTATCAGGGCTACAAAGTGCTCGAGGCAACCAACGGCCATGAGGCCATCGGCGTCGCCCGCGAAAACACCCAGGAAAGAATTCATCTTCTGCTCACCGATGTGGTCATGCCTTATATGGGGGGCAGAGAACTGGTCAAACGAATGAAAACGCTCCATTCTGAAATCAGGGTCCTTTTTATCTCAGGCTATACCGACCATGCGATCACTTTTCATGCGGGCCTAAAACCTGGAACACCCTTTCTACAAAAACCCTTTTCTCCAACAGCCCTCGCAAAGAAAGTCCGTGAAGTGCTAGACCAGACCAACAAATAAATCTTTTCATTTTTCCAATTTCACAAAGGCATCATTAACTCCTCACTCAACGCCATATTGGCGGCGGTAGGAGCGGATATATTCCCTGACATCTTTCTTCGTCTTATAGATCCCGAAATGGCCTTCACAGAGGATGTCTGCATCGAGGTCGAGGAGCTTTCTGGTTGAGTGATCCCAATCCTCAAGGTTCGATCCGAACTCTTCAAGAAAGGGACCATGAAGATCCTGGGCAAAAAGAATTCTTTTCGCATTTCGGTCCAGATAAATACATATTGATCCGGGGGTGTGGCCTGGAGCGTGAAGACATACTATCTTTTCTTCTCCAATCCTGAGTAATTCCTCAGGAAAATTGAGTTTCACATCCACGGGGGTTGGTGGGAATTTTGTCTGATACCAGGTTGACGCTGTTAAAATGGGATCTCCTTTTTCAACTGGAGGGGCATCCAATGCATGAATATATATCTTCGACCCAAACCTTCTTTTGATCTCAGGGGCACCGCCAATGTGGTCAATGTGGCAATGGGTGAGAAGAATTTTACTCAGATTTCTTGGATCAAAACCTATTTTTTCTATATTTCTTATGATCTTGTCAACACTCCACCCTGCTCCGGAATCGATCAGTATTAATTCTTCCAAATTAATGAGGTAGACACAACCGTCCCGGCTATCAGTTATCTCAGGTCCTCCCAAAATAAAAATATCTTCAGTAATTTCAAATGCTTTCATGTATTCACCGTCGCCTTTAATCTTTTAAGATCTCCCAGAGTAAACCCTTCCCACTGACAGGGAAGTATAGAGTTGTTGTGGAATAAGGGTTCATTTTCAAGGTCGAATTTCGACATTTTCTTAGCCTTTTCAAACAGTGGGGTCTGTGGGATGGGAGAATATTCAACGAGTACGGGCCTTGCTCCGTTCTCCTTCACAAAGGCAACACTTTCTTCCACCTCCCCTACCCTCTGGCCTGGCAAACCTGCCATAACGTAGACACCGATCTCTTTCTCTGAATACCCTGCCCTCTGTAGGTTATTAACTGCTTCTTTAAATGAGCGATTGTCCACTTTTCCTCCGGTCTCAACCTGGGTTGCCTCATTCGATGTCTCCAGGCCAAGGCGCAGGGTCTTAAATCGGCAATGATACAGAAGGTCTGCAAGTTCCTTACTTATTTCTTTAACATGGAGACCATTGGGAGCATGGAAATTACACTGAATATCCCGTTTCTTCACTTCCTTCAGAATTACAATGATATGTTCTAAAGGATTGACGAGGAGAGCATCGTCATAGAAGGCTATATTATTAACCCGGTAGTTACATGTCCACCATTCGATCTCTTCTACTACTTTAAGAGGATTCCTTCTGTGAAACCCTCTTGATATAACAGGGGAAGCGCAGTAAGAACACTGAAATGGGCAACCCCGGGAGGTCATCATTGAGACATAATTCAGCCGGGGATAGAGATCGAAGGCAGGGTAAGGAAAGTCATCAATTTTTAATTGACAATTGGCCATTGGCAATTCTAAATCAAGTGATTCTGAAATAATTTTAAATAGTTCCGACTCCCCTCTTCCTCGAATGATATAGTCTGCCTCTGAATATTTCACGGCATTTTCATAGCAGAGTGTAGCATATATACCTCCAAGTAAAATCGGAACCTTCTTAAAGAATTCTTTAACTATTTTAATAGCTTTGAATAAACCTGGGTACCAATAGGTCATGCCTGAAGTGATTCCGATCAAATTGGGCTTCTCCATATCAGATAGCTTGTCCCTGAATAATTCCTCGGGAATACCATATTGACTATATTTTCTAGGAACGCTCTTGATGGGCAGGGGTTTCTCAATTTCAATCTTATGGAATTTACCATCTCCATATTTCTTTCTTGTGACGGTGGAATCGAGACAATCAATGAAGGTGATCTTAAAACCATTGTCCCTTAGAAGACTGGCAATAGAGAGGAGTCCGTGAGGTTTGATCCAGGAATTGTAGGCGGCAAAATCCGTGATCCAGGGATTAATAAGGAGGATGTGGGGGGATCTATGTTTCACGTGAAACATTTTTATTTCCCGATGCAG
>PDVJ01000218.1_pt1 | contig 12254 bp, 10 predicted proteins | sample 1369811 | NCBI WGS metagenome assembly PDVJ01 (sample SAMN07795376, study PRJNA414565) | Alkali sediment metagenome, whole genome shotgun sequencing project. | reverse complement strand
ACCATAGCAAAGAAGAAAGAAATAAAACATATCATGTTTTTTGAGGAGTATAAAAAAGAATAATTTTTTTAACGATTATCCACAGGTGGGACGGATTCGATTGTTCTTTTCCCTGACAGGATTGAAGTACGGTTTTCATCTGCCAACAAATGAGTATTACCCAGTAATTATTAAGCATCCGGCAAGTCACATCATTGATCATGAAAAAAGCGGTTCTGCAGGTTGCACTTGATATTCTTGAACTAAAAAGGGCGTTGCAGATCGCCCAGGAATCGCTTGACGGAGGTTCTGACTGGATTGAAATAGGGACCCCCCTGATTAAAAGTGAGGGGATGCAGGCTGTCCGATCGATGAGGGATCGTTTTCCAAATACCATACTTGTTGCAGATATGAAGATTGCCGATACAGGTACCCTTGAGGTGGAGATGGCTGCAAAGGCAGGTGCTAATGTCGTATGCGTTCTTGCAGATGCAGACAACTCGGTGATTGAAGAGGCTGTGCGGGCTTCCCGTTTGTATGGAATACGGATAATGGCGGATCTGATCAATGTCAAAGATCCCGTTTCCCGTGCAGGTGAACTTGAAGCATTGGGTATAGATATCCTTTGTGCCCATGTTGGCATCGACCAGCAGATGATGGGTAAGAGTTCCTTTGACCTTCTTGAATCTCTGTCTGATCAGGTTCATATTCCTCTCGCAATTGCGGGCGGAATTGACGCGGCAGGTGCCGGAGACGCAGTGCGGTCGGGTGCGGATATTATTATCGTTGGAGGCTGGATTGTCCGGTCGGCAGATGTAACCGGATCTACAAAAAAGATTCGGTCAGCAATGGATAATCCTTCGATCCAATCTATTGAAAAAAAATCACCTGATGAAGAAATTCGCTCCCTCCTCATGCAGGTATCTGCACCAAATATCACTGATGCCATGCATCGGAAAGGTGCCATGTCTGGAATCGTTTCGATTTGCGGCAATGTAAAGATGGTGGGAAGGGCAGTAACCGTCCAGACATTTCCCGGGGACTGGGCAAAACCTGTAGAAGCCATTGATATTGCCAGAAAAAATGAAGTAATTGTGATCAATAACGATGGTGCGACCCATATAGCCCCCTGGGGAGAACTTGCCACACTTAGCTGTGTGAAAAAAGGAATATCCGGTGTTGTCATTGATGGTGCAGTCCGGGATGTCGATGATATAAGAATAATGAAGTTCCCTCTGTTTGCAAAAGCTGTTGTGCCTAACGCGGGAGAGCCCAAAGGATTCGGTGAGATCAATGCGGAAATTCAGTGTGGAGGCCAGTATGTCCGTCCCGGTGACTGGATTGTAGGAGATGAAAGTGGCGTGGTTGTGATCCCCGGTGAGCGGGCGTATGAAATTGCACGAAGGGCTTTAGAGGTCAGGAAAAATGAAGAAAGGATCCGGGAAGAGATTCGCAGGGGAAGCACTCTTTCTGAAGTTGCAGAATTGATAAAATGGGAAAAGAAGTGAAAATAATGGATCAGTGAAACACCGAGCGCTCCAAAAGGGTGGCACCTGAAGTCCTGATCTTTTGTATTGCCTCTTCAACCTGGTCAACACGGAGAATAAGCACGGCCCCTTCTTTCCCCGAATAGGCATAGGAATATTCGATATTAACCCCGGCGTCTCCAAGAATCTTTGCAACCTCATACAGTCCGCCCGGCTGGTCTTTCATTCGAACTGCGATCACATCGGTGAACGCGACATTAAATCCAAGAGATAATAGTTTGTCATGGGCTCTTTCAGGGTGATCCACAAGTGCCCTGACTACCCCAAATCCATTTGCTTCGGCGATACTGAAAGCAAGAATATTGATCTTTTCCTCTCCCAAGGCATGCGCTATTGCTGCAAGACGTCCCGGGCGGTTTTCAGAAAATATCGAAATCTGCCTGATAACATACTTTTGTGTGTCCATTTACAACGACCTCTTGTCCACAACTCTTTTTGCTTTTCCTTCAAATCTGGGTAAAGAACCCGGTTCAACGAGTTCAACATTGGCATTCACATTCAATGAGTTCCTGAGGCGGTGCTCTACTTTCTGCCGAATATGCATAAGATCATTGATTTTATCACTGAATGATCCCTTGGTCAACTCGACACGGACCAGCATATCATCAAGGGCTCCTTTCCGCTCAACCACAATCTGGAAATGCTGACCTACCTCAGGAATTCCCATCAGGGCATACTCAACCTGGGAGGGAAACACATTGATACCCCGTATGATTAACATGTCATCTACCCTCCCTTGTATTCTCTGGATTCTCGGATGTGTCCTGCCGCAGGCGCAGATGTCACTCTCCATTGTCGTTATATCTCCGATGCGATACCGGATCATCGGAAGTGCTTCTTTCTGGAGGATGGTAATCGTGAGTTCACCTTTTTGTCCGGGTTCAAGAGGCTCTCCTGTCTGGGGATCGACAATTTCGACAAGGGCAATATCTGACCAGATATGAAATCCTTTTTGCTCCTTGCATTCGGTAAACATTGGTCCCGAAAGTTCACTTGTCCCATAGATATCATATGCCTTAATTCCCAGCCAGTCTTCGATCCGGGTGCGCATTCCTTCTGTCCAGGGTTCAGCTCCCAGAATTCCCGTCCGGAGTTTTGTATCTTTTTTAAGATCAACACCCATTTTTTCTGCAACCTCGCCAATATGGAGGAGGTAAGAAGGTGTGCAGGCAATCGCTGTTGCACCGAGGTCCTGCATCAGTTCAACCTGGCGTTCGGTGTTTCCCACGCTGGTCGGTAATACAGTTGCACCAATACGTTCTGCCCCGTAATGCATCCCAAGTCCCCCGGTGAACAGACCATACCCGTAACTTACCTGGATCACATCTCCCCTGCCAAGTCCAATTGAGGTCAGGGCACGGGCAAGCGAAGTTGTCCACGTATTCAGGTCATTCTGGGTATAACCAACGACTGTCGGTTTCCCGGTAGTACCGGACGATACATGATAGCGGACCAGGTCCTCCTGGGTTGAAGTAAAGATTTTATCAGGGTAATTGTCGCGGAGGTCACGCTTGAACATGAACGGGAGTTTCTTAACATCGGATAACTCGCGGATGTCATCCGGGTGGACCTTCTGTTCTTTCATCCTGTCATGGTAAAAAGGTGAAAAACTGTAAAGCCGGTAGACAAGACTTTTTAACAGTTTATACTGCATTCTCTGGAGATCTTCTTTTGGCATCTCCTCGATTCGTGGATCCCAGCTCTTCATTATACTGCCTCTCTTCGATCAATCACTCTCTTTGCCTTTCCTTCAAACCGTGGAAGTGAACCCGGCTCAACAAGTTTAACGGTTGTCCTGAGCTCGAGTGCATCCCGAAGTTCCTTTACAACTTTTTTCTGGAGTCTTGCAAGATCCGCAAGTTCCCCGCTGAAATACTCGCGGTTGATCTCAACTTCGACGGTCATCTCATCCAGATGATTAATTCTGTCGATATATACCATAAACTGATTGCCTACCTCGGGTATTTTAAGAAGGACATGTTCTATCTGGGACGGGAACACGTTAATTCCGCGGATTACCAGCATATCATCACTTCTCCCCGTGATTCTCGCAATTTTTTGTCCCCGTCTGCATAAACAACCGTCTTCCATCTTTACGGTGATATCTCCCGTGCGGTAACGGAGCAGCGGCATTGCTTCCTTGACCAGCGGGGTTACCACCAGTTCACCACGTTCACCATCTGACACTTGTTCTCCGGTCCTTGGATCGATAATCTCGACAAGGAAACAATCATGCCAGATATGAAGCCCGTCACGTTCAGGACATTCAAATGCGACACCGGGACCAAAAAGCTCGCTTAAACCGTAGGAATCATAGGCAGTCAGTCCGAGTCTTTTTTCAAGCATATGACGTGTACTTTCCGACCAGGGTTCAGCGCCAAAAATACCTGTCCGGAGTGTATCGAGTGATGCCCCCATCTCTTCTGCTACTTCAGAGAGGTGCATTGCATAACTGGGTGTACAATGGATTGCAGTCACCCCGAAATCCTTGATCATTTCGATCTGGCGTTTTGTATTACCTGTAGCGCTTGGGATCACCGTCATGCCAATTTTTTCTGCCCCATAATGAAACCCGAGACCGCCGGTGAACATGCCATAATTCACCATATTCTGGAAGATATCATTTTCACCAACACCCACCATAGTCAGGTTCCGTGCAATGAGATCTGCCCATGTGTCAATATCTTTTTGAGTGTAACCAACAACGGTTGGTTTTCCCGTTGTTCCGGATGTTGTATGAATCCTTACTATTTTTTTCATAGGAACAGCTAAGAAACCGAATGGATATCCCCCCCTGAGATCCTGTTTTTTGGTAAAAGGGATTTTTCGGATATCCTCAAGTGTTTTAATGGATGATAGTTTCAAGCCAGTATCTGACAGAAGATTCCGGTAAAACGCAACGTGCTCTGCCTGCCTTAGGGTTGTTTTCAGACGTTTTAGCTGAAGATCTGCCAATTCTTCAGGTTTCATTGTTTCTATCTTCTTATCCCAGAACATATACTGCCCCTGTTATGCTATTGCATGACAGAGAATATATGGTGTTTTTACTCTTTAAATTCACCGAATTTATGTAAACAACATTCATATATAACACTCATAAAAAAATTGTGAAATTCAGCCTGGAATTGTATGTTGGCTAAAAAAACGATGAATTAATCAGGAAGAAATAGCGTAGTAATTAGATTAGTTAAAAAATATTTTTTCCGAGGTGGATGGTGACTGATTATCCCTGGTTATTGGTGAGCGGATTTGGTGTCCATATAAAATCCACCCAGAAAAAACTGATTATTCAGAAAAAAAAAGGTGTCGAGGAATATCCTCTCGAATCGGTAAAAAACCTGCTTGTTATGGGAGGTCACACCATCAGCTCGTCAACGATTGTAAATCTTGTGAAAAATGGTGCATTTATATCATTTTTTGAACCCGATGGCAATCCAATAGGAATTATCCGACCCTTTGGAGATCGGAGTGATACAGAGATTTACAGAATACAGCAGGCTATCCCCCGGCATCGATATGCTATTACCCTTGCACAAACAGCAATAAAATCCCGTCTCTTTGCGATTCAATATGTTCAGGAAAACCAGAATATTCACCTGTTTTATGAAGGTGAACAGGAATTTCTTCATAAAGCTCAGGAGGAACTTCAGTATTTAATCAAACTGGATGAAATACAAAGATTACACCGGCTTACTTCAGATATGTATTACGAGATAATGTCACGGAATACCCCTCCGGATTTCGGATTCCGGAGGAGAACAATACGGCCCCAGTCCGATCCAATCAACGCAATGCTTTCATTCGGGTACGCGATGTTGTTTGGAAATTGTTGCGTCTCTCTTATTGGAGCCCGACTGGACCCGGATTATGGCTTGATATATGAAGGGAAAGGGTGCCTTGTGCAGGATCTCATTGACCCTCTTAAAGCTGCAATGATTGACGGTGTAGTATTTCAGATAGCAAGAAATTCTCTCTCAACCTTCGATTATGAACTGACGCCAAACAGGTGCATACTCTCGGATGAACTTACACAACAGCTGATTGGATTATTTCATTCCTCAATAAATATTGAAAAAATTGATGAACTGGTATTCAGCTTCTCTCAAGCGATCACCAATAACGGTGAATTCAGAGCCCGGTACTGAGCCGCCCTTCTCCTTTAATGATTGAAAAGTCATTAAAAGTCATAAAAGAAATATCAGAGGTTCGTAAATCACGGATGACTGCACGTGGACAGCTATAAATCATTGAAATAAACTTTTCAAGAATCATTGACTCCGCGGATGCATAGATATGAACTCTTCCATCGGGAAGATTTATGACCGTCCCGGTAACATGTAAATCGGTTGCAATCCTTCTCACACATGCCCTGAATCCAACTTTTTGAACTCTCCCGCTGATAAAAATTTCAACGGTTTTCACCATTACAACCCCTGCATAAGTTTAATTGCAAGACCAAGCTCGTCAAAAACCTCATCGCGAAGGGATGACTGACGGATATTCGTTGCAGCGTCAATTGCAAGATCAAGAACCTCCTGTGCCGTCTTCTCAGAACCAGCTGCATGGATCTTCATGGCTATATCACACATGATAAAAGCTCTTCGGGAAAGCGGTCGGATTATCCGTGCCTCTTTTATAGCATTTTGTAGCAGGCGGTTGAATATTTTCTCCGCCCCCACTTTTCTGAACAGTAGTGCGATATCACAGAAAAGAATCGCTCCTTTTCCACGATCCGCTACAGAACGGATCAATTTTTCCAGAGAAGTGATCTGGTTCGGATGGGCGCCATCTTCAATTATTTTTTCAACAAGAACCTTGATTTTTTCATATTGAGCAGGTATTTCGTAGGTATCTTTAAGTCCCATCTGCGTGAGGCGATGGAGCCGTATCTCGTCATTTTCAATTGTTTTTGTAACTTCTTTTGCATATTGCTGGTATTTTGTGTTGTTGTGCTTGTGATAGAGCACAATGTACATCTGAGCAATTTTATCACGAATTGTATCAGCAATCTGTGGAATGTTTATTTTTCTGGTTAATGCATCCGCTTTCTTAAGCAAAATCACCGGGGTGTCGTCATCGCTGTTTTGTAGTGCAAGCGGGATGATATCAAGAAGGGCTGATGCTTTTTCATAGGGCGAAGGAATTCTTTCGACAGCTTCTGACATGCGGGTTACTATTGTTTTACCCCGATCCCTGTCATTACTGGTCATACTGAAAACTGCAATAAGTGAATCTACATAGTCAACAGGTTCGGTGATTTTTGATGAAACCTGTAAAGCAACATCGAACAATTTGTTGTCCGGCTCAATGACGTTCATCTGGACAATTGCCAATACAATCCGTTTGCTTGCCATCGCATTTTTGTCATCCTCAACATTGCGTAATCGTTCGATTCCCTGTTCAAGGCATTTTTTTGCTTTTTGTGGATCGATAGTACTAAACAGCAGTGAAAGATCAGCGAGGATGAGAACTTTTTTGTATTCAGCTGGAATTTTTTGGAGTGAATGGCAGACATCGTTTAAAATTTCCCGTGCATGATCGAAATCGTGCAATTTGATGTACGTTTCTGCAAGATTGCCCATCCCTGAAAGCTCCATATAGGGATCATTAATCAGCTGGAGATAGCGGAAAATCAGAACAATCATGAGCGGATTTGATGTCGAGTGCTCATTTCTCTGAAGGAGAAATGCCATAATCTCGTAAGGATCAGTTGAGTCCGGATACGTGACACTGTAGTTAAGATTTGAAATGATCCGGGACATCATGGCGTCTCTTTCCAGAGGATTTTCGATTTCAACAGCGTACATTGCCAGTGGTATAATATAATCCGGGTTGTCGCTGACAGATGAATATGAAATAAGAATATCAATCATCCCTGCGATCTTCAGCGATATTCGTGGTTTTTTAACAGTTTCTTTTATTATTGATAATCCTCGTTCAAACGGGTATATTTCTGATGAAAAAACCTCTGTATCTGTACGGGATTTTGTCTCTTTTAAGAGGATACACCCAATTTTTACGAAACACTCGGCAATTCTCCCAAATTGTTGGGTTTTTAACCCGGGATCGCCGATGTCTTTTGCGATTTTATACGCTTGTTCAAGCGCAGAGGGAGAATGTTTATCGATTGCATATTGTATTACCCCATCAATGATATTCACCATCGCATTTTCTGCGAGATTTTTTTCAAGTAAGGAGTTGATCCATTCTCTCATCCTGAGGAGAAGGTCCAGATCCCCTTGTTGTGCGGCAAAAATTGAAGCTTCATCGATTATTCCGCTCAGTGCTGAAGAACGGATGTCCTGACCGTTAATATCGCAAGTGAGACCTACCGCTCTTTGGAGATAGTCGCGGTTTTTTATTTTTACCCCGATTTTTGCTATTTGGAGGGCAATGTTTGCAATCGCTTCTTCCTTAAGGTGGTGTTCCTTGATGAATTCGGCCATTCGTATCAGAATGTATGGATCATGTAATGCCAGAAATCCCCGGTTGATGAGAATGGTAATACTTTCGAGAAGCAGGTGGTCCTGCAGAGGATGCAGGCGGATGAGGTCGGTAATAGAATGAATGTGAGAAATTATATCATTAAACGGGTCATCCGTGCTTAATTCTATGATTGCCCGATTAATTGATTTATGTACAATCTCTTCGTTCAATTGTTTGAGGATCATCTCGTTAACCAATGGGATACTATGCCGAAAAACTCCGGTTTTAAGCATGTGGGTGAGGTTGTCTTCGTATTGGGGAAGATTTTCTGTCTCGTGGCTGATTTTTTTAAATATCCCGATTGCAGAGTTAAAATCCCCGTAGGAAAGCATGATCTGGGAAAATTGAAGGTAGATTCTTGATATAACCACCGGATTGCTGTGTTTATCGATAATGGGAATCAGATCCGAGAGAACATGCATATTGTTTGAATGTTTGGCAACAGAAATGCCCGCCCTGACCAGTTCCCTGAGTGGGTAAGCCTCGGTATTTAAAAAAAGCTGATGTAGGTTTATGGCAGAGGAGAGGTACCATAATTCTCCTGACAGTTCTGCTTTTTTAAGAAGATCGATAACAAGCGTATTGGTGACAAAAGGTAGTTTTTCACAAAGAGTCTCAATGAGAGTGATAATATGGACTTTATCCTTTTCCCGATCCAGGAGCTGTTCTGTCAGGGCATTCACAATTTCAAGTTGTATTTCAGGTAAAAGGGCATCAAAATTTTGTATAAAGAGTGAAATATCCAGTATTTCTTTTCCGAAAACAGATTTCACTCCCTTTTCAATTATCGCTGAAATACATGCCTGTCTTCGGATCTTCTGATGGATTTTGCATGCACTTTGGATACTGTCAATGAATAAAATACGGTTTTTTTCGAGAATGGCAACAGTTGCCAATGCTTTTGCAAGTTCTGCATGCAATACTGCACGTTTTGAAATATCACTGATCTCCTCAATGATATGGTGTGATTGATAGAGGAGTTTTTCATCATGGGTTGTAATCGCCCAATCAATCAGAAGAGGAATAATATCGATCATGATATCCGATCGATATTTCTGGAAACTGATCCGTTCGAGCAGGATTATACCATGATCAATAAATTCCGCATTGGATTCATGAACACCGGCGCTGATAAGAGCCTGTGCCATCATGGCAATTACCCGGGACTGATGACTTTTTTTATTTAGCCTTTCCGACAGCACATAAACAGATTTTAACCATTTCTCATTCTTGGTTATAATGAATTGGTGAACTATCTGCGAGAACAAGTCATCAATTTCACTACTTGGGAGATCCGGTAGAGCAAGTAACAGTTCAGGTTTATTTTTTTTAAATGCGGTAGTCGTGATTAATTTGTTAATGTCTTTAATGAGGGTTTTTTGTGCCCTTTTTCCTTTTTCCTGATGTATTTCTGCTATACTATTCTCTATAATTTTCCAGTCTTCAGCTGATAGTGCCTGCTGGACCTTTTTGACAATTTCGGTAGTGTTGACCATTCTTATATCACAGATATGAAACTATGGGTTGATAAACACAATTTAACTCAAATAGTTATTAAATTTTTTGTTTTTATTTACGCTTAAATTTAATTTTTTTTATCATAATTGAAGAAAATTTCCGATTTTTTTCAAAAAATCTCCAAAAAAACATATTATTTTTTAATAATCGGCAAAATTATCAATTATTTCCCGAATTATCACCCGAAAAAGGGTATAATTTTGTAATAAAGGACCAGGATATTATTTCACGACTGTCCAGGGAAAAGGATATTCGTAAACCTATCCTGTGGTAATTTTTAAAATATGGTCCATCAGTTCATCATGAAAAATCTGGCTATGGTGATCAGAGTCCGCGTCAATTATTATCCGGATTATGGGCTCAGTACCTGAAGCACGAACAAGCGCCCACGAATCTTTCCTTAAAATTTTTACCCCATCGGTCAGGTCCAACGATTCCTGAGAATATGACTTTTTAAGGGATTCAAGAACTTGTGTTCCGCGTGATGTACTGATTTTATCCTTGATCATGGAGCGTCTGGGCAACGCGTTCACCAGTGTCGAAAGTTGTTGACCCGTCGAAGCAAGAATAAAAACCATCATTGCAGCTGTCATACCCCCATCACGGCAGAACTGGTGATCGGGGAAAATAAGTCCCCCGTTTCCCTCGCCCCCGAATATAACCTTATCTCCCTTCTCCATCATTGACCGCATAGTACGTGCAACATAGATACTTCCAACCGGTGTATAGGTGATCGTGCAACCTTCATTTTTCACCACCATTTCCACGACAAGCGATGTGCTAACCGGAGTAACCAGTGTTCCTTTTTTCTGGTGACATGTGTGCTGAGCTATCAGGGCAAATTCTCTGTTTTCTTCAATAAATCGTCCCTTCTCATCGATGAATACTGCCCTATCTGCATCACCATCATGCGCAACACCGAATGCTGCTCCACTGCTGACTACGAGTTCAGCCAGATCTTTGAGTCCCTCAGGAGAAGGTTCGGGTAACCTTCCGGGAAATGTCCCGTCCATAACTCCATTGAGCGTGAGAACCGTGCACCCCATTCCGTTGAGGATCTGGGGTGTTGTGAGGCATGCGGGACCGGATCCCGGATCAACCACAACGGATATTCCTGATCCCACATTTTCAGGGAAATGATGCACAATTGCCTGTATGTATTTCGTGATTAGATATGGAGCATTTGTTTCCTGCCCGATGTATTCCCACGATTCAGGAGAAAATGAAGGTTCAAATATCAGTTGTTCGAGCCTGAGTGTTTCCTCATCACCCATTTCCGTGCCATCGGCCTCTATGATCTTGACCCCGTTATATTCAGGTGGGTTATGCGATGCGGTTATCATTGCACCCCCATCAAACTGCTCTTTAATGAGGTATTGGAGTGCAGGGGTGGGCAGGATGCCACAATCAACAACATTACAACCTGTTGCAAGCAGACCTGATTTAACTGCCTTTACGAGCGTTTCACCAGATGTCCGGGTGTCTCTTCCAACTGCAATACAGCCTTTGCGCATTGTTCCAAGTGCTTCCCCAATGGTTAGTGCTAAATTGGGCGTCAGATCTTTACCTACTATTCCTCTGACCCCATTTGTACCAAACAACCTTTTTTGAAATTTTGTTGATTGCATGATTCCTTGCCTCCATTATTCTTTTTTATTTGCGAAAAGTTTCGAAGAGATTAAGCGATGAAATGACCTCATCAACTGAAGGATTTATCAGGATAGTGGTATCAGCAGTCAGACTACCGATAACTATTTTGGGAAACGATCGTTGTTTAAAGCCCTCAATTATGGCAAAGTCCATACTTTGATCGAAGAGCATTCTCAAAACATCGTCAAGGGAGTTCTTACGTAACGCCACTACTGCTTTGTGGGTATCTATTCCTGCAGAAATGTCTGCACCTCCATCAAAAAAAACCGTGGTGTCTTTTCCCTTATCGATATTGTAGGTATGATCTGCCAGATGTTTGATCACTCCTACTTTTCCTTTTTTTTTGAGTTCGGGAATCAGACTTGTAATAAATGTTGTTTTACCAGAATTTGAGTTTCCCACAACCTGGATTATTTTCATATGTTTCTCTCCTTCTTTAATCGATTTGAATTACTAATAAGTTGTACCATTATATTTCCGTATTTTCCTGATGTTTGGTTTTAATTTCTCCTGCGTTGATATCTGAAATCTTTTCCTGATCACGGGTACCACGAAACTCACCCGAAACAAAACTCATTGTAATGGATCCGTCCAATGCAATTTTTTTATCTACGGTAGGAAGAATTTCTGGTGTCCCTGTTTCCTGAATAGGTGTCCCAAATGGAGGGCCCTGGGCTTCTGGTTTTTTATCGTCGCCAATTTTTTCTCGGCCTGGTGCTTCATTAAGAACAGTATTATTTTCGGGTATCGATTTTTGTGATAGAGGATGGATTATTTGATCGTATGAATTTCCCTCTTCTGCCCTTGATTTAAGAATGGTTTTTGCTGCTTCCCCAACACTTCTCATCACTTTGGTGATCCGATCCTCAATATCAATCTCTTCATCAATATCCAGTGTGGTTCCCTCCACCTCGAGAAGAAACCGTGCTACCTCGCTTGCTTCAAAAAGCAGATCATCAAGTTCATCGGTGGTAAAAAATCCACACATTGCTCCATAGAAAAATGTGGCGCTTGCTTTTCTCACCTTCTTTTTGAATGAGTTACGTGCCTGGTTGACAGCCTGGGGTGTATAGG
>PDVJ01000316.1_pt1 | contig 12272 bp, 12 predicted proteins | sample 1369811 | NCBI WGS metagenome assembly PDVJ01 (sample SAMN07795376, study PRJNA414565) | Alkali sediment metagenome, whole genome shotgun sequencing project. | reverse complement strand
ACCATGTTGCGCAGTTCCTGGTCTCCTGACTGACTGAGGTTGGCCCCCAGCGGCAACTGCTTCATCTCCCGGATCAAGTCATCAGTCCCAAACCTCATGGGCACCACGCAGGCCCGGTACCAGGGACACTCCTTGCACTCTATCAAAGAAGAGGCTTCATCGAGGATATCAGCCATCATAACCTCCGTTCACTATCTCGCCCCGCAATCCATCAGCATACTCCTCCGCAATTAGCACCGCCAACATCTTGCCTGCCAGTCTCTCGTCGCCCTTCGCATAGACCCGAAGGTAGTTGGCCGTATGTCCGCTCCAGAGACCATCACCGGACTTGTCTTCCCACAGCACCATCATCGTTCGCCCCAGGAACACTGACCGGAAGTGTCCGGCACTACGTTTGCCCAGGGCCATCATCCTGGCGCTGCGCTGCTTCTTGACCCCAGCATCGATCTGGCCGGGCATCGTGGCTGCCGCAGTACCGGGACGCTTCGAGTAGGGGAACACATGAATGGCGGCAAAGCCCATCCTCTCACAGAACCGATAGCCCTCTTCAAACTCGTCCTCACCTTCGCCGGGGAAGCCGACCAAGATATCGGTGGTGATGGACAGATCCGGAATGGCATCCCTGGCTTGGCACACTGCACTCTCGTATTCGGCCAGAGAGTACGGTCGATGCATTTGGCGCAGGATGGTATCGCTGCCGCTCTGCAGAGGCAGATGCAGGTGGGGACAGAGGCGATCGTGGCGCCACAGCGCGAGCAACTCCGGAGTCAGATCCGCAGGCTGGAGTGAAGAAAGGCGCAACCGCTCCACCTTTGTCTCAGCTAGAATGCGCCGGATCAGCTCCGGCAGCCCCGCCGAGGCACGCCCGTTAGAGCGGTAATCGCCGAGCTTGGTTCCGGTGAGAACCACCTCCTGGTGTCCTCTGGTGACTTTGTCCTTGACCTCCGCGAGAATCTCGTCCGGCGTCCGGCTGCGCCCCGGTCCCCGCGTATAGGGCACCACGCAGAAGGAGCAGTAGTCGCTGCAGCCTTCTTGAATCTTGACCAGCGAGCGCGTCCGGCTCCAGCCGCCTGTGCTGTCGCCAGTTAGCTCGGCTGTGTGGACGTGTCCGTGGCCCTCGATGGCGCCTAACAGACTGTCTCCTTCGGCGTCGCCGAGAATGATATCAACAACCCCCAGCCGCCCCAGTTCTTCAGGCACCCGGCGTGCATAGCAGCCGGTGGCGATCACGCGCGCCCGGGGGTTGGCGCGCCGCGCCGCTCTCAGCGCCTGGCGCGACTTGCGGTCGGCGATGTGGGTCACGGTGCAGGTGTTCAGCAGGTAGACGTCCGCTTCCGCTGCCGATCCGGCAAGCACGTGGCCCCGGCTAACCAGCCGGTCTGCCAGAGCTTCGATCTCCGCCTGGTTCAGCTTGCAGCCCAGCGATTCCAGTGCGACTCTACTCATATTGCCCTGCCCACAGTGATTCTATTGTATAGCTGTGGTGCTGGAGCGGCAAAAAAGATATGCGACTTGCTGGCAGGCGTGGAGCCTTCCTCAATTGGGGAATCCAAAGAGAGTGCTGGGGTTCGTCCCTGGTGGGGTCTGGGGTGTCCCGTAGAGGCCATCCTTCTGATCGCCCGAATCCGATTGATGGCAATCATCAGGGCGAACACGGTTGTAGGGGAGAAGCATCCTATTCTGGCCGTTACCCGGACACATTGATGGGCAAGGCGGATGCCTCGCCCCTACTGAGTGGGCTCACGCTTGCCCGCTCGCACGATACGCGCCCAAATCAGCTACTGCCAAGCCATTGTGCACTCCTGGCTTGACACCTATGAAAGTATATCGTATAGTAGCTATATCTAGTAGCCCACTACTGATATGATACATGCCCTTTGATTATCTCTGACAGATGAGTACGAGGCGAATCCAAAGAAGGGGTGCGGAATAGGATTGCACACGCGCGGGACTAGCCAACAGCTGTCCGCTCGACGTGGCGAACCGCCCGGCGCTCGTCCGTGATGGCCATATAGCATGCGGCCACGGCAGGTCAGAAGGGCATCACGCCAAGATGATTCAGGCACGGGTGAGCGTGCACAACAGCACCCTGGAAGGAGGTGTGCCAGACCCCAGCTAAGGAAGAGAGACCGCAGTAGATGAGTAACGTCGGAATTCTACGTACAAGAACCACAAATCATAGGAGGGAGAAGTGAAAGACAGAATAGCTATCCTTATGGGCCTGGTTGCAGCGATCGTCCTTCTGTTCACTTCCGCTTCAACAGTCAGCGCAGCAAGTGATACCAGAGACAGGAATCGGCAACTGAGCAACAAAGAAACACTGACAGCAGACGATGTCGGATATATCAAGAGCCTACAACGTGAAGAGAGAAGAGGAATCCTCGTTGCGCGCGGCTGGCAGGAGATCGCCATTCCCGACCAGTACGAGGACTACCAGGACTTGGTCTCCGTCAATGAGGTTGCCAAGACCTACCAAGAGGCACTGAAAGCCTCAGGCAGCGAGGTTGCCAAGAACGAGGCTCTGATTGAGTCTGGTCAGATGAGGAGCTTGGATGAGACGCTGAAAGCTATACAACAAAGATGCATGTACAAGGAGGACTACATTCCATTCGATCAGTTCAAGGCGGAAGAGAGATGGGTGCCTTCTCCCAAGGATCTCCAGAGAAACCGCGGCGTGCTGGGCGGATGGGGAACCTCGCCGGGCGATCGCAACAGCTGCGACTTCGGCCAGTCGGCGAATGGTGACGCAATCCTGGTCAAGGGCAGCGGGCTGTTTCCTGGGGTCTTTTGCCACGCAGCCTTAGTCGTGTACTCAGGCTACTACTATGCATTCGCTGTGGGGCCGGATGGAGACAGCGGCGTTTGGTGGAACACGCGGGATCAACTCCATCAGTACAGCCATGCCAGCGTGCAGCGCGTTGACACATGGCCACTCAGTTCGAATCGCAGGCAGAATGCCGCCGACTATGCCTACAAGCAACTGGGCAAGCCCTACAACTGGATCTTCATCGACAAATGGCGAACCGACGCCTTCTACTGCAGCCAGCTGTGCTGGGCGGCCTACTACCGTCCGTCGCCATGGTACTACAAGCTGGATATCGATGGCGTTCCGGATGGCCTTGATTTCGGCGCTGTGGCTCCAGATGCGCTGTGGGCTTCGTGGCGAACCGATACCGTAACCTGCAGCGACTAGGGAGCCGGGCGTTGAGCCTGAGCGAGCATGGTCTGGGCCGCTTTTCGGGGCCCAGACCACAGCCTCCCTTGAGACCCGATTAATGCCATGTGAGAGGGGGAAGTCAAGTTGCGCCGACTCATGCTGTCATTGTGGTTTGTGTTGTCCCTGTTTCCCTTTGCCGCTGTCTCGGGATGCGGAAACACCAGCCGCACGCCTCTGGATTTCGGTAACACATCCATCGAACTACCTCAGCATGTGGGATATGCTCTGGCGAGCGGTTCTATCATGGTTTTCGATGCAGACAACGCTCAGGTTGTCGGAGTACACAATATATGCATTGAGGACGAGTACGTAGGGGACTTCGCCATCGCCCCGAACGGCAGCCTCCTGATTCCCATCGGCCAGAAAGGGTTGAGAGCCTCGAACCTCATACGGGTGATGGACCCCTCTACTGGGGTGGTGACAGGTGAGTTTGAAGTCTCCCGCGGCCCCCAGAGAATGTATGGCCTCGTCGGAGGCCTAGCTATCGTGGAGCATCCTTATCTGCCATCGGGATCAACGGAGTTTGCCTGTGATGTGATAGACATGGATCGAATGGCTCTTGTCAAGACTCATTTCTTCAAGGGCATCGGAGGAGATGTTCTGAATCATCCCGCAGGGAAGTACTTCATTGGGATAACCGATGTCATCAAGTACTACGGCGGCTATACTCTGGTCGAATTCGATCCCCTGTCAGGTGATGCTATCAGCATTCCTGTAACCCTGACCACTGACTTCGAATTCGAAACGGCCGTCTTCAGCACAGAGACGAGGATATATGCGCTTATGGACCCAAGTGAGTCGCCGCCGATCTCGAGCACCGTGCGACCACTGGCTGTCCTGGAGTTCCCCTCGGGCAGGCAACTGCGCACTATCACTGTGCCCTTCGACGTCCTCCACATGGTGAGAGTGGGCCAGAAGGTCTACGTGGCCAGCTTCCTGGGATCGACATGGAAAGGGGCGCTGGAGGTTGGCAAGGGGATAGTCTCGGTAGTAGATGCGAACACGGATCAGATAGTCAAGACCTTGGATGTGAGTCCAGGTCCGCAGCACATGGCATACTCAGAGTCTACAGGGAAGCTCTATGTGGCCTGCGTCGATGGCAAGATCAGCGTCATTGATACGGCCACAGATGAAGTCACCGGGACAATTGTCTGCGATGACCCCAGAGCGTCGGAATGGGGATTCAACAGGATTAAGGTAGCATCTTGAGATGATCTGAGTTGTGGTGCGGATGGAGCGAAGCAAAATCCGGAGGATCTCGCTGCTGGCGGATGTCAGGGTTTACCCCTTCCCGTTGTCCGTGTGATTCCGCCCCTTGTTTCGCCTGGGCATGGGGCGTGGCTGTGTGGCACTTCTGGCCGCGGAGCGATCGGCGCGGTAGTCGGGAGCCATAATGAGGTAGACCAGGCTGATGCGGGGGTCGGCCAGGCGGGAGCCTACCCGGGTTTCGATCTCATCCAGACCGCAGCACATGGTAACCACCATGGGCAGTCGGGCGTTGTAGCGATAGTTGATAAGCTGGTACAGCTTCTCCTGCGCCCAGGGCGTGGTGCTGTGCTCTCCGTAGTCATCCAGGATCAGCAGTGGCGCGCCCTTGACCCTCTCGAAAAGCTCATCGTAGGTGACCTTGCTCTCGGGAGCGAAGGTAGACCGCAGGTGATCCAGGAAGTCAGGCACAATGACGAAGCACACGGGATGCCCGTTCCGCAAGCGAGAGTTGGCGATGGAAGCCGCCAGGTGTGTCTTGCCGCAGCCGTTCTCTCCCTGGAGTATGAGCCAGCCCTCCGGTGACTCAGCGAAGCTGTGGGCGATTTGGAAGGCCTGCTCCAGATTGTGACGCTGTTCCGGGGGCAGATTGACCCTCTTGTAGTCAAAGCTCTCGAAGGTCATGCTTCTGAGCAGTTCCAGACTCATGATGCCGGAACAATCGAGCATAGAGGTCTGTTTTGTCTCCAACTGGTACACCTGGGACAGTCCGGGATCAGCCAGGCGGGTCCGCCATTTCTCCTCCAGGTCATCCAGTGAGACGCCGGCGGCCACGTTGATCACTGTGGGCAGCCTGCTGACAAAACGCTGATTGATGAGCTGGAACAGTTTCTCTTCGGCCCACGGTGTGCTGCTCTGAACGCCCAGGTCGTCCAGTACCAGCAGCGGCGTTCCCTGCAATTCCAGGAACAGCTCGTCGTAGGAAACGTCGCTGTTGGGAGAGAAGGTGGAACGCAGATGATCGAGCAGGTCCGGGATCCCCTCGAATATGGCTCGATGACCCTCCGCGAGACGCTGATTAGCTATGGCCGCCGCCAAATGGGTCTTGCCGGAGCCGCTGGGCCCCGTGAACACCAGCCATCCCTCGGGCTTGGCGGCAAAGGTGGTAGCCGCCCGATAGGCGCGCAGAAACCTCTCCTGGTTGGCCGGATCATCGCCCTTGCCCTGCGGCACCAGGTTGTCGAAAGTCAGGCGCGTCAGCGATCCCAGATTGCTGTGCGACTGGAGCCGCTGGAGGCGACTATCCTCCAGCTTCTGGTGGGAACACCGGCACGGCACTAACCGGCTATAGTCCGGCTGCCCCGTCCCCAGCCTGGGGTGCACAAACCCTGCCCCTTTGCAGCGCGGGCAGGGTGGAGTCTCCTCCGCGGGTTCACCGGCGGACGAGGTATCCGTACTTCCCTTTGAAATACCGGCCGGGGGTTCCCTTCTTCTTAGAATCTCTCCCAGACTCTCCACTGTTCTTCCCCTCTGTCGACCACCGCTCCAGGATGCGTGAAATGTATCTCCAACTGCGTTTGTTGAGGCTGACGGATTCCCGGAAAGCCTCTTCAATCCACGAGGCGGGATAGAGCTTCTCCGCCTCCTTCAACTCCTCGGCAATCATGGGTGTCAGCAGGCCGATGTTCTGCTCATAGAGAACGAAGATGTTCGGCGATTCTTCTTTCCGAGCACCGGGTTGAGCCGGCGGCAACACCTGAACGGATATCTCCCCGGCTTCCACCTTGGCCAGAGCTTCTTTGTTGGCTTCACTGTTGATGAGGTAGAGATCGTGAGACTGCCTGTCTTTCTCTACCGTGGCGCGCAGGAGGACACCGTGATTGACCGCTGACTCCAGAGCCTCACGCAACGCCGCCGCCGGATCTCCGCTCCCCTCAAGTCCCTCCATCAGGACTTCATCTGCCTCCAGTTCGTCGCAGGTAACGAATTTCAGGGCGTTCTTCTTGCGGTACAGCCGCCAGAAGATGTGCAGCAGCACCTTCAATTCGGGCAAGCTATCCGTTTCAGGAAGGAGCTTGCTGAAAAAAAGGTCTGGAAGCGGCGTTAGGCTGGACCTAGCCGGAAAACCGGGGAAGGGCTGCCTGTTCAATCTCGGCCTCCACGGGGCAATTCTCAAACCGGGTGATCTCCTGACGGAATCTCAAGTTACGCTGACCCTGCGGTCCGTTGCGATGCTTGGCTACTATGAGGTTGGCGATGCCCTCAGGATAGGGCCTCTCCGGGTTAATCCTGTCCCAGTCCTCTTTCTTGATGTAAGCGTCATCCCGATAGATGAACATGACCACATCGGCGTCCTGCTCAATGCTGCCGCTTTCCCTCAAGTCCGAGAGCATGGGAACGTGACTGGGGCGCGACTCCACCGCACGGCTCAACTGAGATACAGCCAGCACCGGACATTCCATCTCCCGCGCCAGGGCTTTCAGCGACCGCGATATGTCGCTGATCTCCTGGACCTTGTTCTCGGATCGGCCGTCTCCCCTGATCAACTGGAGATAGTCCACGATGATGAGGTCGATGCCGCGCTCGTAGTGCAGACGGCGGGCCTTGCTGCGCATCTCCACCACCCGGAGGGTGGGCGAATCGTCGATGTATATCGGAATACCGGAAAGCTTTCCGGTGGCCTCCATGACCCTCTTCTCTTGCAAGGGTGTGTACTGCCTGAGCCTGACGCGCTTGGAGTCTACCTCCGCCTCCATGGAGAGAAGGCGCTGCACCAACTGCTCCTTGGACATTTCGAGGCTGAATATGGCTACCTGGGCCCCTTGCTCCAAGGCGGCATTGCGGGCGATGCCCAGGGCCAGACTCGATTTGCCCAGACTAGGCCTGGCCGCCAGAATAACCATGTCGGAGCGCTGCATGCCACCCAGGAGTTCATCCAGGGCGGGAAAGCCGGTGTCCACATGTGCCAGTCTACCGGCCTCCTCAAGGCCCGCGCCGATGAGGCTGCCCTCCTCCCAGTACTGCTCCAGTATGCGGCGAATATGAATGAAGTCGCGAGGGCTCTCGCCGCGGCGCACCCTGAAAAGGGCATCCTCGGCCTTGTTCATGGCAGAATCGAGATCGGCTTCCGCCTCATACCCTATGGCGGCAATCTGGCCCGCAGCGGAAATGAGCCGGCGCATCACAGACAGACGGTGAACGATGCGGGCGTAGTGCTCAACGTGCAGAGACGTAGGAAGCCTCTCCACCAGGAGGCTCAGATAGCCGGCCCCACCGACCGCCTCCAGCCTCCCCTGCGTCGCCAGCTCCTGGGCCGCGGTGATGTGGTTTATGGCTTCGTTCCGGTCGTAGAGCGCCAGGCAGGCTTCATAGACCCAGCGGTTCTTCTCCCGGTAGAACGCCTCGGGCTTCAGGAAGATGGCGGTTTCGGTGATGGAGTCCGGATCAACAAAGAGGGAGCCGAGTACTGCTTCTTCGGCCTCTACATTGTGAGGTGGCAGTTTCCCATTTTCTGCCACTATTCCTCCCTGGCCACAACTACCTTCACCCTGGGAGTCAAGTCCTTGCTCAACCTGACCGTTAGCTCGTGTGTACCAAGGGTGCGGATGGGTGCCTCCAGCGCCACCATGGCCCGGTCGATGGCCGCCCCGGTCAAACGCACCAGTTCCTCGGCAATCTGGTGGTCCCTGATGGAACCGTAGAGGCGCTCGCCTTCTACTGCCTTGGCTTTGATGCTGAAGGTGAGGATGAGTCCTTCCAGTTGCTGAGCCACCTTGTTCAGCTCCTCAACATGGTGTTGCTGCTCCTGATCTTCCCTTCGAAGCTGCACTTCGACACCCTTCAGAGCCGCCGGCGTAGCCGGCAGAGCCAGGTTCCGCCGTAGCAGGAAGTTCCTGGCGTAGCCATCAGCCACATCCTTCACTTCCCCCGCCTTGCCCACCCTGGGCACATCCCTGACCAGTACTACTTTCATGGGCGCTATTATACCTTGCATGGCAAGAAAAGGAAATGGCTGGGGCAAGCTCGATTGTCCGTGCCGGAGGTAACGTGAACGTATCTTCGCCGGCACTGCCTGTGCTATCATTTAATCGCGGCAGTTCTTCTGCCCGACCGAGTAATGGCTGTTCAGATCAAAAAGGTAGCCCAAGACACTTATCTTCTGGATTGCGGTAAGGACCCCATTTTCTCCATCAGCAATATCGCCTATTTCCTGGACGACGAGATGCCGGTGCTGATTGACCCCGGATCGGGAACGGCGGCTGCGGAGCTTCTTGACGGAGTGGGCCGAGCGGGCATTGATTTACAGAGACTGTCCTACATCATCCCCACGCATATCCATCTGGATCACGGCGGCGGAGCCGGCTATCTGACCCAGCATCTCCCGAAACCAAAGGTGGTGCTGCATCCCAAGGGCGCTACGCATTTGATAGACACGTCGGTCCTGGTGCGGGGTGCCCGGCTGATCTTCGGCCAGAACTTCGAGCAGGTTCTCGGCGAGGTGGTGCCCATCCCCGAGGAGCGGGTGCATGTGGCCAGCGATGGTGAGGTGATCCGGCTGGGCAAGAGGGAACTCAAGGTGATCTTCTCCCCGGGTCACGCTGTGCACCACATTGCCCTGTTCGATAGTCTGACCGAAGGGCTCTTCTGTGGTGACGCACTCGGTTTCCTTTCGGAGAGCATGCCCGATGTACCCTTTCCGGTCGGCCTGTCTCCATTCGACCCTCGAGCCTATGTCGAAACGATAGACAAGCTGGCAGGACTCCACCCCAAAGTCGTCTTCTATGCTCATCACGGCCCGAGGACGGAGGTTGACCAGCTCATCGGCAAGGTCAAGGAGATCTGCCTGGCCTTCGATAGCATCATCCACAAAGGCATTGAGGCTGGTGAGGACGACCAGCAGATATCGCAGCACATCCTCGATTACAGCAGTGGTCTGGCGCAGCAGGCGGAACTGCCGGTTTTCGCCCGGGTAGGTATCTCCGGATATATTCAGTACTACCGGAACCACAGAAACAGCAAATAGTCTCGCCGCGGTTTCGGCAAACCATCCCCATTATCGCAAAGAAGAGGTGCAGGATGTTTCCTGACGGGGTCTTGGTCGCAGACTCGCCTTAGGCTGAGGGGTGTCCCCAGATTCTCTATCCCCCCAATCCGCCTCAGGCGGAGTGGGGGCAAGGGGGTTGATGTACGGCTGTAAGGCACCCTCTACCGGAAGGCCTTACTTGATGATCTCTCTCCGGGAGCCTGACGACTGGCTACTTGACAATATGCCCGACTGTAAATAGAATCGGCGGCAGGTCAGGTCACAGTTCTTTCGACATCAGGCGGTCGGCAAACCGGTGTAGGGTCTAGGCGGACAAGGAGAAAGCATCGACTTGAGGACTGCGTGCATAGTCAACTCCGTGGCAGTCGACCGCTGCAATGGTCGCTGGCACCGGCTTGAGAATCAAATAAAGAACAACGGACACCCTCCGGCCGACGTCCGGATGACGGGATCATTCGGGGAGGCGACGCGTCTGGCCAGGGAGGCTGCCCAGTCCGGATGCCGCAGGGTGGTGGCGGTCGGCGGCGATGGCACCGTGAACGAAGTGCTGAACGGTCTCTTCGAGAACGGCGTACCGCTGGACGGCAGCATTATTCTGGGAATTGTCCCTCTTGGGTCCGGTTGCGACCTGGCACGCACTCTGGGCATCACTGCCGAAACTTCACCAGCGCTCAAGCCTCCCGAGAGCTGCAGCACCAGGAAGATTGATGTCGGGAAGGTGGAGTTCACTGACCTGCAGGGGCTAAGGCGAACCCGCCTCTTTATCAATATCGCTGACCTCGGTGCTGGTGGGTTAGTGGTGGAGAAGGCCAACAAGGCCCCGGCGATACTGGGACGGCGTCCCAACTACGTCTGGGGCATACTGACGGCGGCGCTGGTCTACCAGGCCAGGAGATTGAAGATCGCGATTGACGGCAATCCGCCTTTTGAGGTGCTCACCAGGAATGCCATTGTGGCCAATGGCCGGTACTTTGGGCGTGGGTTCCTGGCCGCGCCGGATGCCAAGCTGGACGATGGCCTGTTCGATATCGTCAACATTGGAGCTCTCGGCACTCTGGAGGCGGTACGGAATGTCCCGAAACTGCGCAATGGAACCCACCTCAGCCATCCCAAGGTAAGCCACTACCGGGGTAAGCGGGTTGAGGTGACCAGCGATGAGAGTGTGCTGCTGGAGATGGATGGTGACTTGGTAGGGACGCTGCCGGTCACTTGTGAGGTTATCCCCGCGGCCATCAACGTTATGGTCTAGCAGCAGGAGCGCGCCATAGCCGACCCACGCGTAGAGAAACTCGCCGAAGTCATCGTGAGCTACTCCGTGGCCGTGTGCCCCGGCGACAAGGTCGTCATCGAAGGCGACAGCCTGGCGGAGCCGCTCCTCAAGGCGGCCTATGTCAAGGTTCTGCAGGCCGGAGGTCATCCGCTGATGCGGGTGGCGCTTCCCGGCATGGAGGACCTCCTCTTCAAGTACGCTTCGAACGAGCAGTTGCAGCACGTGCCTGAGCCGCTGAAGCTGACCACCGAGACCTACGATGTGCGCATAGCCGTTGGCGGTGCCGATAACACGAGGGCACTGACCAATGTCGATCCGGCCAGGATGGTGCTCCATCAACAGGCGCGGAGCGAGCTGATGAAGACCTTCTTGCGGCGATCTGCCGCGGGCGAGCTGCGCTGGACCTATGTTGTCTTTCCCACCAACGCTTATGCCCAGGATGCTGAAATGAGCTTGGGCGAGTACGAGGACTTCGTCTACGGTGCCTGCCTCCCGGACATGAATGATCCGGTGGGCTACTGGCGGCGCTTATCCGGGCGCCAGCAGAAGGTCGTCGACTGGCTCAAAGGAAAGCAGTGGCTGCATGTCGTAGGACCGGAGACCGACCTGCGCGTTGGCGTAGCCGGGCGATCGTTCATCAACTGCGACGGACGATACAACATGCCGGATGGCGAGGTGTTCACGGGCCCGGTGGAGGACAGCATCGAAGGCCATGCCTACTTCTCCTATCCGGCCATCTATGGCGGGCGGGAGGTCATCGGCGTCAGGCTGTGGTTTGAGAAGGGCCGCGTGGTCAAGGCCACCGCGGAGAAGAACCAGGAATTCCTCTTGAAGACCCTGGATACCGATAAAGGCTCGCGTCTGGTAGGGGAATTCGCCATAGGCACGAACGAGGGCATAACGCGCGCCACCAGAGAGATACTCTTTGATGAGAAGATCAATGGCAGCTTCCACATGGCGCTGGGAGCGGGATATCCGGAGACCGGCAGCCAGAACGAATCGGCGGTGCATTGGGACATGGTTAGCGATCTGCGCCATGGCGGTCAGATCTGGGCGGACGACCAGCTACTCTACAAAGACGGCCAGTTCGCCATCGACTTCTGACCGCATTCACGTGAAGGGGATTTGACGATAGCATGGCAGAGATGACGGATGTAGTAGCCAAGATCGTATCTCAGAAGGGCATCTGTGCCCTTGGGCACAAGGTCGGCGATGAGTTTTTTATCGGCCAGACCACCCCATCAGGCATGTGTGCCTGGGCCTTCTGCGCTCTGTGGCCCTTCGCTACGGTGCTGCAGGCGGGTGCTTCCTTCCCTTGGGAGGGCGTAGGAGATAAGGCTACTGTGGCCTGTCCTGATCCCGGCAATCCGGTGGTCTTCGAGTTGAGACGGCGCCAGCCGTAGTTGCGGCAGAGACTCTGCAGCAGTGGCTGTTGATCCCTGAGACCACTGAGAATCTTCGGAGGCCGTCTCATGCCTCTGCTTCAACCCCCCGGCCCCCATTTCTCCTGAGGCGGATCTTCGATTCTCCTAGGG
>PDVJ01000606.1_pt1 | contig 12280 bp, 8 predicted proteins | sample 1369811 | NCBI WGS metagenome assembly PDVJ01 (sample SAMN07795376, study PRJNA414565) | Alkali sediment metagenome, whole genome shotgun sequencing project. | reverse complement strand
GTTCACGGCAATTGGGAGACTCTCCGGGTCAATTTTGATCGGTCCCTTCAGCCATTTTCCAGTGTCTTTGAATTCGATCTTTGCAAACTCCACTCTCTTTTTCCCGACATGGAAATCACTGACCTGTTTCTTGATCTCCCCATGGATTGAAGCGATATCCTTATATTTAAATTTCCCTTTTTTCATCCTGTCTGCAATCCCGGTCATTATCCACCAATCGGGCTTCGTATCCATGTATTGCCCCGTTGCCTTTTCGAGCTTGAGAACCCTGCCCTCCACATTGATAGTCGTACCGGGTGACTCAGGAAAGAGGCTTGTTGGAAGTATCAGATCAGGTTGCCGCGTAGATGATGGCGGTATGGCGTTCTGGTAAATGAGGTAGTCACAGTCCGGTATGATGTCAAATCGACCCTCTCCTATGAGATAAACTAGTTTTTTCCGTTTTGTGAGATCAGTTGATGGTATGGTAAGTTTTACGCTACCTGCGTCAGTCTTCAGGAGTACTCCAGGCTTAATGCCGGGGAACGCACCCATGGAGAGCATGCCCAGAAGGTTTGTGTATGGGTGGGCGACTATGATTTTCCAGGCAAACCGGTCTCTTAAGGTGCGTACCCGTTCAAACACCTCGCGCCGTTGGGATGAGAAGATTACCTCAGGTCCCACAATCAGCACATTTGCAGATGATTGAGCGAACGAACCGGCAACAGCTGCCAAATCACCATTCCATTCCTTGCCTCTTTTACTCTTACTCTTGCCAGCCTTGGAAAGACCGTCAATGAGTGCATCGAGGAAGACAGGCCAACGAGGCGAATCCATCTGGAATGATGCCTCCGACAGCATGTCGAGATTTGAATCACAGGAACCAAGGGTCACCAGTGTGGCGCCTTTCTGGGCTGCCCTCTTTGCGGCTATGCCAATGGGGGTATAACCGTAGGTCGAATCAAACCCCATTGCGAGGATTCCTTGGGCCATTTCAATTGAATCATAGGTGCTTGTATGAACAACAAGGTCGAGGAAAGGTGCAAAGTCATTGCTTAAGTCAACCATCATTGACGACAGCATCATCTCTGAGCCAAGGGCCTGTCTCACGAACTGCTGGGCCACAAAAAGATCCTCGTTTGACAACTGTGGCGAAACCATTACGAGGATATCGTCCGGTTTTAAACCCGACATCTTCTCTGCTGCCGTATCGATGGCCTGATCCCACGATATGACTTCGTATCCCACAGGGGTCATCCTCTGGGGAACCGTAAATCGTTGCGGGCTATTCACATACTCGGGTATGGCAAATCTCCCTTTTACACAGATCAGACCCTGGTCCACAACAGAATCATAATCAGGCAGGACATCGATAACCTCGTCATTTTTAACCTGAAGCATGAGACGGCAGCCTGATGAGCAGAATGTGCAGGTAGTCGCAACCTTTGCATCCGCCATTCCATACCATTTACTCACCTTTGTCGACAGGGCTCCTGTCGGGCAGACAGAGACACAGGCCCCGCAGAATTCACAACCTGCTTCCAAATGGGTACGGTCAAAGGCAGGTCCGATGGTGGTTAGTTTGCCTCTCTGTTTGAATGCCAGTGTGCCATTCAGGCGAACGCTGTTACATACACGCACACAACGGCCGCACAGGATGCAGAGGTTATAATCCCTATCGTAAAATGGATCATTTTTCTCAACGGGAAAACCACGGTAGTAAACCGGGTAGGAGGTCTCAGTAAGGCCTACCTTATCGACAATTTCCTGGAGCTCGCAACTGGCATCATTGGGACAGTATCTGCAGCCCGTGGTTACACCGACCTTGCGTATGGTCCCCATGTATTTCTTGCACTCGTCGTGCTCATCGCAGAAGAGGCAGCTTGCAGGGTGCTCGCTCAAAAGCAGTTTAAGGATTTCCTGCCTTAGACCCCTTATCTCTGTCGTATCTGTCCGAATGACCATACCAGCCTCAACAGGGGTTGTGCATGATGTGGGAAACCCTCTCAATCCGTCCACCTCTACTATGCAGAGTCGGCACGCTCCGTAGGAAGGCAGATGTTCAAGAGTACACATGGAGGGGATATAGATGTTGTTGTCGCGGGCGGCCTGCAGTATTGTGCTATTCGGTCGCACCTCAACCTGTTTGTTGTCAATAGTAACGGATACCTTTTTTTCTTTTGTCATGGTCTCTTCTCCGCGCTTCTTATCACAATAGCGTCGCCGGCGATGGCCTCAAAACGGCAGATCTCGTAACAGGATCGGCACTTTATACATTTGCTGGCGTCGAGGTTGTGAGGCTCAGATCGTGGCCCGGTGATTGCGCCCGTCGGACAAGCCCTCACACACGATTGGCAACCGGTACACTTTTCTTTAATAACCCGGTACTCGATCAGGTCCTTACACACAGTGGCCCGGCAACGGTTGTCTTTTATGTGCTCAAGGTATTCATTCCTGAAATACCGAAGCGTTGTGAGGACAGGGTTTGGCGCCGTCTGACCAAGGCCGCAGAGGGAGCCCTTTTTGATGGTATCGCCCAGGGTTCGCAAGGCCATGAGGTCTTCCGGCGTACCCTCGCCGTGGGTAATTTTTTCGAGTATCTCCACCATGTGCCTTGTTCCCACGCGACACGGGACACATTTGCCACACGACTCTTTCTGGGTAAAATCGAGGAAATACCTGGCAATGTCCACGATGCACGTATCATCGTCCATGATAATGAGACCACCGGATCCCATGATAGAACCCGCAGATGCCAGGGATTCATAATCGACAGGAAGGTCAAGAAATTCCTCAGACAGGCAGCCCCCTGAAGGCCCCCCTGTTTGAATCGCCTTAAAATTCTTTTGAACACCGCCTCCGATATCGAAAATAATCTCCCGGAGTGGGGTGCCGAGCTGAACTTCAATCAACCCCGGACGTCGTATTTTGCCGACAAGAGAGAAGGTCTTTGTTCCCCGGTTTCCCTCCTTGCCGTATTTTGTGTACCACTCTGCCCCATTGCGCAGTATATTCGGGAGCGTTCCCATTGTCTCTACGTTGTTGATAATTGTCGGGGATCCGTAGAGCCCTGATATGGCAGGAAATGGTGGACGGGAACGGGGCATTCCCCGTTTCCCCTCTATGGAACCGATAAGCGCAGTCTCTTCACCGCACACAAAAGCACCTGCGCCCTCCTTGATCTTAATCTCAAAACTGAACTTCGAGTCAAGAATCTTGTCGCCAAGGAGCCCGTATTCCCTCATCTGTGCTATGGCGTTTTTGAGCCGTTCTATGGCGAGGGGGTATTCAGCCCTGATGTAGATGATGCCCTTGCTTGCCCCGATAGCGTACCCGGCAATCAGCATCCCCTCAAGTACCGCGTGGGGATCGGATTCGATAAGTGACCTGTTCATGAACGCCCCGGGGTCACCTTCGTCGGCGTTGCATATGAGGTATTTTTGCTCACCAGGCGTATTCCTGCAGACAGTCCATTTCTTGAAAGTTGGAAAGCCTGCGCCACCCCGGCCCCGCAAACCTGCCTGGCGGACCACACCGATCACATCATCAGGAGACATTTTTAATGCATTCATCAAACCCTGGTAGCCGTCAAGAGCAAGATACTGATCGATGTCTTCCGGGTCGACAAAACCGCAGTTACGTAATACAATCCTTACCTGCGGCTTGAGCATGGGAAGGTCAAAGAACCTCGGAACGTCATGAAAAGACTCTTTTCCGAAATTTCCCAGGGCAAGCTTCGCATGAGGAACGCCTCCCAGTAGCTCGGATTTGAGGATAATGGGAAGTGTTTTTTCCGTGACGTTGTTGTAGCTCACCCGGGGTTGCCCGGGAAGCTTTATATCCACAAGAGGTTCCAGGTAGCAAGGCCCGATACATCCAACCTGGATAACCCTGGCAGAAACCTTGTTTTCTATAAGAAATTCATCGATCCCCTTCAGTACGTCCAGTGCTCCTGCTGCCCTCCCGCAGGATGCTGCCCCTACATAGATGATAGGGTCCTTGTTGTTCTCAAGCTCCTCCCATTTTTTCTTAGCCAGTGATATTTTTTTATTTAGCTTATTCATAGTCTTTTAATTGCTCCGTTAGTTTGTTTACTGTCACCCTGCTGTATATCTCTTTATCTATCTGGACAACAGGGGACAATGCGCAGCAGCCGAGGCAGGCAACCCTCTCCAGGTCATACCGTTTGTCCGGTGTTGTTTCGCCGCAACTGATACCTAACCCTCGCTCCAGCATCTCAAGCAAGGTGGCGCCTCCCCTAACGTGGCAAGCTGTACCGAGACAGACTTTTACCGCGTGACGGCCTGGTACGGTGAATCGAAACTGCGCATAGAACGAAGAAACACCATAGATCTGGTTCTCTGTGATGCGGAGATATCTCGAAATCCTTTTTACCGATTCAGGAGAAATGTATCCGTACTCTTTTTGCACATCCTGCAGAATCGGTATTAACTCATCCTGTTTCCTGTTGTGTTTTGCAAAAATTGTCTCGATCGGTTCAGGCATAGTGCTCTCCTTAAGACCACGCTTTACGTGGGTAATGGAATTTGAAACATTGAGTAAGTACTTTCTTGTTCCACAGAGATGTGGCGTTTGATTGAAATGGATAAACAAAAAGGGCTTCTTTCCCTTTTACCATAACCCCCCATTTACACCAACTACAACAACTACACCATTTTTAGTAAATCGGACAATTTATGTCAAGTACTTTATTTTCACAAATGTGTTTAATGATTTTTCGACCTTAGCCTTAGCCATATATTTATAGGGTTATCCTTTTATCAAGTACACGATACTGAATAGCCTCTGCCACGTGGGATTCAACGATCTGTTCACCGTTCTCCATATCCGCTATGGTTCTGGCAACACGAATAATCCTGTGATATGCCCGTGGTGAGAGACCGAATTTTTCAACAGCTTTTTCAAGGAGGTTCTTCCCGTTTTCTGTCAAGGGGCAGTATTTTTTGATCATTCGCGCACCCATCTGGCCGTTGGCGTATATCTTCTTTTCTCTGAACCTTTCCTCCTGGGCCTTGCGAGCCTTCACTACCCGTTCCCGTATTTTATCTGACGGTTCCTCATCTTTATCCATGGAGAGCTCCCTGATTGTCACAGGAGGGACTTCAACGTGGATGTCTATCCTGTCTAAGAGAGGCCCTGAAATCCTCGATCTGTAGCGGTGAATCTGAGACCCCGTGCATGTGCACGACCGTCTCGTGTCTCCCCAGTAGCCGCATGGACAGGGATTCATGGCAGCAATAAGCATGAAACGTGCCGGGAAGGTGATAGCATGGGTGACCCTGGAAACAGTCACATCACCATCTTCAAGGGGTTGACGCAATGCTTCGAGGACATTTCTTTTAAATTCCGGGAATTCATCGAGAAAAAGTACCCCGTTATGGGCAAGGCTCACCTCGCCTGGTTTTGGGACATGGCCTCCCCCAACGAGGCCTGCATCAGATATTGTGTGATGGGGTGTCCTGAATGGTCTATCCAAAACAAGAAATTTGCTGGCATTTAAAAGGCCGGCAATGCTATGAATTTTTGTCGTCTCTATCGCCTCATCGTAACTCAGAGGAGGCATTATGGTTGGAATCCTTCTTGCGAGCATCGTCTTTCCCGACCCCGGCGAACCAATCATCAGGAGGTTGTGACTTCCGCTTGCAGCTATCTCAAGAGCCCTTTTTGCCTGTGCTTGACCTTTAATATCGGAAAAATTGAGTCCCCTATCGTTCCTGCTATGCTCATGATCCGTATCCGTTCCCCCAAACTCCTCGAGGGAACCATCACCCTTAAGGAAGTGAACAATCTCAAGAAGGTGTTTTGCTCCAAAGACCCTGACACCTTGTACAACCGACGCCTCCCTGCCATTCTCATATGGTACAATGATGTTGCGCACCCCCTCCTTGCCGGCCAGTATAGCCGTCGGCAGTATTCCCCGTACGCTCTTGATCCGTCCATCGAGCGAAAGTTCTCCTGCAATCAGATAATTCTTTGTGGCTTCCTTTTTTAAGATATTTAATGAGGTCAGGATTCCGCTTGCTATGGGCAGGTCGAAAGATGAACCTTCTTTCCTCACGTCTGCCGGAGCCAGGTTTATTGTTATCCTGTCATTGGGAAATTCAAACCCCGCGTTCCTGATGGCTGATCTAACCCTCTCCTTACTTTCTTTTACAGAAGTTTCTGGAAGACCGACAATATTGAAGGCCGGAAGACCCATAGAAATGTCTACCTCCACATCGATCTTGATGCCATCAATGCCATAAATCGTCGCAGTTGTTATTTTTGAAATCATGGACCCCCCATTGTTGCTTTTTGCTAAACCCCGATTGACGACCATCCCGCCTTATGGGGGATTAGGACGACCATTCGTCCCACCCTTAAGTGGGACTCATAAGGACGGTTTTCTCCTGCTTCTATCGTCAGAGCGCAGCGATCGTCCCTCGTCCTTCATTATTATTTTTTCTCTCTCTTTTCTTCCACGAGACGTGCTATCTCACGTACCCCCTGTGCCCTGTCGGCGTCACATACAAGAACCCCATCCTTGGAAGCAACAATCACCATGTTGGACACTCCTATGACGCCAACTTTCAACCCGTCGCTGCAAATAACCGAATTCCTTGTTTCAAGACAGATATTGTCGCCTGAGCAATAATTCCCATTCTCATCCAGATCTTTAACCCTCAGAAGAGAAGACCACGTTCCCACATCGTCCCAGGTAAATTCACCCGGTATCATGAGGACATTTTCGGCTTTTTCCATCAATCCGTAGTCTATTGATTTACGGACAAGGTTTGAATATATTTCTGCAAAACTGCCCTCATTACGGGCAGCCAATGCCTCTTGTATCGCCAGGAGACCACTATAGAGCTCGGGCATGTGCTGTGCAATTCCTGCGAGAACAGTCTTTACTTTCCAGATAAACATTCCTGCGTTCCAGAAGTAATTGCCCTCCTCCAGATATTGTTGTGCCCGATTGGCGTCGGGCTTCTCAACGAACCTTTCTACCCTGAGACAAGTCCCGCTGTCTGAGGAAAAAACCGGTTCATGGGCATTAATATATCCATACCCTGTCTCTGGCCTGCCTGGTTTAATGCCTATAGTCACGAGGTAGTCACCCCTGCTTGCAATTTCTGCCCCATACGAGACAGTCTTTACAAAATGGTCACTGTCCGAGATAAAATGATCGGCTGGTAACACAATCATAACTGCCTGCGGGTCTAACCCCAGCAGTGAAATTGCCGCAAAACCAATACATGGGGCCGTATCCCTGCCCTCCGGTTCCACCAGAAAATTAGCTGCAGGCAGATCCGGCAGTTGCTCTCTTGCAATATCAGTATGAGTCTTACCAAGAACGATGAAAATCCGCTCCATAGGCAATAGCCTGTTGACTCTCTCAACGGTAAGTTGAATCATTGTCTTGGTGCCGAGTATCCTGAGAAATGGCTTGGGCATGCTGTCGGCACTTAAGGGCCAGAACCTCTCTCCCCTACCCCCGGCCATGATGATACAGTAAGTGTGTTCTAAAACATGGGTGATGGGTAAATTAACTTCCATATCTCCTACTATGAGCTGATAGCTTACAGCTATGAGCTATGAGCTTTAATCTATATATTCAAGTATTCGAGGCAAAATGTCCGATGCGGTGCCTTTCAGAAAGTGGTCGGCTATGGACGAAGTAAAAGGCGTTGCCTCGACGTTGATCTCAATAATTGTTGCCCCCTTTGACTTGGCCGTGAATGGAATCTCTGCCGCAGGATAGACAACACCGGATGTTCCAATGATGAGTAAAGTATTGCACACGTCTGCCTCTTCATTTGCCCTGATAGCCGCAACCATGGGGATACCCTCACCAAAAAATACGACATCAGGCTTCAGGGCAGTATCACATTTTTCACATTTTGGGTAAGGGCGGATGCTGACAACTTCACGGGCAAGGGGGATTCTTTTCGAACAATTCGGGCAAATTAGCCACCTGTGGTTTCCATGGTATTCGATCACATTGGTATTCCCCGCCTCCTGGTGAAGACCATCGACATTTTGCGTTATTACTGCCTTAAGGATACCCTTTTTTTCCAAGGCTTCAAGGGCAAGGTGTGCCGCGCTCGGTTTTGATTCAAAGATTACCTCTGACATCTCCCTGAGCATCACCCAAACCTTTTCAGGATTATGGTAAAAGGCCCGTATTTCAGCATATTCCATTGGGTCATATTTCTCCCACAATCCCTGACCTCCCCTGAAAGCCGGGATGCCGCTGTCAACAGATATGCCGGCCCCGGTAAATGCTACCATATAACCTTTTTCTTTAATAAGCTTTGCTATCGCTTTATAATCTTCCATTCTAAACCCTACACTCTTTTATCTTTTTTTGCTTTCTGGTTTCCTGTCTTTGAGTCTTTTCAACTGCTTACTGTTTACTGCTCACTACTTACTATTTACTGTTTACTGATAAACGATAACTGGTCACTGTATTTCCTCATGATGTTTTCCACCCTTTTGTACTATCCTTGAAGGCAGGCAGGATACCGAAACCATCTGCTTTTTTGACAGCCCTCTTGATGGCCTCTGCAATAACAAACTCTCCGAGAACACCAACGAGGTTGATATCTGCCTCGCACTCACCGGTCGCAAGGGCAAATACAAGATCACCATCAAAGGTAGTATGTACAGGGCTTATGGTCTTGATAAGTCCCCCTTGCGCCATCTGAGCGATTTTAGTGATTCCTTTCTTGTCAAATTTTGCGTTCGTGGCAACAACACCAAGGGTCGTATTCACAAGGCCAAATTGCTTCTTTACGGCACCCTTTTTAATACTTTCCACCGTGTTGGCAAACTCAAGGCTCTCAGGGGACACCCTAGCGCCTGCTATAATCTTTCCCGTCACATTATCAATAATGTCGCCAAAGGCATTCACAACCACGAGGCTTGCTACTGCAAGACCGTCCGGCATTACAATGCTGCTCGTGCCAACGCCACCCTTCATGGCCCTTGAAATCTCAAAGAGCTTTCCTACGGCAGCACCGGTGCCAACGCCGACACTTCCTTCTTCAACGGTCTCCTGCGCATTCATGCAGGCCTCATAACCCATCTCCGGAGTGGGTCTCACCTTCGGATCACCGAAAAAGATATCAAAAATAACAGCAGTAGGGACAATTGGTATTTTCGTCGGCCCGACATCAAAGCCTATCCCCTTTTCCTCGAGGTAGCGCATAACGCCCGTAGCAGCATCAAGGCCGAATGAACTGCCTCCGGATAAGAGGATTGCGTGAACATGTTCAACGATGTGGCTAATACTCAAGGCATCAACCTGTCGGGTACCTGATGCACTTCCACGAATGTCTATGCCGCAGGTTGCCCCTGCTTCGCAGAGGATTACTGTACAACCGGTATAACCATCGTAATTCGAGGCATGGCCTACCCTTAAACCTTTTACATCAGTAATCGAGTTTCGCATTTCTTCACCTTATCAAAACGTGTTTGTATTGTCATTTATCAAGGAAGTCGATTAATTTCTTAGACTTATCCTCGTTTTGTTTTTTCATGTCCGTTTTCATTTTCTCAAGTTTTTTTCTGACCTCATCATATTTTATGGACAGTATTTTGCACGCGAGGATTGCTGCATTTCTCGAAGCATCAATCCCCACTGTAGCAACAGGGATGCCCTTTGGCATTTGAACGATTGATAGCAGGGCATCTACACCATTCAGGACTCCTCCGCTCGTGGGAACTCCGATGACAGGGATGGTTGTATGTGATGCTATAACTCCCGGCAAATGGGCTGCCATACCCGCGACAGCGATGATGACCTCAAACCCCTCTTTTCTTGCCTTTTGAGCATAGTTGACCGTCTTCTCCGGTTGACGGTGGGCAGAAGATATATCGAGCTTAAATGGCACACCTATGTCTTTCAGAAACTTCAGACCATCCTGAACCACGGGAAGGTCACTGTCGCTTCCTATGAGAACAAGGATTTTTGGTTTTTCCATGGATTCTCCTTTTTCCAGTTTGATTGAGATCAATTATCATACAAAAAAACTATTATTTTTTCTACATAATACAATAAGGTTTTCACTGTGATATTTTTGGTTGCAAATTTGTTGTCATTGCGTGAAAATAAAACTGCCAGTGGTCCCCGTACAAAAAACAATACATGGCGCTTGAAACACAGGAGAATACAACGTGGAAATTGTAAAACCTTTATTACACAGCACAATGATACAAGATAACCAGGATATCATACGGGGTTCACTCTTCCCTGAGCTGGATAACAATTTTTTTCATAGCATTACCCCTTTTTCCCATGCACTTTTTTATGCTGCTGGTGAGGAGGTGGTAATAAGGGGGGCAGAATCACGCTTTCTTTATTATGTCGAGAAAGGATCAGTCGAGGTTTCACATACTGTAGATACTACACGGATAGTTGTCGCCCTTATCGGACCTGCAAATTTTTTTGGCGAAATTGGTTTTTTTGACGGCATCTCCAGGGTTCGCGACATCCAGGCCACAGAAGATTCAATCATAAGAGTTTTTGATATGGACAGCATGAAAAGCATGCAACAAATAAACCCTATTCTCTATGCTGATTTTATAGCCCTCATTGCTCAATCTATCTGCGGCAAATTCAGACGTATCCTTGAAGAGAGCGAACCCCTCGTGGCTTATTCTGCGTCGCTGTCTCCGAGCAGCCAAAGTTTTAAAGAAGCAAAACCAATTCCCTCTCACTGTTTTCAGACAAAAGAATGGCATCACGTCAACAAGCTGGTGGAGGATTTCAAGGTCTCCTTTTTTGATCTATCTCACCAGTTGCAGCAGGATACCGACCATGGGGTTCCCAGCCTTTTGCAAAAAGGTTGCTTCGAGGTGATGGACGCGTTCAATCGTCAATTGGAAGAAGCGACCCTTCTTCTCAGGGATAGCGAGTTTTCTGACTACCTCCTGGGTTACGCATTCAAGGAGATCTTCCCGTACTTCATGAGAAGCCGCTTCGCAGAGAGGGCATACTACAAGCCACGCGGCTATGCCGGTGATTTTCTTATGATGGAAATGATTTACAAGAACGAACCGGAAGGAGATGGCAAGCTCGGAAAAATCATGGATAGCTGGTGCCTTGAGACCGCTGCTGCAAGAGCGGTGAGAGGTCGACGAAAATTTCTTCGGGAGCGCCTTGATATTCTCTGCCGTATTAGAGCAAAAAACGGGCATACCACAAGGATCATGAATCTCGCCTGTGGACCTTCCAGGGAACTTTTTGACTTCCTCGCTGCTTGTGATTACAGTGATATGATCATGGCCCTGTGCATTGATGCGGATCTTCAGGCCCTTGAATATGCCAACCATACAGTCAATGTCATCCCTCATAGCTCGTCTATCAGGTTTATGAACGATAACGTAGTTCGCTGGGCTCTCGGCAGGCTTCGTCATAACTTTGGTGCCCAGGATATCATCTATTCGGCAGGCTTGGCAGATTATCTGGAGGACAGGGTCTTATTGGCCCTTATTAATCGTTGCTATGATCATCTCGATAGGGGAGGCACATTGATTATTGGTAATTTTGGCAGCAGGAATCAGCACAAAGCCTTCCTTGATCAGATTCTTCAATGGAAAATAATCCACAGAAGCGCTGATGATTTAAGGGAGATCTTTGCGAAAAGCCATTTTGTTAACAGTGTAGAGATTGCAGCTGAAGAAAGCGGGGTTAATCTCTTCGCTTTGGCAAAAAAGATGGAATAGAAGTATATGCATCACAAAACTGAGCAGGATATAGCCGAGAATTTTCAAAAAGATCAGGAAAAGCTCGTCACTGAAAGGGTGAGCGTCATCCTTCTCCTCGGCTGGACGCTTGTTCCCTTCTTTGGCTGGGTGGATTACGTTCTCTACCCTGAGCTTTTTGGCCGTTTCATGATTTACCGGCTTGTTGCAGCAGCGATATGCGCCATCCTCCATATCATGAACCATCGGCTAGAACTGGGATCAAAAAGCTTCTATCTCGGCATTGCTGCAGCATATGCTGTAGCCCTTTCCATCATTGGCATGATCCTCGGGACCGGGGGTTATTCAACCCCTTACTACGCTGGGCTCAACCTCGTTTTCCTTGGCATGTGCACTGTATTAACCATCAAGGTCAGCCTTCTTGCTGTCCATAGCCTCGCCATATACTTCATTTATCTTCTTGCCGTCTTGCTCTTCGCAAAGATCGATAGTGTGGGTCTCTTTCTGGCAAACAACATGTTCGTTGCCTCCACCCTGGGGATTGCCCTTGTGGCTTCCCACGTTGGCCATAGGCTCCGATTTCGCGAGTACC
>PDVJ01000605.1_pt1 | contig 12304 bp, 17 predicted proteins | sample 1369811 | NCBI WGS metagenome assembly PDVJ01 (sample SAMN07795376, study PRJNA414565) | Alkali sediment metagenome, whole genome shotgun sequencing project. | reverse complement strand
AAGAGTCGTAACGACGTCCCTCTTCCCATTTTAATCCTGTTGGAAACCCGGCTCCTCCTCGGCCTCGCAGTCCAGAAATCTTTACCTCCTGGATCACCTCTTCAGGGGTCATGGAAGAGAGGACTTTTGAGAGGGCGGCATATCCATCTCTGGCGATATATTCATCGATATTTTCAGCATCGATGAGACCTCGGTTCCTCAGGGCCCTCAGCACCTGATGCTGAAAGAAAGGGATGTCCTTTAACAAGGGGACCTTCTCTTTGATCGTTGGTCCGGAATATAAAAATTTCTCTACAGGACGTCCTTTCAGGAAGTGCTCCTCCACGAGGTAAGGGATATCTTCCGGGGTGAGTTTCTTATAGAAGATACCTTCAGGATAGACCACCATGATTGGGCCTTCTGCGCAGAAACCGTTGCATCCCGTGATTACGACCCTCACCTCATCCGAAAGGCCTCGAGCCTTCAATTCTGACTCGAGGTGCTCCTTTAAATTCAAGGAGCCACAGGAGACACATCCTGTTCCAGCGCATACCATGAGATGGGTTCGGTAGGTTTTCATTTTTTTACTTAACCCTCACCCTAACCCTTCCCCCTTGGAGACTGTGTCGGAATAGAATGGAGGTGTGTAAAAACGGGCCAACCAGCCGGATTCCAAAGCTTTAGAATGCGCCCGTTTAAGGGTATGGGTTATTGTTCCCTTCACAGGAAAAACAATTTTTTCAGGGCCTTGAATCCTCAGAATCTTATCGTTAAAATGTTGCGCTCTAAAGCTTTCTCACCCGTCTGCCTGTCCCGTTTTTCGGAACTTCACCCACTTTCCCCTATTGCAACACAGTCTCTTGAGGGGGAGGGGAGGTGGGAGGGGCATTAGTATGTCGTCTCACTCCCTCTTGCCAAGGCGTAGGCCTCGACGATCTCACCCTTCAAGACATGGTGAACGAATATCTCCTTCATTCTTTCTTCGTTAAGATCACAATATTTAACAGGTGGTTTTCCAAGGATTTCGATGGTCGCCATGGGTTCCCGACTACAGAGTCCTGCACATCCAGATGTCGTTACTATCACATCATTGATCTTTTTCTCCTCAATCTCCTTTAAAACAATGGACATCAATTTTCTGGCCCCGGCGGCAATTCCGCAGGTGCCCATGTGAATGTTAACCCTTGCCCGGAAGCCCCCCTCTCTCAGAACCGTGGTCGAGCGAACCTCTTCTTAGATCCGCTTTAAATCCTCGATCGTTAATTTGGCCATGATCATCGGCCTCCTATGGATAAGACCTCACAATTTCAATCGCTTTTCCCGGGCTGACCATGCCGTAAGTGTCCTGGTCCACGACCAAGACTGGAGCCAGACCGCAAGCCCCAAGGCATCGTACCGCTTCCAAAGAAAATTTTCGATCCCGTGTGATCCCTCCGACCTCTACATCGAGTTCTCTCTGGAGATTGTCCAAAATCTGTTTCGATCCTTTGACATAGCAGGCGGTTCCCAAACATACTCGGACGATATATTTCCCCCTTGGAACGATTGTGAAGAATGCATAAAATGACACGACTCCATAGACTTGAGAAGAGGGGAGGTGAAGTCCCTTTGCAATGCGCTGTTGGACCTGTTTGGGGAGATAACCACAGATCTCCTGGACCTCTTTTAATACGGGAATGAGTGCGCCATGCCTTTCACTATATTTAACGATCACCTGATCAATCTTTCCCCATTCTTCTCGGGACATCTCTTCCGCCCATCTCATCCTTGGACTCCGATCTGAGCCAACCCCTCTTTGAGATGTTTTCTCAACCATTGAATCACTTCCGGATCGGTGGGAGATCGGTCACTAAATCGCTCCTCCAGTGTCTGACTGTTCAAAACATATAACTTTCCTTCCTTATGATGGGCATAGGAAATATCTAATTCAGAATTGCCCAGAAGAAGGGTCGTCATTGTTTCAACCATACTTCCCAATGGTTTGCGATCGATATGGTTGTATTGGAAGGTGACGGTTACTTTCGTCCCTTTTCCCAATTCCGATTCGATGCGAAGCACCCCTCCCGCCTCCTGAGCGGCTTGGGCCATAAGGGAAAGGCCCAAACCCACTTTCCTCGAAGTGCGGGTTGTAAAGAAAGGGTCGGTCGCTTTTCGACTGCTCTCTTCATCCATACCGATTCCATCATCTTCGATTTCGATCACCAACCGATCCTCTTCGGATTCTTCCATAATCGAGATATCAATCTTTTTAGCCTTCGCGGCAATAGCATTTTCAACAATATCCAGTATATGGAGGGAGAGATCTTCCAACTCCGCCTCTCAGAAGTTGTGAAAAAATTAGTTTGGCCCACGTGCTCGATTTTTTTACAACTTCTCACGAATACAAACGCAATAAATCTCATTACATCCATTGGTATCGCCCCTCACCCTATCCCTCTCCCCAGCGGGGAGAGGGATAGGGTGAGGGGGCCTATTGTCAAAAAACTAAACGCGTTTGTATTAATATGTCACTGCTCCAATACCTGTCGTCCTTCTTGATGATGAAGAGCCATTTTGATTTCCTCTGAGGTGGTTTCCTCCAAAAGGAAATGGGTGATGTTTTTCCCGATGTCCTCAAGTTGATGGGCATCCGAAAATCTTACAAAAGTGAAGTGTCGATAAATGTGAAATCGTTTTTGAGCCTCTTCTTTTGGGGTCCGGGAGGAAATCTCGAGGCCATCCAAGGATATTCCCTCTGGGATAAAGCCCAACTGACCAAGGAGGCTGAATGCCTGACGGTCGATATGAGAAGCAATGGAAACCCCCCGGAGCGAGTCCACTGCAGAAACGATTTGTTCAAGGGGGAGGAGGGTGGCTCCAATCAACAATTTTTGGCTGTTTCCTATCGTTTCATCCCTTTCGTTGACGACGAATTTCTTCCCTTGAAGTGACCTCCATTCCGGGAAGCACGGTGAGGCCCTTCTCAGATCCTGCCTTCATGAAGGCAGCGATATTTTCTGCTGAATTATGGTCACAGATGGCAATCATATCCAATCCCAGGGCCAAGGCTTGGTTTACAACGGGATGAGGCCTCATCTCTTCATCTCCACAAGGCGACAGACAAGAATGGATGTGGAGATCTGCCCGAAATGTCCTCAGCATGGACTTATTCCCGAAATCCCTATTCGGTAAAGTCTTCCAACCAGTTCAAACGTATAAAGAGGGGAGATCAGAAGGGGGATCCCTTCCTCTTCAGCCTTTTGAACGGTGTCTGCATCAGGGGCTCTCCCCCCCGTTAAAATAATTCCTGACAACTCTTTCATGGTCGCCACCGCCACAATATTCGGGTGGGTCTGAATGGTGATCCAAATATTTCCTTTGCGGCTGTGGGCGATCACATCGCTGAGGAGATCGCTTGCATATCCTCCAGTCACCTCTTGAAGGAGCCGATCTCTTCCTGCTCTCGTCTGCAATCCAAAGTTTTTGACGATATCGGAGACCGTCACAAAAGGATTCCCTCTCTTCTTGCCTATTCGAAAGGCAGCGTATTTTCTTGTCTTTCCAAATAAATGGTGAACTCAAGATGAGTTCCTTGCCTAAATTTAGAGGTCAGGATCATCTCATCCGTATTCTTTTTAATATTCGGGAGTCCCATTCCCGCACCGAACCCCAATTCGCGAATCTTTTCATCGGCAGTCGAATATCCTTCGCTCATGGCCAGATTAATATCAGGAATACCTTTTCCTTCGTCTTCGACCACGACCTTTAGGAAGGTGGGCGCAATAAAGAGCGAGAGGTCCCCTCGTTTGGCATAGCAGATGACGTTCATCTCAGCTTCAAAAGTGGCAATCGATATTCTTCGAATAACTTGATGCGGGAATCCAGCTTTCTTTAAAGTCTTTTTAACCTGATCTGAGATCGTGCCGGCAGTCGGAAAATTGCCTCCTTCAATATGAAACGTCTCATGAAAAAGGATGTTATTTTGGGTCCGGTCCATTCCCCGTTTTTATGGAACATGTCTTCAATCCATATTCGTATAAGAGGCCACAGGCCTCAAACATCATATAGGGTGTGCTTAGAAGGGGGATCTTTTTCTGAGTCGCCAGTTGTTTGGTGGACTCACTGGGCCATCTCCCTCTGACAAAGAGGATAGCGCACAAATTGGCCGCATCCGCTGCATAAACAACCTGGGGATGGGTGAATCCTGTGATTAAGAGAGCTCCTTCTTGAGCCAAAGCAAGAACATCACTCAGGAGTTCGGCCGCAAAGGCACATTTAATTTCTTTCTCCAGTTCATGATCCCCTGAAATCATTTCTGCATTGAGGGTATCTTTCACTTCTTTCAGTGTCATCTTATTCCATGGCCTCCGCCAACAATTCCATCACATCCACGACCTTAATTTTTTCTTCATTCCCAGAGGTCTTGACGGCATCCTCTAAGGTGAGAACGCATAAGGGACAGGCTGTGGCCAAAACCTCTGCGCCCAAGTCGACCGCATCCTGCACGCGGATTTCAGCCAAACGTTGACCCATTTCCGATGAAGATTCTGTCCACATCCTTCCGCCGCCCCCTTCGCAACAGAGACTCCTTTCCCTGGAGCGGTCTAATTCTCTGAAGGTGAGGCCAGGGATGGCGTTGAGCAAGGCTCGGGGTTCATCAAAAATGCTATTCTGCTTGCCTAAAAAACAGGGATCATGATAGGTGATGACCTTTTTGATTTCTTTTGAAAAAAAGAGCCTCCCCTCTTCTAATTTTTTAGCCAGGAGTTGAGTGGCATGGAGGATATTAAACTTTCCTTGAGGATACTCGTTCTTGAGTGCATTAAACCCATGGGGGCAGACGGTGAGGATCTGTTCGATTTTATAGGTTTCAAAACGCTGAAGATTGACATCCATGAGCTCTTCAAAAAGACCAGTCTCCCCCATTCTTCGAATCTCATTACCACAGCACGTTTCCTCATTTCCGAGGATCCCGAAGTCAATCTCGGCACGATGGAGGATGAATGCCAGAGACTTCGCAATCTCTTGAATTCGTGGGTCGGAGGAGGCTGTGCAGCCAACGAAGTAAAGCCATTCGGCCCTGTCCCCCTCGGAAAAATCTTTTACTTTCAAATCTTCCGGAAGGCTCTTTGTCCACTCCGTTCTCTTGTTCTTTGGTCTTCCCCAAGGGTTTCCATGTTTGTAAGCATTTTCCATGGCATCGATGATGGTCTTAGGAATATGTCCCTCTTCGACAAGGATCCCTCTCATTCCAATGATGAGATCCATGGGTTTCATCTCTCTTGGGCATCGAAGGGTGCAGGTTTTACAGGTCGTGCAATCCCAGAGTTCAAGTTTCTCTTGGATTCGTTCAAGATGCCTTCCAAGAATCCCTTCGATCATCAGTCTGCGGATATTGAGTTTCGATTTCAAGGAGACAGGGCATCCCCCTGTGCATTTTCCGCATTGGTAACATCCATAAAGATCATATTTTTGAGCAAAAGTTTGTTCTGTTGTTGCTTCCATTTTTTAGATGAGTCTCCCTATCAGCGATTCAGTATCTCTCTCGAAATCACAATCCGTTGGACCTCCGAAGTTCCTTCGTATAGGGTTGTTCCGATGATATCCCTGAGATAACGTTCCACGGGATAGTCCTTCGTATAACCATACCCGCCCAGCATCTGGACCGCACGAATCGCCACATTCCTTGCTGTCTCTGTAGCGAAGAGTTTTGCCATCGAAGCTTCCTTTGTGAAGGGTTGACGGGTTTCTTTCAGGTAAGCAGCGCGCAGGATTAGGAGTTGAGCGGCTTCCAATTCGGTATAAGAATCGGCGATCATCCATTGAATAGCCTCGAAGCTTGAAAGTGATTTACCGAAAGCCTCTCTTTCTTTAACATATTCTATTGCAAAATCAATAGCAGCAAATCCCACTCCCAGTGCCAAAGATCCAATTCCGATCCTCCCCCCATCCAACTCCATCATGGCGATTTTGAAACCCTCTCCCTCATTTCCCAAAAGGCAATGAGCCGGTAGAGTACAATGATCGAAGATTAATTCATTGGTCTGGGAGGCCCGGTGGCCCATCTTATCTTCCGCTTTTCCTATGATGAATCCAGGCGTTCCCTTTTCAACAATGAATGCACTGATCCCTCTCCCCTTCTTGGCATTCCGCTCAGTGACAGCCCAGGTGACGATGACTCCTGCAGCCTCTCCGCTGGTGATCAAGGTTTTACTCCCATTTAGAAGATAGGCATCTTTTTGGCGAACGGCTGTTGTTCGAATATTCCCTGCATCCGACCCAGTATGGGGCTCTGTGATAGCGAAAGCACCGGCTGGGTACTTGCCGTTGCAGAGATTTGGGACATGTGTTTTCTTTATTTCTTCATGTCCAAACTCTGATGGCGAGACTATAGGCGACCACTCCGACTTCAGACCCACCGAATTCAACGGGAATGTTCATTCCCATGAGACCCAAGTTAGCCATTTTCTTTAGGTTTTGATAAGGGAATTGTTTCTCTTCATCGAAGAGGGCGGCAACGGGTTTGATGTTTTTCTCCGTAAAATCCCTCACCATATCTCGAATCATCTCTTGTTCTGGAGTGAGCTTGAAATCCATGTGTTTTTTAAAATTCAGTTCGGAGTTTTTAGTTCGTAGTTCGGAGTATTTGGTTTTTGACTCCGAACTACGAACTCCGAACTTTTCAGTAAGTATAAAATCCTTTTCCTGTTTTTCTCCCGAGATAGCCTGCATCAACATATTTCTTAAGAAGAGGACAGGGGCGATATTTAGGATCCCCAAACCCTTTCGAGAGGACTTCCATAATCGCTAAACAGGTATCCAGACCAATCAGGTCTGCCAATGCTAAGGGCCCCATGGGATGATTCATCCCTAATTTCATGACCGTATCAATGGCTTGCGGTGTTCCCACTCCTTCGAAAAGAGCATAAACCGCTTCATTGATCATGGGCATCAAGATTCGATTGGCAATGAACCCTGGAAAGTCATTGGCTTCAACCGGAGTCTTGCCCATCTTTTCAGTGAGGGTTTTTACAGTATTAAAAGTTTCTTGGGAGGTCTGAAGCCCCCGGATGATTTCCACAAGCTGCATCACCGGGACAGGGTTCATGAAATGCATCCCGATGACCTGTGAAGGTCTCTGAGTGGCCGAGGCAATCTTGGTGATGGAGATGGAGGAGGTGTTGCTCGAAAGGATGATCTCTTTTCGACAAACCTGATCCAATTCCTTGAAAACGTTCAATTTAAGAGATTCATTCTCGATGGCTGCCTCCACCACGAAATCAGCCTCTGCCATATCTTTCACTTGAATTGTGCCTTTGAGCCTCCCCATGATTTCATCCTTCTTCTGGGAAGGGATCTTTCCTTTTTCCACCATTCGTTCCAAATTTTTAGTAATGGTGCCAAGCCCTTTTTGGACGAAAGAGTCTGCAATATCGCTCATCACGACTTGAAGTCCAGAATAAGCAGCAACCTGGGCGATACCGTTCCCCATCTGGCCAGCTCCGATAACCCCGATCGTCTTGATTTCCATAAAACCTCCTCTATCAGAAAGATCATTGTAAAATGATCAATTAGCAATTATCAATGAACATTAATAATCCTTAATTCGTTGCTAATTTTGTATTGCTAATTTTCCAATTTGCATTGATGTTTATGCCCTCTCCACAATCAAACTGACTGCTTCAGCCCCTCCCAAACAGAGAGAAGCCATTCCTCTTTTAGCGCCTCTTTCTTTCATAGCGTAGAGCAACGTGGTAAGTACTCTCGCCCCACTGGCTCCAATGGGGTGGCCTATGGCCACAGCACCCCCATGAACATTGACTTTCTCTCTGTCGATTCCGAGGGTTTTGAAGATCGCCACGGTGGTTGCAGAAAAGGCTTCGTTGATTTCGAAGAGGTCAATATCCTTGAGCGCAAGCCCTGACTTTTTCAGAACCTTTGGAATGGACTGAAGGGGGGCAACCAATACATCCTCTAACTCCACACCCGCTGCGGCCTGAGCTCCCACTATAGCCATGGGCTGTATGCCTAAGGCCCGCGCCTTTTCTCTTGACATCAGCACAAGAGCGCTTGCCCCATCACTGATTTTGGAAGAATTGGCTGCTGTGACGACCCCGCCCTCTTTAAAGACAGATTTCAATTTGGCCATGGCCTTAAGGTCGGTATCACGGGGTCCTTCGTCGGTGTCAAAAACGACAGGTTCCCCTTTCTTTGAAGGGATCGGAATAGGGAGTATTTCCTCTTTGAATTTCCCTTCCCGTATGCTCTGCATTGCTTTGAGGTTTGATTCGTTAGCAAATTGATCCTGTTCTTCACGGCTGATAGTGAATTTTATGGATTGGATCTCGGCGGTGTATCCCATATGGTAATCATTCACCACATCCCAGAGACCATCACGGACCATGCCGTCCACCAGTTTTCCATCCCAGAGCCGATATCCTGTCCTTGCATTTTCTAAATAGTAGGGAACTCGGCTCATATTCTCTCGGCTCATATTCTCCATTCCACCGGCGACGATCACCTCTGCATCTCCAGCTATGATGGCCTGGGCAGCCAGCATCACTGCCTTTAACCCAGAACCACAGACCTTGTTCACCGTGATGGCTCCTCCGGACATCGGGAGACCCGCTTTGATCATTGCTTGACGCGCTGGATTCTGTCCCAGTCCGAAGGGGAGGACATTGCCCATGATCACTTCATCCACATCCTTTTTTTCAATCTTCGATCGCCTCACAGCTTCCTCGATCACTTTCCCTCCCAATTCCGTGGCACTGAAAGGGGTGAGTGCCCCGAGGAAATTACCGATGGCTGTGCGCACGGCGCCGGTGATCACCACTTCTCTCATGTTTGCCCTCTCCTTTCTGAGAATCATCATCCAGTTTTAACTTTTGATAGATTGTGCTCTGGTAATTTAAAATATCTGCCTTTAATTTATTGAGACTGTTGATCCGTTCATCGATCTTTACCGCATGGGTGTCCAGTAATTCTAAGAGTCGAGGTAACACCTTCTTATTGGTTCGATGGATTTGATAAATGTCCTCTAATTCGAGCATTTCAGAGAGGGAAAGCCCAAGGTGTTTAAGCCTTGTAATAAATTTTAGGCGCTGAAAATCTTTATCCGTATAGATTCTTTTCCCCCCTTCGACTCTTTTGACGGAATTAAGGAGACCAATTTCCTCGTAGTATCGAATCGTTCGGGGGCTCAATTCCAATAGATTAGCCAACTTGCCGATTTGATAATATTTTATTCCGCTGATTTCCATAGAATAACCCTGATAGTGCCACTTAACGTAAACTGAGAGATGAGAACAAAAAAAATGGAAGGATGGGATATTGGAATCATGGTTTTAAATCAGAAAAAACATTTCGATGCAATCCAATATTCCATCCTTCCAGCTTTCCGGCATTGTCACATCCACTAGATGGAGGGCCACTTGCCTATCGATAAAACATCATAGCCTGCTTTCTCTAAATCTTTGACGACCTCCTGATATTCCTCTGTTCTAATCCGGATAGCAGCGATCCTTTTCCCCTCCACCATAAAAGAGGGAGTGACCGTACTGATAATATTGATATTATGTCTTTTGAAAATTTCCAAGATCCCAAGCATGGTCCCGGGTTTGTCTTCCAAGGCGAGGGTCAGACGTGTCCCTTTCTGTTTTAAACCAAATATATCAACGAGATGGTCTAAGGCATCGGTTTCTGTAAAGAGACCGTAAAGTTTGCTACCCTCCAAAACAGGAAGGCATCCAATCTTATTGTCATGCATTAACTGGACAGCTTCTTCAATAATGGTGTCAGGGTTAATCGTGATTAATTTATCTTTTGGCGTCATAAAGCTCGAAACTTTTAGCTTTCCTAAAAGATAATTAAGTTCTTGGACACTAAGCAGTGTGGCATCAGAAGGGGCTGCTTTCCGAATATCTCGATCTGTCACAATTCCAACGAGCATATTGTCCTTATCGACCACGGGTAGATGTCGCACCCCTTTTTCATGGATGAGGTTTCGCGCCTCATAGAAGGATGCCTCCGGGCTGATCATCACCGGATTTTTTTGGATCTTTTCCCTGATAAACCCTTTGTAGTGAATCTTCATATCCTTTCCCTCCTCTCCCTTTTTATATTTGGTCTAATAGTAGCATATTTTACTGAGAAAAACTACCATACGCTTTCCTGATACCACAGATTTCTAAAAAAGATAACTCGTAAAAAGTCAAACATTGAAGAAAATGTTATCCTTTATTTGAGGATTAGGGTCTCCGATTTCAGGGTCTCATCGGTCTCTCTTTTGTGAGATGCTGAACCAATACTGAATCAAGACTATTTATTCCCAGGTTCGTTGGTCTTCGATTTTCTTAGCTCCCTCTGGAATAGTCCCCTTGGGGATAAATTGGACATTTCCCCTTATCTTAATCACATCACGTATGGATCTCTCAATCTCATCTTTTAACTTTTCCAGTTTGATGACTTCTTCTTTGGTTTCCACCCGAAAGGTCATCTCATCTTTATCTTGCTTTCTTGTAATCATCATTTGGTATTTTGCGATTTCACCATGTCTTGATGCCACTTCATCTACCTGTCCGGGGTGAACAAAGAGCCCTCTGACCTTGGTCGCTTGGTCGACCCTCCCAAGAATCTTTAACAACCTGGGCGATGTCCTACCGCAAGGGCAGGGGGTTTCAGTAAGGATGGAGAGGTCTCCTGTCCCAAATCGAATTAAGGGGTAGACCTTATCGAAAGTGGTAGCGACGATCTCTCCGGTTTTCCCAGGCCCTACTTGTTTTCCCGTATTAGGATCTACGATCTCCACTATTTTGTCATCCGGGACATGCATCCCATTCTTTTTGATACATTCATAGCCGAGGCAACGAATATCAGCAGTCCCATAAGCTTGTCGAATGATCATTCCGAATTTTTCTTCCAATTTGGAGCGGAGGGATTCCGGGCGCATCTCTGCGGCTACAAAACCGACTCTGAGGGTTAGGTCTTTTTTTATATCTAACCCCATCTCCTCCGCCTTTTCCGAAATGTTGAGAAGAAAACTTGGGGTTCCGCAGTATCCAGTGGCCTTGAAATCCTTTAAAATATTGACCTGTTGTTCAGTGTTTCCAATGCCTGTAGGAATGATGACACATCCAATTCGATGAAGAGAGTTATCGACCATCTGCAGAGCAAAAGGAACCATATGGTAACTGAATGTGTTAATCACAATATCTCCAGGTCGGAACCCTCCTGCATACATTCCCTGAGCCCAACCCAGTTCGTTAAACTCCATCTCACCAGGTTCATAAATGGGTCCGGGTGAAATAAATATCCTTCTCATCTCAGTCATCGGAACCCCTTCAAATCCCCCAAAGGGAGGGTTTCTCTTCTGAAGTTCCATCAGTTCTGTCTTTTTGGTAATAGGAATTTTTTCTAAGTCTTTTATGGTTTGAATATCCTTTGGTTTCAATCCAGCGGAATCCATTTTATTCTTAAAAGCCTGAGAATTTTTATAAGCATATTGGATGATTCCTCTGAGTTTTTGATTGAGGTATTCAAGGCGTTTTTTCTGGAGCATGGTCTCCAGATTTTTTTTCAAGAAGCCTACAGTCCGATCCATCATCTCTGGTTTAGGCATAGGGGAATCTCCATAACAGGATTATACTTTTATCCCCCCCTCCTGGAATAAAAGGGAAGGGGGGATGAGGATGGTTTATTTAGGATATTTAGCGGTGAAGGGAATTACTTTTTGGACACCATCGGCCACAAAAGTAGCTGCCCCTCTCTTGACTTCGATGGGGACAGTCATATTTGGAATCTCTGTCCACCATTTTTCGAGAAGGTCCCATGGAGTCGTATTCTTTGCCTTGACTTTCTCATAATTGGCAATCATAAGACCCCCAAGAACTTGTTGTACATCAACTATTAATACCGTTGCAAATTGATTGGTCTTGCTCGATGGAATCCACTGCGTCTCATAGGCATTCACGATATTTATATCAATATCTTCAAAAGCAACAGTAAAAACAAATCCATCTAACTTTATAAGGTAGTCATTGGGATTGGTAATGTTGAAAAGAAAAGCTACGGGGAGTACTGCACTATTCGCCCCTGGCTTGCCTTTCAACGGAGTTGCCTTCGCATCATAGTACCAATAGCCGAAATAGGAGGGGACTTGAACTATTTCAAGCGCGACCATAGGTGACTTGAAGTTAGATTCAGTGGGCTTTGCCGGCACCCCAGCGCATGACATGAGAATTAACCCTGCGCCAAAGAAAAAAGCGATCATTAATGCTGTTTTTCTATTCATTATCAAACCTCCTTCCGTTAGTAAGGATTAATTTCCATTGCAAAATAAGCAATG
>PDVJ01000143.1_pt2 | contig 12309 bp, 11 predicted proteins | sample 1369811 | NCBI WGS metagenome assembly PDVJ01 (sample SAMN07795376, study PRJNA414565) | Alkali sediment metagenome, whole genome shotgun sequencing project. | reverse complement strand
ATTTGAGTCGCCTTTTTTATTCTATAAAAATTGACAATAAAAATTATCTATATTTATACAGCTAAAATTTTTTTAATGAGGTTACCATGCGTATAAAAATAATAGTTATTTCAATTCTCTTTTTATTATTCGCGATCATTGCGGCACAAAATACAAGACCGACGGAGTTAAAATTCTTATTTACATCCGTTTGGGCACCTTTAATAGTAATGATTGTTGTGATTTTTATTTTGGGTTTGGTTATCGGTTTAATCTTTAGCAGCAATTATGAAAGAAAGAAAAAGAAGCAGGAATCAGAGATTCATAAGAAAACGGCAGAAAAAGATAACATTTCTAGTAAAACTCCTATGAAGTAGGGTGTAAATAAAGTTGCTTTGGTAATTGGACAAATAAACGTATCTTTGTCTGTCCTTATTCGCCCTTTTTGGGCGATTTTTGTTTGTATGAATCAGAATTTTGAAAATATCCGTGAAATTGCTCGGCAAATCGCTGGACAGAATAATCTTTTTCTTATTGATCTGATTGTTCGCGGTTCAGAATCCAGCAGAGTGATAGAAGTCTTCATTGATGGTGAAATAAATATTTCCGCTGACGAGTGTGCGTTGGTCAGCAGGGAAATAAGTAAACACATTGATGAGAAGGAGTTACTAAAATCCTATCGTCTGGATGTATCTTCACCGGGAGTGGACAGACCATTAATCTATTTGAAGCAATATCCGAAACATTTAAATAGATTATTCGAAATAGAATTTAATGCATCCGGCACGTCATCAATATTTAAAGGTAAGCTGGTATCAATTGAAGATGAAGTTCTGACTTTTCAATCAAACAAAGAAATAAAAATAAAATTTCCGGACATTATAAAAGCAAAAGTTTTAGTAAGTTTTAATTAAAGGAGATCTACTTAAATGAATCGCGAAATAGTTGAATCTTTCGCCGATATAGTAAAAATGAAAGGCATTGATAAAGATGTGCTTGCAGGCATTCTTGAAGAGGTATTTACTCTTTTAGTCAGGAAGAAATACGGCGAAGAAGCACGATGCGATGTTGTCTTTAATACGGACCGCGGCGATATTGAAATGTATCTGGAAAGACAAATTGTTGATGAAGTAACTGACCCTGGTACGCAGATAAGCATTGAGGAAGTTAATCGAAAAGGAAACGAAGATCAACTTGAGGTTGGTGAAGACTACGTTGAAAAGATTCAACTTGTTTCACTTGGCAGAAGGTTAATAACGCTTGCAAAGCAGCTCCTTAATCAGAAAATCAGAGAATTAGAAAAAGACATCGTCTATAATGAATATAAAGAACTGGTTGGTGAAATTGTTGTCGGTGATATTTATCAGATCAGGAAAAATGATGTACTTATCAATCACAACAAAAATGAATTAATGCTTCCGCGCGATGAGCAGATTCCTTATGAAAAATATAAGAAGGGTGAAACTATCAGGGCAATCGTTAAAGAGGTAAGGAAAACAGGAAGCGGTCCGCAGATAATTGTTTCCAGAGCAGATAATATGTTCTTAAGAAGATTATTTGAAATTGAAATACCTGAAATTTATGATGGAATTATTGAGATAAAAGGAATTGCCCGCGAACCCGGTGAAAGAGCAAAAGTAGCCGTTGAATCGCAGGATGCACGTATCGATGCCGTCGGTGCCTGTGTTGGTATGAAAGGAGTAAGAATTCACGCGATAGTGAGAGAATTAAGTAACGAAAACATAGATGTAGTGAATTTCACTGATGACCCGACTTTATACATTCAAAGATCATTAGCGCCGGCAAAAATTAAGCAGGTAGAAGTTGACGAAGAAGCTAAGAAAGCAACCGTTAGCGCTGACTCTGATCAGGTATCATTGATTGTTGGAAGGAACGGTGTTAACATTCGCCTTGCTATGAAGCTAACCGGTTTTGAAATAGATGTTCTCCGTGAAGAAAAAGCTTTTGAAGAATATGATGAAGATATTGAACTAATAGATTTGAAGGAAGAACTTGGCGAGGAAGTCTATAATACATTGATCAATAATCGTTATGATACTGCCCTGGAAGTTCTAACTGCTGGTCCTGAAAAACTTAAGGAAATAGAAGGCTTCGATGAGGAAAAAGCTAACAGTATAATTGAACTGCTAAAAGCTCAATTTGAGGAAGAAGAATAAAAACACCAAACTACATTTATGGCTGACACTAAAGAAAAGAAAATAAGAATATACAAGCTCGCCACCGAGTATAATCTTTCGGCTGACTCTCTCATTGAGTTTCTGAACAGCAAAGGATTTAAAGTGAAAAATCATATGTCTCTTTTAGAGGATGATATGATTACGGCCATCAATGCACACTATAAAAAAGAAATAGAGAAAGCAGATCATCATTATAAAAAGTTAGCCGAGTTTCATAAGAAACGTGCTGAAAGAGCTATCAAAGATGCTAAGGAAGAAGGTAAAGAAGTTGAGGTTCAGGAAGTTTCCCCAACGGCAGAAACTGTTGAGACCGAATCAATTATCAAAGCTACCGAAAAAGCTGTAGAAGAAGTTGCTCAGATAGAGTCTGAAAAACACATTCAGGAAACATCGGAAGAAAAACCTGCGGAAACTTCAGAAGTAAAAGCTGGTGTTGAAAGGGAATCTAGATTACCGAAACCCAAGGGATTGAAAGTTATCGGGATGCTTGATCTGGATGAAAGAAAAAAGAAAGAACCTGTAAAAACTGATGAGACGAAACCCAAATCTGAGAAAGAGGGTGAAACTGAAGAGGGTGCTAAGAAAAAACGAAAACCAAGAATAAGAAAGAAGAAAGCTGAAGGAGCTGTTGAAGACACTCCCGAAGCAAAAAAGAAGAAACGCGTTAGACGATTTGAAGTTGATGAACGTGAAGTGAAGGAAGCTATCAGGAAAACACTGATGAGTATGGATGATGTATCCGCACCAGGGCGTGCATCTGCAAGAAAAAGAAAAAGAAAAGAAAGAGAAGCGCTGGAGGAGAGAAAACTCGAAGAGAGAACAATTGCAGGTAAAACTCTTAGAGTGAATGAATTTATATCCGTAAGTGAGTTGGCCAATCTTATGAATGTTCCTGTTAGCGATGTTATTACAAAATGTATTGAACTTGGTTTGATGGTATCTATTAATCAGAGACTGGATGTTGAAACCATTACACTTGTGGCAGATGAATTTGAATTTGATATCGAGCTTCAGGAAGAATACACTTCCGATGCTGTTGAAGATAGTGATGATGAGCAGGAAGAATTAAAATTCCGACCACCTGTCGTTACGATAATGGGTCACGTTGATCATGGAAAGACTTCTCTTCTTGATTACATAAGAAGAACAAATGTTGTTGCTGGTGAGTCAGGAGGAATTACACAACATATCGGTGCTTATAAAGTTAATTTGGATAACGGACGATCAATCACTTTTCTTGATACTCCCGGTCATGAAGCCTTCACTGCAATGCGTGCTCGTGGTGCACAGCTCACAGATATTGTTGTGCTTGTAGTTGCTGCCGATGATGCAGTTATGCCCCAAACCATTGAAGCAATAAATCACGCACAAGCTGCAGGCGTTCCAATTGTTGTTGCGATAAATAAAATTGATAAGCCGGGTGCTAATGCAGAAAGATTAAAACAACAGCTTGCAGATAGAAACATTCTTGTTGAAGAATGGGGAGGCAAATATCAATCCGTTGAAATATCAGCAAAACACGGAACAAAAGTAGATCATCTTTTAGAAAAGATTGTACTTGAAGCTGAAATTCTGGATCTTAAAGCTAATCCCGATAGATTAGCTCGTGGCGTTGTTGTTGAATCCGAACTTGATAAAGGAAAAGGAATAACCGGAACAATTTTAGTTCAAAAAGGTACTTTAAAGATTGGAGATCCGTTTATAGCCGGAATCTATCAGGGTAAAGTTCGTGCGATGTTCGATGAAAGAGGAAACAAAGTAACTGAAGCTCCACCGGCAACACCGGTGATGGTCCTTGGTTTTGAAGGTCCACCACAAGCAGGCGATTCGTTTGTTGTTGTTGAATCTGAAAGAGTTGCGAGAGATATTGGTATAAAAAGACAGCAGTTAAAACGTGAACAGGATCAAAAACAAATACATCATCTTACACTTGATGAAGTTGCTAAACAGATCAGCATTGGAGGAGTTAAAGAACTTCCGCTTATTGTAAAAGGTGATGTTGACGGATCCGTAGAAGCTTTGGCGGACTCTTTACTTAAACTTTCAACCGAGGAAGTAAAAATTAATGTAATACATAAAGGAGTTGGAGGAATATCTGAAAGTGATGTTCTCCTTGCTGATGCATCAAGAGCAATCATAATAGGTTTTCATGTAAGACCAAACCTGAATGCAAGAAAGCTTGCCGAAAAACAGCTTGTTGATATTCGTCTTTACAGCGTTATCTACAATGCAATCAACGAAGTCAGATCTGCTCTGGAAGGATTATTATCTCCGATCATTTCCGAAGAAGTAACTGCAACACTTGAAGTAAGAGACACATTCAAAGTTCCGAAATTTGGAACAGTTGCGGGCTGTTATGTTCTTGAAGGAAAGATAGCACGCAGTAATAAGATACGTTTGATCAGGGAAGGTATTGTAATCTTTGAAGGAGATATAGGCACTTTAAAAAGATTTAAAGATGATGTAAGAGAAGTTGATTCCGGTTACGAATGCGGATTGAACATTGCAAATTATAACGATGTTAAAGTTGGCGATATAGTAGAATCTTATAAGTTAATTGAAACGAAAAAAACCTTGTCTTAAAAAATTTATCATTCTATAAATACCAGTTTACAAACCATGTCTTCACACAGAGTCGATAAAGTTGAACACTTAATTAAGGAACAAATAAGTTACATCCTGCTTCACAAGATGCAGGATGAAGACCTTGGTTTTATAACGGTAACAGATGTAAAGGTAAGTGCCGATTTAAAAATTGCAAAAATTTATCTATCTGTTTTTCAGAAGGAAAGAAGGGATTTCGTACTAAATAAAATTAACCAGCGGCTGGGGCATATCAGAAGCGAGCTTGCTCACAGGATCAGAATAAAGTTTGTGCCCGAGCTGAAGTTCTTTATTGATGATACACTTGATTACGTTGAAAAGATCGAAGGATTGATTAATGAAATTCACAAAAAGAATAATAACCAATCAAACACCTGATCTTTCCGATGTAGATTTCTCTGATGGAGAAATTATTCTGATTGATAAACCTTCCGGTCCTACATCATTTCAGATTGTAAGCAAGATTAGAAAAGTTACAGGTGTCAAGAAGGTCGGTCATTCGGGGACTCTGGATCCAAATGCTAGCGGATTAATGATTGTTTGTACCGGAAAAAAAACTAAAGAGATGGATCGTTTTATAATTCTAAATAAAACATATTCGGGAGTTATTAGATTGGGTCTGGTGTCTCCTTCGATGGATACTGAAACTGATTGTTCCGAAATTCCTCTGCCCGAAGATGTAAATGAGAAAAAAATTCTTGAAGTGCGGGATAGTTTTATAGGTGAAATTGAACAAACACCTCCGATGTATTCGGCGGTCAAAGTTAAAGGGAAAAAACTTTACGACCTTGCAAGAAAAGGAAAATCAATTGAAAGAGAACCAAGAAAAGTTTTCGTGGAAAAATTTAAAATTGATAAAATTGATTTACCTGATATTCATTTTACAATCACTTGTTCGAAAGGCACGTTCATCAGGGTTATTGCTGATGACTTTGGAAAAAAACTAAATAGTGGTGGAGTTTTGGTAGAATTGAGAAGATTGGGAATAGGTGAATTTCGGGTGGATGATGCATTCAGCATTGAACGCTTTTCCGAACTATTTTTAACTAATCCAATTTCTCTCCAATGAAAAGTATAGGAACGTGTATTGAAGCAAAGCTTTTATTTCGGAATGGATTGTTATAAATTTGCAACCCTTTGGAAAAGCTATTTAAGATGAAGATAATAAAGGATTTAAGGGAAATTAAACGGGATGAAAAGAGTGTAATAACTCTTGGCACATTTGATGGGCTTCATCTCGGGCATCAGCAGATTGTGGATAAAGTTATTCAAAAATCCCGGAAGTCTGGTGGAAGAAGTTTTCTGATTACATTTGATCCTCATCCAAGAAAAGTTATTCCCGGCAGAAATGATGTTAAGATTTTAAGCACTCTGGATGAGAAAGAAGTAATTCTAAAAAAACTTGGCCTGGAGAATTTATTTGTTATCAATTTTACAACAGAATTTTCCAAACAGAGTCCGGAAGAGTTTGTAAAAAAATATCTTGTTGATGGCATCGGTTTGCAGGAAATTGTTATTGGTCACGATCATCATTTTGGAAAAGAAAGAGACGGAAATTTTGAGCTGCTGCAGAATTTGGGACGCAAGTTTAATTTTACTGTTACGCTGATTCCGGAGTTTTCTGTTGAGGGTGAAACAGTGAGCAGCACAAAGATAAGGAAAGCTCTTCTTGCCGGCGATGTTCTTAAAGCAGGAAAGATGCTCGGCAGAAACTACTCGTTCAAAGGAAAGATTGTGAGAGGCGATGGCAGAGGAAGGAAACTTGGTTTCCCGACAGCTAATCTCTCAACTGGTAACGAAGATAAGCTTATCCCCGCAAAGGGAATTTATGCGGCGGAGTGTATTGTTGAAAATGAAAAACATTTTGGTCTGTTAAGTCTTGGAAGCAGACCAACGTTTCATAAAGATGGAGATATTATTCCCGAATTTTACATCTTTGATTTTGATCGGGATATCTATGATAAAATTATGCAGGTGAATCTTGTGGAAAGAATCAGGGATGAGGAAAAATATAATTCGGTGGATGAGTTAATTATCCAGATGAAAAAAGACGAAGTAAAAGGCAAAGAAATTTTAAGTAAACTAATTAATTAATTCCGGTTTATCTGCCTTGTGGCGGATATCTTCTGGGGTTACATCGTATAACTAATTATAAGGATTAAATAAATGACAAAAGATGAAAAAGCCGACATCATAAAAAAGTACGGCGGAAACGAAAAAGACTCTGGCAAAACTGAAGTTCAGATTGCTCTTCTAACAAAGAGAATTAACGATCTGACTGATCATTTTAATGCGCATGCTAAAGATCATCATTCAAGAAGAGGATTGATGATGATGGTTGGTAAAAGAAGAAGGCTCCTTGATTATCTGACAAAAAAAGATATTGAGAGATACAGAGCAATAATTAAAGATTTGAACATTAGAAAGTAAGGAATTTGAGATGATAGTTAAAAAGGAAGTCGAAATTGGTGGCAAAATATTTTCGATTGAAACAGGGAGATATGCAAGACAGGCTAATGGTGCGGTTATGGTTCGCTACGGCGATACCATGGTTTTGGTTACTGCAGTTGCATCAACAGAGGTGAAGGAAAATCAGGATTTCTTTCCTCTGCAGGTTGAGTACAGGGAAAAGACTTCTGCCGCAGGTAAATTCCCTGGCGGATTTATAAAACGGGAAGGCAGACCTACCGAAAAAGAAATTCTCAGCTCGAGATTGATTGACCGGCCGATAAGACCTTTGTTCCCGGAAAGTTTTATGAACGAAACACAGGTGATTGCTTTTGTTGTTTCGTACGATGGACAAAACGATGCGGATGTTCTTAGTGCGATTGGTGCTTCTGCTGCTTTGGCTATTTCTGATATTCCGTTTGATGGACCAATAGCAGAAGTTCGTGTTGGCAGAATAAATGGGCAGTTGATTGTAAATCCAACTCACACAGAAATTGAGCAAAGTGATCTGGAGCTTGGCGTAGCAGGTACCAGCGATTCTATTATTATGGTGGAAGGCGAATCTAATCAAGTAAGTGAAGATGAGCTTCTCAGTGCTTTACGATTTGCGCAGATTGAAATTAAAAAACTTGTTCAGCTTCAAATTGAATTAAGAACTGAAGCTGGAAAGAATAAGTGGGAGATCAAAACAAAAGCATTTGATGAAGAGTTGAAGAAAGAAGTACTGGAACTCGCAGGTGAAAAATTTAAAGATATCGTTCACTCAGTTCTCGCCAAAGAAGAGAGAGCGGCAAAAAATAAGCAGCTCCAGGAAGAAATTGTATCAGCACTTGCAGAAAGATTTCCTGAGCAGGAAAATGCTATAGCTTCTATTCTTCATGATCTTGAAAAAGAATTAATGAGGGAAAGAATTTTAACTGAAGGTATCCGTCTTGATGGAAGAAATACCACACAAGTCAGACCAATAACTATAGAGTTGGGAATTTTACCAAGAACCCACGGCTCGGCATTGTTTACCAGAGGTGAAACGCAAAGCTTAACCACAGTAACTCTCGGCACAAAAAACGATGAGCAGATAATTGATGGTCTTCGTGAAGAATACACAAAAAGATTTATGCTTCACTATAATTTTCCCCCTTTCAGTGTTGGAGAAGTTGGAAGAATGACTGGTGTCGGAAGAAGAGAAATCGGACACGGTAATCTTGCTGAAAGAGCTTTAAAGATGGTTTTCCCCGGTGAAGAAATTTTCCCTTACACCGTTCGCGTTATTTCAGACATTCTTGAATCTAACGGTTCATCCTCAATGGCAACTGTTTGCGCAGGTTCTCTTGCAATGATGGATGCAGGAATTGGAATCAGTAAAAGCGTTGCCGGTATTGCTATGGGATTGGTAAAGGAAGGAAATAGATTCGCTATTCTTTCTGATATCCTTGGAAATGAAGATCACCTTGGTGATATGGATTTCAAAGTTGCCGGAACCGCAGACGGAATTACTGCTTTCCAGATGGATATTAAAATCCAGGGAATATCGTTTGAGATAATGGAAAAAGCTCTTCAACAAGCTCGTGAAGGCAGACTTCACATTCTCGGAATAATGAATCAGGCAATTGAAAAACCACGCGAACAGCTTTCTGAGTTTGCACCAAGATTAATTTCTATGAAAGTTGAACAGGATCAAATTGGATTAGTAATTGGTCCCGGTGGAAAAACAATCCAGGGAATGCAGCGCTTGTTCGGTGTTGAGATTAATATTGAGGAAGATGGAACTGTTAATATTGCTTCGCCGAATAAAGAGAATGCGGTGAAATGTAAAGAGTATATCAAAAAGATGACTGCTACTCCTGAGATTGGCGAGACCTACGAGGGCGTTATTACCAAGTTAATGGATTTCGGAGCGTTTGTTGAAATTATCCCGGGAAAGGAAGGACTCCTTCATATTTCCCAGATAGACAATAAAAGAGTTGAGAAAGTAAGTGATTACTTTAAAGTTGGAGATAAAGTAACCGTTAAGTTAATTAAAATTGAAAACGGTAAACTCTCTCTAAGCAGGAAAGAATTATTAAAATAAGTAGACAGCTTACAGGAATAACATCCTGAGAGTTAACTGTCTTTAAATATTATTCGTTAACAGAATTTTCGTAATTAATTTTAGTCGAAAAGCTCATTATGCAAATTGAAATATTTTTCTTCAATCTGTTTTTGCTGTTGCTCAGTTTTATGTTTTGGGCAGAGCCTGTAAATCCGCAGAAGAGCTTTTTATTTTTTAAAAGATTTTCAATGAAATATTTTATTTCATTAAGTGAGTTTGTACCAAATGGTAAAAGAAATTATTATCAACTCCACTTCCTCGCAAACACGTGTTGCCATTACGGAAGATGGAAACTTAGCCGACTTTTTTGTAGACTATCCTGAAAACCGCCGAATGGTGGGTGATATTTATCTTGGAAGAATCGCAAGAGTTCTTCCGGGAATTCGTGCTGCATTTATAGATATTGGAATGAAGCACGATGCCTTTCTTCATTTTTCAGACATCGGTGAAAGAACACAGCAGCTGCAGGATATGCTCGGAGACGAAGATTCTGATCTTGATGATGAAGAGGATTCTAATGAAAGTGTTCCCGCTCCGACCAAACCTGAATCAAAGAGTACTGAACCACAAATTCCAACCTTAAAAAAAGGTCAGGAAATTCTCATTCAGATTATTAAAGAACCGGTTAGCAACAAGGGTGTACGTGTTACCTCATCTGTATCACTTCCGGGAAGATTCTGCGTACTTCTTCCTTATGATAACAAAGTAGGTATATCTAAAAAGATTTACGATTTCAAAGAGCGTAAAAGACTTCGTTACATTGCACGACAAATTGTTCCCGAGAATTACGGATTAATTATCAGAACCGTTGCTCAGAAACAGGATGAGGAAATCCTTAAAGATGATTTAAAAAATCTGATGAAGACCTGGGAACGAATTGAGAAAGAAGCAAAATCCCAAACTCCTCCTGCTCTTGTTTACCAGGATTTGAATACAACAGTAAGTGTCATCCGCGATCTTTTTAATTCTGACATTTCAAAAATATTTGTCGATTCAAAAAAACTTCACAAAGAAATAAAAAATTATCTCGAGTTTGTTCAACCGGCTATTGCTGAAAAAGTTGAACTTTATAAATCTACTTACGGCATATTCAACACCTTCAAAGTTGAAGAGCAGATTAAAACTTTGATGGGAAGAAAAGTTTCTCTTCCCAGCGGCGGTTATCTGATCATCGAGCATACTGAAGCAATGGTGGTAATTGATGTGAACAGCGGAAAATATGCAAAGAGTAAAGACCAGGAATCGAATTCACTTAAAACAGATCTTGAAGCGTCACGGGAAATCGCCCGGCAATTGCGTCTGCGCGATATCGGCGGAATTATTGTTGTTGATTATATTGATCTGGAAGATGATAAGAACCGGAAAAAAGTTTACGATGAGTTGAAGAAAGAATTTAGGAAAGACAGAGCCAAAGTATCTATTCTTCCTATGTCTGATTTTGGTTTGATTCAAATTACAAGACAGAGGATAAGACAAAACATTGTTCAAGCAATTAAAGAAGTTTGTCCCGAATGTCACGGGACTGGTTTATTAACCAAAAGCTCACATCTGGTTTATGATCTTGAAAGCTGGTTGAAAAAATTCAGAAGAAAATCGCGTGAGAGAAGTATCATTATAAAATCTCATCCGTCAACCGTTGCAAAAATCAGGGAAGGAAAGATTAAATCATTATTCAAGCTTCAACTTAAGTATCTGGTTAAAATAACTTTGAGGGAAGATCCAAGCCTTTCCGCCGATACTTTTGAATTTTATTCTGCTAAAACCGGGCATGATTTAACGCAGGAATTTGATTAGTTTTAATTATATAATAATCTGAAATTGGAGTAAAACCATGAAATTTTTCATAGACACAGCCAACATTGATGAAATAAAAGAAGCGGCTGCACTTGGTGTTCTTGATGGTGTAACAACGAACCCATCACTTGTTTCTAAAGAGGGTAAAGATTTTAGAAAACTGCTTGATGAAATCCTGAAAATTGTTGATGGACCCGTCAGTGCTGAAGTTATTTCTACAGATTACGATGGAATTATTAGAGAAGGAAGAGACCTTGCAAAAATCCATAAAAATATTGTTGTAAAAATTCCTCTGATAAAAGAAGGATTAAAAGCTTGTAAAACGCTCACAAGTGAAGGAATTAAAGTAAATGTTACTCTCTGCTTTTCACCAAATCAGGCAATTCTTGCTGCCAAAGCAGGAGCCACATACGTAAGTCCTTTTGTGGGAAGACTTGATGACATCAGCACGAGTGGTATGGATTTGATTTCGCAGATAGTTCAGATTTACAGAAATTATAATTACAAAACTCAGGTGCTGGTTGCCAGCGTTAGACATCCGCTGCACGTTGTAGAATCTGCGCTTATTGGTGCTGATGTTTGTACAATTCCATTCGATGTTATTAAAAAGATGTTCAATCATCCGCTGACAGATATCGGGCTGGAAAAATTTCTTAGCGATTGGAAAAAACTTAAAAAGTAAACTAAAGATTCTTATAAAAACTATTTCAATGGGGCGAGTAAATGAAAAAAACTACATTCAATGGCATTCATAAAAAACTTGGAGCAAAGCTGGTTGAGTTTGCCGGGTATGAAATGCCCATTCAGTATTCTTCTATAATTGCTGAACATAAAGCCGTCCGTAATTCAGTTGGTGTTTTCGATGTTTCTCATATGGGCGAAGTATTTGTTACGGGAGATAAAGCACTCGAGTTTGTACAACATATAACAATAAACGATGCATCAAAACTTTTTCCGGGAAGAGTGCAGTATTCTGCAATGTGCTATCCTGATGGCGGAATAGTTGATGACCTTCTCGTTTATAAAATATCTGATAAAGAATTTCTTCTTGTTATAAATGCTTCTAATATTGAAAAAGATTTTAACTGGATGAAAGAGAATAACAAATTTGGCGTGACGTTAAATAATCGCAGCGATGATTATTCTTTGCTTGCAGTTCAGGGGCCAAACTCCGGAGAAGTTCTTAAAAAATTAGTT
>PDVJ01000221.1_pt1 | contig 12316 bp, 12 predicted proteins | sample 1369811 | NCBI WGS metagenome assembly PDVJ01 (sample SAMN07795376, study PRJNA414565) | Alkali sediment metagenome, whole genome shotgun sequencing project. | reverse complement strand
TGTCAATACTTTGTATAGGCTGACGCACTCCAAAACTTTAACGCGGCGGGCCGCGCGGGTATGATTCCGGCATGTACTCCATCAAGGCCGTGTCGCAGGCGACAGGGATAACTGTCGAGACTCTTCGGGCCTGGGAGCGGCGCTACGGCGTCGTCGCACCCGAGCGCGACGGTTCGGGCCGACGGGTCTACGGGCCGGACCAAGTGCTGCGGCTCAGGCTGCTGCGCGAGGCGTCGGATCGCGGCCACCCCATCCGGAGGCTCGCGAGGCTGAGCGACGCGGAGCTGTCCGGCCTGCTCGCGGAGGCATCGGTCCCGCGTACTACGGCGGGGCCGGACGGCTTCGCCGGGCGGTTGCTGGAGGCGGCGAAGGACTATCGCGTCGATGAGTGCGCGCAGGTCCTTACTCTCGCGATCGCATTGCTCCCACCGCAGCGTCTCTTCGCCGACGTGCTGCAGCCGCTGCTGCGCGAGGTCGGGGAGCGTTGGCACCGCGGCGAACTCGCCATTTCCCAGGAACGGCTGGTCTCCACTACGATCCGCCGTCACCTCGGGCTGGTGCTCGAGGCTTACGGTCACACGGCGAAGCACCAGCACATCGTGTTCGCGACGCTGCCTGGAGAACGGCACGAGCTGGGCCTGCTCATGGCCGCGATCTCGTGTGCGAGCCGGGGTTTCAGGGCGCACTATCTCGGCGCGGACCTGCCGGCTGAGGAGATCGCGAGATTTGCGCGGGAGACCGGCGCCTCCGTCGTTGCGATCAGCGTCATGCTGCGGGAGCAGCTCGCCGACGCGCAACGGCAGTTGCGCCAGCTCGTGAACGCGCTCGATCCCGGTTCCGCAATCTGGATCGGCGGCGCGGCCTCGCAACTGCTCGACAGGGACGCACTGCCCGCCAATTGCATCTTCGTACGCGACCATCTCGACCTCGACCGCCGGCTCGACATGCTGGCGGCCTGAGCGAAGGGCCGTTCAGCGCGCGTATGCAGCCGCAGCTTCGCCCGCGCGGAGCGCGACGTCCTGCACGGCCCGGGCCGTCGCGTCCTCGAACGCGGCGACCACCGCTCGGCGATCGTTCCTTGCCGCCGTCGCCTCGGCACGGGAGTCAAAGCTCGCGACGCGCGTGCCGCGACGGACGTCAACGAGGTTGCCCTGCAATTCCACCAGGATCCGTGGCGGCTCGCCGACGCCGGCATAGACCGCCTCGAAGTGACGAAGCTCGACCTCGAGCAGCAGTTCGCTCGGCACGCGGCTCGGCGCGGCGACAGCGGTTGCAAACCGTCCCCCGGCGATCAGCCTGTCGACGAGCAGCTGCTGGACCATCTGCGGCGCGGTATCGGCCCAGCGTGCATCGGCCAGGTAATCGAAGCCATGATCGGGCGTCGAGGCGGCGATGCGGTCCGTGTCCAGCGACGACGCCGACCGCGGGCGGGCCACCGTGATGGCCTGCGCCAGCGCAGGGCCCGCGCCGACACTGGCTCCGGACGCGGACGGGCCAGTCAGCCGATAAAGGTCCGGCGCCTCGTTGTCGGACTTCAACAGCGAACCGACGCAGGCGGTGCACAGAACGGAAACGACCAGCAGCAGTGCCAAGCGCTTCAAGGTGGAATCTCCATGCCAGACTCCTTCTGCTCGATCAGCAGGCTGGAGGGCCGGTCGCGCAGGCTGCGCGCAAGCGCGCGCACCTCGTCGCTCGCGCCGCGCAGGTCCACTACCAGCGCCTGCAGGTCGGCGACGCCGCTGCCGGCGAACTGGGCGAGGCTGGCTTCGTTGCCCGCGACGATCCTCTCGAGACTGTCGGCGGTGCGGCTCATCTTTTCCGCCGTGGCCCGCACGCTCGCGAGGGAGGCGTCGATCTGCGGTCCAGCAGCATCGGCGACTGCGTGAACCTTCTGCGTCAGAGCCGACACCTCGACTGAGGTCCTGCGCAGCTCCGCGGCCAGTTCGGCAGCCGAACGCGTGACGGATGGCAGGTCGCGCGAAGCGGTCTCGACGTTTGCGAGCGTGGTGGATACCGCATGCAGGTTTTCGTCTGTGAGCAGACCCTCGACCCGTTCCACCAGGCGCGCGGTGTCCCCTAGCAGGTCCGGCAATCGCTCGACGAATGCCTCGATGTCGCCCTTGCGCGAGAGAATGACGGGATATCTCTGCCCCTCTCCCAGCACTCGCGCGGGATCGGCCGCGGCGTCCTGCTGCAGGTCGATGTAAAGCAGGCCCGTGAGGCCCAGCAGCCCGAGGCGCGCGCGCGTCGCACCCGAGATCGGAGCCTCGGAGTCGATCTCAGCCGTCACGCGCACCCGACTCGGATTCCCGCGTGCGATCGCGAGGCCGCGGACCCGGCCGACGTCCACGCCAAGGTAGCGCACCGGACTGCCGCGAGCGAGGCCACTGACCGATCCTTCGAAGTAGATCTCGTATCGGGCGAAGTCGCGCCGCTCGCCGCCGCCCGAATACCACCAGACGAACGCGACCGCAGCTGCAATGGCCAGCATCGCGAACGCGGCCACCGCCGCGTACTTGGCGTCACGCTCCATGCGATTGCTCCACCTGCGGCCACGCCGGGCGTCCCCTCGCTCCATGGAAGTACTGGCGGATCCACGGATGCTGGTTCGCGACGATGCCCTCGAGCGTGTCCACGATGACTTTGCCGTCGACGAGTACTCCGACACGGTCGCACGTCCGTGCGAGGGTGTCCAGATCGTGGGTCACCATCACTACCGTCAGGCGCAGCGTGTCCCGAAGGTAGAGGACCAGTTCATCGAACGCCGACGCCGCGATGGGATCGAGGCCGGCGGTCGGCTCGTCGAGGAACAGCAGCGCAGGGTCGAGTGCCAGTGCGCGGGCGACCGCCGTGCGCTTGACCATCCCACCGGACAGCTGGGCCGGATACTTCATCGCTGTCTCGACCGGCAGGCCGACCATGCGCAGGCGCAGCCCGACGAGGGCCGCGAGCGATTCCTCGCCGAGGTCCATCGCCTCGGCGACAGGCAGCGTGATGTTTTCGCCGACCGTGAGCGAGCTGAACAGAGCGCCGTTCTGGAAAGCGACGCCGTAGCGGCGCTTGACCGCGCGCAACTGGCTGTCGTCGCCGCTCGTGATGTCCACGCCTTCGACCCTGACCGTGCCGGACGTGGGTCGCCGAAGTCCGAGGATCGTCCGCAACAGCACCGACTTGCCGCTGCCCGAGCCACCCACGACTCCGAAGATTTCGCCCGGGAAAACGTCGAAGCTCACGCCGTCGTGGACCGACTGGTTTCCGAACCGGTTTACGACGTCGCGCACTTCGATCACGGGTTGCACAGCCGACCTCAGAAGTCGATTTCGAGGAAGAGGATGGCGAATGCGGCATCCGCGAGTATCACGAGGAATATCGACTGCACGACCGCCACCGTCGTGAGCCGTCCGAGTTCACGCGAGGAATCCCGCACCTGAAGCCCGCGCATCGTACCCGTGAGTGCGATCAGGAGTCCGAAGACCGGCGCCTTGACGAGTCCGGCCCAGAAGGTCGTGGGGCCGACCGCGCCGTCGAGCCTGGCGACGAATTGCTCCCACGGGAGATCGAGCAGGTAGCTCGTGAGCACGGCACCTCCGGCAAGTCCCATCGCGTCCGCGACGACGGTGAGCAGCGGCATCGCGATCACGAGCGCGAGCACGCGCGGCAGCACCAGGACCTCATGGACGTTCATGCCCATCGCCTCGAGTGCATCCACCTCGTTGTTCAGCTTCATGACGCCGAGCTCGGCCGCATACGCACTGCCGGACCGGCCCGCGACCATGATCGCCGTAAGCAGCACGCCAAGCTCGCGCAGCACGCCGATCGCCACCAGATCGACCGTAAAGATGTCGGCGCCGAACGGGCGCAGTTGCTGTGCGCCGATGTAGGCCGAAATGACGCTGATCAGGAATGCGATGACCGCGACGATCGGGATGGCCTGTACGCCCGTCTCGTGGATGTGGCGCACGACCGACGGCAGGCGCAGCCGCCGCAGGCTGGTCCAGCGAGTGGCCGCTGTAGCCAGCATCCGACCGCCGAAGTCGAGCGCCTCATACCAGCTGTGCCAGCGTTCCTCCAGGCGCATGCCGACGTCCACGAGCCAACGCGTCGGCCAGCGTCGTGGCAATGCCGGCACGGGAGCTGCGGGCGCCGCGGCGAGCCCGTCGAGGTAGGCAAAATGCTCTGGCGGCGGGCCTTCGAACCCGACGTCGCTGCCACTACGCCGCAGGTCCGCGACCGCGCGATGGAGCAGCCAGGAGGGCCCTATGTCGAGGTCGCCAGCCTGCGTGAGGTCGATCACTACGTGCGCCGGCGGAGTCTCGCAAAGCACGCGAAGCACCGTGTCGAGCGCGGACGCGTCGGTCATGCGGCAGTCGCCCACAATTCGCAGACGGTCCCGCGCGTCGCTCAGAGTGGCCTGGAAACCCATCAAGTGCGCCCTGGTCGAGGAATGGCTGCGGACACTCGGGCCCGGCAGCACTGGGGAATGACACGGAATGCTAGCATCGTCGGACGGGCACGGTGAGCATCCATGGCGGGCGACGTCCTTTCGCAAATCCTGATTCTGCTGGCGGGGTCAGTCCTTGTACTGAGCCTGGTGCGGCGTTTCAGGCTGCCTGCCATCCTCGGCTACCTTCTGGTCGGGATGCTGCTCGGGCCGCATGCGCTCGGCATCGCCTCGAACGCAATCGCGATCACCACGCTCGCGGAAATCGGCGTCGTGTTCCTGGTCTTCACGCTGGGGCTCGAGTTCTCGTTTGCGCGCATGGTCGCCATGAAGTCCGAGGTGCTCGGTGTCGGCGCGCTGCAGATGCTGCTCACGACGGCGGTGATCGGTGGCGCAGCGTGGGCGCTCGGGCTCGATCCCGCGGTGGCGATCGTGGTGGCCGGTGCGCTCGCCATGTCATCGACCGCGATCATCCTGCGGCAGCTCGGCGACCAGCTGGAGATCAACCGGACGCACTCGCGCCTCGCCGTGGGCATCCTGCTGTTCCAGGACCTGGCATTCGTGCCGCTGCTCGCGCTGGCGACGGCACTCGGGACGGCCGGCGAGACGCCGGGACCGCTGTGGCTGCTGGAGATGGTCGGGCGCGCGATCATCGCGCTGCTGCTCGTACTGCTGCTGGGCCGCTGGGCACTGAGGCCGCTGTTTCACGAGATCGCGCGGCACCGCAGCAGCGAGACCTTCACGCTCACTGTGCTGTTCGTCGCGCTCGGCGGCGCCTGGGCCACCCATGCGCTCGGGCTCTCCATGGCGCTCGGCGCGTTCCTCGCCGGCATGCTGCTCGCCGAGACCGAGTTCAGGCACCAGACGGAAGCGGTCATCAAGCCGCTGCGCGACATCCTGCTCGGCGTGTTCTTCGTCTCGGTCGGCATGCTGCTCGATCTGCGCCTGCTCGTCACGCAGTTGCCGCTGGTGCTGTTTGTGCTGGCGACACTGCTGGTACTCAAGGCGGCGATCGTCGCCCTCGTCGTACGGCAGTTCGTGCCGAACACCCGCAAGGCGCTGCGCACCGGGATCGTGGTGAGCATGGGAGGAGAATTCGGTTTCGCGCTGCTGACCCTTCTGCTCAAGGGCACGACCGTGGACGAGCAGATCGTGCAGCCACTGCTGACTGCGGTCGCGCTCAGCATGCTGGCCGGTCCGCTGCTGGTGAGGTACAACGGGCGCATCGCCGACTTCATCCTCCGGCGCCGCACTGTCGAACCGTCCGAGGTGGCGCTCGAGACGGCCGCGACACGCGAGCTCGCCGAGCGCAAGCATGTGATCATCTGCGGTTTCGGGCGGGTCGGCCAGAACCTCGCGCGGGTGCTCGAAGCCCGCGGGTTCGAATTCATCGCCCTCGATCTCGATCCGTACCGCGTGCGTGACGCGCGCCAGGCCGGAGACCCGGTCGTCTACGGGGATGCCTCCGAGCCCGAAGTGCTGCGTGCACTCGGTCTCGAGCATGCGAGCGCGCTGGTGGTGTCCTTCGACGCCACGCAGACCGCGCTCCGGATCGTGAGGGCGGCGCGGCGGCTCAGGAGCGACCTGCCGGTGCTGGTGCGCACCGAGGACGACTCGAGACTCGACCAGTTGCAGGCGGCCGGTGCGACCGAGGTGATTCCGGGGACGTTCGAGACCAGCCTGTCGCTGGTCGCCCACGTGCTGCTTTGCCTGAAAGTCCCGCCACAGGAGGTGCTCCAGACGACCGAGGAAATCCGCCACAACCGCTACTCGATCCTGCGCAGCGTGTTTCGCAAGCGCGACTCCCGCTACCTCGATGGGGACCACGCGCTCAGGCAGCAGCTGCGAACCGTCGTGCTTCCGCCTGGGGCGAGCGCCGTCGGGCGCACGATCCGTGAGCTCGGGATGGACGAAGGCGCCGTGCTGGTCAACGCGGTACGACGGGACGGGATCGTGGGCCGGAACCCGGACCCCGAGACGCGATTCAGGGAGGGCGACGTCGTCATCCTCTGGGGTGCGCCGGAGGACCTGGAGCAGGCCGAGAGCCGGCTGCTGATGGGCTGACGCATGCAGTACACACAGAGGCAGACCGAGCACGAAGTGACGCTCGAGCCACGAGCTCCGGCCGTCGCCAGCGTCGTGCTGATGCATGGGCTCGGTGCGGATGGCACGGATTTCGTGCCGATCATTGACGAACTGCGCCTGCCGGATGACGCCGCCGTCCGTTTCGTCTTCCCGCATGCGCCACTTCGCCCGGTGACGGTGAACGCGGGTTACGTGATGCGGGCCTGGTACGACATCCGGTCGTTCACGCCCGAGGGACGAGCGGATGCGGCGGGACTTGCCCAGTCCGTCGGACGCGTGAACGGATACCTGCGCCACGAAATCGCGCACGGTGTTCCGGCGTCGAGAATCGTGCTCGCCGGTTTCTCGCAGGGCGGTGCGGTCGCGCTTGCGGCCGGCCTGCGGTTCCCGGAGCGGCTCGCCGGGATCCTCGCGCTGTCCGCCTATCTGCCCTTCCCGCACACGCTCGCGGCCGAGAGGTCGGTCGCCAATGCGGATCTTCCGATACTGATGTGTCACGGACGACTCGATCCGGTGGTGCACGTCACGCTCGGGCAGGAAGCACGCGCCGCGCTCTCCGGGCTCGGTTATCCGGTCGAGTGGCACGAGTACCCGATGCAGCACGAGGTTTGCGACGCGGAAATCGCGGAAGTCGGGCGGTGGCTCCGGGAGCGATTCCGCCCGACGGTATAGGCGGCCAGCCGGTCGCTTTCGACGACGGATCGTGTCGGACGTGAGATCCTGCGGCACGCGGGAACTCATACACGACACCGGGAGCTGCAGGATGAAGAGCGCAGTCGATGCAGTAAAGAGTGTGTACGCGGGGTTCGCCAGCGGCGATGTTGCTTCGGTACTCGGGGCACTCGACCCGGCGATCGAGTGGACCGAAGCGGAGGGATTTCCCTACGGTGGAACGTACGTGGGTCGCGACGCCGTGCTCGCCAACGTGTTCATGAAGCTCGCCACCGACTGGGACGGATTCGCGGCCGTTCCCTCGGAGTATGTCTGCGAGGGCGACACTGTCGTGGCTCTCGGCGAGTACAGCGGGACCTTCAAGGCCACGGGCAAGCGCTTCAGGGCGCCGTTCGTGCACGTCTGGCGCAGCCGCGGCGAGGCACTCGTGAAGTTCAGGCAGCATACCGACACCGCCATCGTCCAGGCGGCGCTGCGCTAGTGGAATGCTGCGTTGACTGGCGCTGGACCGCGGCGTAGCGTCGGGAGAGTTCCTGCACGGAGTGATTTAGATGGCGAATAGCGTCAAGCAGATGATGGAAGCGGCGAATGCGGCGGTGCCGCGGATTACGCCCGCACAGGCGCAGCAGTTGATCGCGAGCGGCAACGCGCTCGTCGTCGACGTACGCGACGCGATGGAGGTCCAGCAGAGTGGCCGGGTGGCAGGCGCGATTCACGTCCCTCGCGGCATGCTCGAGTTTCGCGCCGACCCCGAGTCGGCTACCCACGACAGGGCATTCGCCAGGGACAAGACGATCATCCTCTATTGCGGGTCTGGCGGGCGCGCGGCGCTGAGCGGCAAGACGCTGAAGGACCTCGGCTACCAGAGCGTCTACAACCTTGGCGGCTTCAAGGACTGGGCCGAAAGCGGAGGCGCCGTCGACCGGCCGGCCGGGCCGGGAAGGTAGTTCCTCTGCATGCCAACTCTCGGCACGCCGCTCTCCCCCTCCGCCACGCGGCTGCTGATGCTCGGCGCCGGAGAGCTGGGCAAGGAAGTCGTGATCGAGGCGCAGCGCCTCGGCGTGGAAGTGATCGCGGCCGACCGGTACCCGGATGCGCCGGCGATGCAGGTGGCGCATCGCTCGCACGTGCTCGACATGCTCGACCCGCAGGCGCTGCGCGAACTGGTGTTGCGCGAACAGCCGGCATTCATCGTGCCCGAGATCGAAGCCATCGCCACACCGGCGCTCATCGATCTCGAGCGCGAGGGATTCCGCGTGATCCCTACGGCAAGAGCGGCCCGCCTGACGATGGACCGGGAAGGAATCCGTAGGCTCGCGGCGGAGGAACTCGGGCTTGCGACGTCACCTTACCGTTTCGCGTCCGACGAAGCCGAGTATCGGGACGCCGTTGCCGCTCTCGGTTTTCCCTGCATCGTGAAACCGGTGATGAGTTCCTCCGGCAAGGGCCAGAGCCTCTTGAAGAGTGCGTCGGACGTGAAGCACGCTTGGGACTATGCACAGCACGGCGGTCGCGCGGGGGCCGGTCGCGTCATCGTCGAGGGCTTCATCCGTTTCGACTACGAGATCACGTTGCTCACGGTGCGGCATGCCGGCGGAACCAGCTTCTGCGCCCCCATCGGTCACCTGCAGGTCGACGGTGACTATCGCGAGTCGTGGCAACCACAGCCGATGAGCGCCGTGGCGCTTGCGGAGTCGGAACGTATCGCCCGCGCCGTGACCGATGCGCTTGGCGGGACAGGCATATTCGGCGTCGAGCTGTTCGTGCAGGGCGATGAAGTGTGGTTCAGCGAGGTATCGCCGCGGCCGCACGACACGGGCCTCGTGACGCTCGTTTCGCAGGACCTGAGCGAGTTCGCGCTGCACGTTCGGGCGATACTGGGGCTGCCGGTGCCCACGATTCGCCAGCTCGGCCCATCGGCTTCCTGCGCGATCCTGCTCGAAGGCGAATCACGGGACATCCGCTTCCATTCGGTCGAGAGCGCGCTCGGCGAGCCCGACACCCAGCTCCGGCTGTTCGGCAAGCCGGAGGTACGCGGCAAGCGTCGCATGGGCGTCGCGCTCGCGACCGCGGCGAATGTCGATGCGGCCCGCGACAAGGCGCGCCGCGCGGCGGCGGCGATCATGAAGGGCGCAGAGTTGCTCTGAAACCGGGCCGGCCGGGTTGATTCCCGGGACGGCTCGATGGTCTGCCCGTCAGCGGTCGGCCTGCAGGTGCGCCTCGACCAGCCAGAGGTTCTTGTCTGCGGCGCGCGAAATGCCCGTGAACAGATCGCTGGTGTCGGCGTCGCCCGCTTTCGCCGATTCGTCGATCGCCTTGCGCACGGCCTTGCCGAACTTCGCGAGTGCAGCGGCCAGTGCGTCGAGATGCGAGCGGCCGTCCACGATGTGCAACGGATAGGCGTCGAGGCGGGTGCGGCCAGCCACCGCCTGCACGGTTCCCTCGGCGACGCCGCCGAGCGCCGTGATGCGCTCCGCGATGTCGTCTACGTGAGCCGCGGTCTCTCCCGCGATCCTGTCGAACAGTTCGTGCAGCGCGATGAAGGACGGGCCCTTCACGTTCCAGTGCGCCTGCTTGGCTTGAAGTTGCAGGTCGAGGGCATCAGCCAGGCGGCCGTTCAGCAGGCCGGTCATGCGGGTCCGGGTCTTCGCGGTGAGGTCGATCCTGGTGCTGTGCATGGCGGCTCCTGCATCACTGGGCTTTGATTCCTGGGAGCGCATTCTGGCCCGCCACGCTGCGGGCACCAACAGGACTTCTCGATGGCGGTCATTCCCGCCTTCAATGGTTCGACGCAATGGGCTTCCGCAGCCCACACCTGAATATATACCTAATAATTTCAATATCTTGCATGAGTCGGCATCCGTTCCAGCGGTCACGACGAACAGAGCGGGGTTGAAACAGATTTATAAAAAATCAACTTGCGTTGACTTATTGACACTATGTCAACCTGTTGGCACGATCCTACCCCATGACCTACATCGCCGAACGACGACAGGAAGAGCGCGACCGACGCCGCGCCGAAATAGTGGATGCGGCCGACGCCCTCTACGCCGAGGATGGCTGGGAGGACATGACGATGGACCAGGTCGCGCGTCGTGCGCGGCTGAGCCGCGCGCTCGTCTACGTCTACTTCAATGACAAAGCCGACCTGCACCTAGCGCTGGTCGAGCGAGCACTCGAGACCCTCAGGCAGCGCTTCCAGGACGCGCGCTCCGGCAAGGCCACCGGCCTGGACGAGATCGAGGCCATCGGGCGCGCGTATGTCGCCTATTCGCGGGAATTGCCACACTACTTTGACGCCTGCGCACGCTACCAGTCGCACGCCTGCGACGAGGTCTGCGACGACAAGGCGGTGCCGCCGAACGAAGCCGCCTGCATGAGCGCCGGGCATCGCGTGCACGAGGCCATCGTCGAATCACTGAACCGGGGCGTCGCAGACGGGTCGATCCGCGGCAATCTAGGCAATCCTTACGTGACTGCGCTGTCGCTCTGGGCTTTCACGCACGGCGTCATCCAGATTGCCTCAAGCAAGGGTGGCCAGATCGAGCACGAGGGCGTCCCGGTGCAGCAGTTCATCGATCACGCGCTCTCGCTGGTCGTCGGTTCGCTGCGCCCTTGACCCGGGACTGGGCATGGCACAGCGCGGACAATCCCCTCGCCCGTCGCGCGCCGTCGCGGGAAGCGATCGGCGTGCGCCGCATGCGGCCGCCCTGTCGCTGCTTGCCCTGGCCTTCGTCGACAGCGCGCTCGGAGCCGTCGCGACGGACGCGCCCACGGCAACGACACCACCAGCGGTCCGTCCCGAAGACTCCGGGACCGTCGAAGAGGGCCTCCGGGTGGTGCTCGACGATGCGCTGACGGCGAACCTCGAGCTGCGCGCCGGAACCGCGAGCGTTCAGCAACGGTTCGCCGCGCTCCAGCAGGCGCGCGCGCGATACCTCCCGGTGCTCGACTTCGACGCGCGGTACTCGGTAGCCGACGGCGGGCGCACCATCGACTTTCCGGTCGGCGACCTGCTGAACCCGGTCTACGAGACGCTCGACGAGTTGCTGATACAGACCGGCCAGCCTGCTGCGTTCCCCCGGGTCCGGAACGAGGAGATCGAGCTGCTGCTGCCGCAGGAGCAGAACACCCGCTTCGTCGTCGCGCAGCCGATCTACGAACCGCGGCTCGCCCCGTCGGTCGAGGCGTCCCGACAGGACCTCAGCCGGGCCGAAGCGAACCTGACGGGATTGCGCACGCGCGTCGTGCGGGACACCAAGCAGGCCTACTACGAGTGGCTCGCGGCGCAACAACAGTCGCTCGTGCTCGATGCAACGCAGGAAGTTGCGGCGGCAAATCTTGCCGCGAACGAAAGCCTGTATCGCAACGGGCGCGTGACCCGCGACTTCGTCTTCCGCGCGGAGGCGGACCTGCTCGAGATCGAGCAGCAGCGGCTTGCGGTGGCCAGCCGCGTGAGGATCGCGCAGAGCTACGTGAACCTGCTGCGTAACGTGCCTTTGTCTTCACCGGTGCCCGGCGCGACGATCGACGAGGCGACCGTCGAGCGCTTTCGCGCGCGACTCGTGCAGCGGCTCGCGGGTCGCGTGATGGACGTGCCTGCGCTGCAGAGGGTCGCCACCGAGCAACGCGCCGAGCTGCAGAGCCTCGACGCCGCGATCGCCGGCAGCGAGGCACAGCAGGCCCTGGCGCGCGCCGCGTTCAAGCCGTCGCTGGCGCTGGGCGCCGAAGCCGGCATCCAGGGCGAGGACTACGGGTTCGGCGACGACGACCGTTATGTCCTCGCCTCCGTCGTGCTGCGCTGGAATGCGTTCCGCGGTGGCGCGGACCAGGCCGCGCTGGCGGAGGCGCGTGCGCTGACCGAGGAACTGCGCGCCACGCGTGACCTGGCGACGCAGCAGGTTCAGCTCGAGGTGCAGCGCGCACTCGAGACGCTGGAGGTCGCCGAGTCGTCGCTCGGGACGGCGCGCAAGCGCTCCGAAGCGGCCGAGGCCGCGTTTCGGATCAGCGCCCGCAAGCGCGATCTCGGCCAGATCAACCAGGCGGACTTCATCGACGCGCGTCGCACGCAGACGGACGCCCAGTTGAACCTCAACCGCGTGCGAGCCGAGTTCCTGG
>PDVJ01000604.1_pt1 | contig 12320 bp, 9 predicted proteins | sample 1369811 | NCBI WGS metagenome assembly PDVJ01 (sample SAMN07795376, study PRJNA414565) | Alkali sediment metagenome, whole genome shotgun sequencing project. | reverse complement strand
TGTAGTTGGATTTGGAAATGAAACCAATACGAGAACTGAAACACTTCAATTAAGTTTTTTTGTACCAAAAATAATTGAAAAACAATCATGTATCGAATTAGAGATCGAAGGAAGTAATAATCATATTTTTATCCCTGGTAAACCAATGCTTCCGATGCATACAAAAACAATAATATTGCCATTTGGTGTAACAAACATTGATGTTGGATATGAGGTACAACAAATTGAAATACTATCGCTATCTGAGAAGGTTTCCCCTGCTCCACAGAGAATCATAACCGATGCTCTTGTGAGTTCTGATTTCTCTCTTGAACCCATAATGGATGAAACGATTTACGGCTCTAACGCATATTATCCAGAGAATTGGTTCAGTTATTCTATTGGGGTTGGTCTTGATGAAAACAGTCAGCATAAAACCCTTCTCACAATAACAACGTATCCCGTGAGATATTCCCCTGCTACAAATACAATTGAATACGTAAAAAACATCGATATCACCATCCGTTATGAGAAACCTACATCAGATCCATTTCCAACAACGAATACCTATGACCTTGTCGTCATAGCACCATCTGAGTTTACCAATGATCTGCAACCTTTAGTTGATCATAAAAACAGCATCGGTGTGAAAACAATTCTGAAGACAACAAATGAGATTTATACCCAATATACTGGTGTGGATACACCTGAAAAAATAAAATTTTTCATAAAAGATTCTCTTGAAACATGGGGCATTAAATATGTTCTCCTCGTTGGTGGGTTAAAAAGCTGGATCTGGGCAAACCCGAAAGAAAACACAAATTATGGAAGCAAAGGATGGCGTCTGCCCGTACGATACGCGAATCTGATAGATTTTGAACCTGGGATTATCTCGGATCTCTACTACGCTGATATCTACAAAGAAGGCGGTGTTTTTGAATCCTGGGATTCCAATAACGATGGTATATTCGCCTATAAGCTAGGGTCAGGACTCAAGAATGACAGACTTGATTTATACCCCGATGTATACCTCGGTAGACTCCCGTGTAGAACGAATAAAGAAGTGCAAGGGGTTGTTGATAAAATAATTACCTATGAAAGCCAACATGCTGACCCCTCATGGTTCAACAAAATGATTGTCGTATCCGGGGATGGATTCCTTGACCAAGAGGATCTCAACATCCAATGGGATACCACGGGTTTACCAACCGGTGAATACACCATTTATGCTCAGAGTACCAATCCTCAAGGAATTTCTGGACCAATCGATGAGATACAGGTAACGGTAGATAAAACACAAAACACAAACCTCACCTTTAACCATAATGATTATCTGTTAGTCCCAAATTTTCCATCCTATCCATCCGTCCCCATCGCAAAAATCATGACCGTTTCCACAGGGGATATCCTAGGGAAGAATGATTATTCTTATACACCGGGAGATGGCGAGGCGTACTGCAATCATTACACTGGTTATGGAAACGTTAGGTATATCAATGGAATACTCCACATCAGTGGAAAAACATATGATCCACAACCATATGGATATAAGACAAATGTCAGTGTGTGGATAAAAGATAGCCAAGGAGTAATCCTATTTCAGGAACAACGGAACAACTCATTGATGTATTATGAGGGGGAATGGACAACAGGAGAAAAACTCCTGCATGAACGAGGAGGAGCACTCTATTATATGCCACCAGATATCCAAAAGGAAATATTATGGACATCGAATGGAAAATGGACGGCACAAACCGATGTCATTAATTCCATAAACCAAGGGAGCGGCTTTATCTTTTTCTCCGGTCATGGAAGCCCCGCAACCTGGGGTGATCAGTACCCTGGAATACCTGGAAATAGAAGAATTGGTAGTGTCACTGGATTAAGTGTTGTTAATATCAATGGCAATCCAGCGTACCTACCTATGGAGACACTCACAAACAACTACAAAAACCCAGTCGTTATCGTCGGTGGTTGTCATAACAGCATGTTCAATGTCTCATTAATAAACACAATGTTAGAGGTATTCGGGAACCGTGGTATGCAGTCCTATGGTAATCCAACTGCTGAATGTTGGAGTGAATGGATCATGAGGCTTTCTAAACGTGGTGCTATCGCATCGATTGGCAACACCGGGTATGGTTTTGGAAGTCTGGGAGAATGGTGCAACGTTGGCGGGGTAGACAGCTGGATCACCACAGAGTTTTTCAGACAATATGGAACCGAAGGTCGTACTATCCTTGGTGAAGCGCATGGTCAGTGCATTTCCAGTTACATCAATACATTTTCGAGAACGGATAGCGGAGATATGCAAACAGTAGAACAATGGGTACTCCTCGGTGACCCAAGTCTACAAATAGGCGGAATTGTGACATCATAAGATAAAAACTCCGCCTGCATATTTTTTCCGGTTCTGTTGATTTCTTTATATTCTATCATCGGAGAAGCATTAACACAGTTTTTAACGAATATTTTTGTACAAATCGATGATAAAAAAAGGTGAAAAGATAGGGGATTCTTCGTACCCCAATAAATGTCGTAGTCGTGGAAACGCATTTTTTTTATCCAGTAAAAATGAGATACCTTTTATTTCTGGAAGGTTATCCTATAAAACTTTTTCACATTGGTGAAACCTTATATCACTCAAATGAGTTTACCTCTGATGAGGTGTGTTCGTTGGTAGATATTAAGCTTGTTAATAAAGTCTCTGATGAACTCAAAAAACATCAAGTGACTATTGCAACAGCAGAGTCTTGTACCGGTGGTCTTCTCGCGCATACGTTGACGAACGTTTCCGGAAGTTCCGAATATTTTGATCGAGGTGTTATTTGCTATAGTAACATAGCTAAAATGGAGTTGCTTAGCGTTCCAGAACAATTATTAACAAATTATGGTGCGGTGAGCAAACAGGTAGCAGCAGCAATGGCGAAAGCAATACAGCAACGGTCACAGGTTGATATTGGAATTGCGACCACAGGCATTGCAGGACCAACCGGTGGCACGAAAGATAAACCGGTTGGATTGGATTTCTCTTCTCTGGTGATAGACTTACCAATAAAGACAGTACCTGCACCGCTGCATTGGAACTCCTCTTAGAAACACTATCTCAGAACAAGGGTTGAAAAAAAGTGTTATTGATCGACGGCTCATACGGTGAAGGCGGCGGACAGATTGCGCGTACCGCGGTTGCTTTCTCAGTACTTACCAAACAACCAATCCAGATTTCTAATATCAGAGCCCACCGTCCGATCCCTGGATTACGACCGCAACATTACACAACACTATCCTGTATCCAAGCAATGTGCGATGCAGACGTAGACGGCCTATCAGTGAATTCGACGAGTCTTACGTTCACACCCCATGATATCAAACCCGGAACATATTCCTTCGATATCGGCACTGCGGGAAGTATGACTCTTGTGTTTCAAGCATGTTTGCTGAGCGCGTTTAACACTACTGCACCTCTGACCATACGATTGCGAGGAGGAACCGATGTACGATGGGCGCCGTCATGGGATTATTTTGCCCATGTCTTTCTTCCGTTGATTTCAAGAATTGGGATTAAAACTGAAATACAATTGATCAAACGTGGGTATTACCCAACAGGTGGTGGAGAAGCTGTTCTGACGATTCATCCGGTTGAAAAACTTTTTTCATTTCACGCAGGAGAACCGCAGAGCTTCTATGATATGAATGGTATTATACATCTTGCGAATCTCCCCGACCACATCAGTACGCGCATGAAGCATGCAGCGATAAAGACCGCGATGAAACATAATCTCCGATCTGTACTGCATGTTGACGCTGCCCCCTCGTCGTCTTCTGGGGCAGGAATCACGTTGTGGTCTGCATCAGGACCAACGATTCTTGGGTCCACGATTCTTGGGGAAAAAAACATATCTGCTGAAGCTGTCGGGCAGAACGCTGCATACCAACTCATCCAGGAAATCACCAGTGGTGCGACCGTTGATCGATACGCAATAGATCAACTCATCCCGTATCTCGTACTTGCACCGAAAGGATCTGTCTGTCTGGTCAGAGAGTTGAGTAATCATACGAAAACCAACATGTGGTTGATAAAACAATTTTTTAATGTTGATTTTGAGGTAACACAGCAACAGGATATTATTCGAATTGTCATCAAATGAAACACAAATTTAAATACAAACAATGTATTTGTTTGCTGAATTATCCTCTCAGAAAATTGGGATGCAAACAACGTGATAGGTGATGCAAGAAATTAAAGGAAATTTGGTAAAAGAAAAACCAAAAATCACTACTTTTGATGATCGATATAACACGTTATTTGAAAGGATTAATGCTGCTGCATTTCTCACTAGTTTTGAAGGTCAAATCCAGGAGGCAAACCAAAAATCATGTGAATTCCTCGGGTACGACTGGAATGAACTCCTGCGACTTACCTTACAAGACATCCTCTCAAAGGAACTTGATTGGGCGGAATGTCGCGATGAGATTGCAGCACGAGGGTGTCTTACTCTTGAATCAGAAACTATCTGTAAAGATGGTACCCAATTCCCTGTTGACGTCAACATTTCGATTTTCCGGATGAATGGTAAACTGGTTATGTTTGTTTTACTTTGGGATATCACGGAACGGAAAAACCAGGAAAAACGCTTAAAGGAAAGTGAGAAGAAGTACCATGGACTGTTTGAGTATACGACCGATGGTATCTTTGTACTGGATACACGCGGTGACATCCTTGATATTAATACCCGGATGTGTGAGATCCTTGATGTCATGAAGTCATCTGTGTTGAATAAAAACCTGTTTAGCATGGATTTGTTGACTGCGCGATCACTACCGGTGGTGATCCAACAGTTTGAGCAACTACTTTCAGAGAAAATCGCGGCGAGTTACACAACTGAAGTAAAGAATCGACAGGGAAGGGTTTTGGATGTGGAGATCAGCTCATTTTTCCTGGTAAAAAAGGATAACGAGGTTGATAATTTTGTTTTAATTGTTCGCGATATCACCTCACGCAATGAGGCAGAGTTGAAACGTACATGGGAACATGAATTGTTAAAGACCCTGATGGATAATGTTCCTGATTCAGTGTATTTTAAGGATGATCAGAATCGTTTTATCCTGGTAAATAAAGCAAAGGCAGCACATTCCAATGTTACCCCCGATGAAATGATAGGAAAAACTGATTTCGATTTCCTTCCTCAGGGGCAGGCGCAAAAGATCTTGGATGATGAGAATGCGATTATACGTTCTGGGCAGGGGATTATCAATAAATTGGAGTGTCTGGGTCGTGATGATGGTTCGGAGCGGTGGGTGTCCGTGACCAAAATCCCGCGATACAGCGAGGATGGAGATATTATTGGGACGATGGGTGTTTCACGGGATGTGACAGACTGGAAACACGCGGAAGATGAGCTTGCCAGAAACCTTGAGTTGTTGCAGACGCTTATGGATAACAGCCCTGATTCGGTGTATTTTAAAGATATTCAGAACCGATTCGTACTCGTTAACAAAGCGAAGGCGGAGCATTTGAGCGTTCGACCAGAGGCGATGATCGGTAAGACTGATTTTGATTTCCTACCTGCTTATCAGGCGCAGAAAGAGTCTGATGATGATAACCAGGTACTGCAGACCGGGAAATCGATCATTAATTGTATTGAAAAAATCACGGATACTGATGGTGCTGAGCATTGGTATTCGGTGACGAAAGTACCTCGCTATGACCTCATGGGAAGGATCATTGGAACCCTGGGTATATCACGGAATGTCACGGAATGGAAGAAACTACAAGAAATAAAACAATAAAAAACTAAATACCTTTTACTCTTTTTTCTTGTCTTTAAGTAGGTAGCTTTGTTGTTCTGCATATTTCTCCGCATAACGGATGGGAAAGAATAAATTTAAATCAGAAGAAATATTACAACATGCTGGACAAAAAATAACTAGGAAGGGAACATAATGAGATTTTTTCATGTTCAATTCTTCATATCTTATCTTACTTTTCTTTTTTCAATTAAATAACCTGGAAAATGGTACTTGCAGGTTTATTCAATGGATAATAATTTTATAACAAAATATATATACTTATTAAAATAATATAAATTTAAGGTTTGTTGATGGGGGCGATCCCTATTTTTCCCATCTTTCCTCACCACTTCCTCCCGGCTCCCCCATCTACACCTTAATACCAACCTTCAGAAAAAATTTTTTTCTAAGATAGATTTATATTCTCAACCTCTTCTATAGAAAAGTATGGGAAAACAAGGGAAACGAATGGAAAAAATTCTTTCACCAATCGGCATAGCTTATTTTCTTGTATTCATCCTCCTTGCATCCTTAGTTATAGATCCATCGTGTAGAGGCATCTTGAGTAATGAACAACGATACACTCTACAAGAACCGCCAACACCACCGCAACAACCACCAACCGGTCCGGGCGGTTCAAATTATTCTCATGACGGCGTACGACAAACACGATATGGCTGGGGTGGTTGTGAGTTCTGGATTTTTGAGCCAACCAACCCAACACCAACATCCGCGCCCCTTATTGTATTCAACCACGGATGGAGTGCGTTTTTTCCTATTGCCTATAAGGCATGGATAGAACATCTGGTCAAACGCGGAAACATTGTAGTCTATCCACGGTACCAACTTGGCTTTATCATTGGTACCCGATATGCAACGCTAAATGCGATCCAGGCTGTAAAAAAAGCAATTGCCATCCTTCAGAACGGCGACCATGTTCAACCTGATCTCGATAAATTCGCCATCGTTGGTCATTCACTTGGTGGTGGTATCACCGCAGAGATGGCTGTGCTTGCTGAAGAAAAAGGGCTTCCTCGTCCAAAGGCTGTAATGTCTGTCCAACCATTCATACGAAATGATACCATGATGAAGAATTTCCATGGTATCCCTGCAACAACCTTGTTATTGGTCGTCGTTGGAGAAAATGACACCATTGCGGGGAATTTCTCAGGCAAATTGATTTTCTCCACCTCAGACCAGATACCTTTCGATCAAAAAGATTTTATTATTCAAAGAACAGATCGGCATGGGTCTCCCGCTCTTGTTGCAGATCATTATGCTCCCGTTTGCTTACCTAACAGCTCTTGGGTCGATGCAATGGATTACTACTCGACGTGGAAGCTTTTTGACGCGCTCACTGATTACGCGTTCTATGGTACCAACCATGAGTTTTGTCTTGGTAATACGCCAGAGCAGCGGTTTATGGGGAACTGGGGTGATGGGACTCCGGTAAAGGAACTCACGGTAACGGATACTCCCTGATTTTCCTCTTTTTTGATGGAGTTTATTTTTCCTTTTTGTCGTTTTCACGAGGTATCTTTATATAGATTCACTGGCAACAGATATCATGCTATTGCATATCAATAGCAGGATATGAGAGAGATGACGAAGATAAAAAACAAAAATGTATCAAGAGGTAGTAACCGTGCAGGATGATCTTTTTGATAGATGCATACGAAAGGGACTCATTGAAAAAACAGCCTTCGGCTATTATTTTACTCCGGAATTCTTCGAGACGTTAGAAATCTACGATGAAGAGTAAACGTGGAGATCAACGCTTTACCCTTCTTTTTTCTAAAATAAAGAGATATTTTTACCGTTTTTTCTTCCGTTTGAGTTTCTGCCTTGTGTACGGCAATAACCCGCCTGAATCACGGATCGCAAGGATTTCTTTTGGGAGCTTCGGGAACGAGAAGGTATTCGAACCAATCGAAATCGTCCCCTTCTCAACATCAAGCCAGACGCTATCTCCTTGCTTATATGCTTTCACTACTTCAGGACATTCAATAAGTAAAAGACCCTGATTGATGGATGATCGGTAGAAGATCCGAGCAAAGCTTCCCGCAACAACCGCAGCAATACCAACCGCTTTAAGTCCAAGCACTGGTTGTTCACGAGAGCTCCCACAACCAAAGTTCCTCCCTGCAAAAATAAGATCACCTTCTTTCACATTTTTCGCAAACAGGGGATCCAAATCCTCAAGCAGATGTGGTTTGATTTCCTCAGCGGTGCTGCAGGTGTAGGTGTATTTTCCTGGGAAAAGCATATCGGTATTGATATTTTCTCCATACTTCCAGACCGTCATTTTCGTACCTCCTTTCGAGGATCGGTGATTCTTCCATGCACAGCAGACATAGCTACGGTTGCCGGGCTTGCCAGATAGATTTCTGCTTCGTTACATCCCATGCGCCCCTTAAAATTTCGGTTCGATGTACTGAGACATCGTTCACCAGGTGCAAGCACGCCCTGATGTGCGCCCAAACACGGTCCACAGCCTGGTGGGAGTACCGTGCCCCCTGCTTCAATAAAAGTTTTGATAAGACCTTCTTTCAACGCATCAAGATATATTTTTCGAGATGCAGGAAGGATCAACAACCGAACATTCGGATGCACCGTCTTTCCTTTCAAAATTTTCGCAGCAATCTGAAAATCAGATAACCTCCCGTTCGTACACGTTCCCAGCAGACACTGCTGGATTTCGATACCTTCAACATCCTTTACCGGCTTGACTTTATCAACACTGTGCGGTACAGCGATAACCGGTCCAATCATAGTAAGATTATACGTGAGTTCTCGATCATAGGTTGCATCGTCATCAGGGTTGATGGATGTATACTTTGATTTTGAAATACCGATAGAGCGAAGGTACTGTATGATCACATCATCAACAGGGAACACCGCGTTTTTTGCTCCCATCTCAACCCCCATGTTTGCCATGGTAAATCGTTCTTCAACAGAGAATCGATGAACGTTCCCATGGAACTCCACGGAACAATAATCAGCACCAGACGCTGAAACATCTCCAATAATGGAGAGTATCACATCCTTCGCAGTGACCATACGCTGTAACTGACCTTTCAATGTTATTTTGATGCTCTGAGGAACCTTCAGCCATGTCTCACCCGTGAGCAATAATGCGGCTGCCTCAGTTCGATCAATTCCTGAGGAAAACGCACCAATCGCGCCATATGAACATGTATGGGAATCGCTCCCTAGGACAACTGTTCCTGGTAATGCAAGACCTTTCTCGATGATGATTTGATGACATACACCGTACCCGACGTCAAAAAAATGTTTTATCTTATATTTCTTAACAAACTCACGGATCTGTTTATGTTGTACTGCATTTTTTTCAGCTGCTGCTGGGATGACATGATCAAGGACAATAACTGGGAGGTCTTTGCTGAAGATACCGTATTCTTTTAATTCTGGTTGTATCTTTGAGACAATTGGTGCGGTATTATCATGCATGAGCAGATGATCAGGCTTTACCGTCAGGATCTGCCCGGGTACGACTTTTTTTTCACCACCATATTTTGCAAGGATTTTTTCTGCAAAGGTCATTCCCATACCATTTCACCTTCCTAACAACCCTCCACGGAGATAGATTTCTGTTTGCGCTTCAGAAAATGGTTTTGCTTGAAAAGTTTTGCTCTGGGTCTTATCTGTTATAATCCCCGTCGAAAAATCAATAGAAAGAATATCTTTGTCATGAAGTTTTTTTGTAATATTCTCTGCAACAAGGATAGGCATCCCGCTATTGATCGCATTCCGCTCATAGATTGCGCCAAATGATTCTGCGACTAACATACGAATTCCCAGTGCTTTGAAACAGTCGACTGCCTGCTGCCGAGAACTCCCACAGCCGAAATTCTTTCCGACTGCGACGATATCGCCTTTCTTTGCTTCTTTCGCAAATTGTTCATATCCTTTCAGGTTCCCAAACGTAAACGGTCCCATCTCCGAAATATTTGTAATCGCAAGATGGCGGTTGTGGTAGATCATATCGGTGTCAATGTTGTCTTTTTGGATGACCCACACCCTGCCTTCAACGGTGAGTGACGGAGCAACCAGATCTTTCTTCTGAAGTGTCTCACTTTTTGTAAGAATCTTTTCAACTTTCACTGGTGTTGGTTTCTTTGGAATCGCGTCAACAGTTGTGATGTACCCAGCGAGTAATGATGCAGCAACGGTTTCTGGTGATGCCAGGAAAATGTCCCCTTTTCCTTGTTTCCCGACGAAGTTCCGGTTCCCAGAAGAAATCGTAACCTCCCCTTTTCCGGTTTGGCCGATTTGTCCAGCGGCGCATCCAGCACAACCCGCAGAACCAACCAATGCTCCCGCGTCTTTGAAAATCTTCACCAACCCTTCCTTCAGACAGGTGTTCCATATTGTGTCAGTAGCAGGAACGATCTTCAGGATTCTTCCTGGTGCTATTGTTTTGTCTTTCAGAATGGCAGCAACCACCCGCATATCCTCGAGGCGACCGTTGGTACACGATCCCACAAACCCAGAATCAACCGGTACACCTCTGACGTCAGCAACATTGACAACATCCTCTGGATGACCCGGACGTGATATCTGTGGTAGAAGTCCTGAGATGTTGATTTCCATAGTTCGTTCGAAATGTGCGTCAGGATCAGCGTTTATTGGTTTGATGGTGATTCCAAACGTTTTCTTGTAGTAGTCCATGACTTTCTCATTGGTGGAAAACAAGATGATGATACCGCCCATTTCCGTTGCCATCGATGCTATCGTGACCCTCCCGTCTAATGATAATGAATCAATGTATTCGCCATACAGTTCTGCGGAATACCCAAGCAGTCCGTTCGCTCCAAGTTCTTTATTCATTTTCAAAACAACATCTTTCGGGGTTGCAGTTTTTGATGGCATTCCCTTCAGAATAATTTTTATCGATGGGGGGACTTTAAACCAGATCTTCCCATAGGCGAACGCATGCGCAATATCAATGTCCCCCATTCCTTGGCCGAACGCTCCGAGTGCACCGAGGATGTTCGCATGAGAATCTGTTGATACGAACGTATACCCTGGATACACAAGCCCTTCTTCGAATGCGAGATGGGTTCCGATGCCGCTATTGATATCATAAATTTTAATGCCGTATTTTCTAGCAAACACCCGGCATATCTGTTGATTCTCCGCGTATTTCTGATCACAACCGCCAGGATTACAATCAAAGGTGAAGAATGTCTTCTTTGGGTCATCAATAGAAAGGTTGTTTTCTTCAAGATGTTTGACGACGTTAGCTCCACCGAAATCACGTGCAACTCTCACGTCAACAGTGACATCAATGATCTCATCGATATTTGCGGTACTTTTAGAATGAGCTTCGAAAATTTTTTGGATAATGGTTTTTCCCATAGTAATTGTCTCTCCAGGATTATTTTTTACAATGCTTTCCCCGTTGATACCTCACATCAGTTGAGAGTATGAAAACGTTGTGGTATATTTCCCTGTACTGCTGGATTATTTGATGAATTCCTCAATCAAATTGGTCATACCATTCTATTGCTTCTGGCAGCGATAACGTTGATTATAACTTCCCCTTCATCGAGTTTTCTCAAGAAACCCAGCGGTATCTTATCACCTATAACGACGGTGATATCCGTGCTGGTGATTCTTGGGGTACTATCTGGGGTAAGCTATATGATAATGCAGGAAATGTTGTTTTTCTGTCCTACGTTAGAACTTTTAGAACTACTGCAGAACCAGATTAGACAATTAAAAAATTAGAAAAAAAATATCTTTAGTCACCTTATTCTATGATAATTTCCTTTTTAAGAATAAGATCCCTCAAACGAAATTTCTTTCCATCGGGCAACAACTCTACAGGAGGATGTATACCTTGCTCCAATAACTTAAAACATGCACATTGTGCATGGTTTTTTTCTGATGAGCAGTATTTTTGTACCATGCTTTTAAATAACTGTATGTTCCTGTCATCCTCAACAAAAAATTTCGCAAGGATAGGCATATTAAGAACAAGTACACCGAAAACTCGATTTTAAGGCAATATATGCAAGACAATCGAAATATTTATCTGATTCACAGGTAGAAAAAGAAGTGATATTTATAACACGCGGAAAAAATCGAATACAAGTCCTAGTAAAATCTTCATAGTGAGGACAACCCATGCAATCCCATCCCATCTTTTTTCTTATAACTATACCATCATATCTCCTCCTTCTTTAAAAACATATCCTTAAAACGAGATTTTATAATTTGGGAGAAAAGGGAAAATATCGAGGGATGATACTTATGAACAACTACTACCTCTCATTCTTTTTTTCATTCTAGATAAGAAAAGGGAAAGGCAATTTTTAAGGGATGATATGAAAGATAATACCTTCCTCTGTTTCTCACTCTAGATAATTGGAGGAAAGGGAAAATAATTAGGGGATACTATGAAGGATTACTCCTTTCCTCCTCTTCTCAAATAAAACTATACTACCATCTATATTAATAATTTTCTATGTTTTGTGTTACATTTGTAATAATAAACCAGTATCTCAATGCAACCAAATATTTTT
>PDVJ01000450.1_pt2 | contig 12340 bp, 9 predicted proteins | sample 1369811 | NCBI WGS metagenome assembly PDVJ01 (sample SAMN07795376, study PRJNA414565) | Alkali sediment metagenome, whole genome shotgun sequencing project. | reverse complement strand
GCCTTAATCTGTTTAGGAGCTAATATCATTTTTATCGGGATTTTCATTTTTCCCTTAAAACATGGGGGACTGGCTTTGGCCACCAGTCTCTCATCCACTCTCAACCTCATCCTTTTATTCTGGAAACTGAATTCGAAATTAGGAAAAATAGATATGGCGAAGAATATTAAATCTCTCCTGAGAGATGTTTTTTGTAGCCTTCCGATGGGTCTTGCTGCTTATTTGATCTGTTCCATAGGAAATTGGTCTACTACTGGTAACGTAGGGGAGAAGGTTTTACTTCTCCTTATAGGGATCGTGATTGGCCTCGGAATCTATTTGGCATCCTCCTACTGGATGAAGAACGAAGAAATGCTCTTTTTACTGAAGATGGTAAGAAGAAAAAAGGGATAAACTATTATTAAATCCATCATGAATAAAATGCAAAGGAAAAAATCTTTGTGAGGACCCATTTTTATGTTATGAAGAGGCGATGGAAAAAGCGGCAGATGTGGTTATCGTCGGAGGGGGGGTCATTGGCGTCAGCATCGCCTACCATCTCGCTTTAAAGAAGGCGGGAAGAATTGTTCTCTTCGAAAAAGGGCAATTAGGGGAAGGTTCCACCAGCCGATGTGTGGGAGGGATTCGAGCCCAATTTTCTACAGAGATCAATATTCGCTTCTCACTCGAATCGTTAAAGATCTTCGAGCGATTCGAAGAAGAATTCGGAGTCAATCCAGAATTTAAACGGATCGGATATCTCTTTTTAGCCACGACCGAAGGAGAGATGGAGGTCTTCAAGAAAAATATAGATCTCCAGAAAAAATTTAATATTCTCGTTGAACTGATCCATACCGATGAAATCAAGAAACAATGGCCTTATTTAAAGACAGACGATCTTCTGGGGGGAACATTCTGCGCTTTGGATGGATATGCAGGGCCCAGTGAGGTCCTCTCCGGGTTTGCTAATGGTGCGAGGAAGGGAGGGGTAAAAATCTACGAGGGAATGGAGGTTGTGGAGATCTTATTGAGGGAAGGCAAAATCACAGGAGTCAGAACGAAAGACGAAGAGATTTCCACTCCTATTGTCGTCAATGCAGGAGGACCTTATGCTGAATCAATCAGTGACATGGCAGGCATTAAAATTCCTGTGAAACCATTAAGGAGGCAAATCTTTATTACTGCTCCTTTTCATCTCACAGACCGTCCTGTCCCCTTGACGATTGATTTTCATCGCGGCTGGTATTTCCGACAGGAAGTGGACGGATTGCTTCTCTCTGGCCCCTTAGATTTAGAACCGAGTTTTAACCTTAACATCGATTATGAGGCCATGGCAGAGGCATCAGAAAATGCGATAGACCGTGTTCCAATCCTTGAGAAGGCTCGCATTGCAAGAGGATGGGCAGGGCTTTATGAAATTTCTCCGGATCACCATGCCATCCTGGGAAGGGTTCCCGGGGCGGAAGGATTTATCCTCGCCAATGGTTTTAGCGGACATGGGTTTCAGCATAGCCCTGCGGCAGGAAAAGTAATCGCAGAGTTGATCGTGGATGGGGCGGCCACCACCATCGATATTTCCCCCCTTTCCATCGAACGCTTCGAAAAGGGTGAATTGATTTTAGAACCTTTAACGGCCTTCAAAGAGTAAACCTCATTGTTGAATTGGACAGCCCCGCCGGGAACACCTTCCTACCTACCGGCAGGCAAGCAACGCCACACCCACCTCCCATTTCATATCTTTTTTATCAACTATCCGGTTTATTCTTAGTTCCATAGGTGTCAATTCATGTTAACTGATGTCAAATCATGCCGGGCAATTTGAGAAAAGGTGAGATTTTTTTAAAGGATTGGAACTTGATAGGGTTTTATTATTGAGTTTTTAAAAAGAGTTGTATATAATAATCATGGGTTTAAGCTCTGAATGAAAGGCCATTAAGAAAGGTTTGGTGATGATGATGGAAAGAAATATGTTTGGGGTTGAAAGCGGCAGGAAATCTTTCGGATCCTCTGTGAATAGAGATGAGTTGGAATCCGTTTTCACGAGAAACGATACTCGATCGAATGAAACGAATCCCCCCCTGTTGTCTTCCTTTTTGCCTGATTTGATCCAACATATAAAAACCACCTTGGGGTCTCTTAAAAATTATACCCAGCTTTCGAGAGGAAAATTTAATGATAGAGAATTTGGAGAATACTATCATCGAGCCGTTACAGAGGATATCGAGAAGATCGACATGGTGCTGAACGGTCTGACCAACTATATTAAGCTAAACAATCCCATCCGGAAAACCAACACAGTCCACCATATCATTGAAGAAGTCTTAAAGAAATACCAGGCTAAATTGGATGAAAAGGGAATTCGACTGTTAAAAAAATTTGAAAAGGATCTTCCCGAAACCATCGTCCCCGACGAGCAGTTAAAGTACATTCTCAATTCTGTCCTTCAATATGCCATGGCCTCTTCTCCTCCCCATTGGACCATAGGTTTTTCAACGAGATCTTTTGTCCTTGAGAAGGAGGTGGGCGAGGTTCAAGATCTATTTAGGAGAGATGGAAAATATATTGAGATTTCAGTAGCATTTCCGGGTTATAAGAAACCCATTGAATCCGTATCGGGATCAGGGGCATTTCAAGAAGAGGGGGCATCTGATCTCATTCTCCGTTTTGTTAAAGAGGTTGTTCAGCGTCATCGCGGGACAATGAGGATGGGAGCGGACGAAAAGAAAACCAAGACCTTTATTTCGATAAGATTCCCTGTTGAGAGAAGAAAGGTGGTCTATTATCAACCCGTCAATTAAGAAAAGAAGATGGTCCACTTGTTGACCCTCCTTGCAATTTTCTTCAAGGTGGGTTAGTCTAATTTTAATTTCTTTTTGAGGTTTAATGATGGCAAGAGTTTGCGATATCTGTGGAAAAGGGCCGGTCTTCGGCAATAATGTGAGCCATGCCAATAACAAGACCCGAAGAGTCTGGTACCCCAACCTTCATAAGGTGAAAACCCTCAAAGAGGGGGGGACCATTCGAATGAAGGTCTGCTCCCGATGCCTTCGCTCAGGGTCGATCATCAAGGCCGCATAGTCTCATAGTCGAGTAGTCTTATAGTCTGATGGTTTTTAGGGTAGGTGACTACATGACCATTCGACTACAGGACTATCTGACTACTTGGATTAGGCTTCCGCCTGGGCTTCCACCCTCATTCTTTCTACCCGATGGACCCCTTTGATCTTTTCGAGAGCCTTGATCACTTTGTTGAGGTGGCTTAAATCACGTATCTCAACCTCAAACGTGCTGATGGCTTTTTTGTCCTCGGTCGTATCCACCCTGGCATTCTTGACATTGGCTTCATGGGAAGAGAGGGAGTGGCTGATCTCGGCCAGCAATCCTTTTTTATCCTCTGAATGAATGCGGATTCGAACCGGATAGCTGTATTCTTTCGTTGAATTCCATTCCACCTCGACTTTGCGGAGGGGGTCATCATCCATTGCACTCTGGCAATCGGCGGTGTGAATGGTTACCCCTCTGCCCCGAGTGATGAACCCCACCACTTTATCCCCGGGGACAGGGTTGCAGCATCCCGCATAACGCACCATCACATTGTCAATCCCCTTGATCAGAAGGGCATCTTTGGGGGTGCGGGTAATTTTTTGGATGAAGTGCTTAAAGCGTCCCTCTTTCAGGTCCTCTTTCTGCTGTTCCAGTTTCTCCTGGGGAAGGATCTTCCCGATAATCTGATTGGCCGTCACTTTTCCGTAACCGACAGCCGCGATGAGATCGTCGACCTCCTTGAAACTGAATTCCCCCGCCACCTTCCCCAATTCCCCTGACTTGACCAATTTGGTTTGTTGGAGATTGTATTTTCGGAGTTCCTTCTCCAGAATGTCTTTCCCGAGGGCAATCGATTTTTCTCTTTCCTCTGTCTTAAACCATTGACGGATTTTCGTTTTAGCACGGGAGGTCTTGGCAAATTTGAGCCAATCCTTGCTTGGCTTCTGGCCAGGAGACGTCATAATTTCAACGGTATCCCCACTTCGGAATTCATATTTCAATGGGACGATCTTCCTGTTCACCTTGGCCCCCACGCAATGATGCCCGATATCGGAGTGAATGCTATAAGCAAAATCGACGGGGGTCGAACCGATGGGGAATTGTTTCACCTCTCCCTTGGGGGTGAAGATGTAGACCTCATTCGGGAAGAGGTCCACTTTCACGCTCTCAATAAATTCTCGATCGTCCTTTAAATCTCGTTGCCACTCTAAGAGTTGTCTCAGCCAGGTAAACCGTTTGTCATCGGCTTCTCCCACAACTTTTCCCTCTTTATATTTCCAATGAGAAGCAATCCCTTCCTCGGCAATCTGATGCATTTCATGATTTCGAATCTGGATTTCAATCCTTTCTCCATAAGGTCCGATGACAGAGGTATGGAGGGATTGATACATATTCTCTTTTGGAAGGCCGATGTAATCTTTGAATTTTCCTGGGATGGGTTTCCATAGGGAGTGGATGATGCCCAACACATCATAGCACTCTTTAATGGAGCCAACGATGATCCGGAAGGCGGTGATGTCATAGACCTGATCGAAATCGATGCCTGTGACTTCTCCCTCGATTCGATTTTCATAAAGTTTCTTCATCAGGATCCGTTTCACTTCCTCAATATAGCGCTCCCTCTCCTTCTCCTTTTTGGCGATCCTTCGACGAATCTCTTCATAAATTTCGGGATAAAGGTATTGGAAAGCCAGATTTTCCAGTTCTGATTTGATCCAGTCAATTCCAAGTCGATGGGCCAAAGGAGCATAGATATCGAGGGTTTCCTGGGCAATCTCCGCCTGTTTTTGAAGGGTGTGGTATTTGAGGGTTCGCATATTGTGAAGGCGGTCAGCCAGTTTGATGAGGATGACACGGATGTCCTTCACCATCGCCAGAATCATCTTGCGAAAATTCTCTGCTTGGTGTTCTTCAGCGGATCGCAGGGAGATCTGGCTGATTTTGGTCAGACCGTCCACCAAATGCGTGATTTCTTCCCCAAAGTTTTCCTGAATCCCCTTGGGGGTCGCCAGCGTGTCCTCAACAGCATCGTGAAGCAGTCCGGTGGCCACACTTGCGACATCAAGTTTCAGTTGGGTTAAAATGCCAGCCACCTCCAGGGGATGATTCAGGTAGGGTTCTCCGGAGAGACGGACCTGCCCCAAATGAACTTTGGCAGAAAAGACATAAGCCTTTTTTAGGAGCTCGGTGTCCGCATTGGGATTATAGGTAGTAAGCCTTTCTAAGATGTCGTTGAATCTTAACATTTTAAGACCATCTTACTCGTAACTATAAGAAAATTCAAGAGGGTTCCCTTCTTCGATACAATGGCTCCGTTACGGCAATGGAGTCTTTGTTGGTCCAACAGGAATGCTTACGAAAATCTCATCCGCCTACGCAGGAGACTACGCCTGCGTGCTGTAACATACTTCGGCGTGCAAGCACGGCCTTGGCCGTGGAGGCATGCGTTAATGTGCGATATACCATTTCAGCGATCAATCTATCATGCTCGGGCGGATTTCNCTCACCGGCGGATGACCCACCGACCTGCTCGCCGAACAAGTTCTTTGGCAGGCGAGAGCCTTGGCGTAGGTGGGTATGGTTTTGGGGGATCACGGGCTTGCCCGTGGGGCTCCATGAAGCGGATTTTTGGATCGTTCTGGGTAAGGGCAACATTCCATGATAGTAGGCGATGCATTGGGATACTCTAAATTTTTAAATCCCTTAGGGTTGTATTCCCCGCTGCTTGCGGCGAATTTGTCATACCGGCGAAAGCCGGTATCCAGAATACCCTCCTGGATTCCGTGTCAAGCACGGAATGACGGCCCAGAAGAGAAGATGATACCCCGCTGCTGGGCAGTTCATTGGTTGAAGGGACAAGCCGAGGATACCGCTACAAGCTTTTCTCCAGCATCCCTCTCGGACCAGAAAGAGATTCGATATCACTGACCCCATCACTAAGGGAATTCGCTTCGATTATGAAAAGTTTTGACAGTGAAAAAAATAGAATCTATAATGGAGTGCCTGTGGGTTTAGGAGACATTGGAAGATGAAAAGGATTTTAATTATTGTCCTCATTGCCATCCTCATCGCGGGTCTTCTCTATTATTTCCTCACTCGGAATAAAAAGGAGGGGGATGACCTGATCAGGGTCTCTGGAAATATTGAAACCACAGAAGTGGATGTAGGGTTCAAGATCCCTGGAAGGATTGTCAGCTTCTCGATTCAAGAAGGAGATTGGGTTGAAAAAGGAAAGATGTTGGCGAAATTAGAAGACGAAGATCTCCGCCAGCGCTTCGTGTTGGCACAAGCCACACTCAATTCAGCGCAGGCAAAATTGAACAAGTTGCTTGCAGGTGCGAGGCCGGAGGAATTGAGAGAGGCAGAGGCTATTCTTTTTCAGGCCAAATCCGATCTGGAAAATAAGCAGGCTCACCATGAACGGATGAAACCCCTTTTTGAGAGAGGAGTCATCCCCAAAGAAACTCTGGACAATGCGGAGACAGGATATAAGATTGCGAAGGCCAATTTTCAGAAGGCTACGGAGAATTACAATTTAGTCAAGGAGGGGCCGAGAAAAGAGGATATCGAGGATGCCAAGGCCCAGGTGGAGCAAGCACGAGCCTCCCTGAAACTGGCAGAAACCCAACTCAGTTATGCCGTTCTCCATTCTCCCATGCCAGGGGTTGTATTAGTTAAATCGAGTGAAATCGGTGAGGTGGTCAATCCAGGGACTTCGATTCTCACCTTAGCCGATCTTGCCAATGTCTGGCTGAAGGCGTACATCCCGGAGACAGAACTTAGCAAGGTCAAATGGGGACAGGAGGTCATCGTGACCACAGATCTCCGGCCGAAAAAGGAGTACCAAGGGAAGATCTCTTATATCTCCTCTCAGGCTGAATTTACTCCCAAGAGTATTCAAACGGAAAAAGAGAGGGTAATGTTGGTTTACCGCATCAAAGTGGACATTGCCAATCCGGACCGGGAATTGAAGCCGGGGAGGCCAGCCGATGGAAAAATTATTCTGACTTCCTTTCCTCAGAAACAATAAATGTTATCCATTCAAACCACCCACCTGACCAAGTCTTTCGACTCATTGACGGCTGTCAAAGATCTGAACTTGGAAGTGAAGACAGGGGAGATCTTCGGACTCGTCGGTCCGGATGCCTCTGGAAAAACTACGACGCTTCGGATGCTCTGCGGCATCCTTCCACCCGATGGGGGAGAGGCAAGGGTGGCGGGATGCGACATTCGGAGAGAGACGGAATTGTTGAAAGAGAAGGTGGGTTATCTTCCGCAGCGGTTTGGACTCTATGGGGATCTCACGGTTCTTGAAAATATCCATTTCTATGCAGACCTCTATCAGGTGACAAAGGCGAGCAGAACAGAGCGGATAGAAAGACTCCTCCAGTTTGCCAATCTGAAACCATTTGGGAAACGGAAAGCTCAAGATCTCTCGGGTGGGATGAAACAGAAACTGGGCCTGATCTGTTCATTGATCCATACCCCCCTTATCCTCTTCCTCGATGAACCCACCACCGGAGTCGATCCTCTTTCCCGAAGAGATTTCTGGGTGATCCTCTATGATCTGTTGAAGGAGGGGGTGACCATCCTTTTTACGACCTCTTATCTGGATGAGGCCGAGCGTTGCAATCGCATCGGGATGATCTATGAGGGGGACTTGTTAATCGCCGACACCCCTTCTTCGATCAAGGCTCAAATGAAGGGGACGATTTTAGAACTTCGGACAGAAAATAATCAGAAAAGCATACGAATGCTGGAAGGCATTGAATTGCTTCGAGGTCTCGTTCTATCCGGAGATAAGATTCATGTGTTGGTCGAAGACCCCCCAAAAGGGGAACAGGTGATTCGAGAGGCTTTGAAGACAAAGGGGATGGGAATCTTAGACCTCACGAGGGTCAGGCCTTCTCTTGAAGATGCCTTCGTCTCAATGGTGAGTAAGAAAGAAAAATAATTGAGAATTGTGAATTGAGAATTAAAAATTAACTCAAAATTCTTAACTCATAACTCTGAACTCATAACTCATGACGATGACAAATTTTGCGGTCGAGGTAGAAAACCTAGTGAAGACCTTCGGGAGCTTCGTCGCTGTGGATCAGATTCAATTTCAGGTGGACAGGGGAGAGATCTTTGGATTTCTGGGACCCAATGGGGCTGGGAAGTCCACGACCATCCGAATGCTCTGCGGACTCTTGATGCCCACTTCCGGAACGGGAAAGGTTGCGGGATTGGATGTCCTGAAGGAGCCGGAGAAGATTAAAAAGGTGATCGGTTATATGTCTCAGAAATTTTCACTCTACGATGACTTAACCGTGATCGAAAATCTTCACTTTTTTGGCGGGATTTATGGGCTCTCCGGATCCCTTCAGAAAAAAAGGGAGAACCAGGTTTTAGATAGGATTGAGCTCAAAGCATTTCGAGATCGAATGACCCGAACCCTCCCGGTCGGGTGGAAGCAGAGGCTGGCATTAGGTTGTTCGATCCTTCATGAACCTTCCATTCTTTTTCTGGATGAACCCACCTCTGGAGTTGATCCCATTTCGAGAAGGAATTTCTGGAACCTCATCCAGCAGATGGGAGAGAAAGGGGTGACCACTTTTGTCACCACCCACTATATGGATGAGGCAGAATATTGTGATCGATTGGCCTTGATCTATCAGGGAAAGATCATCGCCCTGGGAACGCCTTCTGAACTCAAATTGAAAACCATTGCGCAAGGCGTTCTGGAGGTGGAGTGTCATCCGCTCATCTCGGCTCTCGACTTATTGAAGAAGGTTCCATGGGTCTCTGAGTCGGCCGTCTTTGGAGACTCCCTTCATGTCGTCGGTCAGGAGGGAGTCGATACAGAGCAGGAAGTGACCCTTCTCTTCCAGAAGCACAGAATTGATTTGAAACGGATGGAACGGATCAAGCCCTCCTTGGAGGATGTCTTTGTCTCATTGATCGCAAGAGAAGAAAGGGTATGAATTTTTCTCGGACCTGGGCTATCGCCCGAAAAGAATTATTCCATATCTTTCGCGATTGGAGGAGTCTGGGATTGGTGATCCTGATGCCCGTCCTTCTGATGCTCCTCTTCGGTTATGCGGTCACCCTCGATGTCAAGAAAGTGTCGATGGCTGTTTTAGATCGGGACAAGAGTCAGGAGAGTCTATCCTTTATCCACCGGTTCAGCGCCTCCCCTTATTTCCATCTCCGTTTTTTTGCACCGGATGAGAAGGAGGTTAAAAAATGGATTGATCGAGGGGAGGTGAAAATGGGGTTGGTTCTCCCATGGGATTTTTCAAAGACGATCAAGGCAGGGGGAAAAGCGACCATTCAGGTATTACTGGATGGATCGGATTCCAATACAGCGAACATCATTCTGACTTATGTCCAGGGGGTTGTCCGAGAATATAATCTCGAGAAGACCTTCTTAAAGATAGAACGATTGGGTGGGCAGAGGATCAAGCCACCTGTCGAAGGCCGCCCAAGGATCTGGTTTAATGAAGAGCTGGAATCGAAGAATTATTTTATCCCGGGGTTGGTCGCGGTGATCATGTCGATCATCGGGGTGCTTCTGACAGGCCAGGTCATTGTTCGGGAATGGGAGCGGGGGACCATGGAGCTCCTCATCTCCACGCCGGTTCGGAAGGAGGAATTGATCGTCGGAAAATTGTTCCCGTACTTTTTCTTGGGCCTTCTCGATTTATCGTTGGCCGTATGGATGGGGAGATGGGTCTTTGACGTCCCCTTTCGGGGAAGCCTCACTCTTCTTTTCCTCCTTTCCTGTGTCTATATCCTCGTTGCCCTGGCACTCGGCATGACCATCTCTACCATCGCCAAGACTCAAATTCAGGCCAATCAACTGGCCATGGTCATCGGTTTTCTTCCGACTTTTCTTTTATCAGGGTTTACTTTCGTCATCGACAATATGCCATTCTGGCTTCAGCTCATCACCTACGGGATTGCCCCCAGATATTATGTCACCATTCTCAAGGAGGTCTTTCTGAAGGGGGCAGATCTCACCTTTCTCTGGATTGAAACATCGGTGCTGATTGGATTGGCCCTGGCAGGGCTATGGGTAGCGACCAGGAGTTTTAAAAAGGAATTGAGGTAACGACAAAAGGTCAGGTTGAGGTCAAGGTTAAGGCTGAGAAGCCGGTTACGTTAAACGGTTATGTCATTGGTGTTAAAATCTTTAACCGTAACCCTGTGACCTTAAACCAAACGGGCCTCGTAACCTTCGCCCAATACTATTTTACATTGTGTTAACTTATGTTTAAACGAGTTCGATACCTTTTTGTCAAAGAGTTGATCCAAGTTCTGAGAGACAAGCGGTTGAGGGTGACCCTTATTTTCCCACCTATTTTCCAATTGATTATCTTTGGATATGCAGCGAATCTGGACGTGAAAAACATTCATACCGCCGTATGGGATCTTGACCAGAGCGTGGAATCAAGGGAACTGATCGCTCGATTTGGGAGTTCGAAATATTTTGATATCATCGCCTACCCACAGACTCCACGGGAGATCGAAACTCTTATTAAAAAAGGAGAGGTGATTCTCAGCCTCGAGATCCCAGGCGATTTTTCAAGAAAATTGAAGAAGGGAGACACAGCCACCGTCCAGATCATCCTCGATGGAACCGAGTCGAATACCGCGATGATCGCCCTGGGTTATCTCAGTCGAATTCTATCAGAATATTCGACCACTCTCATCCTGAAAAGGTTAAACCGGGAAGGGATGGTAGGCTTCGAGGAGGCGGGCGTGGAGCTGGAACATCGGATCTGGTTTAACCCTAATGCTGAAAGTCGACTTTTTTATGTCCCGGGGGTCATTGCCTCGATTGCCTTTCTCCTTCCTATTATCCTGACCGCCCAGGCCATTGTCAGGGAAAGGGAGATGGGAACCCTCGAACAGATTATGGTGACTCCCATCCAATCCTGGGAGTTGATGTTGGGGAAGACCCTCCCCTTTGCGATGATTGGCCTTATCGATGCGATCATGATTGCCCTCATTGGGGTCTTTTGGTTCGAAGTTCCTCTTCGAGGAAATCCCCTCCTCCTTCTTTTAGGGAATGTCTTCTTCCTGATGAGCTCCGTGGGCATAGGCCTTTTCATCTCCACGATTTCCTCGACACAGCAACAAGCCCAGATCTCGACCTTCTTCTTTATGATGCCGGCTTTCATCCTCTCGGGTTTTGCCTTTCCGAGAGAACATGCCGGAATGGCTTCAAACGATAACTTATGTCAACCCATTGCGGTACTTTTTGATTATCATTCGGGGTGTCTTTTTGAAAGGAAATGGATTGGATATCCTCTGGCCTCAGATGTTGGCATTGGTTATTTTGGGCGGTTTCACAATTACCTTGAGTTCCCTGAGGTTTCAGAAGAGGCTGAAATAGGGTGAGTAACGGAATATTGGAGTGTTGGTCAAGAAAGTTAGGATTAGTGTTGTTTTTGCCATCATTCCAGCATTCCATTTTTCCAGAAGATTGGACTACAGGTGATATTTCATGCAGCGGCTCCTCATGAACATTTATCGGACGCTTTATCAGGCTTACGGTTCCAGAGACTGGTGGCCCGGAGAGACTTCTTTTGAGGTGATGGTGGGAGCCATCCTCACCCAAAACACCTCTTGGAGAAATGTGGAAAAGGCGATTGAGAAGTTAAAGGGGAAGGGGGTTTTAAATCCCGAAGGGATTCATCATCTCAAAAAATCACAGCTGTCTTTATTGATCAAATCGTCAGGTACCTTTCGGATTAAAGCGGATCGATTGAAGTCTTTTGTTGATTTTTTATTTGAGGGAAAAGCTTCTCGGAGTTCAGGGAATTGGGCCTGAAACTGCGGATAGCATCCTCCTTTATGGTCTGAAGAAACCCATTTTTGTTATCGATGCCTATACGAAAAGGATCCTTTCACGGCACGGGATAGTTTCAGAGAGAGCCTCCTACGATGAAATTCAGAAACTCTTTATGGATCATCTCCCCCCTGATGAAAAACTTTTTAATGAGTACCATGCTCTGTTCGTCCATCTGGGGAAGACCCTATGTAAAAAAATCCCGAGATGTGATAAATGTTCCATTAGAGACGTAAGGGGCAAGGCGTTAGTCGGGAGGAGAAAAGGATTGTCTGTTAGATAATCATTTACACCTTACAACTTGCGCCTCACGATTCACGGAAGAAAATGGCTTACTGGGAAAAAGAGATTCGAAGTTTGATGGGGAAGGCGATCCACCGTTATGGTCTGATCCAGGAGGGAGACCGAATTGTGGTGGGGGTGTCCGGTGGAAAGGATAGCCTGACATTACTTCACCTTCTCCATGAACGGAGCAAG
>PDVJ01000602.1_pt1 | contig 12342 bp, 17 predicted proteins | sample 1369811 | NCBI WGS metagenome assembly PDVJ01 (sample SAMN07795376, study PRJNA414565) | Alkali sediment metagenome, whole genome shotgun sequencing project. | reverse complement strand
GTTCTCCCCTTCCTTCGGAAGTGGAGCCGGGGCTTCCCCCACAGATAAGTCATGAAAAGACAGCGCCCTCCCGCCAGTCACTTCAGAAAAGACATCCATGCCCCTTAGAAACATCTCCTCATCTTGCCTATAAGACTCGAACCAAGATTCCAACTCGTGTCTTACGCCATTTTTATTTCTTCAAGCGACTCCCTGATGGAATCCCCGATGTATTTCATCACTTCCGGGTGGGTGATCGACAAATCCTCTAGCTCCTCCCTGAGTTGCCGGGTATCGATCTGAAACGCTCTTCCGTTCCTCTCATGGGTGTACGTGAAATCCACCTCCGGGTTTCCCATGATGAGGCTCGTCATCGAGGACGCCATGTCCCCAAGAGGAGCCAGATCAATGTGGTCCAGACGAAAAGAAGCGCTTACCTCTGTTCCTTCGCCCTCTTTGGATTGGAGGGTGAACTCCCCGTCGCACCGCCGCGCCGCCTCCCGGAAAAGGGACAGCCCGAACCCCACCCGCCGCGTGGTTCTTGTCGTGTAGAAAGGATCGAGCACTTTGTCGAGCAGGGGCGCCGGAATCCCTCGACCGTTGTCCTTGATCGAAATCCGGAGCAGGTTCTTGCTCGTATCCTCAACCACGGAAATATGAACCCCTTTTGCGCCGGCAGCCACGCTGTTTTCGACGATGTCCATGATATGAAGGGAGAGCTCCCTCACCTAGTTCAAAACCCTCCTGCCCTCCTGCCCCTTCAAGGCCAGCCGGATCTCGGCGACACAGGGAGACTCCATCAAAAAAGAGGTGCTCGCCTTGCCGACATCACTCAGAAAGTGCGCATCCGAAAAAGAGACGAGCGCGTATTCCGAGATAGCCGGTATCTCCTTTTTGGCAGACTCCCTGTCCGTGTGCACGGAGACCTCGAGGCCGTCCAGTTCCAGATCCTTCGGAACAAAACCGAGCTGGCTCAGAATACTGAAACTGGGCCTGTCCACGTGGGACGCGATGCTCAAGCCTCCCAGCCTGTGGACCTCTTTCACCACATCCACTAGGGAGATCTGAACCGCGCCGATCAGGAGGCGGTCATTGAACCCCTCCACCTCGTCGAATTCATTGGCCACCACCTGATCTCCGAAAAGCTCAGGCCGGTTCGTTCCCTTGAGACGGCCATAGACAAGGTCTTGCATCTCCAGCGCCTGATCGATGCGGTCGAAAATCGCCAGGGTGTGCACTTCTTCCCTTGAGCTGATCTCCATCCCCGGGAGAACACAAAGGCCCTTTTGCCCTGCGGCCCTCAGGACCGCAGCCGCATTCTCCGCCGAGTTATGGTCGCACACCGCAATCAGGTCCAGTCCCGCCTCCCGGCTCTTCTTCACAATGGCTCTCGGACTCATGTCCAGATCCCCACAGGGAGACAGGCAGGAATGGATATGCAAATCCGCCTTGAAGAGCTTCACTCCTCGATCCTGCCGATACCCATCCCGTAGAGTTTGCCCGCCAGCGAATAGGAAGACAGCGGGGAAAGGAGAAGCGGAATCCCTTCCGCCTCGGCCCTTGCTTTGGTCTCCTCATCAGGAACACGGCCGTTCACGAGAACGATCGCTGCAAGTTCTCTCAGCACCGCGACGGCGACAATGTTCTGGTGGGACTGGATGGTCAGCCAGACCCCTCCCTTCTGAGCATTGGCCATCACGTCGCTCAGGAGATCTCCACAGTACCCGGCTGAGACTTCTCTCTCCAGCCCGCCGGCCCCCGAAGCCACCTGAAGATTGAGATAATTCTGAATCTCTCGGACCTTCACGGTTTTCCTCCATTCTCACGATCTGGGGTGCATCATGAAGCAGCACTCCGCGCTCACCTTCCCGTCTGCCACATCCTCGGCGAATGTCTTGCAGTCCGGTGAACCGCACTGCCCGCATTCCTTTCCAGGGAGTTTCTGAAGAATAGATTCGATCCGATCCTGCCTCACAATCGCTTCGGCAATGGAAAGGCGCTTTTCATCCTTCACCGTGCAGATCTCCTGGGTCTCACTCAAAAACCAATCTTCCTTATAAGCCCTCTGGACCTGTGAGCGCCTGACCCGCTTTCCCTGACCGAACATGGGACCGAACTTCTGAAGGATTCCTTTGGCCTGATACTTGTCGGCCACGGTCAAAGGGCCGCCGATGCACCCTTCAGGACAAGATCTGAATTCGAAATACTCAATGTCCCGGAATAAACCCATCTCGATTTTTTGAAGGTATCGGATCGTCTCCTGCATCCCGGAAACCGCCAAGCAGGTGACATCGTCCAGACCTGCAATCTCCCCGCCGGACATGCCCCATCCGATGCCTACCCCGCTCGACACTTGGAGAATGAGGTCTTCGTCCTCCTCGGGGAGGTGTTTCGCCACCAGATCATAGACATCGTTGATCCCCAGTGCGCCACTCAGATAAGATTTTTCGGTGAACATGGGCTCCTTGATGGAGATCATCTTCGCTGAGCAGGGGCTTATGTGGTAAATCGCAGGTTCCTTGTCACCGAAGATCTTCTTTTGCTTGAACCGTTTCCTCATCTCCCTGGCTGCAATCTCCCTTGGTGGGATGAAGGGAAGGATGTGTTTCAACAGCGAGGGAAATCGCAGAGCGATCAGCCGGTTCACCACCGGACACGCAGGAGAGATCAGAGGCCAGACCGCTTCATCTTTTCCCCGGTTTCCCTTGATGTACAGCTCTGTGACAGCGTTGTAGAGCTCATGAGCATACGCCTGGTCATAAACGTAATTGAAGATCTTCCTTAGGGCGAGGAGAATGTCGTTGGGCATCACCTCATTGCCGAACTGAGCATAGAGAACCGGTGAAGCGCCGACAACGCTATAGGGGCTCAATTCTGCCTTGCCTGCCCAGGTCGTCACCGCCTTGATCGCTCCCTTGGGACAAACCCGGATGCACTCTCCGCAGTCAATGCATCTTGCTCCCACGCGGGTGGCCTTGCCGCCTTTCACACGAATCGCCTTGGTTGGACAGGCTTTCATGCACAGGACACAACCCGTGCACCGGTCCTTGTCCATTTGAATATAGCTGGATGGAGGATTCTTTCTTGCCACCCTTACCCCACCTTCATGTCAAAGGAGATTGCGAGGAGAGCGCCTTTGCCTTTTTCCGAGTCGATTTTGAGATTGTCGGAGTTCCTCTTGATGTTGGGCAGGCCCATGCCGGCTCCAAACCCCATTTCCCGTGCCTCTTCCGAGGCCGTGCTGTATCCCTCTTTCATGGCCAGTTCAATGTTCTCGATACCCGGGCCGCTATCCTTCACGACCAGCGCAATCGCGTCCGTATCGACAAAGAGGTGCAAGGTCCCGTCTCCCCCGTGCATGACCACATTCATCTCCGCTTCATAAGCGCAAATGGACACCCTCCGGATCAGATCCGCGTCAAACCCGATCTTTTTCAGGATGCCCTGGACCTCTATCGAAACCTCTCCGGCCCGGAGGTAGTCTCTCGCCTTGATCGAAAACCTTTTTGAAAGAGTGGGCACTGTAACCCCGCTCCCTCCTACTCCGAGAGTCTTTGGTCTATTCCTCGAAGCCCCTGCTTGAACAATCGGCCGCAGGCCGTGAACATTGTGAACGGAGTCGACAGCACCGGCAGGCCGTGAGACCGCGCCTCAGAAACCATCTCGGGGTCCGGTTCCTTGCCCCTCACGAGAACAAGGGCAGCCACTCCCGCGATGATCGCGGTGCGGATCACCTGCAAGTTGTTCAGACCCGATAGAACCACGACTCCATCCATGGGCCTCCTGAGAAGATCGCTCATGAGATCACCGCCGGCGCCGGCTTCGATTCCCATGCCCAGTTTATCCTCGCCGACAATGATCTTGGCCTTCAAGGCCTCTTTGATTTCAGCCAGTTCCATCGTTGCTTCCGTCTACTGATAACGATTGAGTATCCCTTCTATCCGGGCAAGCGTCATGCCGCCGTGTGTGTCATCATCCACCACCATGACCGGAGCAAGGCCGCAGGCGCCCAGGCATCGCACGGCCTGCAAAGAAAATCGGCGGTCTTCGGTGGTCTGGCCTACTTCAAGATCCAGTTTCTCGGTCAGCATATTCATGATGGGCTTGGTGCCCCTGACGTAACAGGCGGTGCCCAGGCACACTTTGATCGTGTGTCTCCCCTTGGGCACCATGGAAAAAAAAGAGTAAAAGGTCACCACGCCGTAAATGGTACTTCCCGGGATGCTCAGATTCTTGCCGATGTATTCCTGCAGCTCCACCGGCAGATAACCCACCGCTTCCTGGCACCCTTCGAGCACGGGAATCAGGCAACCTGGCTTTCCGCGGAAGGTGTCCAGAAGCTGATCCACTTTGGCCATGACATCAGGGGTCATGTCAGGATTCACCGCTTGTAGATTTGCTCTGTCGTGCATGCTCCACTCTCCTTATCCTTCGCCTGTGTGGGACAGGCCTTCGCTTCCACTCTCCGATCAGTCCTTCTGAATCTTCACAGCGCAGACCTTGTATTCCGGAATCTTGGCGGTTGGATCAAGGGCCGCGTGGGTCAACTCATTGGCTGCTGCCTGTGCCCAGTGGAAGGGAATGAAAACGGTCCCATCCACGGCTTTACCCGATATCTTGGCTTTGGCCTGAATCTCTCCTCTCCTGGAGGAGACCCTGATCTCCTGGCCATCTTGGAGTTCATACTGGTCGGCGTCTCCGGGTGAAATCTCCACGAAACACTCGGGCGCCAACTGATTCAAGCCATCGCTCTTCATGCTCATCGTTCCCGTGTGGTACTGGTAGAGGACCCGCCCTGTGGTCAGATAAAGCGGATACTCTTTGTCAGGGACTTCTGCAGGTGGAATCCACTCAATGGCGTGGAACACCCCAAGACCGCACGTGAACTCATCCATGTGGAGACACGGGGTACCGGGATGATCGGTCCCGGTGCAGGGCCAGTGGATCCCATCCCTCTCGAGGCGGGCAAAGTTGATTCCACAATACGAAGGAGTCACCCGACCGATCTCGTCCATGATCTCCTTGGGAGAGGGGTATGTCATGGCAGAACCCATGCGGGTCGAAAGATCGCAGAGGATCTTCCAATCTTCTCTCGCCTCTCCGGGAGAAGGCACCGCCCTGCGCACTCTTTGAACCTTTCGCTCCGTGTTCGTGAAGGTGCCGTCTTTTTCTGCAAAGGACGCAGAGGGCAACACCACGTCCGCAAGCTGTGCCGTTTCCGTCATGAAGATGTCCTGCACCACCATGAAATCGAGCTTCTCCACGCTTTTCCTGGCATGCTTCAGGTCAGGGTCCGACACCATAGGGTTCTCTCCGATGATCACCATGGCTTTCAGCTGACCCTCATAGGCTGACTTCATCATCTCGGTGACCACGAGCCCGCTCTTGTCGGGCAGTTTCTCCACGCCCCAGGCTTTGGCCATGGTCTCCCGTATGGCGAGGTCCGTCACCCTCCGATACCCGGTGTAAACATTGGGCAGCGCGCCCATGTCACAGGCGCCCTGCACGTTGTTCTGGCCCCGGAGGGGGTTGACCCCTCCCCCTTCGATCCCCACATTGCCGCAAAGCATGGCCAGATTGGCGAGAGACTTGACGTTGTCTGTTCCGGTGATGTGCTGGGTGATGCCCATGGCATAAAGGATGGAGGCTGCTTTTGCGGAAGCATAGAGACGGGCGGCGGCGATCAACCGGTCTTTCGGGATGCCCGTAATTCCTTCCACGACCTCGGGAGTGTATGTCTCGACCATTTTCTTGAGATCGTCGAGGCCGACGGTCCGGGAGGCCACATACGCTTCATCGTAGAGCTTCTCTTTGATGATGACATGCATCATGCCGTTGATCCATGCCACATCCGTGCCGAGTTTTTGCCTCAACCACACCGCTGCGAAGTCCACGATGGGGATTCGCCGGGGATCCACCACGATGAGCTTTGCCCCTTTCTGGGTCACCGCTCTTTTGACGTAGGAGGAAAGAACCGGGTGGTTTTCCGTGGTGTTCGAACCGGTGATCAGGATCACGTTCGCTTTTTCAATGTCCCCGATGGGGTTTGTCATCGCACCGCTTCCGAACGCTGCGGCCAGACCGGCCACGGTGGAAGAGTGTCAGAGCCGCGCGCAGTGGTCGATGTTGTTCGTTCCGATGACGGCCCGTGTGAACTTCTGGATGAGGTAGTTCTCCTCATTGGTGATCCTCGCACTGCTCAGGACCCCGATCGCATCGGGCCCGTGCTGGGATTTGATGCTCTTGAGTTTCTCCGCCACAAGGTTCAGGGCTTCGTCCCAGGACGCTTCCCTGAAGTTCCCGTTCTCGCGAATCAGGGGTTTTTTCAGCCTTGCCGGGTCATGGATGAAATCATACCCGAACCTCCCTTTCACACAGAGGCTCCCGTAGTTCGGACCCAGGTCTTCCACTCCGGTCACTTTGACGACCCGCTCGTTTCTCACATGCAGGTAGAGCTGGCACCCCACTCCGCAGTAGGAGCAGGTTGTGCGGACCGCATGGGTTTCGCCTTTGGCCCGGTTTCGGGATTCAAAGTCTTCTGTGGTCACCAGGGCGCCTACAGGGCAGGCCTGAACGCATTCCCCGCAAAAGACGCAATCCGAGTCTTTGAGCGCCCGATCGGCCTTGGCCACAATCTTGGACCCTGACCCGCGGTATCCGTAGCTGATGGCATTGTTGACCTGCACCTCATTGCAGGCCTGCACGCACCGTCCGCACAGAATACATCGAGAGAGATCCCGGACGATGAAGGGGTTCACGTTCTCAATACGATGCTTGGGTTCCGAAGGGGTGAAGCGGTTCCCCCGGATCTGATACTTAATAGCCAGCTCTTGCAGGCGGCAATCGCCGTGCGCCGGGCAGATATCCTCGTGTTCCTTGGCACTCATGGCTTTGAGCTGGAAATCGGTCCACGAATCCATGTCCAGATCTTGCACGAGGCAGTTGTGATGGCCGGAGGAGATCAGCATTTCGAGGTTCATCCGACGCGCTCGCATGACGCGGGGCGTCTCTGTCCTCACCACCATTTTTGGAGCCGCCGGCATGGCGCAGGAAGCGACCAGGGCCTTCGCTCCTTCGACTTCCACCAGACAGATCCGGCAGGCTCCTGTGGGAGCGGCGTTTTTCATGTAACAGAGGGTCGGGATCTCAACCCCGTTTCTCCGCCCCACTTGCAGAATCGTTTCACCAGGAAAAAACGTAAACTCGTGCCCGTTGATCAACATCATGTTCCCAGATTCCATACTCTATCCTTTGATCGAAGAGTCCATAAGCGGATCGTCTCCCTGGAGTCAGAGACTCCGAGGGAGACGTCGAAAAAATCCAGTTTTATCGGCGCCGTAGACAATAACTTTTCTCGGTACCGGCTTATAGCACAGAAGATTTTTTTTTCAAGAAAAATCCTTTTCCTGAGAGATGAAATTCATTGAGGATTCAAAAAGATATTGACAAAATGGAAATTCAAAACTATGAAAGCTTTTTCGTTTTCGTGCTATAGTCTTTTTGATGAAAGAGTCTTTTCCCGGCTTTCCCATGAGGGACGTTGGAATGTTGAGATGATTACGCGTAAAGCAACCCCTTATCACGAAAACACGAAGGTACGAAAACACGAAAGAAGAGGGGTGGTGAATGTTTTGATTTTGTTCGGCATCGACAGGATTTGATTATGGCTGAAAAGAAGGCAAAGGGAAAAATCGTGATTGACAGAGAACGGTGCAAGGGCTGCCAGCTCTGCATCGAAGTCTGTCCAAATCTGAACATCGAGGTGGACAAGGCCCTGAACAAGAAGGGGTACACTCCTGCTCGATTCAAAGAAAATACCAAAGAGGGCGAGAAGGGCTGCACCGGATGCGCCCAGTGCGCCACGGTCTGCCCTGAAGTGGCTATCGAGGTGTATCGTGCCAAGTGAAAAAATGCTGATGCGCGGGTCCCACGTGGTCGGCGAGGCAGCGGTGCGCGCAGGCTGCCGCTTTTACGCCGGCTACCCCATTACTCCCCAGAACGAACTCCCTGAGTATCTGTCGGCCCGGATCGTCGAAGTGGGCGGCACGTTCATTCAAGGGGAAAGCGAGATTGCTTCGATCAACATGGTGCTCGGAGCTGCGGCCGCAGGAGCAAGGGCCATGACCTCCTCCTCATCGCCGGGCCTTGCCCTGAAGCAGGAAGGAATCTCTTATCTTTGCGGCACGGAATTGCCGGCCGTGATCGTCAACATGATGCGCGGAGGTCCGGGGCTCGGAAACATTGCACCTTCGGGCGCAGATTACTTCCAGGCTACAAGGGGCGGCGGCAACGGGGATTACCGCACCCCGGTGCTCGCTCCGGCAGGATGCCAGGAATTGTGCGATCTCACCTTCGTGGCCTTTGATATTGCGGACCGGTACCGAACCCCGGTCGTGATCCTCGGAGACGGCCTGATGGGTCAGGTCATGGAACCTGTGATCTTCCCTGATTTCGTTGATCTGGACTCTCTTCCCAGGAAAGACTGGGCCCTTACAGGATGCAAAGGGAGAGAAGCCAGGGCCCTTTTCTCCATGATGTTGAACGTGAACGTGCTCCATCGTCACAACCTGGACCTGCAGAAGAAATACGACGAGATCACCGAGAAAGAAACGCGATGGCAGACCCTCTATACCGATGATGCGGAGATGGTTGTGGTGGCCTACGGGACGGCTGCGCAGATTGTGGAGAGTGCCATTGAAGAGATCAGGGCCGAGGGCATCGCAGCCGGGCTTTTCCGCCCCATCACGGTCTGGCCCTATCCCGCGGAAGCGCTTCGCGAGCTTTCGAAGCGGGTCAAGAAGCTTGCCGTCTTTGAGTTCTGCATGGGCCAGATGCTGGAAGATGTCATTCTTTCCGTGGGTGAGAGAGCGGAGATCACCTTTTACGGGCTTCCCGGGGGGATTATCCCTACCCCGGCGGAGGTCGCCGAATTCCTGCGCTCCGCTCTGCGGGGAGACGGCAAGATCGGTCGGAGGATTTTGGTATGAGTGCTGAAGCGGCTTACAAGAAAGTATTTGGCAGACCCGAATCGCTCAAAGAAGCATTCACCCATTACTGCCCCGGGTGCGGCCATTCGGTTGCCCACCGGCTTGTGGCGACATGGTGGAGGCGCCCCACGGCCGGGCACTCGCCGTGGCAACCGGAATTAAAAGGGTCCGGCCTGAAAGCTTCGTGATCTCCTACCAGGGTGATGGAGACCTTGCCGCCATCGGCACCGCGGAGACGGTTCATGCGGCCAACAGGGGAGAGGAAATCAGCACGATCTTTATCAACAACGCGATCTACGGCATGACCGGCGGCCAGATGGCCCCGACCACGATCCTGGGCCAGGAAGCGACCACCGCGCCGGGCGGCCGTGACGCCAAGCTTCACGGTCGGCCCATTGACATCTCACGGATGATCTCGATTTGTGACGGCGTCGTCTACGTTGAACGCTGCTCTCTGGCCTCCTTGAAGCACATCCGCCAGGCCAAGAAGGCTATCCGGAAGTGCTTCCAGGTGCAGCTGGATCATCTCGGATTTTCTCTGGTTGAGCTCCTGTCCCCCTGCCCGACCAACTGGAAGCTTTCCCCAAAGGAAGCCTGGGACTGGGTGAATGATGTCATGGTCAAGACCTATCCTATTGGCGTCATCAAAGACACCACGGGATACGACGAAAAGAAATGACGGACAAATCCCCTCTGACTCCCCTTTAGCAAAGGGGAGGACGAAATCTTCCCCCTTTCGTAAAGGGGGACCGAGGGGGATTTGGTAGAAAGAGGAGATCCAATGATTACGCGAACGACGTTTGCAGGCTTTGGCGGCCAGGGCGTCCTGCTGATGGGATATATCCTGAGCCACGGAGCCATGCTCAAAGGACTGAATGTCACCTACTTCCCTTCTTACGGCGCTGAGATGCGAGGAGGCACGGCGAACTGCACAGTAACCCTCTCTGACAAGAAGATTGCCTCGCCGGTCGCATCGAATCCGGATATGCTCGTGGCCATGAATTACCCTTCCCTTGAGAAATTTGAATCCATGGTCATCAAGAACGGCCTGATTTTCATCAACGCTTCCCTTATTGAAGAGACCCCTTCACGCACTGACGTGGAAGTCCTCAGGGTCCCTACTCTGGAGCTTGCCCGTGAGGTCGGTTCCGACCGAGCCATCAACATGGTGATGGTGGGCGCTTTGGCTGGCAAGACCGGCATGCTCTCTCTTGAAGAGACGGTTCACGGCATGCAGGCTGCGCTCAAGGGCAAAGAAAAGATGTTTGCGCTGAACGAGAAGGGAATTGCGCGCGGCTTCGACTTTATCAAGAAGGGGAAGTAGCAACCACTTCTTCTCACTTCCGGTACTTCCTGAATCTCTCTGCTTCCTTCTTGAGCCAGTCCGGCCAGTACTCCTCCGAAATAGGATAGCTCGCATCCAGAGCCTGGAAAGATCCATCGCCCGCGACCCTGGCAATCCTCTCCTGAAGGTTGTACATCACCTCATCAACTCCAATGAGCTTTGCCACTGCGCTGTTGATTTCCTCCAGGGTCTTGTCGTAAGGGTTGCTGCCCTTGAAGGCCCTTTGGACCGCGAGTTCATTGAGACACTCCTTGCCCCTGTGCCACTCCTTGAAAGAGGGAAAGAACATGGGGCCGTAAGACACCCAGAACTCGAGATAGCTGGCGCCTGCATTGTACACGACCCACACGGAACCGCCTTCACTCACGCTTCCACGAACGATGCTGTCATCGCCCATGGCAACGTTCTTTCCCTTCAAAAGAGAATCAATGCCTCCAAACTTGAGCCCCACTTCCTGGGATCTTGTTCTTCGGACACCTTCCTGGAAGGTCCTCACAGCCTGGGGAAGCTTGATCAGGGCCGGGAACAGAAGTTTGCCAAGGCCTTCTGCAATCCCCACCGTGACGCCCCAGCCTGACTCCGGGTTGGGAATAACAATGTCCGCCCTGGAGGTTTTGTAGTAGTCCACGAGTTCATGGCCCAGTTCTCTTCGGATCTGGAAAATCTCCTTGCCTCTGAAAAGAGAGCCCACATTGCCGAAATAGACGCCCTGGAAGACATCGGGCATCGGTTTCTCTTCCCGCAGACGCTTTGTCTCGCATCCACTGGAAGAGCAAATCGTCATCTCCGCGCCTTCGTATTCCCTTTCCGTGCGCCCATTGAGTCTTCGATGAGAGCAGGACTCGGAACTCACCACAAAGGCTCCGTCAATCTTCGCAAAGCAGAAAGGCTCAAAGGCCCTGTCATCATTCAGGGCGACCATGGAAATCTCTTTGCCATCGTGGATCAGGGCGACCAGGGCGAAGGTGGCTCTTCCGTGGAGCTCGTCCACGAGCTTTCTTCCCGCCTCAAAAGAAATGCCCGATTCGCTGATGAATTTATGGAGCAAGGCCCCGACCACTTCAGTCTTGTTGTCTGTCTCGAAACTGTACTCCTCCTCAAGTTGTGTCTTAAGGTCATCCTCTTTGACCAGATAGCCGTCCATCGTCAGAGCAAGGGTATACTTTGAGCGCTTCCTGGGACGGATCTCAATCGGCTCGGCATTGATTTTCTCCGCCACCTTCCTCTTCGTATACCCGATATTGCCGATGGCCGCTGTGGGCTCAAGGTCTTGAAACACTCTAATCAGGTTTTCATCCACCACATCGGCGATCCTTCCAAGGCCTTTGTGAATGTAAATGCCCTTCCGGGTTCCAATGGCGAGCCCCGTGCATGCCTTGCCCCTGTGCTGGCAAGCGGCGGTTGCCAAAAAAGTCTTGTTCACCAGCTCCGGATCCTTTACTCCGTAAACACCCACAATGCCGTCCATCGCATCATCCTTTCCCCAGTAAGTTGGAACACTCTAGAGCGTGTTGGCAGGTTTGAAATGCCTCGCAACTATAGAGAAGCGCTAGGGCACTGTCAAGACCTTGCAACCCCCCCCGGAAAACCAGCTAGCTCCCCGCGCTCCCGCGCGGGGGCATCCCTAGCAAAGCCACCCGACGATAGCATGCAGCTCCTCCTGCTCAAAAAGATGAAAAAACTAGGTGTTGACTTATGAACCAATTTGCGTATAATTTAATATAATTCGTATGAAACACGGAGCATATAATGAGAACAACATTGAACATCAAAGATGATATGATGGATGCGCTTTTGAAGCGCACAAAGTCCAAGACTAAGACAAAAGCCGTTGAAGTGGCGATCAAGGAGTACCTGGAGGAGAAGGCAATCGAAGAGCTCATCGCTTTGAGCGGGAACATTCATATTGAACTGGATTGGGAAAAAGAAGAAGAGGCAGAGGTGAATGGATACAAGAATCATCGTTGACACCACGATCTGGATTGAGTTCTTCCGTAGCCCCGATTCGACTGTTGCCAACCATCTCAAGGA
>PDVJ01000601.1_pt1 | contig 12363 bp, 12 predicted proteins | sample 1369811 | NCBI WGS metagenome assembly PDVJ01 (sample SAMN07795376, study PRJNA414565) | Alkali sediment metagenome, whole genome shotgun sequencing project. | reverse complement strand
AATATCCCCCCCACGCTGGATCCGGTGTACAGCAACATGATCCAGATCGCCTACAAGGATGATGAGTTCACCTTTATGTTCCTTCACCAGCTTCCCCAGGTGAATCAGGCACGGGCAAAAGCGATTGTTTCTATTACACCAGCCCACGCAAAGAACCTGCTTGGCGTGCTGACAAAGACGGTTGCTGACTACGAGTCAAAATTCGGAGTTATCTCGGCTCCGAAAGAAACCCAGGCAACCGAGAAGGTTTCCACGTTGAGCGGGTATTCCTAAAACACATCTTTTATTAGCGCTCAGGTCGATATTGTGAGGTATTGCGCCGCCGTGGCTTAGCGGCATAGCGGCTGATTCGTAATCAGCAGGTCGAGGGTTCAATTCCCTCCGGCGGCTTCTTTTTTGTAACGTTTCAGGCCATGCAGGTTAAATAATACAGTACTTGTTCCTGTTGATTCACGGGGAATAGCACGATTTTTTACCAGCATATACTGGTCAGTCCAAATTCATTACCGGGGTTATTGTTTCAGGTACGGTCCGGCTGATAAATATCTCGCTGCTATCTGGCAGCTTGATGAGGATGAGAAACCGGGAATTCGGAGGCAGGGGTGTTGAGGGTAAGACCAGGATCTCAAATGACTCATAGGGTTCAAGGATGTTATCCTGATTATTGTTTTCAAAAGCCAGAATACCGGTTTTTTTTGTAATTGTCCAGCCGGGCTTTTTCACCGGCCGACCTGATTGTTGTAAAAGAGTTTCCGACCCGGTTTGGCTGGTAAAAGTCATGGTTGTCTGATCGAGATCGATACTCTTACCTCCTGTCACCAGTGCACGGTAGGAGTTAACCGACATCCTGAAGGATACTGCTCCCATTTTTTGTGAATCGGGTGTTGGCTTGCTGATTTCAGTATCAATAATTGTTCCCAAATGTGCAGCATACCCATTAACAAAGGCAATATTCACTGAATTATCTGACATTCTTATCGGTTGTGCAAAATCCAAATTCCCTTCAAAGACCAATCCAACAAAAGGAGCCCAAAAGAAAGCCAATATTAAAGACAGGGCAATAATGAGAGCAGCAATCACTCCGTTCATTGATTTCCCTCCTGCGAGAAAAGCGCGAACATTACCTGTTAAATAGCTGGTCGAAATAAAAAAAGTTCCCCTGTTGTCTAGAAATTTATCAATGACTGTATCTACTTTAAAGCGGGTATAAAAATCCGGAGTTCGGGGTTATTATATCATTCAGGACCATTTCATACGTATTGCATGGAAAATTTTTCTTGGCATAAGGAGATTATTGAGATTTTTAAAATCGCACTTGTCCTGATAACAGGAATAGTAATACTACCCCTTATCATTGGTTTTTTCGATAACATTGTCTTTGCAAAGATCCTTGGCCTCATCACATCAATTCTCATTTTCCAGCCTTTTGCAGTTGCTATCGGACTCGGATTAGGTTTCAATGCCCTTCCTTTGCTGTTAATAATGTGTTCCATCGGGCTCGCAGTGATTTTTGGGTTATTAAGAATCTGCGATATGTTTGCAAACCGATCGGAAAGGCTTCACCGGCATCTTGAAAAAATTGAGGCAGTCACCCAAAAATCCAGACTGTTAAAAAAATATGGAATGGTTGCATTCATCCCATTCATGTGGGTACCCGGAGTAGGGCTTTATGGATGTGTGATGATAGCCTGGCTTTTGAGATGGCGGGGAGCTTTTGCCATAACTGTGATAGTTATCGCATGGATGCTGGCAGCACTCATCATCCTGCTGGCATCAATGTGTATTCTGGCAGTCTTTCAATAGACAAAAATCAAGTAAGGAATATTATCACAAGAACCAACGAGATTTTTCAGTTCCCGTGCGGCAATAGTGATGTCCGGACTCCCCACCACATCAGATATTACTGCTACACCGTCCGCCCCTGCCAGGATTACATCACGCACATTGTCCCGGTTAATCCCACCAATTGCGATTACCGGAAGAGATACATTCCGCCGGATTTGCCGTAGTACTTCCAGCCCATGCCCGGGGCCAGCGTTGTACTTTGATGCAGTAGAAAATACCGGACTCAGGGCAATATAGTCAGCACCATCCTGTTCTGCTCTTAGCGCTTCCTCAACAGTTCCCACCGAAATTCCGATGATAAACCCGTGAGGTGCAAGCTGCCGGGCTACAACTGCACTGATATCGTCCTGACCGAGATGAACCCCATCCGCACCGCAGGTTAGTGCCACGTCAAGACGATCATTGACGATTAAAAGCGTACCGCTCTTTTTGGTAATCTCACGGAGGGTCCGTCCGACCCGGATCAACTCCCGGCACCCGCACACCTTGTCCCTTAGCTGGATTACATCTGCCCCACCGGCTATTGCCCGTTGTGCAATTTCGGCATGGGACAGGCCTCCAGCTATCGCCTCATCGGTAATGACATACAGATCGTATCTCATGATTCGCTGGTTACCGGACCCGTACCCTTGATCCGGATAAAAGATCCCCGGGCTTCAATGCAGCCATTTCATCGAATAATGCTGTCCTGAATGAACCCGGACCACGCACACACGCAGCGGCTTTCTCACCAGCGAGCCCGAATGCAGCAAGTGCAGCTGCTGATGCGATGACGGGATCATCAGTTACTGATACATATGCCCCGATTACAGAAGCGGCCATGCAACCGGTGCCGGAAATACCACCCATCATCGGATGGCCATTTTCAACAAGAAGAATACGCCTGCCATCGGTCACAATGTCGGTTGCCCCACTTACGACTACTGTCAGACCCGCTCGTTTTGCATAGTTTTGGGCGATTTTTTCCAGGTCTCCGGTAACTCCATGGGAATCCACACCTTTCACGTGTGCTTCTGCGCCGGCAAGGGTTCCTATCTCACCGGCGTTGCCCTTGAGGACCGTGATCTTGAGTTCATCAAGCAGACTTTGTGCACTTTTTGTCCTGAAACAGGTAGCCCCTGCACCAACAGGATCAAGAATAATTGGGATCTGCCGATCATTTGCCATCCCTCCCGCAAGCAGCATGGATTCTATCTGACTTTTATTGAGGGTCCCTATATTGAGGACAAGGGCTCCGGCACAGGTAACCATCTCGCACACTTCTTCCAGGGCATCTGCCATAACCGGTGCTGCACCTGCAGCGATCGTGATATTGGCACAATCATTCACCGTGACATAATTGGTGATATGGTGGACAAGCGGGCGCTTCATCCGCACACGCGTCAGGAGATCAGAGATATGTTTTTCGGTGATCATAATTTTCCTGTCTTCGATAGTTCTCCATCTTTCAGAGGTTATTACTTTTAGTTCAGATCAGGGAAAGGAAACCAGAGAATATTATGAGGAGGATACATAAAGTGTTCCTGTATTATATCCGGTTGCATCAGGAACAACCGATAAATGAATTTATTCTGTGTTTTTTGTTACCGTGTAAGCTCCCCGAGTGTCGCGATAAGCATGTCAATTTCGTGCTCTGTGTTATAGAGTGCAAGACTTGCCCGCACCGTTCCTTCAGGTAACCCGAGGTGGCCCATAAGAGGCTGGCAGCAATGGAATCCGGATCGCACCATGATATCAGCAGATTCATCGAGGTGCTGGGCAACTTCATGAGGATGAATTCCCTCAACGGTGAACGAGACAACTCCTATTCGTGGTATTGGGGGATCGGGGACATAGATATGAATCCCTTTGATCTGGTTAAGTCCATCAATCAACCGTTTTGTAAGTGCTTCTTCGTAGAGCTGGATCCTTTTCATGCCAATCTTCTGGAGGTATTCTGCTGCTACACCCAGGCCAATTCCTCCGGCGATATGGGGAGTTCCCGCTTCATATTTCTGGTAGCCTTCTGCGGTTGTAAAGTCCGTTTCTGTAACCGTTTCAACCATCCCGCCACCATATTGCACTGGCTCAAGCACCGCCTTTTTCATCCAGAGTACACCGGTACCTGTAGGTCCGAGCATCTTGTGACCGGAAAAAGCAAAAAAGTCACAGCCAAGGCGTGCAACATTCACCGGGATATGAGGGACTGATTGGGCACCATCCACCAGTAGCAGGATTCCTTTTTCCTGGCAGATCTCTGCAATTTCTGATACCGGTGTAACCACACCAGTCACATTTGATGCATGAGAAACTGCAACGAGCCTGGTTGACGGTTTGATCGCACGTTTCAGTGCATCTAGATCAAGTGAATAGTCAGTGTTAATACTGATGACATCTAGCCCCACGCCCTGCCTTGAGAGATTCCTCCACGGCAGCAGGTTTGAGTGATGTTCAAGAATGGTGGTGATTACCCGGTCGCCGGATTTCCAGGTAAGTCCCTCTGCGACCATGTTGATTGCTTCGGTGGTATTTTTGGTAAATACCGTGACCCCTTTCTCACCACCGATAAACTGTGCCACTTTATCATGGGCATGCCAGTAACGCTGTGATGAGATCTGGGTGAAACGGTGAATACCTCTTCCGACATTTGCACGATAGTGGTGTTCGAACTCAACCATGGCTTCGATAACTGCTTCCGGGGAAAAACTTGTTGCTGCATTATCCAGGTAGATGATGTCCCCGAGTATCGGGAAATCCTTGCGGATCTCATTTACCTCAAATCCCTCACTTGCCGGATGTATAATTTTTGTTCCCATACTTTTTCCTGCCTTTGTTTCAACCGTTATTGGTGCCCGCACCGGCCCAACCTGCAACGTATAATCATCATTGATAAGAATACCCTTCGATCTGCATAATTCTCTCATCTTCGGGGGCAATGCCCGCCAGCGCCAGAGTCCCCAGGTACAAAATGCCTCCGGAAGTCCTTTTTTATCTGCCCATTTTTTGAGGAATGCATCCCACCGTCGGGCAAACTCCGGCCGGATAACCCTGAGTTCTTCATATTCGCTTTCAAGCATCGCCGGGCAAAGGTAGCAGCCGATGCGTTCCAGTCCTTTTTCGTAGAGCGGGTTAACCGGTAACTTCTGCCACCAGAGGTAGAGGAACACCTCAAGCGCCCGCCAGTTCCTGATCCTGATTGGTGAGATGTTGAGCTGGAGCGGATTGGCCGGATTCTGGCTCGTCTCGTCAAGGTCAGCCCGGTTCCAGGACTCATACCATCGGTTTCCCTGTATAGTGACACATGGCCCGACTTCGGCCAGATAGACCTTAAGCGGGTGCAGTTTCAGCAGCTTACAGCACCAACGATTATCCTTGCCGGGAGGGCCTGCTTTTTCCACCGCCTGCCAGAAGTCTCCGGCTCTCTGGATAACCTCGACACCCTGGGATTGTACGAATGCCACAGTTTCGGGAAATTCGATTCCGGTGTCTATAAAAAACGCTTTTGTCACACCGGCTTTTCGTGCAAGATGGAGAACCGCAGTGCTGTCCTTACCACCGGAGAATGAGACATTGGCAGTCGGTCGGTCATTGATATGTTGTTTGATTGTACGGATCGCATTCCGTTCCAGGTTTTTCAAGTGATACCGGTTCTTTTCAATTGCAACATCCCAGCCAGGATTTGGCGGGGTGCTGGGAACGACCGTATTGAGCTCCTTTACTTTAACTGAGCCATCTTTGACCATCCCGGTCCCGAACCGGTTTTTATATTTCACAATTACTGTGCCATCAGGAAACGGTGTTTTAAGCGCGATCCGTTTACCCCCAATACGTCCCGATTCTTTGTTGGCATCGGTCTGGATCTCGAGATCCACGATACCCTTTTTTACATACGCCAGAATATACGGGAGTGATTCCGGTGCGATGTCAAGACTGAATTTTCTTGTTACCGGATCAAACGTGAGCCAGCCGAACCGTTCACCATGCATAATCACGAGATCCGCGCGGTCGACCCCACCGGTTTTGTTTAAGAGGAGAATTCCTGCAAGCGGGATATTTCCAAACCGCTCGTGAACGAGTTCTTTGATAAGATTTGTATCTGCTCCAAGAGCCGGGCGGACATCATATGGCTGAAGGAGCTCGATTTTTTTCCCTTCCTTTCCACACGCACAGCTCTTTGCGATCAGGGGGACATTGCATTGCTCGCACCAGTAGAGGATCTTTTTTACCGGCGGTTCTCGTAACACACACATTGATTGCGCGCTTCAGGAGATAAGAGAAACGATCATGGAATGATTTCCTTAATGAATATTTTCACTATTCAGATAAGGTGAGATATCCGGATTATGTTTTGTAACTTATCTATTTTCAACGCTAAAGTATATACAACAGAAATCCTGAAAGAACATTGGTGAAGACACCATGGTGAAATTAACTGCGGAGATGAAAGAGGCATTGGGGAAGATGAAGGTTTTCCCGGTCGCCACGGCAGCAAAAGATGGAACCCCCAATGTAATCCCCCTCGGGATATCATGGCTTATGGGAGATGACACCATCTGGTTTGTTGATAATTTTATGAACAAGACACTCTCCAACCTGCGGGTCAACCCGAAGATTGCGTTCTTTGTTTGGGGGCCTGAGATCAAAGGCTGTTACCAGGTCAAGGGTGTAGCTGCCATCAAGTCAAGCGGTCCGGAATACGATGAAATGAAAGCAAAGATCAATGAGAAGAATCCTGCACTTCCTGCCCGCTCACTTGTCATTGTCAAGATCACAGAAATCTTTGAGTGTAAGCCCGGCCCTACTGCCGGTGCAAAAATCCTTTAAGTCTCTTTTTTTAGCCATGGGATTATGGAATGATGTATAAGAGTAATTTCGTGTTTATGATCCAAAATACCATAGGTACCATCCGGGCCCGTATTGGGTTCCGATAGACCAAAAAAGAGCCCGCAAATTGTCTGGATTGCTAAAGTCCCAAAAAACCGTTATTTTGGCAAACGGACAATTTTATAAGACCCCCAAAGCTGGGTGAGTTTTTGACAATTTGGAATGGGCGGCACCAATTTAATGATGATAAAAAGAGGGGGCTCTGGAAACGCAATAAGGTGCATCAGAATTGATTTTAATCTCTTCAGATTTTGCTTCTTTTTAAAATCAGAGAGTTATTTGGGTAATAAATTTTCAAACCTCTGCCATATGAGGTAAGATTAGCCGATTGCAGGATACTCTTGATTTTACTCCTTAATACTTATGATTTGTACAGGACAGAGATCTGCTGCATCCTTTGTACAAGGGACAAGATCGTCTGTTGGTATTCCCTCCGCGATATTGCCATTAATCCGGTATTTTTCAATGATCCGGCTGAATGAATCATCCGGGTCCTGTTCAAATAATCCCGGGCAGGTTTCCCAGCAGGAACCACAACTAACGCAGGTCGCACGATCAATTATTACTTTCACGGATGTACTCCTTGATAGGGGTTGATTGTTAAGCGGACACAATAAATGTAATTGTCATAATTTCAGCCAACTTATTTGTGAAGCAGCTGTATTAGTACGTGATAGTTCAAGTCAACGAAAAGAATTTCCAACAATCGGGAATTTATGGTGAACACATGGATTTTGGCATGATACTGGATGATGCCCTTGCTTATACCAGGCAGGGTGTTTTTGAAAACCCGGACAGATGGTTGAAACTGATCATAGCGATCCTGTGCCTTGGCATTCCGATGAACGGATACGTTATGCGAATTTACCGTGGTTTACAACCAGTACCGGAAGTTGATCGCTGGGGATCCTTATTCGTTGACGGCCTGAAACTGATACTTCTGGGCCTTGTTTATGCCATCCCTGTCTTCATCCTGTATGCAATTATGTACGGTAGTATTTTCCTTGCAGCAATGTCCGAAAGTCCCACACACCTTAATGCAGCTATGAAGTCTGGATGGGCGCCAAACCTGGGACTTGTAGTGCTCATGTTCATTGTCGAGATTGCAATCGGGATTATTATGCCGGTTGCTTCAATACGGTTTGCAAGGACCAACAGTTTTTCTGAAGGTTTTAATGTCGGCGCGATTCTTTCCTTCATCGGGAAAATCGGATGGATCAACTACATTATTGCCCTCATCCTTATCACCCTTATTATTGCCATTCCAATCTGTATCCTTGTGCTGGGTTTTATCCTGCTTGGTGGGATTACCATGGTGATATTCAAAGTCAGCTCTATTGCGATTCTCGGGTTTATCCTTGCGATGATTCTGGTAATCCTGGTACTGGCACCCCTTTTTACTGTATTCCAGGCCCGCTATATGACACGGGTATATGACAGCGTGGTACTGGAAGGGTAATTTTCCGATAATTTTTGGCTCTGTTGAAATCCTCTTTTTTCTCTATTCGTTTATTCTCTGCAGCATCCTGGAGAATGACCCCCTCTCTCCTCCGGAGGGGGAAGCGGCCCAAGGGGAGCATCACCCTGCCCCCCTCTTTTTTGGGATATATTTCAACCTTATCTGGAGTTATTGCATTAGGGGTTGCCCGGGGGGCGGGGGCGGAAGCATGAAAAGCTGGAGCCCCCAAGAGCGATTGTTTGTTTCAATGAGAATTTCAACAGATCCCAATTTTTTTTGCCATTCTGGCAATGATAATGACTAAAAAACCGGTGGTGTCCCGTGCAGGGACGTTGGATACTCCTGATAAAAGTGATATAATTTTTTTTTGTATTATCCTGCGCCAGGTGTTTCCCCTTTATATACATCCGCAGTGATCTTCCAATCCGCAAGCACCCGTTTGTCGACCTTTTCAAACGTCGGAATCATACCATGGATTGTACCAAGNATAACGCATGAACCATCTTTCATATTCGCGCAGGGACGGGTGGCTTCACCTTCGATAATCAGCTCTCCGCCNCGCATCTCCACNCCNGGGAAATCNCCGGCACTCCCATGAATNTGCACCCTGCCNCCTGCAAGGTATTCAGCACAGAAATCACCNGCATTGCCAAACACCTCCACGCTCCCACCCTGCATGCCTTTTTTCTCACCACGGTAACCTGTCGCGCAATAATGGCCGGCATTGCCACGGCAGAGAATCGTCCCGCCCCGCATCTCGCGCCCGAGCCAGCGCATCTCGCGCCCGAGCCAGGCATCCGCATTTCCAAGGATCTCGATCGTCCCCCCGCTCATGAAATTCCCGCAATGCATACCGATATCCCCGCTGATCAGGATACTGCCGGTATCCATGTATTCCCCTACCCGCTTGATTCTTGATGTGTCACCTTTGAGAACAACCTCGATATTTTCCGGGGAAACTGCAGTGCCTTCAACAAAGATCCAGAACAGTTCGGAAAGCGTGCGTTCCTTATTACCCTCATATACCAGAAGATCCGTACCTTTCAGGAAATTGCGGGGAATGATTGCTTCTGCTTCTATGGGGAGGGTGGGCTTTTTACGCACCTTGCTCTCAAGGATCACCCTCATGTGAATGCCTCCGTATCAACCCGGCGACCCCTGGGGAGATACAGGTCCTGTACCGGGTAATTGCTCATTCTCACCGTGTAGAACTCCTGGAACCTCCGGATGAATTCAGGATCGTTGTCAACACGGAGATCTTCGGGAATTTTTGCATTTGCCCAGAACGTGGCATTTGCACCATCGACAACAATCTCCCCCTCCCGCGATACCACTCGTCCCCTCTTTATCGTGTACCGGGTCTTCTGGAAGCCTTCCACTACTTTGCGATATTCCCGGGCAGGGTCAACGGAATCAGTCCGGATGGGGTAGATCGCAATATCGGCTTCTGCACCAATTCCCAGGTGTCCTTTGCCCTGGTTGATGATACCCAGTGCCTTAGCCTGCCCTGCACGGGTCATAACGGCAATATCATGCCAGTCCATCTCCCGCTCAAGAGCACAAAGCGAAGTTCTTTTCTCCGTATCAGCATGGAGCGTGGCACATTCCTCGTCACGGTACCGCTTGCTCATCAGGAGACCTATCACTTCAGGGTACTTCACGAACGGAGCGCCATTGGGATTGTCTGTTTCGAGCAGGCACTGCCAGGGGCTTTTCGTGAGAAGTGCCAGTTCAAGACCGATAGCCCACATTATACAGTTAACTGCACTTTTCTTGGAGTAGGTAACGGGGATAATACCGGATCCTGTTTCCAGCTCCACGTCATGGTTGCTCCATTTGTTGTGGTGCAGGCAGTGAAGGTTGAACTCCATGGGTCCGTCAGCGGTCATGGTCATGGTCCGGCAGAACATGATCTGGCCCATATCCATGACAATCTGGGGTTTGCTGTTGACCGATCGCGTAATGTCTTCTGCCTTTGAACAGATGTTGCGCCATGTCCCGCCACCGTATGCGTGGAACTGCACATGGGTGGCATACAGGGTCTGGCGATCAGGGTTTAAATCAGGCACGAGCTCGAACGTATCAAGGGTGGTCTGGTAATTTCCGGGCTTTCCCAGGTTATTGCAGTGCAGGTGCACTGAATGAGGGAGCCGGAGGAGCTCGTTTGCCCGTATCATGGTGCTGATGATCTCGGCAGGTGTTACCTCAAAGTGCGGAACCTTTTCATGGATGCTGGTTAAGTCCTCGCCCCAGCCCCAGGCTTCAGTTCCACCAGGGTTTGTCAGTTTAATCCCGTAGCCTTTTACCGCGTTCAAAGTCCAGCCGACGACAGCAGCTGCCTTTTTGATGTTCTTCTCCCGCACCGCGTCCATGACTGCCCAGTTGCCGTCAAAGAGGGTGTTTGCCATCATGTCCTGGTGAGGAGTCGCCGTGAATTCTTCATGGGTGTGCCGGGCTTCAAGAGGTGCCATCGCACCTTCGAGCAGGGTCGTATAGCCCATGGCACTATACCGGTAACTGTTCCCGAACGTGGTGGGGACGTAGTATCCGCTCGTTACATGCATCTTTCCATGCCGCCGGGTCCTGCCAGCCCGCATATCCTCAGGGCTCATGTACCGCCCGAAGTTCACCTTGGTACCGCAGACATGGGTGTGGGAGTCAATGCCTCCGGGTAGCGTAAGACACCGTTGTGCATCGATCATTTCAGACCGGTCAGATACTGATTCCACAATCCGTCCGTCACGGATCGCGATATCCATAATTTCGCCGTTGATACCCCGTATCGGATCAATGACACAGGCATTTTTCACCAATAGCTCAGTCATGGTCCCATCCCCCCGTTTAAGCGATCATAGATCTTTTTTAAGATTTCTGCATCATCAGGATACCCGCGTTCGATCACTTTTTTCAGCCGTATGGGAACCCCGTCCATCCGGTATGCGGTTCCCGCGGCATCGATACCTGCAGCTGTGCAGGGAATATGGATACGGGAGAGAGCAGTTGTGGCATTCACGTGTGGATCAATAACCACCGTGGGGATCTTTGCAAGGTGGGCAGCAGCGTCCCGGGGAAAGTTGGCACCCGGATCGCTTGCCACGATAAGGGCGGCGTCGCATTCTTCCCGCCGCAGGATATCCACGGCAGTTGTCTCACCCGGGTTGTAGAATGCAATACCCCGGGCAAAATCGACAGCGAAGGGATACCCGGTCATCCAGGTGAAGACTTCATTGGAACCATAGACATTCCCATGCCCTCTCATGGGGGAAATAACAAATTTCGTATGCCGGTTAAGTTCATCGGTGAGCTCAATGGCATTTCTGATGTTCTTGTATTTTCCCCGGCTCATGGTCAGCCCGAGACCAAAGAAGATCGCGCCGAACTTTGCGTTTTTGCACAACTCTGCGACACGGATCAGTTGCTCTTTTGCAATACCGGCAACTTTTTTGGGGACGACCGCCTCTTTCCCCCTCACGATTGCCCGGAGGGCGGAAAGAACGGCATAATCACCTCCGGGTTCAACCTGCAGGAATTCATCGGCAATTCCCGTGGTGTCGTTCCTGCGGGTATCAACTACAATCACGGTGCGTTCCCGTTGTGCATCCGGTACAAAAAAGCCCGTGGCGTAGGTGGTATACCTGCTCATATGGCGGGGATGCGCCTCGATCGGGTTGCATCCCCAGTAGATGATTACATCAGCCCTGTTTTTTACCTGCCCGAGAGTGCAGCCGGGGTGGCCAACTTCCTGGATTGCAAGGATGGACGGGCCATGGCAGACGGTACTCGTGTTGTCGATGACCGCCCCGATCAGCTCGGCAATATGGACACCCACGCTCTGTGCCTCCCCGTGCGTGCTGCTCCACCCGTACAGGAGCGGCCGGTCTGCTTCTTTTAAGATATCCGCGGTCTCTTTAATCGCCTCATCGTACGAGATATCCTCCCAGCCGGTTTTTGTACGGCGGATTGGGGTTGGCAGCCGGGTATCATGCATGAACGTTGCCTCGGCAAGGGAGCAGCCGTTCTGCACCCGCACTACCCGGTCTCCCTCCACCTCAAGTTCGAGGTCATCGCAGAGACAACCACAGAACGGGCAGACCACATCACTCACGATCATAGCGCAGCCCCCCTATCTCTTCCATAAGTTCTCCGAGACTCAGAATCCGGTCTTCTGTCGGCTCCACATCAACAGACTGGCTTTT
>PDVJ01000600.1_pt1 | contig 12364 bp, 13 predicted proteins | sample 1369811 | NCBI WGS metagenome assembly PDVJ01 (sample SAMN07795376, study PRJNA414565) | Alkali sediment metagenome, whole genome shotgun sequencing project. | reverse complement strand
TCAACATCGCTCAACGAGTCAAAGTTGAGAATCAGAGAGAGGTGGGGCGATTCCAGGCCTTTAACGCTGATCAGTCCCTTGCTGAGCAGCGTGTCGCCCATGGTGATATATCTGGCCTCCAGGGAGAAAATATCGCCCGAGAGTTCAGAGGTGAGATTGATGTTTTCAAGCGGCATCCGGTATCCAGGAAGGTGGACGAAGCCATTTCTGATCATTATGAAACCGTGCATGGAAGGGAGTTTCTTGAGGGGTAGCTTAAGATCACTGACAGCGACTTTTAACTTGACTTCACCCCTCAAAGCCTCTTTCTCAAAAAAAAAGAGCGGGGCAACCCGCTCAAGGGCTTGGACATTCATACCTATGTCGAGATTCATTGTTTTGTCAGGACTTATCGTCCCTTTTCCATTGACCCGGATTATGTCAAGATTGTAAGAAAAATGCCCAATGTCGATCTGTTTGTCTTTCACAGAGGCCGATATGTGGGCTGCGCTTCGAATGCCCTTGTCTTTCTTCAGATACTGAGGAATTGTAAACGAAATATCATCCATCACCACATCGCCATCTACGGTGAAGGCCCTGCTGTCATTCTGAAGTGCAAGATCAACCCCGGCGACACCCTTGAAAATGCCCAGGGATTTTTTCCCCCATTTTCCCCTGATGACCATATCTGTGCCGGCTTTTCTGATAATCAGGGGATCAAAGGTAATTTCTTCATCGGTAAATCGATAAGAACCCCGGGCGGAAGCGGAGATTTTCTGCCAGGACACGTCTGCATCATCAATTTTTCCTGCCCCTGCAATCCTGTAACCGGTCTCTTTGTTCCCATCAAGCTCCATGGTCCCCTGTGTTGTGCCATGTTTGAACTTGACTGCCCCTACGTCGAGCATATAAGGGATATCTCTCAGGTTTACCGAGTAATTTCCCCTCACCTTCACCTGCTTATCCCTGGCAAGGGAAACAAAGCCTGCGGCATCCGTGAAATGGCTCGATTTGAAGGTCCCCCGTCCCTTGGAAATCGAGACCTTATAACTGTCTATCGCAAGAAGTCCTTCCACTTTGCTGAAGTTCATGTCCTTATAAATAAACCCTATGTCTTTCAGCTCAAGATCAGCGTTAATGGGTTTCTTTTTCTCATGGTGTAACCTTGTTATCTTAACTTTCCCTTCCTGGATTGCGTCCCAGATCTTCCTGGAACCTTTAGCGAGATTTTCCAGAGAGATGAAGTTTTTCACTTCCTTCAGATCGATAAAGCCTGAAGAGAGGTCTAATGAGGTGAGATTATCTTTATCCACTGAGAGATTGAGAAAGAAAGAGGTATTGAGAAAGTTTATGTTCTCTATCTTGATGTCTGCCATGTCATTGGCATAGGTAACAAATGCTTTTCCAGCATAACGGCTTATTATCAAGGGTTTTTCCAGGACACGATCCCGTAACTCGAAGCCTGACATTTCAAAGGGTCCCTCGAAGGAAAAAGATTGTTTGGCAAAGGAGAATGGTCCTTGTACAACTGCTACCCCCTTGAGCTTGCTTGAAAGTCGTGCGAGGTCAAGTCCGGCAATATGCATATTACCTTTTAGCTCCGAAGATTTCCCCTTGTAGAGACCTTCACCAGAGATGCTGATGCTCTTGAAGAAAGAGTCATTCCGGGCCTTGAGGGTGAACAGGAATGGTTTGCCTGATTTAAGATTTTCAACCGTCAGCTCTTCAATGAAGATTTTCTGTTTATTATAGATAATTGTACCCCTCTTGATTTCAAGGAGTTCAGCTGGAAGCGGCAGAAAACGGGTTTTACCTTTAAGATCAGAAAAAGACAGGTCAAAATCAGATATGGTTGAGCTTTTCAGAAAAGGCCTGCTTTTGAGGTTCGCAAACACATCAAGCCTTTTTACTGTCCCTGCGAGATTGCCTTTTATTGTTAGATCTGAAAGTTTGAGAATGATCCGCCCACTGTCATAGCTATAGTCAACCTTTGATATCTCAATCTCTCCGCCGGTAAGTTTTTTCACCGCATAGGAGCCAATGGTTGAAAAGTTCATGATAAGAATGGTGATTACCATTGCTCCGAACAGGACCAAGCCACCACATATGTAAAGGAACTTTTTTATCATGGTGTCCTTGCAAGGGCGAAGAATACTACGCTTTCAGCTTTTCCCTTTAAAAGGATGCGGGCAGCCTCCCGGGCGGTTTGGCCGGTGGTGTAGAGGTCATCTACAAGGAGCACCTTTTTTCCTTGTATAGTTGCCTCATTCGTGAGCGAGAACGCTTTTTTGATATTCTTTTTTCTCTCGTCCCTTGACAGGGTATATTGATCCCTTGTTTCTTTTATTTTGTGGAGGATTGAATGATAAACGGGTTTACCAGCCATTCTTGATATTTCCTCGGCGATAATGAAGGACTGATTGAACCCCCTTTCTTTTAGTCTTTTTTCTGTGACAGGGAGGGGTATGATGCAATCGAATCTGGCCGAAAAGGCAACAATTCTTTCCTCTATAAGGCAGACAAGGCGCTTTCCCACATCCTTTCGCCCTGAAAATTTAAAGGAATGAATAGCATCGCGAAGCTTATTTTCATAATAGAATCCGTAAAGGCCCTCGTTAAACAAATTTTTTTCGTCAAGGCACTTTCCGCAGACACTCCTTATTCCAACAGGCATGCCGCACATGGGGCATGAGGATTCTTCATCGACATAAAGAAATGTATCGATGCACTCTTTGCACAGAGTATGCCCATTTGTACCGCAGCCCCCGCAACGTATGGGATAGACAAGACCCATTACGCTTTTTACAAGGTTATGCGCCGTACTTATCAAGCTTTAGTCCGTGAGCAAGAGCAAGGTTCGTCAGTTGTTTGTTGCAGTTTTTTCGATGCTTCCGGTGACGTAATTACGTTCATGGAAAACCATTCCGTCCCTTTCGCCCGTTTTTGTTACAAGCAGCAGCGGGACAGTTTGCCGGCTATGCCCCTTCAACCCAGTCTTCGCTTTCGTACAGTGCCCGCAATTCTGTAGATTCGACACGGAGGAAGTCTTCATTCCGAACATTGATCGTGTTCCAGCTATAACAATTATCACAAAAATCTCCCCACTCGACCTTCTTTGACTGGCAGTTATCGCACCGGAACGGTATATAGACATGTTCGGCAGGGAAAGCATATTTGAATTCCTCAACAGCTTTTTCCATCTGGCCCCGATGAATATACGCCTCAGCCATTGCCTTGTGGAGGCCTTTGAAGTCTACACCTTCCGACTCAAGGGTATTCAGCATATCAATTGCTTCATCGATCATTTCAAGGCGAAGGCACAAACGGGCGTACAGAAATTCTATCAGGTTGTTTTTCGGGGATATATCGAGAATTCTTCGGTAAATTTTCAGGATAACCCCAGGGTCGCCCCTGTCAATATAGAGATCTTCCATTTTAGAAAGAAAGATGATATGCCCGGTTTTGGAATATCCCCTGCCGTATACCCGCCCTGCTTCGTTCAACTTGTCGGTTTTTTTGTATATATCAGCCAGGAGAATATAGGCTGGTATGAACCTTTTATCCTCACCGATGATGTCTTTCAGTTCCTTTGTAAGAGCATCGTAGTCACCTGGATTTTGCCTTTGAAAGACGGCACAGGCTTTCTCATAGCGTATGCCGGCGAGTCTCCTGCTTTCATCAGGTGTTTTAATAAATTTGAAGATCCTTTTAGCCGCGTCGTATGCTTCGTCCCATCTCTTTTTTGTGATATAAAGATCCCTTAAGAGCGAAAGGGCTTCAAAATTCGATTCGTTGATCTTCAAAACATCTTTCAGCTCAGCTTCCTGCTTCACCAGGTCTTTTGTCTGTGTCCTGATTTTTGCTCTTTTAAAGAGTATGGATTCTTTTTTGCCAAGATGGGCTTCAGCTAGATCAAGGACCTCGATTGCCTTGTCGAATTCTTTCATGGAGAAATACAAATCTGAGAGATAGGAATACGCCTCCTCCACATCAGTTGCTTTTTCTATGAGAGCCTTAAACTCATCCTTGCTTTTCTCCTTTCTTCTCCTTCTTCCGGTCACCCACCAATTTTTGATATCATCGATAATACCTACGAAGATGGATATGATAATGCCGAGGGCAAACGAAATTACGACAAATTGTGCTGCAGACATTTCAAGGGGTTGGGGCCCACCGAAATAAAACTTCACTTCATCCGGGTTAAGGATACCCAGGTATATGTAAAACCCAAAAACAATAAAAAAAAGGCCTACGTATATTTTATACTTCATTCAGCTATATACCTTTCTCTTCCATCATCCTTTTACAGGTTATACAATACCTTGCCACGGGGTTTGCTTCAAGTCTTTTTTCAGATATTTTTTCCTCGCATTCTTCACAAATCCCGTAGGTTCCAGTCTTGATCTTATCAAGGGCATTGTCGATGTCCTTGAGAAGGTTCAGATCGTTATCGCTGATGCTCATAAGAATATCCACGTTATATGAGTTGCTGGCTGCATCGGCCATATCCTGGATACCGTCTGTCCCAAGGGTGTAGGAATCCTCTTTGAGCTTCTTTGCCTTGCTCAGGATTTCACCCCGCATTTTAAGGAGACTCTTCCTGGAAAGTTCCTGCTTTTTTTTATCCATTCTTCACCTCTGAAAGCTTATTTCCTTTATTGAATTTATATCTTTTTGCCTCGATCCACAAACTCTCGAGGTCATACAATTCCCTCAGTGACTCAACAAAAACATGGACGATAACATTCTGGTAGTCAATGATCACCCATCTGCCTTCATCGTAGCCTTCGAGCGAAAAGGGCTTTACGCCAATCCCTTTCATGCCCTCCTCTACAGATTCAGCGATGGTTTTCACGTGTCTCTCGCTTGTCCCTGATGCCAAAACAAAATAATCGGCAATATCAGTTAGCCCCATAAGCTCAAGCACTACAATGTCTTTTGCCTTTTTCTCATCTGAAAACTGCGCACAGGCTTGAGCTTCCTTTAATGTTTTGCTTTTCACTTCATTCATTGATAAAGTTCCTTGCCCTTAATATATTTCTCCACCTGTGAAGGAACCAGATATCGAATCGATTTTCCTTCACCCATGGAAAACCTTATTCTCGTTGCAGAGATATCAAGTTGGGTTACCAACTGAAGATGAACCCTTTTCCCTGAAACGTGTTCGAAGGTTCTGTCATCCAGAGCCTTTATGTGTTTCCTCACATGAGAAGGAAACATCCTGAGCCCGGATTCCCTGGCATGGCTGGGCCTTAGCATGACGATAAAATTTGTATGATAAAAGAGATCGGTATACTGGTGCCATGTGTGTATCTCTGAAAAGGCGTCAACGCCAATGAGATAGTATAATTCTTCAAACTTTTTTTCCATACTTTTAATGGTGTCCATGGAATAGGAAATGCCACCCCGTTTTGCCTCGATGTCTGACAGTTTAAAAAAGCTGTTGCCTTTTATGGCAAGGCGTACCATGTTAAGTCGGTCTTCCACACCCGAGATCTTCTGATCTTTTTTATGGGGAGGAATGAAAACAGGCACAAAATAAACCCTTTCCAGAGAGAAAGACTCTGCGACCTCCTCTGCTACCCTGAGGTGTCCAATATGAATCGGGTCAAATGTGCCTCCGAAAATACCTACCCTCATTATGCCCTCAATTGACCTTCGCCAAAAGCTATGAATTTCGTAACAGTCAGTTCCTCGAGACCCATAGGGCCAAAGGCGTGAAGCTTCGTTGTGCTGATACCCATCTCCGCACCAAGACCGAGCTGAAAACCGTCATTCAGTCTTGTCGAAGCGTTTACGAGCACAAGAGATGAGTTTACTTCCCTCAAGAATCTCCATGCCCTTTGATAGTCACCGGTTACAATTGCATCAGTATGATTTGACCCGTAAGCCCTGATGTGGGCAATTGCCTCATCCATATCTTTCACGACCCGTATCGAGAGGACGAGATCAAGATACTCTTCGCGCCAATCCTCTTCTTGTGCGAGATCAATATTCTTAACAATCTGGACTGTTTTTCTGCAACCCTTAAGCCTGACGCCACTTTTCTTGAGTCTCTTCGTCATTTCCGGCAAAAAGCTTTGTGCGATTGATTCATGAACGAGAAGGGTTTCCATGGCATTACACGTTGCGGGTTTCTGTGCCTTTGCATTCAGGCACACCTCGTAAGCCATAGGGAAATCAGCAGACTCATCCACAAAAATATGGCACACACCTTTGTAGTGTTTCAGGACAGGAATCCGTGAGTGTTCAACAACGCTTCTCAGAAGTTCCTCGCCACCCCTCGGTATTACGAGGTCAATATACTCCTCCAGTTTGAGGAGATCATAGATATATGAGCGATCCTTTACGTCAACCAGATGAGCAATTTCCTTCGAGATGCCAGCTTCCCTAAGCGCCTCTGTGATCAGGGTGAACAGGGCTCTATTTGAATTGCCGGCTTCGGAGCCACCTTTGAGAATGACGCAATTCCCGCTTTTCAGGCACAGAGAGAAGGCTTCTATTGTTACGTTGGGGCGGGACTCAAAGATAACAAAGATAACCCCTATGGGAATTCTCATGCGGCCTACTTGCAACCCGTTCGGTCTCCTCCAGACCTTGACTATTTCTCCGACAGGGTCCGCGAGATTCACCACGTCACGAATACTTGCCTGCATGTCGTGGATGACCTTTTCATCGATTCTTAAACGATCGATGAGGCTTCCGGCAAGACCGGCCTTCTGAGCAGCCTCAACATCCTTTTTGTTTTCGAGGAGAAGATAAGCCTTCTTTTCGCCAATGAGTTGTCCCAGGGCAAGGAGGGCCTTGTCTTTTTGTTCCGTTGGTGTATGGGCTATGATATGAGCAGCCTTTTTCGCTGCTTGTGCAAGCTTCTCCGGTTTCATATAACCACCATATTATCCCTGTGGATAATTTCTTCGGTGTATTTATAACCGAGCTTCTTTGTTATATCAATACTTTTCAGACCTTTTATCTTGTTCACATCATGGGATGAATAATTTGAGATACCCCTGGCAACAACATTACCTTCGCAGCTATTGATCTCGATGCATTCACCTCTTCTGAAGTCACCTTCAGTTTTTACGACGCCGGAGGGCAATAAGCTTTTGCCATGGTGGGCGATAGCCTCTTCCGCACCCTCGTCAACCCAAACCGTTCCTTTGACCTTGTAAGCAAAGGCTGTCCACCATTGTTTGCGGGAAATTTTCTTACTTGGAAGAAAGAGCGTTCCAGGTTCTTCTCCTTTTACGACCCGAACGATGATATTATCGATGTCGCCGCGTATGACCCGTGTCGGGATACCATAGCAGCCTGCCTTTTTTGCAGCTTCGATCTTGCTGACCATGCCGCCCACGCTCTTCGCGCTTTTTGTGTCTTCTGCCAACTGTTCGACGTCTTCATTAATTTTATCAATTGTTTTAATTAATCTCGCGGAGGGATGCTTGTTGGGATCTTTATCATAGAGTCCCTCTACATCCGAGAGAAGAAGGAGAAGATCGGCATCGGAAATCTGGGCAATCAAAGCTGAAAGATTGTCATTATCTCCAAATTTGATCTCAGTAAACGAGAGGGCGTCATTCTCGTTGATAACAGGGACAATGTCCATAGAAAGAAGGCTGTTCAGGGTATTCATCAGGTTAAGACACCTGTCTTTGTTTTTAATGTCTTCATGGGTTAGGAGCACTTGGCCAACCCGCATCTTCTCCCATGCAAAGGCATCCATATACATCTTCATGAGGAGAACCTGTCCGATAGAGGCAAGGGCTTGCCGTTTCTCGATCTCCCTGGGCTTTTTCTTGAGATTCAAGGTTTCCATGCCGCATGCTATGGCCCCGCTTGACACGATGATGATCTCTCTCTCCATGTCTTTCAGTTCCCTGACCTGCCGGGCAAAATTTCTGATCATATCGATGCTGACTCTCTTATACTTGTCGAGGAGTATAGAGGTGCCAATTTTTACAACAATTCTTTTCGCTCTAAGCATGGACAACCCTGTCAAACCCCTTGGCCTTGATCATGGATTTAAGTTCGTCAATACCCAATCCCGTTAGCGCGCTGACTGTCACGACGTCTTCCCCCTTCCGGGAAAGTGAGGTCTGCCACTTTTTCGCCTTTTCTTTTGAAACCTTGTCCACTTTGTTTAATATCAATATTCTTTCCCGGTTAAACATTTCCTTATTAAAGGAGTTGAGCTCATGTTTCAAGGTTTTGTAATCTTCCATGGGGTTAGTTCCTGAAACATCAAGGACCAGGAGGATCATTCCCGTTCTTTCAATATGTTTGAGAAAGGTTAAACCAAGACCCTTTCCCTGAGAAGCACCTTCTATAATACCAGGGATGTCTGCTACGACGAAGGTGCTGTCGCCTTCCCGAAGAACGCCGAGGGCCGGTGACAACGTAGTAAAAGGATAATCTCCGATCTTCGGTCTCGCATCTGTTAAGCATGAAATGAGGGTAGATTTCCCGGCATTAGGCAGACCTACAATGCCAACATCTGCAAGGAGTTTGAGCACCAGATGAAGCTGTCTTTCTTCACCAGGTTCACCAGGCTCGAACTCGTAAGGAGTCCTGTGGGTTGCACTGACAAAACGGGCATTGCCTCTTCCACCCCTGCCGCCCTTTGCAACAATACAAGTGTCCTCCCCTGTGATATCAGCCAGCGGTTCTTCGCTGCCTTCCTCAAAAATGATGGTCCCAAGAGGCACGTGGATAAGAAGGCCTTCGCCGTCCCTGCCTTTTTTGTTACTGCCGCTCCCGTTTTTCCCTTTTTCTGCTTTAAAGATACGTCGATATCTGAAATCTAAGAGACTTGTCAGGTTTTTCGTGCCCGATATAGCTACATCCCCGCCCTTTCCGCCGTCGCCACCATCGGGTCCTCCCCTGGGAGTGTGCTTCTCCCTTCTGAAACCCGCACACCCCTGGCCACCGTCCCCTGCTTTGACAGAGATATTTGCTTCATCAATAAATTTCATTCAATAGGGTATACATTCGCCCTTTTCTTGTCACCAGACTCATCAAATTTCACAACGCCGTCGATAAGGGCAAAGAGGGTGTTGTCGCGACCGATACCAACGTTTTTTCCGGGATGTATCTTTGTTCCATGCTGCCTCATGATGATCGTACCGGATTTTATTACCTGTCCGCCATAGATTTTGACGCCAAGCCTCTGACCACTTGAGTCCCGGCCATTCCGTGAACTTCCGCCTGCTTTTTTATGCGCCATGGGGTGCCTCCATTAATATCTTCTCTACAAGTATTTCCGTGTAGGGCTGACGATGACCTTTTTTGGTCTTGGAGTCTTTTCTCCTCTTGTACTTAAAGATTGTTACCTTTCTGCTCTTTCCATGGGAAACTATCTTTCCGTTTACATAAGCCCCTTCGACATACGGGCTACCTATGACGGTATTCGAACCGTCATTGACAACGAGAACCTCTTTTATCTGAAAGTCTTCACCTTCATTAATGGTCAGTTTCTCGAGCTTAACCTTTTTTCCTTCTACAACCCTGTACTGCTTGCCGCCGTTCTGTATAATCGCATACATGATCTTACACCTCACCTGGTTTTAAAAAAAAACTACATATAGTATGATAAAAAACTGGGAAAAGTCAATAAAGAACTGAAGTTTAGCGTTTCCTAAGCTGTTCCATCCGATATGGCAGGACCGCTATTTTGCACTCTGCCAGGTACCCTCTGGGTGTCCCGCTTTTTTACCCTGCAGGCAATGCGGGTGTGACCCTGCCTTGAGCAGGGTGCCAGCGAGTGCTGGGGTGAATCATTTGGATTTACCAAGAAGATCTGAAAGTCTGCACTCACCGTTTGAACCTTTTTCGCATTTATCTCCGTTTGTCCAGATGGCATTGGTGAGGTCCGCACCGGATAAGTTGGCACCGGAAAGGTCTGCATTGGAAAGATTTGCATCGGCTAAGAACGCATCAGAGAGATTGGCGCCCGAGAGATTGGCATTGGTGAGGAAGGCACCCGAGAGATTGGCGCGCGATAGATTGGCATTCGATAGATTGGCATTCGAGAGGATGGCGTTAGACAGCTGGGCACCAGAGAGCTGAGCACCCGAAAGATCGGCACTGTGCAGGTTACACCATCGACACTGTTTTGTTGACAAAAGTCTGGCCAAATCCGCCTCACTAAACGCATAAAAGATGCCGGGAATGAGGCAAAATACAAGAAAAGTGAGACAAAAAAGAAAAGCCCTGCCGAATATTGTCGGTATATTCTCACGTCTTAAAGGGTTTATCTTATAACAGGTCAATCTCGCTCTCCCCTTAATCTTTGTCGAATCTTATTATTCTACCGCTTTGACGATGATACTGCAATAGGTTCCATGGGTTTAGTGAAGAAAATACTGAAGTCAACGGTTTGACGAGAAAATGGATCCTCTTCATTCCGAAGGTTCGCTGGATCCACGCGCCCGCTCAAGACTTTTTTGTCATGATCTCTCGTTGACGAAATGCAAGGTCAAAATAGGTGCAATTCAGTAAGGGATTGTTTATAATTGCTTTCAAGTAGTTTCAAATGCCGGAAGCATTGCCGGGTCTGTTTCATAGAGAGGATAGTTGAATTGTGGGCACTGAACATCACGGAGGACTGAAGTTACTCATCAAGGGATCTGTTACTGCACTGATCCTTGTTTTAGCGATATGGCGCCCGGAAATCCTTGTCATAACCTTTACATACCCAATCTTATTCTTCAAGGTATATCACATCGTGTGGCTCATGACCATGTGGCTTCTTATCAAACGGATGGTCCCTCGAATGAACACTAAAATTTCGATGGGAAAGATCTTTGAGGGGCATTACTCTGGAGCACCTGCTGCTGACCCTGCAAAACAAGAGAAATTACAGGAAAAGTTGGGGGACTATACTCACCGCATGAATGTGGGTGCCCTGAGGACAGCAATATACTGGTTGTTGGCAGTGCTGTTTGTTGGCTTGCTTTACAATACCGGTGTGCTGAATCGCATGTGGCTCATCCTGACTGTGGTCTTTTTTATATTTATGGACCAGTTCTGCGTGTCAGCCTGGTGCGTCTTCAAATGGATCATAGGGAATAAATGTTGCAATACCTGCAGGATAAACAACTGGGGTTACCTCATGGCTTTCTCGACCCTGGTTTTTATTCCCTCCTTCTGGACGTATTCTGTCCTGGTTATGTCAACTATTGTTGTGATCCAGTGGGAATACCTTTATTCCAGACATCCGGAAAGATTCTATGAGCTCTACAATGCAAACCTTCAGTGCAGGAACTGTGACGGGGTTTGTAAGGCATAACAGTGAAAAGTTAGAAGTGAGAAGTAAACAGGCGTTCAATCTGGAGAACTTGCAAATCAAATGGCGAACCGTTCACTGATAACGCGTTACGCATCACGGTTTTACTATAATGAGGTTGATAATTTTGAGAAAAAGTTGTATTTTGTTAGCTACTTAAAATTACTGATGGAGTGTTTATGAAGTTTCCTATAACAAGAGAAGGCTACGAAAGCCTGAAAAAGGAACATGAATTTCTGCTCACTACCAAGAGACCAAATATCCTCAAGGCCATTGAAGAGGCGAGAGAACATGGCGACATCTCTGAAAATGCCGAGTATGATGCTGCGAAGGAAGAATTTCAGTTTCTCCAGCAGAGGGTCGCAGAAATTGAGGAGAAGATCAAGGGCTCTGAGATTATGGACGGAAGGCAGGGCAATGGCGATGCTGTTGCTTTTGGGTGTAATATTGTCTTGAAGAACCTCGACACCGATGAAGAGGTCATCTATATGTTGGTAGGCCCATACGAATCAGATATTCAGAAGGGCCGTATTTCAATGAGCTCACCCCTCGGAAGGGCACTTCTCGGGAAGTCAGTTGGCGATGAAGTAGCCTTCAAGGCCCCCGGTGGTGAACGGACCTACGAAATCGTAACGAGCTAAATGACAACAGGCTTTCCGTCATTTATTGTCTTTCTTCCATCCCCCTTCTTCCATCTTCCAGCAACGTTTTATCACTGGGGCTTGTGTCGCCCCCTCCTTTTTTGCCGTATATCCGAAGGACGCCCGCTCCGCTGGGACTTTCGTTCTAAAGAAGCTGGGACTAACTCGGACTCATCACCCTTGGTTTCTCACGTCCTACGTCCAAGTCCCGAAGGGACGGACGTCCCACGTCTTACGGATTTCCCCTTGAACCCATGATGCCTGATTCCCTGTCTCAAACTTGACTAAACCACTGAACAAGCGTATCATTATATCGATAGGTTAAGCAGAATTTTTTAAGAGGAGATAACGATGACAACAAAACGATTGAAAGTTGCCAAAAGTCTGGCCAGATGGTTGATAAGCGCGGCCTTGGTGGTTACAATCGGGTTGGCAGAATGTTGGGCCACTGATCCGGTCT
>PDVJ01000599.1_pt1 | contig 12371 bp, 12 predicted proteins | sample 1369811 | NCBI WGS metagenome assembly PDVJ01 (sample SAMN07795376, study PRJNA414565) | Alkali sediment metagenome, whole genome shotgun sequencing project. | reverse complement strand
GATTGTTTCCTGCCAAGATAAGTTTTTCTTCTACATCTGAACCAATATCACCGGCAAAAAGAATGGAGAAGTTTCCATATCCTATCCTCATTACGAGAGACGCATTGTTCAAGTCATCTGTTCCGGTCTCTCGGCCTGGATTCAGGACTACGATCTCCATACCATTTTTCAGGAGAAATTTATCACCACGTTTCCACGTTGTTAAAGGAATCTTTTTTCCTCTGAGAAGCTTCATTAAATCCACAAATTTTTCTCGTGAGATGAAGTAGGATCCCGTAGAAAAGTTATTGACCGTGAAATCACGTATAATGGTGGGTATGCCACCCAAGTGATCACCGTGAGGGTGGGTGTTCATTACGTAGTCAAGGGTCAGGATCTTCTTTGAGAGCAGGATTGGGGTCAGTATAGATTTTCCTACATCGAAATCACTTGTGTGAAATCCTCCCCCATCAATAAGCATTCTCATTCCATCCGGCGCTTCCACAAGAAGGGCATCACCGTTCCCCACATCGATTATGTTGACCCGCAAGTCATTGTTGAAGCGCTCATGGTAAGCGTAATAGGCGTAACCTGATGCTAACGGCAGAACGAGAAAAACCATGAGAGCAAACGCGATTTTTCTTCTTTTGTGTAATAAGACAAAAAGAAAGATGAAGTAAAGGATAATTTCGAAAAGGTTCGGACGAACCATGGGGTAGATATAGCCCCAATCGAGGGTAGTAAGAATACTTACTGTAGCTGCAAGGACCTCTCCGGCGAGGCGCAAAAGGTATTCGCCCCAGGGAAGAACGACTCCAATGAGGCCCAACGGCATGGCGATAACGCACATCAATGGAACGCCGATCAGGTTGTGGAATACCGAAAAGGGATTTACACCGTAAAAATGATAAAGCACGACAGGAAGGGTTCCAATAGTTGCAGAAACAGTCATGCCCATGGACAGGAAAAGCCACTTTAGCATCCTGTTGTCAGTCTTTACAAGGGGGAATATGCGCTGGGTGAAAAGGATAATAAAAACGACACTTGCAAAGGTGAGCTGAAAGGAAGGAGTGAAAAGGGAATGTGGATAGATGAGGAGGATAGCGAGAGCGCTCAGGGCGATGGTGTTGAAAATGTCCCTTCCCCGTTCAAAGTAAAGCGAGAGCATAAAGATAGTGACCATAATCGTTGCCCTGACAGTAGGTATGCTTGATCCGGCTATTAACATGAATATAATGGCAAAAGGAATCGTGGCAAGCGCCGCATAGCGCGCGTCGTCTCCCCGTAGTCTCAATTTCCGAATCCGTCCTATAAGGAATCGAGAGATAAAAAAGAAAAAAGCCGTCACAATCCCAATATTAGATCCGGAAATTGCCAGGATATGGGAAGTTCCTGTATGAAGGAACAATTTTTTTGTCTCTTCATCAAGGCCGGTAGTATCGCCAATAGTGAGGGCTTTAATTATTCCTCCATACTTTGCACCGGAAGCGTCAATCTTCTGTTTGAGTCTATTCCTTACGCTGTGAACATAATGTATACCTGGGGTGATGGAAATGATTGTTCCCCTGAGCTCATATGATACGCCCTCAAGTTTTTTAAGCCATTTCCATGACAGCAGGTAGGGATTTTTGAAGGTTGGATTGATCTCTCTGAGTTCACCGAACACCCTGACCATGTCGTTGATATTGAGTGCTTGTGGTGTTCTCAGGATGACCTTCAGGGCTGCAAGTTCCCCTGGGTTTGTCAGTTTAATAATTTTTGTGTTGGGAGATGACTCTGTTACAAGGCCCTCATATATCTCCTTGGTGCTGCTTGGATTCATTGCAGTTTGACCAACGGTTACCACGCCAAGCCTTACCATCCCTGCAAGCATAAAGCAGACAAGGACCAGAAGGACAGAAAGATAACTGCTTTTCCTGATAAAGAAAGGTATGAAGGATAATATAAGAATGAGTGGGGGTATTATGAACTTTAAAGGGATGTCATACAGCGCATTGAGATAAATTCCGCCGGCAAAGGAAAAGATAGCAATTACAAACAAGCTTCCTGGACGCCTTTAAGATATGAAGCAACATTTTTACCAAGATCGGAAATGTAGTAACCCCCTTCAAGGATTGTAAATGTGCGGGGGTTTGAAGAGGTAATCATCCTTGCAATTTCCCGGTAATCATCCGTGAAGAGGAGGCCTCCCCAATCATGAATATAGGTGTCAAAGCCAGCGGAGCAGCCAACAATGTCAAAGGATGGAGCATCTTTCAGGGCTGTCTCAAGGTCTGCAAGAAACTCCTCTCTTTGGAATGCGTGTATATTCTGGAACGAGATCCGTGTATCATCTTGTACGATATCCTCTGTTCCATTCCCGTAGTGAAGGTCGATATCTACGATAAGGGCATTACGGATCGCACCCCGGGAGAAGAGCGTGTAGAGAGCAATGGCCATGTTATTGAAGAAGCAGAAACCACCGTTGAAATTGCGCCCTGCATGGTGCCCAGGCGGCCTGATGAGTGCAAAGGATGGTTGTTCGAGGGCGATTTCAGCAGCCATAATAGCTCCCCCGGCTGCCCTCTTTGCAACCGAGAATACTTCTCCATCTCTTTCCACCGAGCTAACGAGAGATTGCGTGTGGCAGAGAAGAAGGTCAGCTTCACTGCAAAGTTCAGGTATATGAAATTCAGCCATCTCCTTGACAGCGGACTGAATTATCCAGGCCCGTTCCGGGTTCTCACAATCCACTGTCCTGTAATCAGTAAGAAAGTCTTCACTGTATACAACAGGAATCTTTTTCATCCTTCCTTTTAACCACAAAGTTCCACTGAAGTCAAACATTCCTCGTAACGAGATTCGACTTTCCTTTTTCTTGCTGGGTAAGTATTTGTTCGCCACATATGCATAGATTTTTGCCTTGGAACCTTATAGTAGAAAAATGATTGTAAGAAATTGAAAGATTTGACGATGTTATCCGATCCATGGTAGATGAAGGGTATGAACATAGATCATTTCATCAGAGAAATCCCCCTATTTGCTGGGCTTGTTGATGAACAGATTCAATGGCTTGCCGTGATAGTAGAAAAGCGAAAATATTCAAGGGGCAAGGTTATCTTTTCGGAAGGAGAGGAAGCTACAGGTCTGTATGTTCTTCACACCGGTCGCGTTAAGATCTATAAGCTTTCTTCGGAAGGTAAAGAGCAGATCCTTCACATTTTTGGACCAGGCGAACCTTTTGGTGAGGTTGCTGTCTTTGCAGGCGGGCAATTCCCGGCTTATGCCGAGACGTTGGAGGTTAGCGAAACACTTTTCTTTCCACGGAAAAAGATTGTTGAACTGCTCACGAAGGATCCTTCAATGGCTATGAATATGCTCGCCATGCTCTCAAAACGTCTTAAATATTTTACCCAGCTCGTGGAAAACCTTTCCCTGAAAGAAGTTCCCCAGAGACTCGCAGCATATCTCCTTGTCCTTGCTACTATGAAAGACAAGCGTGACACCGTGGAGCTTGACATTGCGAAAGGACAGCTTGCAAGCCTGCTCGGTACAATACCGGAAACCTTGTCACGGATTTTGAATAAGATGACTATTCAGGGCTACATCGAAGTGGAAGGTCGGCAGATAAAGCTTCTTGACAGGCAATCCCTTGAGAATATCTCAATGGGAGAAAAGTTGCTATTATAGATCAATTCCACTCAACTTCTCAAACACTCAACTTCTGCTCTCGCTCTTTGTCCTGTTCTTCTTCAACAAACTGGAGCATCTGGATTACAGATATGAAAAGGGCCAGCACAAGGGGCCCCATGATAAAGCCGATAAATCCGAATACCTTGAATCCCCCAAGAATACTGAAAAAGATGGCAAGGGTAGGCATCTGAATCTTTCCACGGATGATGAGTGGCCGCAATATATTATCAATTGAGCTTATCGCTATGACACCAACAACGACAAGAATAATGCTGTTGAGAACCAGTCCCTTGAAAAAAAGATATATCGCTAAAGGACCCCAAACTATAAAAGTCCCTACAAGCGGTATAAAAGACGCAACAAACATGGCAAAACCCCAAAGCGCAGGAGATGGGACGCCTAGTAGCGAAAAGGTGATACCACCAATGATAGCCTGGACAATCGCTACTGTAACTCCTCCATAGATTGTTGAGACGATAATCTCCCTGGTCTGTTTTAGTAATCTTTCCCTTTGTTTTTTTGAAAATGGTATGTATTTGCCAAGTCCCTCAACAAACTCTGAGCCTCCCTCGAGAAAAAAGAAAATGGAAAGGATCATAAAAATGAAGTCAGTTATTGCCGAGGCCACATTCCCGATCCCGCCTTTAATCCCGCCCATAAGGTTTTTTCCAAGAAGGGCAATATTTTCAATTACTGTTTTCTCGAATTCAGCCAGAGAAAGATGAAACATACCAAGTATCCTGTTTGTCAGCTTATTCACAAGGGGATGATGAATAATCCCGCCCACAGGGTCAAAGGTTCCGCTTGCAGCTGCATCAACAATTGATCGTATCTCCTGGGTAAGCAAGTAGGAAAGATAAGAAAAGGGTCCGAGGAGGATCAGAAGTATTGTCAACAAAGTGATAAGAGAAGCAAGAGGTTTCCATTTCACAAACTTAAGAACAAAGGTAAAAACAGGATAAAAAACAATAGACAATACGATAGCCCAAGCTAATGGCGATAGGAAAGGCTTAAAAATCTGATAGCTTAAGTACCCGAGAACAGCAACAAGAAAATAGAGAGCGATTGTGTACAGTCTGCTATTAGGCATAATGCATGAGTAGGAAACTTCCCTCTAAAAATGTATTCCAGTTCTTGCTAGGCTTTGCGTTCAGTCGTCAGTTTTTCCTTCTCTTTATCGTATGCATCTTTGCCGGCTTCTACGGCCGATGTTAAGATTGTTTTTTGTTCTTCTACAAATTCCTTGCCTTTCTCCAAAACAGAAGTGGCGCTTTCTTTGACCTTATCTACCACTGTCGTTGCACTACCCTTAACCTTTTCCAGATATCCATCAGCTTTTTCCTTTGCTTCTCCCGCATACTCCTTGATCATCTGCCTTGTTTCTGATCCGGATTTTGGTGCCAGAAGCAGTGCTACTCCTGCCCCGACTAATCCGCCAAGGAAAAATGCAAGAAGTGATGAACCTGCGCCATATCCTCTTTCTTCTTCTGCCATAATTAACCTCCTTAAAATTTACTTTTTGTGTTTTACCAGCAAATTATTGACCAGGACATTAAAACCAGCCCTGATACCGGCTCTGAGCCCTGATGCCTGAACGGAAGAGGATGATGCTATCTCTTCTATATAACCACTTGTTAGCCTAATATTTTCTCCCACTTCCCTTACCGATCCGGAAAGAGTTTGTACGTCATCTGTAACCGTGGCGATGTTCTCTGCAATGTGTCGAATACTCCTGATTGTCACCGGAAGTTCATCGAGCGTTGGTTTAAGAGAAGTTTCAGAAGTGGTGATGAACTGTTCCAATTTTTTTGTTGCCTGCCGGAGTTCCAAAAGCACATATATGAGAACAATAACTAATACTACACATGCAAGTGTAATGATACTTAGTAAAAGGGTCGTCATTTCTTCTCCTCCCATAATATAAACATTACAATCCCCCCTGTGCCATATAGTTTAAAAAAATATTTGTAGAAACATATGAAACAATCGTAGCAGAGCAACAAAAGGGTGTCAAGTAGGGCTTTGCAGCCTGTTGTTTTTTTACTCCGAACTCCGAACTATCAACTTCGAACTTCTTTGTCGAACCCTTGGATCCTCGAACCTTGGTTTCCTTATCCTTTCTTGACAAGTGATACCCTATAAAGCATACTTTACCGTCATGAAACGATACATCATCCATAAGGATGTAGCAGGCCGCACGCCTCGAATTCAGTATGATCAGGAGCTCAACGAGGAGCAACTGGCAGTCGTAACGTGTGGTAATGGCCCCATTCTTGTAATTGCAGGAGCCGGCAGCGGAAAAACGAGGGTTGTAACGTACAGGGTTGCATATCTCCTTGAAAAGGGTGTTTCCCCGAATGGTATCCTTCTCCTTACCTTTACCAATAAGGCGGCCCGTGAGATGCTTCACAGGGTCGAACACCTGATGAAGATGGATACCCGTTATATATGGGGCGGCACCTTTCACCACATCGGTAACATGATACTTCGCCAGCATGGAGAACTGGTCGGTTTCAAGAAAAATTTCAGTATCCTTGACAATGAGGATGCCAAAGATCTTATCGAAGTCGTGATAAAAGACGCAAAAATTGACCGGAAAGAACGACGTTTTCCGAAGAGCGGAATCCTCAAGGAGATATTCAGCTATTCAGTCAACACCATGGAAGATATTGAGACAAGCATACGGGAGAGGGCGCCTTTCTTTTTTGATATTATCGATGAAATAGCCCTTGTATCAAGACTTTATATGGAGAAGAAACGAGCCATTAACGCAGTCGATTTCGACGATCTTCTTTTTTACTGGCACTTGCTTCTATCTGAGCAAGAGGATTTGAGGAAGCTCTACTCCATGACATTCTCTCATATCCTTGTGGATGAGTACCAGGATACGAACAGGATTCAGGGTGAGATTGTTGATTTCATGGGGCTAATCAATAGAAATGTGATGGCGGTTGGAGATGATGCTCAAAGTATTTATTCCTTCCGAGGGGCAAATTTTCAGAATATCCTTGATTTCCCTAATAAATACCCAGAGACAAAGATCTTCAAACTGGAAACGAATTACCGGAGTACACCCGAGATACTAGGTCTTGCAAACCACTCTATAGCGCAGAACACGAAACAATTTGCCAAGGCACTGAAAAGCATCAAGAAAAGTGGTATTGTCCCGGTGGTTGCACCTTCACGGGATGTAGTACAACAGGCAGAGTTTGTTGCCCAACGAGTTCTTGAGTTGAGGGATGAAGGAATAGCCCTTGACAACATGGCGATTCTTTACAGGGCCCACTATCACTGCATGGAGCTCCAGATGGAATTCACCCGTCGCGATATACCCTTTGAGATCAGGAGTGGGCTCAGGTTCTTCGAACAGGCCCATATCAAAGATGTTGTGGCGTTTTTAAGGATCATGGTAAACCCGAACGACGAGGTATCGTGGAAGAGAGCCTTGAAACTCTTCCCGAAGATAGGGAACAGAACTGCCGAGCATATTTATGACTACATCCAGACGTTAAGTGATCCCTATGGCGTCTTTATCACGAAAAAAATTGCTGAAAAATTCAAAAATATCCACAAAGACAGTATAGAAACCTGGTCCAAATTATTCAGCGACCTTGCACAATTACAGGATCAGGAAGCACCTGCAGATATGATTTCCGCTGTATTAAATAATGGTTATATAGAGTACCTCAAGTATAACTACCCAAATTATGATGCAAGGCTTGAAGATATTGGTCAACTCGCGAATTTCTCAACTAAGTATCAGTCCCTCGAAAGCTTTTTAAGCGAACTTTCTCTCATGAGCGGAGTGAGTGGCGAAGAGATCATCTCCGCAGATCGTGAAGACGAAAAGGTCATATTGAGCACCATACATCAGGCAAAGGGGCTTGAATGGAAAATAGTATTCATCATATGGTGTGCCGAAGGCAGGTTTCCGAACCCAAAAGCCTTGGAAGAAGGAGGGCTGGAAGAGGAAAGAAGGCTGTTTTACGTAGCTACCACGCGGGCGATGGATGAGTTATACCTTTGTTACCCACTTCTTGCTTTTGATAAGCAGGTGGGACATATTATTTTAAAACCCTCCCGCTTTGTCTCGGAACTCAGATCAGCTGATTACGAGGAGTGGCAAATAGGCGATGTGTATTGAGAAGCAGTTCTGAGTTTCGAGTTATTGGTTTTGAGTTAGAAGATCGGATAAACCCAACGAATATTATCTTTGTTTTGCAGGGGCAAGAATGAATACTTTTATTAATTCTTTTTACTCCGAACTCCGAACTTACAACTAAACACTGGCGAAGCTCAGTTTATGAAAACTTTTTTATACCTGGGCATATCTTCGAGTGCCTTACCAGCTCCGAGGACAACAGACAGCAGGGGATCATCGGCTACATAGACGTTTATCCCTGTCTCTTTCTCAATCCTCCGGTCAAGACCGCCCAGCAAGGCCCCTCCGCCGGTTAGGATCATGCCCGATTCATTCAGATCCGACGCAAATTCAGGCGGAAGTTTTTCGAGAGCACGACGTATAGAATCTATGATTGCTGAAACAGGCTCTTCTATTGCCTCTCGTATCTCTTCGCTTGTAATCCTCATACTTTTCGGGATACCCGTTAGAAGGTCCTTGCCCACCACATTTATCGCATTACCCCGTCCTTCTGTTGGGTAGACAGATGCTCCCTCTAGTTTTATTTTTTCAGCGGCAATGAGACCGATAGCGATCTGGTGTTTCTTCTGGAGATACCTCACAATCGATTCGTCTAATTCATCTCCTGCAACCCTCAGCGACTCGCTGTAGGCAGTGGCGGCGAGGCTGATGATTGCAACTTCTGTTGTCCCTCCACCGATGTCAACTACCATGTTTCCTCTTGGCAGCTCAATCGGCATATCTGAACCGATTGCAGCAGCCATAGGCTCTTCAATAAGATATGTGTCCCGGATGCCAACCTGAAAGCAGGCATCGACGACTGCTTTTTTCTCAACCATGGTGATTCCGGACGGCACACCAACCACCATTTTGGGTTTTTGTATCTTTCTATCCTTCCTTACAACAGTGAGAAAGTATTTGATCATTGCCTTGGTTACATCAAAATCTGCTATTACACCATCTTTCAAGGGGCGTATGGCGCTGATGTTGGGGGGTGTTCGTCCTATATATTCCTTTGCTTCTCTTCCAACAGCAATGACCTTGCCCGAAGTGTTATCAATTGCCACCACTGACGGCTCATTGAGGATGATACCCTCGCCTTTCATATAAATAAGGGTGTTGGCAGTGCCAAGGTCCATTGCGAAGTGAGTGGAGAATAACCCGAAAAGCCTTTGAAAGAAATTCATAACCCCTCCTTGTCATTAAGCAGCTCTAATCTTTCTATCCTTTGCTCGATCTAAAAGCTCCCAGAGATTTTTACTGTCATCAGGAAAGTGAGATATTCCCATCTCTGTCATTGTTTTTTGATCTATAGCAACTTCTTCGGAAATATTCTTTGAGATTGTGTAATTCAATATTTTTAATATATTTCTGGCATCGAGGGCCTCGCTCCCTCTCAGGAGAACATAAAAATGGCCACCACCCTTCCGCGATATGAATGCATTGCTGCCGACACAATGGCGGACGACCTGAAAAACCTTCTGGAGGAGACCGTTCGTGAACTCATATCCCATGCTCCGGTTATAGGTATTCAGATGGGCCAGTTTAACTGAAAGAAGGGAGAACTTTTCACCCTTTTTTATCAATCTTTCCATGAGACCAAGAAATGTCGTAAACTGGATAGAGCCTGTAACAGGTTCAAAATCTTTAAGTTTTTCCAGGTTTTCCCTCATCCACAAAGAAGAATAGTAAAGCGACAAGAGGGTAGAGACATTCCTGAGTGGCACTATTGATTTCTCTTGAAGATGCCTGTCAGAGATTGACGCAAAGCCTATGACCCCTATTGTAACATCGTCCGATACAAGGGGGAATCCGAAGAATTGCTTTGCCTTGATCACCTCTCCAGGAAAAAAAAGGGCTTTTTCCCTGAGGAAACCGCTGTTATACGGGAGGAGGAGTTCCCTTTCCCCTTCCATGACTGTCGAAGCAATGCTATTTCCTGAAGGGCATACTTTCATCAGGTAGCTGTCATCGTCGATCCCCAGGATGTCCTTGAGGAGCATCCTCCCGTTTTTTTCAATGCCTGTAAAACAGAGATCGGCACCGGAAAGGTTTAAAAGCTCCCTGAAAATCTCTTTGATAGAAATGCGGGAGAGATTGAGCTCATGGAAAAGGCCCATGATCTTCTTTTCGACGCTGAGTTCTTCTATGATCTCCTCTATGTCCCTGGTTTTCTTCTCACTTTCAAGTTCTTCGTCGATAAGGGCAACAAAGCTGCCGAGGATTTTCTTTTCCTTGTCTGTAAAGACCCATTTCTTCTTGCTGTCAATGATAATGACGCCCTTTCCCTCCATTGGGTAACCCATGAAGGACTTGATACCCTCATCAACCCCATAGTACCCCAGGGCCTCCACGTCTTTGTCAAAGTTCGGGATAATGAGCGGTTCATTGTGCTTAACGACCCACCCGGGAAGACTGCCATCAATAGGTAAGGACCTGTTTTTGTCAAAACTGTTAGCGAAGGAAACTGAGGAAAGGCATTTTAAATGATCATTTTCCTTTACAAAAAAAGCCACGGTAAAGGCTTCGTAGATATTGAAGATGAGATGGGAAAAGCTGTCGATTGTGCTCATTAAGGAATTATGTCATCATTTCCCGACTGCTGTCAAGGTTGTCCACCATACACAGCAAAGTCTATCTTGTTTTCTATGTGAAATCTCTCAAGGAGTCTGCACATGTTACACTTATCTCCATAACAGGGATATCCGCAGGAAGCGCAATAGGTAAGGTCCCTTGTTGTCTCTTCGCCACCCTTTACCATTTTCAAATAGCCCTTGATGAACTGGAGCTTTGTGCCTGGAGAGGTTTCTTCAAGATTATTGAGTATGGCTTTATAGGTGAGGGACTTTGCATTAACTGAAAACGGACATTCTTCATAAATGTAGTCTATCCGTGAGATCAATGCATATGCTGCCATCTCGCGCTCTGAACATAGGAAGAGGGGCTTTACCTTCCTGGAGAGGTGTCCTTCACGGCCCTCCAGCAATGGGCTTTTTTTCCACAGGTATTCTTCTTTCCAGTAAAGCAGATTGCCCATGAGGGCAGCAGCTTCATCATCAAGATTGTGGCCAGTGATGAGGACATTGTATCCTTTATCGATGCAAACCTTGTTCATAACATACCGTTTTATCATGCCGCAGGCAGAGCATGGGACCCGGCGTATGGTTTTTGCAATCTCATCGATGCTTCTCTCAAAGATCTTCCTGATGTGGAATACGAAGACTTTACATTTTAATGTTTCAGCCATTTTTTTGATCTTTTCGAGGGACTCCCTGGAGTAATCCCCAATGCCAAGATCAACATAGAGCCCATCCGCTCGATAACCCAGCTTGTTCAGGATATGCCAGATGGAGAGGCTGTCTTTACCTCCGGATACAGCAACGATTGGTGTGTCATTTTTTTCAACAAGATGGTATTTCTGGATGGTGTCGGAAACCCTTTTTTCTAAAAAAAAGGTAAAATCATCAGCACACAGAGCTGTGTTGTATGCCCGGAGACTTATATTTGCTTCCTGTCCGCAAACCCTGCATTTCATCCGCCGGATACAACCCTGATGAACTTTACCCGGTCATCCCTTACGAGCCTGTGATCTTCAGTAACAAGACGGTCATTTACTATGACAAGGTGGGTCTCCCTGCTTAGCGAGAATTGCTGGAGCAGCCGCGAGACCTCCATTGGTTTTTCGATTTCGTAGGCTTTGCCATCTAATTCTATTTTCATCGCTTTTTCATAACACAAGCGCAAGACGATGTAAAGAGAAGAGAGCGGGAAAGGCAGCTCAAAGGGAAATGACCGAGGGACGATGGACGACTGTCCCGCTATGACGGGACTAGGACGAGGGAAGCAGGAAAAGCTCATAGCAACAACTCAACTTCTTTTGTTAGTTCCTTTTACCTCTCACCTGATTTAAAGTGGATGGCGAGCCAGATGGTTTTCTCATAAGGGTCTGTCCATTCGACCCGGTGTTTTTTGTGAGCGGGAATGTGGATGTAATCACCTGGCTTGAGAGCAATAGGAACCCCATCCCCTTCAAAAAGGATACCTGCTCCGCCTTTCAGCAGGACAACCCACTCGTCCCAATCCTGGTCATACCATTGCCCGGGAGGATTTGCCTGTCCCTCTGATATGATCCGTTCAAGCTTGAAACCCTTGGCTTCAAAAAGAATTTCAAAAATTTCTGTTTTGCATTCTTCAGGTACATTCTCAAAGATGTTTTTTATTTCCATTGGTTGAATTCACCTTATCACATGCCCAAGTCCATTTCAATTGCCAAAAGACCACGGAACGACACAAACTTGTCAGTAAATTTATGTTCGAACCGTGTACCATGTAATGGAGAGAAAATCATCATCTCCAAAGCCAAATCGAATGAATGATATGTCTGTCTGGCCCCCGTCCATTAACCATCTCCCCAGCTTTTCCTTTATTGATTTCTTTGAATAAATGATTATATTGATTTTGTAACCGGCTTTCGGCAACAGCATAGACAGGTGAATGTTTGCTATTGTCTGACAGCAATCGTACTTCACCAGGCATAAATGGCAAGACATGTTTTATCGCTGACGGCTGAACGCTAATG
>PDVJ01000597.1_pt1 | contig 12375 bp, 9 predicted proteins | sample 1369811 | NCBI WGS metagenome assembly PDVJ01 (sample SAMN07795376, study PRJNA414565) | Alkali sediment metagenome, whole genome shotgun sequencing project. | reverse complement strand
TGGCCATGTCAAAGACGTGCCGTCTTTCACCTTGCATGTCTACGAAGCCGTAGCAATAGACGCCTTTAATGGTCTGGAGTTTCAGCCACAGCGGTGTGAGATCAATCAGGGGATCTTTGCAGATACCCACCACGCTTAATACGCCGCCGGTTCGCAGCGTGCGCATGGCTGCCGTGAGTGTGGCTGTGCTGGCCACGGTGTCAAACACCTTCGAGAATCCGCCCATAAGGATCATCTGACCCAGCATGGGTTTGTATCCTCTGGCCTTAGTGATGGTCTGAGCGTGACCCAGGATGTCGCCATCGGCGATAAGGTGGTCAGCGCCGGCTTTCAAAGCCAACTGCGAGTGGAACTGCGAAGGCTCTGCCACCGTGATGGAGCAGCCGTTTCCCAGGGCTCGTATTGCCTGAACTATGAGATTGCCTATCACGCCGCCACCGACAACCAGCACCTGATCATTCTGCTTGGGGCTATTGTCCAGGACGGCCTGGAGCGCCACCGCCAGGGGCTCAATTATGATGCCTTCCTTCGCTGACAGTTCGGGAGGCAACTTAAAGACCTGGCTTGCATGGGCTACGAGGTACGGGGCGAACCCCCCACCCACATCCCGGCACAGCCCCATGATCAGGCCCGGAGCGATATTGCCCTCAGCGAAGTTCTCGCAATTGGAGGGGCGCCCCATCTGGCAGCTCTGGCACTTGGGCTCGATGCCCCTGACCGAGCAGCCGAGAGGCGGGCAGACTGTCACCACATCGCCGGGTTTGACTCCGTCGACATTGCCTCCGACCTCCATGACCTGTCCGCATATCTCATGCCCCAGTGTGCAGGGAAACGAGGTAAACGGTGTGGCCGTTGGAGAATCCTTCAAGAAGATGAGGTTCATATCTGTGCCGCACAGCCCGCAGAGGAGAGTCTTGATCTTGACCCAATCGGCAGATGGCAAAACCGGCTCAGGGACTTCGGCCAGACGGACCGTGGCCAAGGGACCGGTGCAGTACAAGCGCCTCACACTGCCCATCAGCTTCAGGGCAGTGTATTGAGGAACAGAGACCGAGAAACGCAGAGCCTTCATGACTTGGCGTCCTGCTCCCAAGTGCGCCACTTGGCTGACCTGTCCGGACTACATGTCACGGCGGTCCAGCGGGAACGGGCCTGTTCGATCCCTTGCCTTCAGCAAGTCCCACCAGCGTCGCAGCCTTCCATCCAGACGCTGTCGAGCATCACCAGGTCGGGTGGAACCATGTGGACGGCGGCATCCACAACCACGTCCAGGACGGATGGCAGGCCGGAGTCCGCCGCCCGCTGCAAGGCGGGCCGAATCTGTTCGGGCGCGGTAACACGCTCGCCATGGCAGCCCATGGCCTCGGCCAGTTTGTCATAGCGGACGTCGGTGAGGTCCACTCCGCAATAGCGGGCATGGTAGACCAGTTTCTGGCCGCCCTTGATCATTCCCCAGGCCTGATCGTTGGCGATAATGACGGTGATGGGAATGCCCTCGCGGCGGGCGGTTTCCATCTCCATGGCATTGAAGCCAAACGAACCGTCGCCGGTGATGCAGTACACGGGCAGTTCCGGATGGGCCAGCTTGGCTCCTAGGGCGTACGGTACACCTGATCCCAGGTGTCCGGAGTCAGCAGCCCAAAGGAACGAGCGCGGCTCGTAGGTGCGATTCATGTAGTAGGACCAGACAGAGGTGTTGCCTCCGTCCTGGGCACAGATGGCATTGCGGGGGAAGAAACGGCGCACCTCGTGCACCAGGCGGAGGGGATGAATGGGTGTTTTGTCTGAATTGGCCCCTTCTCGCCAGTTGCTCAGCCAGGCTTCCTGTGCCTGGCGGGCGCCTTCAATCCCTGTGCTCTCTCTCTTGGGGCTGGTTCTGGATTTGACTGCATCGAGGATTGCATGTACTGTGGCCCTGGCATCCCCAACGAGCGCCATGTCCACCGGGTGATTCAGGGCGATGTTCTGGGGATCGATGTCTATCTGGATGAAACGCTGCTTGTCCGGCTCGCCCCAGATCGGGGGGCGCCCCCAGAAGTCGGTATCGCCCATACGTCCACCAACGAGGAGGACTACATCGGCATCGGCCTGAGCCTTGAGCGCCCCGAAAGAGGCCGGAATGAAGCAGAGAGGGTGATCTTCAGGGATGATGCCTCTGGCACCAAGGCTGGTGGTTACGGCTGCGGACAGGTGCTCCGCCAGTTGCCGCACCTCCGTCCAGGCTCCGGCCCGCAGCGCTCCGCCTCCCGTGTGTATCAGTGGGAACCTGGCCTTCACCAGCACCTCGGCCGCCCGGTCGACAAGGCGGCTGTCGGCGACCGGCGGTGTCGTGGGACGATACCGATGCGGCGGCAGTATCGGCTGTTGGATCATTTCGATCTTTTCGCAGAGCACGTTGGAGGGAAGATCCAGGTAGACAGGCCCCGGCCGGCCCGACATGGCTGCCCTGAATGCCATCTGCACCAGTTGAGTCATCCGCCTAACGTCGTTGACTAGGACGCGGAACTTGGTGATGGGGGTCATCAACGCGATTTGGTCCAGGGCTTGCATGGACCCAGTCTCGGGGTAGCAGCGCCAAGTCTGGTTCTGGGCCCCTAGGACGATCATGGGCACGGAATCGGCGAAGGCAGGATAGACTCCGGGCACCAGATCAGCCACACCTGGGCCCACGGTAGCCAGACACACACCAGGCTTGCCAGTCACACGCGCCCAGGCGTCAGCCATATGGGCGGCTGCTTGTTCGTGTCGAGTAGTGATGAACCTGAGTCCCTCGTCTCGACCCAGTCGATGGATGGCGTCGGTGATTGGGTTACACTGATCGCCTGGAATCCCGAAGACGTAGTTCACGCCTTCGCTGATCAGGCAACGTACGAGAGTATCTGCGCCGGTCGTTGTAGCCATAGGTTCACCCCCCTGATCTACTTCTTTAAGCGAATTATACCAGACCGTTTCTAGCGGGCTTTGCGAGTCCCAAGGGGACGAGTGCCCCGTCCAATCGCAGGCGCAAAGCTATCGAAACACGAAGACACGAGCCTCAGAAAAGGATATAATCTCGTCTGATACTAGTGTCCTCAGGAGGTTCAGCGTGGCCAAGAAGCATTTCACCGCCGAAGAAGCCAAACAGGTGGGCGACAAGCTGGGCATCGACTGGAAGAAGTGGAATGTGGAGCAGTTCCGCATGGGCATGGACGTTGAGCTCGAACACGGAACGGTTGATCCACACACCAACGTTACCAACGATGACCCAACAATGACGGGCAAGATCGCCCTGGCGCATCTGAATGAGATCCCTGACTACTACACGCGACTGGAGAAGATGGAGAACGAGGCTGAGGGGAAGGGCTGAAGGATTGTAGCGAAAGCCCGTGAGTGCTTTCGTAGGGGACCGCAGAAGACCTAGTTCGTGTTTGAGTTTGGTGGGTCTTCGGTCAAGGCTCAGGTGTTGAAGAGTACTTGTGATAGAATAGCCAGAGTCATCGAAAAGGAGGCGAGATGCTAATAGCAGCCATGATCTTGGGGCTCATCGGAGGGATTACCTACTTTGTAGGTGGTGGTGCGGGGGCCATAGGCTGGGGTGGCGAAGGTTCTGCCCCTTGGTGGGTCGTTTCTCTCATACCGATTGGAGTACTTGGTGCTATGGGTGCCGCATTGGCGCGAACGAAGCCAAGCGTGGCGGGGATGATAATGCTGCTGGCGGCCGCAGGTGCTTTGGGCGTTGGGTTCGCGTCTTTTGAAGAATACGCCGTCGGTCAAATCAGCTCTCAATACATGTCGTTGGTGTTGCCCACGCACGCCTTTGCCGGTTCTGTTCTTTACGCCCCCGTTCCGCTGCTGACATTGGTAATTGGCGGGGTGCTGGCGCTGTCCTCCGGGAAGAAATCCGGCGCGGAAGACTAGGGCAGGGATTCGCCTGCATCTTGCAGGCGGTGACACCTGATACTTGCCCTATCTGGGGTGGAGACCAAGCGGCAGCAGGTGAGGAAGATGAGCAGAATGCCTCTTGCTGGCTTTGCCCTCTGCCTCCTGGCTCGCCTTCTGGGCGGGCTCTTCTTCATCAAGCGTCTTCATGAGGCGTACTGAAGATGGACGTGTCTCAGAAGCTCCAGATTGTAGCCGCCAGTGCCAAGTTCGACATCTGCGGCTATGATGCGGCCAGAAGTATGCAACTGGCCAACAGGGATCCGCATCGTTTCATATATCGGGCGACGTTGCCAGGCGGTGGCGGGCGACGTTGCCAGGAGGTGGCTGCATCAGCCTCTTCAAGGTGTTGCTGACCAATGTCTGTACCAACGACTGCGCCTACTGTGTGAATCAGGTGGGCCGCGATCGGCCGCGGGCCTACTTCCAGCCACATGAATTGGCCAACCTGTTCATGGATCTCCACCGGAAGAGGNTGGTGCGCGGCCTGTTCCTCAGTTCGGGTGTGGCGGGCAGCCCTTCGCGNACCATGCAGGAGATGGTGGATACAGTGGAGATACTGCGNCAGCGCCANGACTTCACGGGATACGTTCATCTGAANATAATGCCTGGTGCCGGCTATGATTGCGTTGAGGCAGCCTGCAAGGTGGCCAACAGGGTCTCCATCAACATAGAGGCGCCGACGGCGCATCANNTGGCCAGACTNAGCTCNCGGAAAGACCTTTATGACGGGATCGTGGAGCGCATGCGCTGGGCNAAACAGGTGATGTCNGCCAATGAGGGGCTGGTTCCTTCCGGGCAAACGACGCAGTTTGTGGTTGGCGCGGCCGGCGAGACAGACCGGGACATCCTGCGCACCACCGGCGCTCTGTATCGCGAGATTGGCCTGAGGCGAGTCTACTTCAGTGCGTTCCAGCCGGTGATCGACTCCCCTCTTGAGGGACTGCGTGCCACCCCGCCTATGCGAGAACATCGTCTTTATCAGGCCGACTGGCTGCTCAGGGTCTACGGCTTCTCATCACACGATCTGGATCTGGCCCTGGGCGACAAGGGTGACCTTTCTCTGGTGAAGGACCCCAAGATGATGATCGCCAGGCGACAACCATGGCTTTTCCCGGTAGATGTCAACCGGGCTGCATATGAAGAACTCCTCCGTGTGCCTGGTATTGGGCCAATATCAGCCGGGAGAATAGTGGAAGCCCGCACCGAGCACAGCATTTTCTCGTTGGAGCAACTGAAGAAGATGGGGGTGGTCACCAAGCGGGCCGGTTCATTCATCTGGTTTCGCGGTGCGTCAGCCCATGAGAAGCAAATGTGCTTCTTGCAGGGGCTTGACGATGAGCCTGATGAAGTGCCATCGCTGGCTGGGGTTCTCCGGTAGATTCCCGAATTGAGGAGGTTTGAAGATGTATCAGAGAGTGCTTCTTCCGCTGGATGGCTCTGAACTGGCCGAAGTGGCCTTATCCTATGCCAAGGGTATTGCCGGCCGACTTGGCCTCGAGGTGCTGCTGCTTCACGTGGCAGGCAAAGGGGAAGCCGAGTCGCTGCCTCTGCACCGGGCCTATATCGATCAGGCGAGCGAGAGACTCAGGCGGGAAATGGCGGAGGTTCAGGGAAAGACGGCCGGACAGCCGGTGGTGGTGAAAGGGGAGGTGGCAGTCGGATATCCTGCTGAAGAGATCCTGCGCTATGCTGGTGAAAAGGAAGTTGATCTGATAATGATGGCCACCCACGGACGGTCGGGTGTCAGGCGCTGGGTGTTGGGAAGCGTAGCGGACAAGGTCCTGCGATCGGCCGCGCTGCCGGTGTTGGTCATCAGGGCCGGCATGCCCAAGGATGCGGCCTATGAGAGATGGTCCAGCCCCAAGATGCTTGTGCCTCTGGATGGGTCGGAGTTGGCCGAATTGGTTTTGCCTCACGTTGAAGCGCTGGCGCTGCCTCAGGGTGGCGTGGTGGCGGAAGTCGTTCTGGTCGGAATATGCGAGCCGCTGGTGCTACCTCCGGTAACGACACCTGAAACATCGGTGAACTGGGGGACAGCCGCTGATGAGTACCTGGCCAAGTCCAAGAAGTCGGCGGAGAAGTATCTCTCTAAGGTGCAGAGAGGACTCACTGACACTGGGCTCAAGGTTAGCCTAGAAATTCTGGAGGGTGACCCGGCAACTGAGATCATTGACTATGCCAGCCGGAAACAAGTCAACCTGATTGTCATGGCCACCCATGGACGATCTGGGCTGGGCAGATGGGTCTACGGCAGTGTGGCCCAGAAGGTTCTTCACGGAGGCTCCACCCCCATCCTTCTGGTGAGGCCGCCTTCGTCCCCCAGCATTACTCCAAAGATAATCGCCGCAATACGGAGCCTGCCGCCGATCTAGGATGCCTCTGATCGGGTCTCGTCACTCCCCCCGTCTCAACGCAGGAGTGTTGGTATCCACCCCGACAGAGTTCGAGTCCAACATGGTGCGTCTACTGGTGCACCCATCATGCCAAGTGTAAGCGACCTCAGGTTTGTTGCCGCAGAGAATACTGTGACTGAAAACCAAGAGAGGGGCCGGTATAGGCCCCTTCTTCATTTTCATGCGGAATCGGGCCTGGGGTACGGAATAGGTAGTCCCGATGTGGATTACGCACTACTGTACCCATCTGGGGCTGAAGGGATAGAGCAAGAGAGGCTGAGGTCCCACAAGGTGCCGGTGGAATGAGGTCAGAGTCTCTTTCGCAGAACGTCGGCCCCAAAAGGTCCCCCATGTGCTGGATAGATGTGCTTCGCCCCGGTGTCCAAGATGACCCGCCAGCTTCTCCTGACCGCGTCAACATCGTCTGCTGTCATTGGCATGCCCGGGCCGATCCGATAGGGCCAACCGTTCATTGCAAGGTCTCCCACAAAAGCCTCGCCCGTGTCGAGTATCAAGCTCACTGAACCGGGTGAATGGCCTGAATGCCCCATGGCTCCAATGAGAATTCCTTATCATCCAACACTATGTCCACTGAGGTTGGAATAACCTTCATCCAACTGAGACTCACGCTGGTACAGGCAAGAAGCATCTTGCCCCACATGGTGGCACCGCTTGCAGGGAGCCTCAAACCCTTCTCCACCCATTCCCTCTCGTTCTGATTGACAGCTACTTTGGCTCCTGTTAGAGCCCTAAGGTCGCTCAGCAAACCCACATGGTCATAATGGGCATGAGTGATCAAGATCAGCCGAATGTCCTTCAACTCGCTAGACAGACTCTGAAGTGCCTTCTTCAGATTCATTCCCTTGTAGCCAATCATCTTGGGCAAGCCTGTGTCAATCAGAATCAGTCCTTCCTGCCGAAGCAGGTAGCTATTGACCATCCCTAACGACGAAACCTTTCGTATCTCCGTGTTCGTGGCTTTAGTCCTCCACTAACTATTTGCCCCAGTGTCTTGCATCCGGTCAGTTGGCGTGCAAAGGCCCTTGAAAGAGATGTGTGCGCGGAGTTCAACTTGGACGGTAGCACTGGGATTGGATGGTGTCAACCTCAGTATGCATACAAAGGTTGCCTATTCCCAGCGGAACAATCGAAGTGAAGCCAGCGAGGCTGCGAGCGTTATGCCGATCAGGACCAAAAAGGCGTGCCAGTTCCAACCGAAGCCAAGCCAGGGGTCCTGTATCAGCCGGACCGCGTAGTGCAGGGGCATTGCCTGGCCAGTCTTCTCCATGACGTCACTCATATACTCCGGGGGCGGGCCGGTTCCTGACACCATCAGCATGGCAACGAAGAGTATCAATCCCAGACCCTGTGCGGCCCGTGTGGTCGGGAGCAGAGATCCCAGGAGAGTGCCTATGGCGATGAAAGCGACTACGCCGGGAAAGAAGCCTGCTATCACCAAGCCCGGAGACTCCGGGGGAGCGATATCAAAGACGATGACTGACGCAGATACGAGAAGGATGCCGCCTACCAAAGCTATGATAAGGCTTATCAGGATCTGAGAGCCGAAGACGCACCACAGTGGAAGGGGCGAAGCGCGAAATCGCCGCAGCACGCCACGCTCTCGGTAATTGGCGTAATGAATCGGCAATCCTACCAGGCCAATGGATGCAGCGACCAAGGCAATGTACGCTGGTGTGTAGTAGTCCATGGGTTTCGCGTCGCGGAGCTGTTCGTCGGCTATGGTCCCAAATACCCCACCCAGGACGAAGAGGAATATGAGCGGAAGGGCAAACGTAAAGATCACGGAAATAGGCTCGCGTATGAACAACTTCAGCTCTATCCAGCTCAGCTTCAGCAGTGTTCGCATATGTCAGTCCTAGTCTTGGATGGCATGACCCGTGATCGACAAGAATACGTCCTCCAGTGAAGGTTGCTCCAAGCGAAGGTCAGTGGGCAGGATGCCGCGTTGGGCAAGTGCCACCGCCACCCGAGATAGCACCGGACCGCTTCCCCGCACCTCAACCCGTGGTCCGTGTCGGCTCACCGAAGATACGTTGGGAACATCCTGCAGCCAGGACAGATCCTCACAATCTGTGCTGAACACGACTCGCACGCCGCCAGCGTATGTGGCAATGAGGCTCTGGGGAGTGTCCAAGGCCATCAATCTCCCACCGTAGACTATTCCCAACCGGTCACACAGGCGCTCCGCCTCCTCCATGTAGTGGGTGACCATCAATACTGTGGTCCCTCGGTCTCGGATGGCCCGGATCAGATCCCAGGCCGTATGCCGGGCTGCTGGATCCAGTCCGGACGTCATCTCGTCCATGAACACTAACCTGGGATTGTTGACCAGCGCCAAGGCCACAAACAGTCGCTGCCGCTGGCCACCAGAAAGACTAGAGAACGATGAGTTGCGCTTCTCCACCAATCCCCACTGCTCCATTAGAATCCGCCAATCCGGCGAGTTAGGCACTAGTGAGGATAACAGATCGAGGGCCTCCCACACCATGATCCGCTCTGGTAGGGCTGAATCCTGGAGCTGTGAGCCGATCCGCTGCCGTAGCTTCTTGCCATCCGACTGCGGGTCTAGTCCCAGCACGCGGAGTCTTCCTGCGTCCGGACGGCGCAGGCCTTGCAGGCACTCTACTGTCGTTGTCTTGCCGGCTCCGTTGGGTCCCACAAGGCCGAAGATTTCTCCTTCTTTCACTTCAAACGAGATGTCCTCGACCGCGACTACAGGCTCTATGATCTTCCTCATCTATGTGCGCCTTAGCCAACTTTCCGACAATAGCATCAACCAGAAGACTCCCTTCAAATGGGATTACCCTCACAGAGAAATGTGACCTGGACTGGAGATTATACCACTTGGCTTGAGGAGTCGGCGGCTTGCGGCGCAGTGATCTATGCGGCCGAGTATAGTTCCCTTTTTCTGTGCAGAGCCTTCTGGACGCCCCCTGTGACCATCTGGGGCTGAAGGGGTAGAGGGTATAGTCAGCCTTGCGGTTGCATCTGAAGCGCTATATCATCTGGCAGAGTGTTGCCTTCTGCTCATGCAGGAATCACCCTCGGTGCGGCTGTGCTCCTGAATGGTCTCTTTGGCAGTCATGCGGAGAACACCTGGGGCTGGGTATGAGACCACCCCTTGTGTCAAACAACTCGAAGGAGGCAGACTGTCGGATATTTACGGAGAATAGAGCGTGACCTTGACAAGTTGACAGGACGTCTGGTCTTTGGCACCTTCGGTGGCCGATTGTTCTGTCACAGCCTTCTGTTCCTACTTATCATAGCTACTGCTGGGCTCTGCCTTTACCTCATCCGGCGCAAGAACTGGCTGCTGGTTCTGGGTTTCGGTGTACTGATGCATCTTGTCCTAGACGGAATGTGGTTCGACCTCCAGACGCTTCTGTGGCCAAGCCTAGGCTTCTCCTTCCCCACAATTGAGCGCACCGGATGGCTTCAGGGCGTATTTCACAGGCTATTCACTTCCCCCTCGATATACATGCCGGAAGCGTTAGGGGTGGTTATGCTTGCCTGCTTTGCTTGGCTGTTGGTCCAACGAGGCAAAGTCCGAGCGTTCATTTTGCACGGTCGGGTCTAGTCAATCGACCTTGCCACCAGTATCCCATTGCCCTCGATGAGCCCTGTGCCCATCCGGGGGTGAAGGGACTGGGGGAGGAACAGCAGCGATTGGCGGCATTCAGATGCCGCACCATTCGACGATGGTCATGGCATATAGCTTGGCCGCATCCAGAACATCCTGAATTGCGACGCACTCATTGAAGCCGTGCGCTAACTCCGTGCTGCCCGGACCCACCACGATCGTCGGAATTCCTGCTTGCCGAATGAGACTGGCGTCGCTGGTGTAGGCAGAACCATAGAGGATCGCCGGTCGGTTGAAGATCGCCTCGCTCGCTGCCGCTGCAGCTTTGCAGATGGGTTCCTCTTGCGAAGTCTCGAATGGCGGCCAGCTGAACAAGGGCACGTACACCTCGGGCGGGTTATCGCGCAGCCATGGATCGGTCTGCGCAAAGCATGCTACATGATCTTTAATCTCCTGGGCCACGCCCTCCGGGGTATCCTGTGGTGGGTGCCAGATGATGTAGATCATAGAGCATTCGTCAGGGATGGAAGCTCCCATCACGTCCCCACCCTGGACGAACGTGGGGAAAAGGACGAAATGACCAAGACGAGCGAAAGCAGGGTGGCGTTTCGTCTGTCCCCACTCCTCCTCCAGTTTGAGCAGAGCCTGGTATACCAAGAACGCCTTGTCAATGGCTGACACGCCCACGGCAGCGCCAAGGCCTCCAGGCCTGATCAGTTCATCGCGCATTGAGATATGCGCTGCCTTACCCCTGACTTTGACATGCATCACGACCAGGCCTGGCGATGCAGTATTGATAGACAGCCGATGCGGCGGGCTCGATGGCTCGCAGACGATAGCCGCATCGGCTCTGTAGCCGCGCTGAAGCGCCGCCCCAGTTCCTGCATGGATCTCGTGGTGTTCCTCTCCTACCACACTCTGGATGAACACGTCTCCTTTTGGGCGGTACCCGGCCTTCAGCACCGCCTTCATGGAAAAGACAGCAGCCGCGATCCCACCTTTCATGTCGGTGGAACCGCGGCCGTAAATCCTCCCCTCTATGATCTCACCACTCCATGGACCGGCCACCGTCCATTTATCGGGCGGGCCAGGCGGCACGACATCCACATGCCCATTGAAGAGCAGGGAACGGCCTCTTCCTTTCCCGCGCCAGATTCCCACCAGATTGGCCCTACCCTTCTCCACTTCCCACAGGTCAGTCTCCAATCCGCAGGATTCCATTACCGGCTTGACGACGTGGTTGACATTTGTGTCTCCGCTGATCTCGACTGCGGTATCGCTCGAACCAGAACTTGGGGGCGCCGGAGTCACACTTGGGATGCGGACCATGTCGCCGACCAACTGCACCAGCTCATCCTTCAGGCTGTCAACCGCCCGCAGGACATTCGTGCGAACCTGATCATCAATCACGTCGGTCCTCCTAGACATAACTGGCTGTCCACTATTCACCTCACGGTCAGTCGGCAGATCATTCACTTGCCTTCCCTGCATGTCCCTGTTACGAATGGATTGTACCACCTCAAGTCCGCTTGGATACTGAAGGCCTTAGGGAGAAGGAGGATGCCGCAAGGCGAGGCTTGTCCAGAACGTATGAAGCCTCGGAGAATTCTTGAAGGAAATTCGACCCCTCATGCAGCCCCAGTGACCATCTAGGCCTGAAGGGGTAAGGAACACATCGGAAATCAGAATCTCAGCAAAGGAATGTCTCCTATCATGGTCTGGGTTTCGGTTCCTATGAAATTGAATGAGTCCTCAACTTTGATCGGGCCGATTGATTTGCCATCCTTGCACCAATACTCGGTGATAGTGCCGCCAATACCACTTCCGGTAGGAATGCTATTGGTGGTGTCGATCAGAGTGTGAACAACTTCGAAGCATTCGTATTCCTTGCCCGCCACCTCGACCACCGCTTTGTCCGCAACCACCTTAGCTTCGAAGGTGTCAGTCCAAGGTCGCTGCAGAGAAGTCTCCGGTTGGTAGAACGCCTCATACGTCCAGTTATCGCCAAGATGATAGGGCCAGCCTGGGTATCCGCTGTACCGCGAATACGTAACAGTGGTGTCCAATGTATTCACTATCGGCAAATCTGTCTGCATCTGGGCTTTCTTCACTACCCGCAGATCGGCCTGATTTCGCCAAACCTCTTCTCCTCCCATTTTGACTTTTACCGAACCTATGAAACTGTGGACTTTGCGATATGGATGCGGATCATACACAGTTACGACATGAAAGCAGATCTGAGAGTCCTCTCCCACTCCACACTCAATGATTTTCCGAGTAAATGTGCTGCTACTACTCAACCCATCGCCGCTATCATAGCTGACTGAATATGTTGCCGTCGCTTCCGCGAGCGTGCCACTATAGTCAACGGGTTCGCGACTGCGCGAGTAGTAGTATACCGTGGGTACGGTAACCACAACCGCAACAAGGATTGTCACTGGAGTCATTATCAATAGCCAC
>PDVJ01000596.1_pt1 | contig 12383 bp, 8 predicted proteins | sample 1369811 | NCBI WGS metagenome assembly PDVJ01 (sample SAMN07795376, study PRJNA414565) | Alkali sediment metagenome, whole genome shotgun sequencing project. | reverse complement strand
TGGCCCGGGTCAGTTCAGGGTCTGATCGAAGTGGAGGCTCGGCTCGGATGCTGAGGCGGTCGAGTCCCGCCACGGGGACTGTTCGAACGGGCAGGTGAACCCGCCGCTGTGGCCCCAGTGGTCAAGTTCGGCGGCGACCTCGGGAGTGAGGGCGCCGTGGCGGCCGGCGAGACGCAGCACCCCGCTGCGGATCCGCCGCTGCAAGGCACTGAGCGCGGCTGCATCGAGATCAGCGGCGGTGTGGAAATGCAACGTGCCGGCAGCCGGCGTGCACTACCAGGACCCGGCGACCGAAAGCCCCGCGCCTAGCACCGAGGCCTCGGAGAAATCGAGATGGTCCGCTGAGATCGACAGGCGTAGCCAGTCGTGTCCGAGCAGGATGCTGACGGCCCCGGCCTGCAGGTCGAGACTCAGTTCCGCGTAGCCTCCAGACCACCGGTACCCGAGGCCAGCAGCCGGAAAGTGCGTGTGGTCCACGTAGTCGTCCGAGGTGATCAGGCTGAATCCGCGCCGCAACGGTACCGACAGCGCCAATCGATAGCGCGGATCGATCTGGTGGGTCAGGCTCACGCGTCGGTCACGCCCGGCGACGAAGGCCTGGCGATTGAAGTTGGCGTCGTAACGAAAGGTCTCGTTGTCGGCGTTCTCGACGGATTCCGGCACGTCGTTCCAGTGGATGGCCGAGTACGCGTCCAGCACGGTCGCAGTCGCGATGTCGCCGCGCGGCGAGCGCAGGACTACGCCCGCATCAAGTGCATAGCCATACCCTTGCGGATCGCCCGTGCCGACGAAGGGATTGAAGTCGGACGGGTCGTAGTCGCTCTCGGTCCGAACCAGCGTGGCTGTGCCGACGGCATAGCGGCCCGACGTCGCAATTGCGCTGCCCCGCAGGTGTTCCTCGCGATACTCGAGCGCCTGCATGACGGACGCGGTGGCACCAAGCTGCAGCGACCAGCGTTCGGCAGGCTCGAAGTCCCACACGCGCGAAAGCTTCAGGCCGGCCATGTCCAGGTAGGTGGAGCCGAACTCCAGCTCGTACGTGCGTCCCACATCGAACGGCTGGCGACGGTGATTGGCGACCAGCGCATCCAGCGTGTCGCGTGACGCATCGCCCCGATAGTCGGTGCGATAGAAGACGCCGGCACAGTACCGGCCCATAGGGGCGGTCAGGTCGGCGTAACCCGTGCCGACGCCAACGTTGTTGCCATCGTCCGGGTGATAGTCCCTGCCGCCGTACTTGTCCGCCGACAGCACCGGCGCCGGCTCAAGGAAGGTCAGCCCCGCCACGCGGGCGCCCGGTCCGCGGCTCAGGCAGCTGAACGTCGGCCCGACGCCGAGCGTGAAATCAAGTGCCGGAGCGGCGGCGGACAAAATCACCGCCACCGCTCCGGCGCCGATGCCTGCGTGACGCAAGCGCATGGACGGCGTCAGTAGAGTGACTCCGTTGTTCCATCACTGTAGTTGATCGTCAGGTCCTCGATCCGCGCGGTCTCGACCCCATTGGCCGTGACCGTGCCGGTCACCTTGCCGGACTCCGTCCCCGTCAGCACGGCGGTCACTCCGGAGTTCGTGCTGATCGTCGCGCTGTAACCACTGGTGGAGTCGTACTTGCCGCTGACGTTGATCCGCGCCGTGCCTGACGGGGTCGTATAGGCGTAGGTCGCGGACAACGAATGCGGCGTGGTCGGCGTCGGGTCGACCTGGCTCGCGTTCACGGCGAAGCTCACCGCCAGCACGCGGCTGTTCGGAAGCGACAGGTTGCCGATCAACTGCAGCTGCACCACCAGGGTATTGGTGGCGCTGAACGGCTGCGTCGCGTCGAACGCAGCCGCGCCCTGCGCGTGGCCCTCGATGCTGCCATTGAAGACCGGCACCGGAAGGCCGAAGGCGCCGAGCTCGCTGATCGATCCGTTCAGCGCGATGCTCTGCGGGATGCCGACCGTATTCGACCTGTCGGACACCGGCGGACCGATGCTGGCTCGCGCGGCATAGACGAACCGGTCCGTGGCGAACCGAGTGAGACTCAGCGCACCGTAGGCCGACACCGGGCTGCCGGCTTCGAGCGCGCCATTCTGGATCACGACCTCGGAGTCGCTGCCGAGCGTCGCTTCGACGAGGGCCACGCCCCCGGTTCCCTCCGAGAGCCTGCCACTGACCTTGACCGTGCCGCTGATCGTGGTCGGATTCCAGTTGTCCGACTGGGCGGCACTCAGGTCCGCCGTGATACGACCGCCAGTCGCCGTCACATACAGCGGCCCCTGCCACGAGCCAGACATGATGCCGGGGGGCCGGGTCGTGAACCTGAACGTCGCCGCGATCGGCGCGAATGCGTTCGAGCGCTCGAACGCCGTCCACGATCCGAATGGCTGGAATATCGGCTCATACTCGCCCGGCGGCCAAGGGCCGGTCGGCGGTGGCACGTAGGTCAGCGGCTGGGTCGTGATGGCCAACTCACCGGCGGCCAACCGGGTTGCCGTGAGCAGGATCTGCTCCCTGGTTTCCAGTCCATAGCGGCACAGCGCTGCATTGTTGGCCGTATTGAGCACCGCCGGGTCGTAACTGCAGACAACACCGCCGGACGTCCGCTCGTACCTCCCTGCCTGCGCCTGGTCGATCAGCCCCAGCGCCGTATACGCAGCCACGACCACCGCGCGCGTCCCGGAGACCGTCGGCCGCACGTTGCTGGAGTAGTCCACCTCCAGCCTTTCGAGGAGCGGCGTCACGCCGTAGATGTCAACGTTCGCCTCCAATTGGACGATGTTCGTCCTCAGGTCAGCAAACAGTGCCTTCGTGTTTGCGAGCGGCGACGCGCTCGGGCTGTAGCCGAACAGCGCGGCCTGGCTCGATACCGCCGCAACCAGCGCCTTCTCGGCCGTCGTCGGCGCCGCGAATCCGAGCGTGCTGGCGGTCTGCCCGAGCGGATACCTGGCTACGTCGATCGGGTAGGTCACCAGCCCAGCGTCGATCTTCTCGTACGCGACGACGAGGTAGGTCGCCTCGGGTGCGAAGGTCACGCTGTTCGAAGCGCCGGACTTGAGGAGTGTCCGGAGTCCACCCACGGTGCAGACGACGCGATCCGTGTAGCTCATCTGCGCGCATGCTGTGCCGGACGATCCGGAGGAATAGCCGCCCGCAGCCGCGGCGTCGATGGCCGCGAGCAGCTTTGCCTGGGACTGCTGTGCCACGGTCGCTGTCCGATAGGCCGAGAACTCGATCGGCGTCGTGGTCAGGATCGGCGCACCGTCGAGCATGGCCGCACTGACGGCGCTGTTGGCCGCGTCGATGTTCGCGACGGTCAGCCCGCCCGTCGCCGCGCTTGCGATCCCGACAGCCATCTCGGTCAGCGGCGTCACCATGATCGGGTTGCTGGTCAGGCCCGCGACGGCCGCGCGCAACGTCAGTCCGCCAGGTGCCGGCGCCGACGTCCCCGTGACGACATCCATCATCCGGGTCTGCGCGTCGACCGTAATGACCACCACCACGGGTCCGCTCGCAGTGACGCGCGCCGCATAGGTGCCACCGGCGTCGGTACGCGTGGTTGCCAGTGCGCTCGACCCCACGGCCCCGTTGGCATCGACCTCGTAGAAAGTCACGACGGCGTTGCTGAGCAGCCCGTAGGCCGCCGTCCCCGTGACGCTCGTGCCGGCCGGTGGCGGCGGCTGAACACCGCCACCAGTGCCGCCGCCGTCTCCGCCTCCTCCACAGGCTCCGAGCAACATGGCGACGGCAGCGACACCGGTCATCCACGTCGTCCTGCTCCACTGCCGGAAACCACCACCCGCCGCCTCCCGTGAGGCCGCGGTCGTATGCAACTTCAGCATTTCCGCCTCCTGGCAACCCTTCCTGGGCTGCTCCACAATTCCGACGTCCCACGGTGTCCTTCGTGGCAATCGCGGAGGGCTACCGGCGAGCGCCGGCGATGCTACCTGTGTACGCCCCGCGGAACGCCAGAGCAATTCGGGGAAGTTGCAGCGGGCTGACCGAACTGCGAGTAAGGATTGGGCGGTACTGACAAGTTAACCATCGGCTCTCTGAAGAGGGGGTATTAGGTGCTGCCGACCACTCAAACCGCGCTCGCGGTGGGCGTCGTCGTCGACGCATGGAGCGATACGCACCGGAGATAGGTGGTGTCGGCGCACGCCTGCGAGCGAACTCGTCAAAGCGGGTTGATCAGTTCAGGGTCTGATCGAAGTGGAAGCTCGGGTCGGGTGATGCGGCGGTCGAGTCCCACAACGGGGACTGATCGAACGAGCAGGTGCATCAGCCGTTCGCGACTTCAGCTTCGCGGGGAGCGACGAGCCGACAACCCGCCGCCGTAGGCTGGCGCCACCGCAACCGAGACGAATGTAGGCCAGTGCCACGCCAACTGAGACTGAACGAGCCGTTCGTCTCTTTTGTCGTGCTTAACCTATCAGCTTCGCGCGCTCCAGCAGCTCCGGCAGCCCGGGCTCGTCGGGATCCCACGGCTTGCCCGGGTGGATGATCGCCACTTGACAGCTCTCCGCAGCCTCGACCAGTTGCCGATAGGTGCCGGCCTTTAGGTCGGCGATGTACGCCTGCTTGTTTTCGTTGTAGGCGAACATGCGCGGGTTGATCTGGGTGCACTCGTTGCAGGACGAGCAGCGAATGGTCTCGATGTACGGCTCGTCGGGATTGCGCGCCGGCTCCGCTTCGGCCGCGGCCGCGGGTGCCGCCGGTTCGGCAGTGGCAGCGCCTTGCGTGGCGTCGGCGGCCGCCGGTGCGGCAGGCACGGCAGGCGACGGTGTGGCCGCGACTTCGCGTCGGCGCGCCTCCTCCCACGCTGCGCGCTCGCGCGCCAGCAGCTTCTCGGCGCGAGAGTCGTGGATGCCCGCCAGTTCCTGCAGCCGGCGCCAGGCGTCGCGGCAGCGCACCGTGGCCTGCATCAGGCGCTCGTCCACCACCAGGCGGCACAGCAGGTCAGCCTCGTCCACGGCCGTCACGTACGGCACGTCGGGCGCCGACTCGCGCACCGGGTGCGACAGCCACTCCGGCACGGGCTGCATGCCGTCGCCCCAGGCGGCGCGCGGCGCGGCCTCGAAATGCCCGGCGTAGCGTGCGTCGCACAGTGCGAAGTCGGCAAACGTGAAGGCGAGCTCCTCGCTTGCCGCCTGCAGGTCCTGGTCGGAGTAGGCGAGACGCTCGACCGGCCAGTCCTGCTCCGGCTGCGGGTTGTTCTCGAGCGAGAAGCGCGCGGCGAGATCGGTGCCGGCGCCCGGGTCGTAGCTGAACGCCGGGAAGGCGCGCGACTGCATGGCCGCCGCCGCCTGCAGGTAGCCCGGCAGCACGCCACCGCTCGGTGCGGCGTAGATGCTGAACAGCGCCGGACCCGGGTGCTGTAGGCCGCGCTGCACGGGAGCGCGCAGCTGCAGCAGGTTCGACGCGGCGGACTGCAGCACGAACACGTCGTCGAGGCTCATCGCCGCATTGGCGAGCCTCGCCGCCCGCATGCCGAAGGTGAAATGACCTTCGCCCAGCGCCGTTTCCTCGAGCAAGTCGTCGGCGTGCACCATCACCTTGAGCGGCACGCCGCAGGACAACGCCTCGGTCAGGTGGTCGTGTGAACCGACCTGGCCGGACTCGAGGCACACCAGGTAATCGGGGAAGAATGCCAGGTCCCCGGACGTGACGGACCGCGCGTCGTAGCCGGAGAACATGGCGTCGTGGACGTCATCGACGTAGCGGCCCTCCACCTCCAGCTCGGCCACCTGCAGCGACTTGAGCAGGCGCGCCAGCTCGGGCAGACGCTCGCGGAATGCCGCCAGCGCCGAGTCGACGGTCGCGAACTCGAACCGGTACGCCGCGCCGTCGCCGGCGTGCTCCGCGCGCGGGAAGAACCGTTGCGTCCGCAGCGCCACCAGCGCTTCCTGCACGCGCTGCCGCCGTCGCTCGCTGAGCCCGCCGCGCGGGCCGTTGTGCGACAGCAGGCGCGACATTGCTTCGAAGTCGAACATGGCGTGGTGGGCCGGCCCGAACGACGCCCGCAGCGCCGGCTGCGCCAGTGCCGCCTCGGAGCGCGCGTAGTCCGCCCGCAGGATGTTGCCGAGCCGTATCACCAGATGGTCGATGCGTTCCAGCGCAGTACGCGCCTTCTGCTGCTGCACCGCCCACCATGCGTGCCGCAGGAACCGCGCCGGCAGCGATGCATTGCAATCGACCATCTCGCCGTCCACAGGCAGCGCATCGCGCGCCCGGGCGGCATCGGCCCTGAACGCGGCATCGCCGGCGGGCGCAACCGACTCCACCGCGCGGTCCCACATCTCGAGCAGAGTGCCCAGCTCGCCTGCGGCCGCGCGGCGTCGCACGTCGCGCTCGATCCGCAGCGCGCGCTTGCGCAGCGCCTCGCCCGGCGCGCCGGGCGGCGCCGCGCTGCGCAGCGCGAAGTCCACGACCGCCGTCAGCGACAGCACCGCCTCGCCGCCATCCCGCACCAGCACCAGCGGGAAGTCGTGCCGCAGCGCCTCGAGCCGGCGGTATCCCGCCATCAGCGCCGGCCGCAGCCCGGCGAGCGCTGCCGACGGCGTCGCGCCGGATGAATGCCGCCCGGTGAGATGGAAGACGACCTGCGCCTTGCGTTGCTTGTCCATGGCGGTCACGGCCAGACGGTGAACTTGTCGAACTCGGCCTCGAGCGAGCCGCGGATCGCGTCGGTCGTGCGCAGCATGCCGGCACGCCGCAGGTCCTCGTAGCAGGGCACCGCCGGGTTGCGGTACATGATGCCGACCGGAATCGGGTCGTCGCTCGAGCCGATCTCGCGCGCCCGGTTGATGTCCGCCGGGTCGTGCGCCAGCTGGTTGCGGTAGATCTTCTGCAGCGCGGGGCTGAGCTGCACGCCGTCGGGGTGGGTGAGCATCAGCATGCGCTGCGGGTCGTGCACCCAGGGCTCGAACATGTTGCCCACGAACTCCGGGCAACGCTGCAGCACGCGCACGAACGACAGCCCGCGGTGACGGAACGCCGCCTGTACGATCTGGTACAGCGACTCCGGGATCCAATCTACCGCCTGCGCGACGAACGACACGTTCTGGATGCCGAGCGTCACGGTGAGCGGGCTCAGCGCGTCGAGGTACGAGCCGCGGGGCGTGGTGTTGCTCTTCGTGCCGAGCGGCGAGGTCGGCGAGGCCTGCTTCTTGGTCAGGCCGTAGATGTGGTTGTCGTGCAGCAGCACGGTCATGTTCATGTTGTAGCGGATCGCGTGGATCCAGTGCGCGGTGCCGATGCTGCAGCAGTCGCCGTCGCCGGTGTTCACGAACACGTGCAGGTCGGGCCGGGCCATCTTGATGCCCTGCGCGATCGGGAACGCGCGGCCGTGGATGCCGTGAAATCCGTAGGTGCGCATGTAGTGCGGCAACCGGCTGGAGCAGCCGATGCCCGATACGAACACGGTGTTCTCCGGCTTGAGGCCCTCGTCGCGGCACAGCCGTTGCAACGCTGCGAGGATCGCGTTGTCGCCGCACCCCGTGCACCAGCGCGGCAGGCCGCCCTGGTAGTCCTCGAGCGCGCGGTGCTCCTCGGTGAGGTACTGCAGGCGGGTGGATGCGGTACTCATCGCCGGAACTCCTCGCGGGCAAGACGCTTCCTGAGCTCGGCGCAGATCGAGCCGGGCTTGATGGGCCGGCCACGGGTCTCGGTCCAGCAGTCGACGTCCACCAGGTAGCGCGCCCGCAGCAGCATGGCGAGCGCCGAGTAGCGCCGGTTGGTCGCGTCGATCAGCGGATCCTCGGGACGGTCGGACCAGTTGCCCTCCACGGCGACCACCTGCCTGAAGCGCTGCAGGATCTCCTTGATGCCGCCCGGCATGGGCTGCAGGAAGGTGAGGTGCAGCGACCCGATCCTGTGCCCCTCGCGGCGCAGCCGCACCACCGATTCCTCGATCGCGCCCTTGGTGCTGCCCCAGCCCACCACCAGCAGGTCACCCTCCTCGTCGCCGAACACCTGCGGCGGCGCCAGCATGCGCTGCAGCGCCGCGAGCTTCAGGCTGCGCGCATGCATGCCCTGCTCGTTGGTCTCCGGGTCGTAGGCGACGCGGCTCGAGCGGTCGTGCGCGAGGCCGGTCAGCGTGTGCATGCCGTTCGGCTGGCCGGGGACGAAGCGCCGCGACAGGCCTGTGATCGGGTCCCAGTCGTACGGCCTGGCGCCGTCGGGCACCGGGTTCTGGTCGATGGGCGGTGCGAGCCAGTCCTCGCTGAACTGCGGCCGCGGGAACGGCTGCTGCGCCGTAGCCAGGCTCGCATCCGACAGCACCACCACCACCATGTTGAAGGTCTCGGCGATGCGCCGCGCGGTGATCATCGAGTAGAAGCAGTCCTCGATGCTGCTCGCGGCCATCACCACCTTGGGCGCGTCGCCGTGGCTGCCGAACATCACCGTCAGCAGGTCGCTCTGCTCGGCCTTGGTCGGTTGGCCGGTGCTCGGGCCGCCGCGCTGCACGTCCACGACAACCAGCGGGATCTCCGCCATCACCGCGAGGCCGATGGCTTCCTGCTTGAGCGAGTAGCCCGGGCCCGAGGTGATGGTCACCGCGACCTTGCCCGCGTACGAGGCGCCGATCGCGAAGGCGCAGGCCGCGATCTCGTCCTCCGCCTGGTGGACGATGCCCCCGGCGCGCTCGAACACGTCGCTCAGGTAGTGCGAGGCCGAGGTGGCCGGCGTGATCGGGTACATGGCGCAGATGTCCATGCCCGAGGCGAGCACGCCGAGCGCGATCGCGGTGTTGCCGTTGATCACCAGCTGCGGCTCGGTGGCGCGCCGCGCCGGCACGAGGAAACCGAACTCGAGGTTGCGCTCCGCCCACGCGTAACCGGCCTCGAGCAGCGCCACGTTCGACTTGATGACCTTGTCGGCCTTCTTGCCGAAGATGAATGCGATCTGGTCGCGGGCGAGGTCCATGTCGAGGTCGTACAGGTTGCAGAGCATCCCCAGCACGAACATGTTCTTGCCCTTGCGCGGGTCGGAGACGAGCTTGCGGCACTCGCTCTCCATCGGCACCTCGCGCAGGCGGTAGCCGTCGGCCAGCAACCGGTCGCGCGTCTCTGTGTACTGCAGGACGATCTTGGGGTCGGGGCTCTCGGCCCAGACGCTCTCGAGCAGGATGATGCAGTCGGGCTTCAGTTCGCCGGCATTGACGCGACCGAGCAGCACCTGCTCGTTGAAGGCGATGGCGAGGTCGGCCTCGTCGCCGCCGTTGGTGACGCGCTGCGCGCCGATGCGGATGCGGTTGCCGCTCGCGCCGGCGATGCTGCGCGCGGGCGGCTGGATCTCCGCGGGGATGATCTCCACCGTCCACACGCCGTTGCCCATGCGCGCGGCGATCGAGCCGAACGACTGGCCGCACTTCTGCGCACCCTCGCCCGAGTCGCTCATGATCTCGACGACGTGCTCGTCGAGCGTCACCCGTTGCTTCGACGTCGCCTCGCCGGCCGAGGCCCGGGCGTCGGCCCGTGGCCGCGTCTCCGCTGCAGCATTCATCCCGTCACCTCGGCAGGCGCACGCGCGCGTACCCGTGCTCGGCACGCTCGATGCCGAACAGCGTGGCCACGGCGCCGTCCGGCCGCTCCTGGTAAATGTGGTCCGTGTCGCGCAGGCCCAGCCACGCCTTCATGCCGCGTGCCGCCCGGCGCCCCGCGCCCATCGCCTCGATGACCGTCGCGGCGCCGGTCACGATGTCGCCGCCCGCGTAGACGCCCGGGATCGAGGTCGCGAGGTTCTCGTCGGTGGCGATATAGCCGCGCCTGTCGAGCTTGAGCCGCGAGGTCTGGCCGATGATCGGGTTGGCGTTGGTGCCGATCGCGTACACGACCATGTCGGCCTCGAGCTCGAACTCGCTGCCGGGCTCCGGCACCGGGCGGCGGCGGCCCGACGAGTCGGGCTCGCCGAGCGTCATGCGCACGCAGCGCATGCCGCGCACGGTCTTGTCGGGGCCGCCGAGGATCTCGATCGGGCTCGCCAGCCAGGCGCCGGTACAGGCAGGTCACCGGCGCGGCGCCGAGGCGCAGGCAGACGCGCAACGCGTCCATCGCGGTGTTGCCGGCCCCGATTACCACCACGTGCTTGCCGGGCTGCAGCGGGGTGTCGTAGTTCGGGAACTCGCGCGCGTGCATCAGGTTGCAGCGGGTGAGCAGCTCGTTGGCGGAGAGCACGCCGTTCAGCGACTCGCCGGGAATGCCCGAGAAGCTCGGATAGCCCGCGCCGGTGCCGATGAACACCGCATGAAAGCCCATCTCGTCGACCATCTGCTCGATGGTGAACAGGCGACCGACCAGCGTGTTGCACTCGAAGCGCACGCCGAGCTGCTCGAGCTTGCGGATCTCGGCGTCGACGATCGAGTTCGGCAGGCGGAAATCCGGAATGCCGTACTTGAGCACGCCGCCGGCCTCGTGGAAGGCCTCGTAGACGGTGACCTCGCAGCCGGCCTTGGCCATGTCGGCTGCGCAGGCCATGCCGGCCGGTCCCGAACCGACGATGCCGACGCGGAAGCCGCTCGGCTCGATGTACGGGACGTTGGACCAGCCTTCCCTGATGGCGAGGTCGCCGACCCAGCGCTCCAGCCGGCCGATGGCCACCGGCTCCAGGGATTCGCCGACGGTGCACACGCCCTCGCACTGGTTCTCCTGCGGGCAGACGCGGCCGCAGACCGACGGCAGCAGGTTGGAGGTGGTGATGACGTCGTAGGCGCCGCGGTAGTCGCGCTCGACGATGCGCTGGATGAAGTCCGGGATCGCGATGTTCACCGGGCAACCGCTGACGCACGGCTGCTCGGGGCACATCAGGCAGCGCTCGGCCTCGAGCTGCGCGTCCTCGACGAGGTAACCGCAGTTGACCTCCTCGAAGTTGCGGGCGCGCACCTGCGGATCCTGCTCGTGCGCAGGCGTGCGCGCCTGCGGGATCATGCGGATGGTCTTTTTCTTCTTCTGTGGTCCGGTGGCGGTCCCCATGTTCAGGCAGCGCCTCCCGCGTCGCCGGGAATGGTGCGCATCCGGCAGTTCTCGTCGAATCGCCTGCTGGCCTGCTGCTCCGTCTCGCGGTAGCGCTGCAGGCGGAACATCAGGTCGTCGAAGTCGACCAGGTGGCCGTCGAAGTCCGGGCCGTCGACGCAGGCGAACTTCACCACCTCGCCGATCTTGACCCGACAGCCGCCGCACATGCCGGTGCCGTCGACCATGACCGGGTTGAGGCTGACCATGGTCTTGATCCTGTGCGGGCGGGTCGCCTCGGCACAGCCCTTCATCATGATCGGCGGGCCGATCGCCACGCACTCCTCGATGTCGGGGTGCCGTGCGATCGCCTGCCTCATGCCCTCGGTGACCAGTCCCTTGATGCCGGCCGAGCCGTCGTCGGTGCACACGATCAGCTCGTCGCAGCAGGCGGCGAACTTGTCGTCCCAGAACACCAGGTCCTTGTTGCGGAAGCCGAGCACGCCGATGACGTAGGCGCCGCTCTCCTTCCACGCCCGCGCCTGCGGGAACACCGGCGCGACCCCCAGGCCGCCGCCGACGCAGAGCACCTTGCGGGCCTTGCCGATGTGGCTCGGAATGCCCATCGGTCCCACCAGCGCGACGAGCTGGTCGCCGACCTTGAGGTCGCGCTGCATCTCGCGGGTGGTCTTGCCGACCGCCTGGATCACCAGGGTGATGGTGCCCCGGTCGCGGTCGTAGTCAGCGATGGTGAGCGGAATGCGCTCCCCGTGAGCGTTGGCCATGACGATGACGAACTGGCCGGCCCGGGCGGCCTTCGCCAGCATCGGGTGGCGCACCTCGAGCAGGAACGTGGCGTCGGAAAAATCCTGCCGTGCCACGATCTCGTAGCCGGTGGCTGGTCTATCAGTAGTCATTGATGTGTCCTGGTTGGTTAGGCATTTATCCTGACGCATCGGCAGTCGCAATCAGTGCATTTGCTGACGCCTGCCGCTGCCGCCGGTCGTGCAAGGGCTTTGCAGGCGATCCGGCGGTGCGTTATCGGTTGGGATCGTCGCCTCGTTGCGCGACGAGATCACTCATGTCCTGTCAGTCCCGCAATCCTGAGGCGGGCGGCCTCTCCGCCCGAGCCGTTCGTCCGCCCGTTCGCGCGCCGGCATCTCGTCGGTGATCGTCAACAACCCGCACAACCCGACCGGGCGCGTCTATGATCCCGGCCTCAACCGACTGACGGCGGACCAGCTCGATGCGACGCTCGCAGACTGTCGCGGAGGCGCACCCACGCCCTCATTCTGATCGGACTCACGGAGGTTCCCGATGTCCACTCGACTCGATTTCTCGAAGCTCACCCTGATGGACGCCCTCGATCTGGCCTCGCTGATCGAGATCGAGGCGCGGAACCGCTACCTCGAGTTCGCGGAGTCGCTCGGCACGCGGGGCGACGGCGACGCC
>PDVJ01000595.1_pt1 | contig 12414 bp, 13 predicted proteins | sample 1369811 | NCBI WGS metagenome assembly PDVJ01 (sample SAMN07795376, study PRJNA414565) | Alkali sediment metagenome, whole genome shotgun sequencing project. | reverse complement strand
GGTTTTTATAATTTATTGATATAATTAAATTATTTTTATTATTCTCTCTGCCTTGTTTCCTTAGTAACCCTCTTGCCGCCAGTTGCAGGTGGTCAGTCATGATTATGGTAAACTACCCTGGTGTGGTTTATCAACAATGACTTAACAATGTTGTCATTCCGGACTTGATAAGCCTGCCCCGTACTTGATACGGGGCGGGAATGACAGCTTTCAAATCATTGTAAAGCCGTTATTAAGACACTACACTTAAGTTGACATGTCACAAATCTTTAAGTAAAATGAATTCAGAAATTGCTAGGGGAGCTTATTAGGCTGAGAGTCCCTGCTTTTAAAGTAGGGAGACCCTCCGAACCTGTTGGGGTAATTCCAGCGAAGGGAAGCGGATAAAACGATAAAGCCGTAATACCTCCATTGGGATTACGGCTTTATTATTTTTCACTTTCTGGAGGGATTAACCAACCACGGTAAGCCATATAATAAGGACTGAGGAGATCAAAATGAAACGGATACTGACGATTGCTGGATCAGATTCTGGAGGAGGGGCTGGAATTCAGGCAGACCTGAAGGCGATTACTTTACTGGATGGTTATGGGATGAGTGTTATTACCGCACTCACCGCACAGAATACCATGGGGGTCCAAGCGATCCATGAGGTTCCTGTCTCTTTTGTGGAGCAACAGATCGAGTCTGTTCTCTCCGACATTGGGGCTGATGCGATCAAAACAGGGATGCTGGCGAATAAGAAGATCATTGAGGTGGTGGCCCAAAAGATTGAGCGGTATGGTGTAGAAACGGTGGTGGTTGACCCGGTGATGATCTCAAAGAGTGGAGCTCCCCTGCTTCGAAAGGATGCCCAGAAGGTCTTGATCAAACGGTTGATCCCCCTCGCATGGGTGATTACGCCGAACCTTTTTGAGGCATCTGTTCTCACTGGGTTAAAGGTAAATTCCCTTGATGGAATGAGGAAGGCCGCCGTTCAGATTTATGAACTGGGAGCAAAGAATGTGGTGGTGAAAGGAGGTCACTTAAAGGGGAAGGCGATCGATATCCTCTTCGATGGGAAAAATTATACTGAGATCGAAAGCCCGAGAATTAAGACGAAGAATACCCATGGGACGGGTTGTACTTTCGCCTCAGCGATTGCAACCCTCTTGGCCAGGGGGGAGCCTGTCCCGGAAGCAGTGAGAAAGGCAAAGATCTTCATCACCATAGCGATTCAGTCTGGCCTCAGCCTTGGAAAAGGGACAGGCCCGACGAACCCTTCTGCTTATGTTCAGAAGGAGATGGAACGGTATCGTGTGATTCAGGAGTTAAAGAGGGCAATGGGGGTACTGAAGGAGAATAAAATCGGATACCTCATTCCAGAGGTCTCTTCCAATTTAGGCTACGCCCTTCCTTATCCTGAAGGGGTTACAAATGTGGCTGCCTTTCCAGGTAGGATTGTTCGATTCAAAGATTCGGTGGCTACTCATAGTGATCCCGAATTCGGTGCCTCCCAGCACGTTGCCAATATTATTCTAACCGTCATGAAATTTGATCCTGAATACTGTTCAGCAATGAATATACGATACTCAAAAGAGAATGTCGAACAATTGAAAGGGAAGGAATTCCTCATCGGCCATTTTGATCGGAGGCTGGAGCCCAAAAAGGTCAAAGCGAAGGAAGGGTCCTCCTTAGAATGGGGTGTGGGAGAGGTCTTAAAAAAGATGAAGCGGGTCCCTGATTTCATCTATGATGAAGGTGATGTGGGGAAAGAGCCAATGATTCGTGTATTAGGAAGAAACCCTATGGAAGTCGTCACTAAGATACTGAAAGCAGTAGGCAGTGGTCGGTAATCAGTAACCAGTGATCAGAAATATTAAGAACGAGGAGATCGATGAGTAGATTGGGACATGCTGAGAGCTTCAGAGATTTAGTTGTTTATAAGAACGCTCGAAAATTAGCAAAGTCAATTTTTGAACTTACGAAGTCTTTTCCTAAGGAAGAAATGTATTCCTTAACTGATCAGGTCAGACCATCATCGCGTTCTATTGGAGCACAGATTGCTGAGGCATGGGCTAAGAGACGATATAAGAAACACTTCATAAGCAAACTCACTGATGCAGATGGTGAGCAACAAGAAACGCAACATTGGATCGAAACCGCAGAAGATTGTAGATATTTAAGTCCAGAACAAACCCAAAAGCTAAATAGTGCCCTGTCCGAAATAGGTAGGATGATCAATTCAATGATCAATAAAGCGGACATTCTGATTACTGTTTTCTGTCCGCCTTTTATCAAGGGGGAACAAAATCTATGGCCGGGATTGAACCGATTCCAAAAGGGGAGAGGAATTTAGGGGGCTGGGATTTTTTCCTGCTCTGGGCGGGGGCAGCGATCTCTTTAGCAGAGATATGGGCCGGGAGTCTGATCGTTCCCCTGGGATTGGGTTTGGGGCTTTGGGCCATCCTTTTGGGTCACCTCATTGGAAACACCCCTTTTGCTTTAGGCGGATTGATTGGAAGCCGATGGGGCATTCCAACGATGGTGAGCGTCCGACCCTCTTTTGGAATCAGAGGTTCTTACTTTGCTGCTGCCCTCAATGTAATCCAGCTCATTGGCTGGACAGCAGTCATGCTGATCGTTTGTGGTCAGACAGCCGATGCCATCTCTAAGTCCTATGGATTTTCAAATCTCAACCTCTGGATCATTCTCTCCGGAATCATCACCACCCTGTGGGCAGTCGTGGGACACCGAATCTGGAAATGGCTGCAACGAATCGCCGTGTTCGCTTTGTTGATTTTATGTATAGCCATGACCTATGTAGTTTTTCAACAATACGGCTGGGGTATGCTTTCCCAAATCCCAAGAAAAAAGGATTTCCCTTTTATGGTGGGCATGGATCTTATTATCGCCATGCCCATCTCATGGCTCCCTTTAGTTTCGGACTATTCACGCTTTGCCAAGGATTCAAAGTCAAGTTTTTGGGGGACCTGGATCAGTTATTTTATTGTCTCTTCTTGGATGTATCTTATAGGTCTGATGGCTTCTCTTGCCACCCAATCCCCTGATCCTTCGGGAGTGGTGATGAGCCTTATGTTAAAATTTGGATGGGCCATCCCTGCCCTCATTATTGTCCTCTTCTCTACCTTTACCACCACCTTTTTAGATATCTATTCCACAGCGATCTCGGGCCTGAATATTTTTCAAAAATTAGGAGAGCGAAAGGGGATATTGATCGGTGGAATTTTGGGGATCATCGTGGCAATCATCTTTCCAACTCTTCTCAATTATGAACATTTCCTGCTCTTCATCGGAGCCATGTTCTGCCCAATGTTTGGGATTGTCCTTGCTGATTATTTTTTGTTTAGAAAGAGCCTTATTAATGTTGAAGATCTTTATCGGGAGAGAAGGGGTCAATATTGGTTTAGGAGGGGGGTAAATCCCCACGCCATTATTGCCTGGGCAATAGGATTTGCTATCTATCTGGGCTTTTCACCGATGTTGATGGAAAAGGTGTTGCAGATCAAAACAGCCTTTCCATGGCCGCTGGGTTCCTCCTTGCCAAGCATGATTCTGGCAGGCGTGATCTATTGGATTCTGAAAAAAATATAATTACGTAATTCGGAGTATTTCCTACAGCTGATAGAAGGCAGGGAAACTCTTCATATTTCATACATCAAAATCCTACCTGCGGTTATTCCAGAATTCCCGAACCCTATTAAGAATAAGGCGGAAAGATAAAAGTCCGAAGAAAACTCCTTCGTTCCAGTCATTCAATAATCCGAAGGCACGAAAATGGATATCGATCGCTTCATCGTCTTATGAAGAATGAAGCCTGTCCATAAACAGTGTTTTTCGTCATGCCGGACTTGATCCGGTATCCAGAAGGTCTTGAAAGTACTGGATTCCGGCTTTCGCCGGAATGACAATTCTGATTAAGTGGGCAGTTTATAAACAGACACTAATTAGCTTAAGAAAAGCTTTTTGATATAGGGAAGAGTTTATGAAAATTCCTAATATATTGATATTTAAAAGAAAATTTTTTTGTTGACACAATAAACATATTGTATTATATTGTATTTCAAATTGATTATAGGGGGTTTTTGTGACTTTGAAAAAAGTTGCCCGTACTATTTATATTAAGGATGAACAAAAGGAGGCTTTAAAGAGGTTATCCGAAAAGACCAAGGTCCCCCAGTCTGTATATGTGAGGGAGGCTTTGGATATGCTATTGGAAAAATATTCCGAACAATTAAAATTTGAATTTAAAGAGTATTTTAAAGGATAATTTCTTTTAAAGCATTCAAAGGAACTGGGGGGGGAGTAGCGTGACAGATCGATTTCGATTACGTTACTTAAAATCGACAGGATTAGAAAAATCAGACTTTGGCGCTTCTTCTTCAAATCCTGATTCCATAAGGATTACGAATGTTTCACCTCCTTCTACGGAATACAAGATTCCAGAATCATTCTCCTCTGAAACCATTCTCACCCAAGCGAGAACTGATCTAAAACATCCCGATCCTAAGGTAAGGGTTTTAGCAATAAAATATTATTTAGAAAGATCTTATCCCTCCATCCCAATGTCTATTCTCCAGGAGATTTTAACTGATCGAGACCCAAAGATCAGAGCTCAGGTCCTTTGTTTTCTCATTAAATTTCGGAGTCCCATCCTCGCCCCTTTATTAAAAAAATATCTTAGAGATAGTGATCCGAGGGTCAGGATCTCAGCTCTCCGAGGGATGTTTCAATATCAGGAATAAATCGATTTAAATCTCCTCCTTCAATTCTTAAGTGATGATTCCCCATGGGTGAGGCGGAAAGTAGCGACCCTCTTAGGATGGACTCACATAGAGGGTGCCTTGCCCATTTTGATGGAGTTGTCGAGGGATCAGGATTCGATGGTGAGGAAGGCGGCTCTTTTTTCCCTGGCCTCCCTTTACCCTGAGGAGAGCGAGGACCGTTTCATAGAAGCGATGACCGATTCAGATCTCGATCTTCGAAAATGGGCGCAAATGACTTTGGAGAAGATGATGTCAAGGCCGTTGAAGCGAAGATCCGCTTCCATCCCGAGCCGAGGGTAGAGGAAGAAAGAATTTTTATGGAAACTCAATCACTCCCCCTTATTCAAAAGGCTCAGATTTTAGGAGGCCTGCTCTACTCGCCGATGGCTTTTGCCAAAATCCTCGGGATTTCGAAACATGAGCTTCTCGACAAAGAGGCGAAAGGAATCCTTCCCCCTGCGAAGAGGGATTCTCATCAAGAACGTTATTATAAGCCAGGGGATATTAGCAAGTATCGGGCCTACCTGGGATTTCCTTCTCCTCTCAAATCCATCCGAAAACAGCTTTTCCTTAACTTCAAGGGAGGGACAGGGAAAAGTACCATCTCCGCATCTTATGGTTTTCGTCTTGCTCAAATGGGAGTCCGGACACTCTTGATCGACTTGGATCCACAGGGCCACCTGACGCAATGTTTGGGCCTCAACAGTCAACAATTTCCAAAGACCCTGTTTCATGCCCTGATCGAGAAGGAAGAGATCGAGAAGATCATCGTCAAAACAGATCTTCCCACGCTGGATGTCATTCCATCCAATTTGAACCTCTCCCCTGTAGAGCTCTCCCTCTTTTCGATGAACTCAAGAGAGTTCCGATTGAAGAGGCTTCTCAGTTCTGTAGAGAAAAACTACGAACTGATTATCATGGACGCCTCCCCCAGCATCGGACTCTTAAATCTTAATGCAATCCTTGCCTCCAATGATCTCGTCATCCCCGTCCTGGCCGATTTCCTTTCCTACCACGGACTCAAGATTCTCTTCGAAACCCTCTCCACCATCGAGGAGGATTTTTCTTTTGTTTTTGAGAACATCTTCATCTTTCTCAATCGTTACAATGAATCCCATCGAATCTGTAAACGTTCGAAGAAGGCACTGGAAACCCACTATGAAAAATATCTCCTTAGCACCGTGATCCGCCAAGATACCAAGATTGCGGAGGCAACCAGCGAAGGGACTCCGATCTTTCTATTTGCCCAATCGTCAAAGGGCGCAGCGGATATCCAGAGCCTGATCGATGAAATACTTGGATCGAAAGGAGCCGATCATGTCGGATGAATTTACCAACAACGTTGCACAAAAATTCCCCAATACGCTGAACAAAGAGCCCATTGAAAGGCCTTGGGATGTTGCAGAACCCAGGCCCGTTTCTCCTTTGAAGAGATCCATGGAGGAGGCTAAAAAAGATGATTTAACCGAGCGAATCGATACGCTTTATTCTGAGCTTCGTTCCTCTTTGACGGTTCGATCTGCCCTGGAATTTGATCTGAAGAAAGCCAATCGGATTCTTGAAGAGGTGAATCGGATCAAAGCAGAAGTGGAAAAGATTGTCGAGATGTTAAGGGTGATGGATGAATATATGAAAGAACGGATCAAATAACCTTCCTGTGATCCTTTCCCGGAGACAGGGAAAGGTTCAGGAAGGAGGGTTCGAGGAGGGGATAGAATGAAACCAAGAAATCAGGCGATCATGGCCGATGGATTCGATACGAATGTCGCAGAAAAAATGCCGAAGATCAGAAAGCTGGAAGAACCCTTTCCATCCATTTTAGAAGAGGAACCCCAGCCGCTGATCGAGGATCATCACGAACCCTCGCCGGAAATGAAACCTCAGGAGAAGCAAGGAGGAAGGAAGGTGGTCTTCGAGTCTCCGAAGAAAGGAATCGAGATAGAGCAGAGATTGGATGTCCTGAAATTGATCGAAGACCTCCATGCTCAGCTTCTTACCTCGGCCCAGACCAAAAGGGCTTTGGAGATGGATCTCGCCTCCCACCAGAAGGCCATTCATCAATTGGCTCAAGACAATCAAGCATTACGACATCAATTGGAGACCCTGAGCAAAGAACATCAGAGGCTCAAAGAGCTCCAGTCCGAATCGGGCTATCTCCAAGAGGAGAATACGGATGCCCTGGAGAGAATTAAAGAGTTTCAACTGGAATTGAGAGAGGTCAGGGAGACCTTGACGAAAGTTATCCGGGAGAAAGAAGAAGCCTCAGAGCGCATTCAAGATCTGGAATCCCAGATCGAACAGAGCGAGGTTCTTAAAATGAAAGGAAAGTTCAAAGAAAGAGAGGTCTCCCTTTTCTCTGAGGAGAACCGGGACCTCCAATCCAGACTGGAGGAGGCTTTGACCCACAATATGGATATGGAGAAAAAATATGAAACCTTAAAGAAATCCTTCAATGAAGTCAAAGAATCCCTCACCTTTTTAAGGGATTCGTGTAAGGCTAATTACTACAACCTGTCTGAGACCCCTGAATAAAAACGATACTGATTGACATCCTCCGGCAATTAAGTTATAGAACCCAATTATAGAATACATATTGACTCGCCATTTTTAATCCCCTCTCGGTACCTGTTTCACACAGAAGGGATCATTTCATGGGAGAACCTGTTTGAGAATTCGATTAATTGACCCAGCCTACGAACACCCTTACATCAGCCATTCACAAAAAGTGATTAAGAACATCTGGTTTGCCCACCTCACGCTGACAACGCTGGCCGCCCTCACTCCTCCGGATATTGAAGTGAAGATCACCGATGAGAATGTAGAGCCGATTGATTTTGAAGAAGATGTGGATCTGGTCGGCGTGACTGGAATGGTGATGCATGCCCCCAGGGCTTATCAGATTGCACAGAGATTTCGTCAGAGAGGGATCCCGGTCGTCATGGGCGGCCCTCATGCCTCGAGCCTTCCCCTCGAAGCCAAGGAATATGTGGATACTGTGGTCATTGGTGAGGCGGAGAATGTCTGGAAAGGATTGATCGAAGACTTTAAGAATGGATGCCCGAAACCTTTCTATAAAGCGGATGGTTTTTGCTCGATGGAAAAACTCCCCTTTCCGAGGCTCGATCTTCTTCGTAAAGATGAATATATGACGATCAACTGTGTCCAAACGACCCGGGGCTGTCCTCACCAATGTGATTTCTGTCATGTCACGCATTTTTTTGGAAAGACTTACCGCTGTCGGCCGGTGGATGAAGTGATTGAAGAGGTGAAGCGGTTAGAAGGTGACTTTCTCGTCTTCATCGACGACAATATCGCCGGGAACCGCCGTTATGCCAAAGAGCTTTTCACCCGATTGAAGCCCCTCAAAAAGAAATGGGCCAGCCAGGCCAGCATGACCCTGACCCGGGACCCCGAACTTCTGAAACTCGCTGCCGAGAGTGGATGTGTCTCTTTGTTCATCGGGGTGGAATCCCTTTCTTCAGAAAACTTGAAGGATGTGAATAAGGGCTTTAATCAAGTCCACCAGTTTGAGGAGGCCATGAAGGCTGTTCACGACCACGACATCATGGTCGTCGCAGGTTTAATTTTTGGATTGGATCATGATGATGAAGGGGTTTTTGAAAGGACGCTTCGATTCTGTGAACGGAATCGAATTGAACTGCCCAGTTTCTTCCTTCTCACCCCCTTGCCCGGGACACCGTTATTCCAACGGATGGAATCAGAGGGCAGGCTCCTGCATCGGGAATGGGGTCAATATAATGGAGCCACCGTCGTTTTCAAGCCGAGGTTGATGACCGAAGAGACGCTTCAGCGTGGATTTAATTGGGCATGCAAAGAGGCCTATTCCTGGGGTTCCATCTTTAAGAGGGTTTTCCATCCGCAACAACGATTCTTCACTCGGGTCCTTTCGAATGTTGCCTATCGTAGGATTGCCCAGAGGACACCCGAGGGTTATCTCCCAAGCCTTTCACGAATTTTGCAAAGGATGAATGATACCATCCCTCTCCAGAATACTCGGGACCTGATTCAGCAGGTAGGCGAGAAGATTGTAGAGAAGAAACTTCTGATTGGCCAAAAAGCAACGGATACGCTTAAACTTTACTCCATTTATAATGAACGGCTTAAAACCCTTTTCGTCAGACTTGAAGGATCGATTGACCGAGAGGGAGCGAAAGAGTTGGTGAAGAGGCTGAAAGGGGTTTTAAATGTTGAGATTCAAAAAGTCATTCTTGACTTTAAAGATGTTGGAGCATTTTCCTTAGAGGCGATCGCCCTGCTCTCGAGAAAAGGTTTTCTCCAGACAGAAGAAGGAAAACGCTGGATCGCCGTAAATATACCAGGTATTCATGGTTAGCTTTCCACCCCGCCTGTTGACAAACAACAAAGAGAAGAACTCCTTACCTTGAAAATCTGCGAGCTGCTCTCTGTCTTCTCCTTCTCGCCTCCTGCTGCTTTCTTTTCTTTTTGACAGAAGGTTTCTCGTAGGATCTTCTTTTCTTCAATTCCTTCAAGATCCCATCCCTGGCGAGTTGGCGCTTCAAGGTTTTGATCGCATTCTCGATCTGGTTGTTTTGAACTTTAACTTCCAACGACCTCTCCTTTACCCCGTTAGGAAACAATATGATTTAAGTTAGGATGAGCCCTGTTCAGAATGAAACTCGTTGTAATAAAAAATAGATTGTTAACCCCTGTTATTTCTAATGGGGTTTCCTTTTCGTAGGTCGGGTTACCTGCTCCTATTCCTTCTGCCCTGGAAGTCGCCACCCTTTTTCTTCTGAGGTCGAGCTTCACTTACGATCAAGGCCCGCTCCATAAAGGTCTTTCCATTGATGAGGGAGATGGCCTTCTCCGCCTCCGCACCGGAGGCCATCTCCACAAAACCAAATCCTCTTGACCTTCCAGAGTACGCATCGGTAACAATTTTAACGGACTGAACCGCTCCCGCTTCAGAGAAGAGTTTCTTCAGGTCCTCTTCTGAGGCTCCGAAGGCAAGGTTTCCTACATAAAGTTTTAAATTCATTTTTTCTCCTCCATAAACTTTAAAACCCCCGGAACTTTTCAAAGAGCCTCTGGGGGTTCCCAAAAACTTTTAATAAAGTTCAGTTATTTGTATTTATGGACTAAATTTCAAAATCTGTCAAGTTAAATTCTTGACCCGGGTTATTTTGTATATTTTTGATTTTTTTGACCTTTCTAACTTTCTGCCAGGGAGCTCCCCCAAATTATTTCTTGAATGTAATAAAAGTTTGACAATTTTTTTTGCTTCATTTATATATAGGGCGAACTTTGTGAAAAATTTATCAGAAAGGAGGGGGGAAGATTGCATAAGATCACATACAAAAGGGAAATGGCCGAGAAGACGGTGTGTCATTTTAAGGTGGAGGCAGCCAGAATTTCTCGGAAGGCAAAACCGGGACAGTTTGTTGTCTTAAAGGTTAATGAGACCGGGGAGAGGATTCCTCTAACCATGGGAGGGACAGATCCGGCGACAGGGTTGATCGACCTGATCTTCCAGGTCGTTGGAAAGTCCACTGCCCTTCTGAGAACCCTTAATGTGGGCGATTCCATCCAGGATATCATCGGACCATTGGGGAAGCCGACGCATGTTGAAAATCTGGGGACCGTGATCTGCGTCGGGGGTGGAACAGGGGTGGCCGTGATGTACCCCATCACCAAAGCCTACAAAGAGGCAGGGAATAACGTGATTGCCATCATTGGTGCTCGAACGAAAGACCTCTTGATTTTGGAGGATGAGATGAAGGCAGCCAGTCACGATCTGAGAGTGACGACCGATGATGGAACGTATGGTGTTCATGGATTCGTCACGGATGTTCTTCGAAAAATTTTAGATGAAAGAAAAGACGTAAAATTGATCGTTGGGATTGGCCCTGTACCCATGATGAAGTTTTTGTGCAAATTGACAAAGGAATATGGGGTCAAGACAATGGTAAGTTTAAACCCCATCATGGTGGAGGCCACAGGAATGTGCGGGGCCTGCCGGGTGACGGTAGGAGGCAAGACAAAATTTTGTTGTGTGGATGGCCCGGAATTCGACGGCCATGAAGTCGACTATGATGAACTGGTAAAACGTCAAAGGGCCTATCTCCCAGAAGAGAAGGTGTCCATGGAACAATTTACGACAGCAGGAAAATAAGGGAGGGTTGAGATGGCAGAGAAAGAAGAGAAAGAGAAAAAACCAAAAGTCCCAAGGCAGAAGATGCCTGAGCAGGAGCCCAAGGTGAGGGCGAAAAATTTTAATGAGGTTCCTTTCGGATATACGCCCGAATTGGCCCAACTGGAGTCGAGTCGGTGCCTTCAATGTAAAAAACCAAAATGTATTGAGGGATGCCCGGTAGAAATCGATATCCCGGCCTTTATCAAACTCATTAATGAAGGGGATTTTGATGGGTCGGCTCGGAAATTGAAAGAACGAAACAGCCTACCTGCTGTTTGTGGACGTGTTTGTCCTCAAGAGGACCAGTGTGAAAAGGTTTGTATCGTTGGGAAGAAGGACCAACCCGTTGCCGTCGGCAGATTGGAGCGATTTGCTGCAGATTGGGAGAGGACGAAAGGAGAGGTTACCATTCCTGAGAAAACTCCTGCGACTGGAAAGAAAGTTGCAGTCGTCGGGTCAGGACCAGCGGGTTTGACACTGGCAGGGGATCTTATTCTTAAAGGGCATGAGGTGACTATTTTTGAAGCGCTTCATAAAACTGGAGGTGTTCTGATCTATGGCATCCCAGAATTTCGTCTTCCCAAGGATATTGTCCAGTCGGAAGTCAACTATTTGGAAAAGTTGGGTGTGAAAGTAGAATGTAATTGCGTCATCGGAAGGATTGAGACGGTTGATGAACTCCTTAAGGAATATAACGCTGTATTTTTGGGATTGGGAGCAGGTCTTCCCCAGTTTTTAAATGTCCCTGGGGAGAATTACTGCGGCATTTATTCAGCCAATGAATATCTGACACGATCCAATTTGATGAAGGCGTACCTCTTCCCCAAATATGATACACCGATCGCCCGCGGAAAGAATGTGGCCGTGTTCGGAGCAGGGAATGTGGCCATGGATTCAGCCAGGACAGCCCTTCGATTAGGAGCAGATACCGTTCGGATCATCTACCGCCGATCAAGGGATGAGATGCCAGCCCGTATCGAAGAGGTTCACCATGCTGAGGAAGAAGGGGTTCAATTCTATCTACTCACAGCTCCCACAAAATTTTTAGGAAATGATAATGGTTGGGTCACCGGTGTCGAATGTCTCAAGATGGAATTGGGAGAACCCGATGATTCTGGAAGGCGAAGGCCGGTTCCCATCAAAGGTTCGGAATTTCAGTTGGAGTGCGATCTGGCGGTGGTGGCCATCGGTGCAGGTCCTAATCCACTTCTTCCGACACAGACACAAGGTCTGGAGCTTAATAAAAGAGGGTATATCGTTGCTGACCTTGAAACCGGAAAGACAACGAAACCTGGAGTTTGGGCAGGAGGCGATATCGTGACGGGATCGGCCACGGTTATTCTCGCGATGGGTGCTGGAAGAAAGGCGGCCAATTCGATTCACGAATACTTGATGAATAAGTAGCGTCGGCATTTACTGCTGACGAAAGAAACGAGAGGGCAAAGCCAAATGGCTTTGCCCTCTTTTTATTTC
>PDVJ01000593.1_pt1 | contig 12418 bp, 11 predicted proteins | sample 1369811 | NCBI WGS metagenome assembly PDVJ01 (sample SAMN07795376, study PRJNA414565) | Alkali sediment metagenome, whole genome shotgun sequencing project. | reverse complement strand
CAGGTTAATGCATTCAGGAAAGTCACAGAGGAATTTGTGAAAAGAGGTTTCCAAGCCAAGGTTATTCATATGGCTAATAGTGGTGCCATAACTAACTATCCAGAGGCCCACTTCACCATGGTTCGTGCCGGGATCAGTCTTTATGGGTCCCATCCGACCATAAAGCTTAAGAAACAGCTACCTACAAGACCGACGATGAAATTCACTTCAAGGATTGCACTTATCAGGGAGTTTCCCGCCGGTCATGCCCTGAGTTATGGAAGAACGTATGTAACCTCGAAAAAAACTAAGGTTGCCTATATTCCTGTTGGCTATGCAGATGGTTATCCCAGGTCACTTTCTAATAAAGGCTCGGTTTTGATCAACAACAACCGATGCAGCATTATCGGAAGAATATGTATGGATTGGTTTTTAGTTGATATAACAGATCTTAACGAAGTAAATATAAAAGATGAAGTAATTCTCCTTGGTGAAAGTAAAACAGATGTTATCACGGCTGATGAAATTGGCGAGATCTCAGGCACGATTCCTTATGAAATCCTGTGCAAGATCTCAAAGAGGGTAGCACAAGGGTATATATCTAATATGATAAATGTTTTACTGAAACCCCTTGAAAATATTGTCAGAGAGTTTGGAAGGATAAGCATGATGCTTACAGAGAGCATCTACTTGGCTTTTATGCCCCCCTTCAAGCTGAGTTATATTTTCAAACAAATGGAGTTTATAGGTGTTCGTTCGGTATTTGTTATTATTCTCACAGGTGCATTTACCGGTATGGTCCTTGCGCTGCAATCATACTATGGGTTTAAGAAATTCGGATCAGAAGGTCTTGTAGGGGCGACCGTTGCCTTGAGTATGACAAGGGAATTGGGCCCGGTACTAACGAGTCTTATGGTTTCAGGAAGAGCAGGGTCTGCTATGGCCGCCGAATTGGGTACAATGAGGGTTACAGAGCAGATTGATGCCCTTACTGCTATGGCCCTTAACCCAATAAAATACTTGGTCACGCCAAGAATTATTGCAGCCTTCCTTGTCCTTCCTGTTCTTACAGTCATATCTGACTTCATTGGTATTATTGGCGGCTACCTGGTTGGTGTAAAACTCTTAGGAATCAACGAAGGGGCTTATATTGATAAAATGATAAAATTTGTTGAACTGAATGACATTTATAACGGGCTTGTAAAATCAGCAGTTTTCGGAGTAATACTCAGCATTGTTTCATGTTACAAGGGTTTCTACGCCAAGGGGGGAGCAGAAGGAGTTGGAAGGGCAACCACTGAGGCAGTCGTTGCATCGAGTGTAACGATTCTCGTGACAGATTACATTCTAACATCCTTTATGTTTTGATATGGAAGACAAAGCGATTCGCATAGTTGACCTTCATAAAAGTTTCGGGATGCAAAAAGTGCTTGATGGAGTCGATCTTGAAATTGAGAAGGGGAAGATAACCGTTATTATCGGCAAAAGCGGAGGCGGGAAAAGCGTTCTATTAAAGCATCTTATTGGTCTCATAAAACCTGATAAGGGCTCAATATGGATCAATGGCATTGAAATAACAAAATTAAAAGAAAAAGAACTGAACGAAATCAGGATAAAGTTTGGAATGCTTTTCCAGGAGGCAGCACTTTTCGACTCTATGGATGTGTTTGACAACATTGCATTCCCATTGAGGGAGCATACAAAGAAGGCAGAAAAGGAAATAGAAAAAATAGTGGATAATAAATTGAAACAGGTTGGTCTGCTTCGTTTCGGAGACAAAATGCCTGCTGAGCTTTCCGGTGGCATGAGAAAAAGGGTTGGTCTTGCGAGGGCCTTGGCATTAGACCCTGAAACAATATTATTTGATGAGCCTACAAGCGCCCTTGATCCTATTATATCGTTAACAATTTTAGAACTTATTAAAGAAACACAAACCTATCTCAATAAGACGTATGTAGTAATTAGTCATGACCTCATGGGTATGTTCAGGATTGCAGATAAGGTTGCTTTTCTTTCAGAAGGAAAAATTATTGAATACGGAACTCCTAATGAAATAAGGAAAAGTAAGAACGAGGTTACTATGGAATTCTTAAACGCCACAAAAATACCTGGTTTTTCAGGAGGCGAATCATGAAAAATACTTTGATCACCACCGAGATAAAAGTAGGAATACTGGTTCTTGTCGGGGTTTTGTTACTTCTCTATATGTCTTTTAAGGTTGAGAAGTTTGGTTTTTTTAGAGAGGAAGCGTACGAACTCAGTGTCATTGTTGATAATGCTACCGGCCTTGATACAAGAACCCCGGTTTTTGTAGCCGGTGTGCAGGTTGGAAATATAAGTAAAATAAGCCTTACTGGATACAAGGCAAAGGTAAAAATGCTCGTAAAAAAAGACCTAAAAGTTCCTGTTGATAGTAAAGTAGCAATAAAGTCACATAGCCTTCTTGGAGACAAATATATCGAAATAATTCCTGGAGTCGATAAAAAATACTTTGCAAAGGGCGATAAGATGACAGATATTATCACGTCGCCAGACTTTGATCAGCTTTTTGCCCGCTTTGATGTAGCAGCAAAGAACATTGGTGACACCATGGGTGAATTCAAGGGTATCGTAGGAGAAAAAGAGAAGGTAAATATCAAGCAGAGTATAGAGAACATTCAAGTAGCAAGTAAGGATTTCAGGAATATCCTTGGCAAGAATAAGGATGATGTTCGTCACATTGTTCGTAGCACAGCCGTTCTCACCAACAAAATGGAAACAATAGTAAAAGATGTTGAACAAGGGAAGGGCACCCTTGGTCTCCTCGTGAAAGACGACAAGCTTTATAACGATGCAAAAGAAACGGTTACTTCCTTAAGGAGCATAGCCAATGATATTGATCAAGGGAAGGGCACCCTTGGAATGCTTGCAAAAGATGGAACGCTGTATATAGAAGTGAAAGATACTTTTGCTAACTTCAAGGAAATCACCGATGGTATTAAGAAAGGCGAAGGCACCCTTGGAAAGCTTGCTAAAGATGATAGCCTGTACCTTGAAACTGAAAAGACGCTGAAAAAGATGCAGAAGGGAGCGGAAAGCCTTCAGGAGATGGCACCCATTACAATACTGGGAACAATATTTGGATTCTTTTTTTAATGTGCAGAATCCTCACCTTTCTTGTTGTTCTCTTTTCTTGTACATCCTGTGCCATTTGGCCCATATCTTGGGAGTTCAACGATGAAAAGCGGTTCTTAGGACCCCTTATTTCATATCAGAGCAAGAACGATTCAGATCACTTCACCTTTAGACCGCTTTTGGCCACCTATGATTCAAACGAAGGGGGGGTATATAATTTTCTTTACCCTTTCGGCCATGCCAGGAAAGATCACTCATATTTTATTCCCTTCTATCGGTCAAAACAGTTCGATGAAGATTCAGACACGTCTCTTGCACTCTTTTTTTGGGGAAAATCGAAAAAGCAGGGAAGCTATGGAGGTATCTTCCCTTTTTATGGAAAGCTCTATGACAGGTTTGCCAAAGATGAAATGGGATTTTTTATGTGGCCCTTGTATAGCTTCACAAAAGCAGACAATACGACGAAAACAAATATTATCTGGCCAATATTCTCTCTTTACGATGGTGCAGAAACAGGTTTTAAGGCGTTTCCTTTTTATGGAGAAAGGAAGCTTGCAGGGGTAAGGGAATCACGATTTTTTTTATGGCCTGTTTTTATATCTGAACAAAGAAACTTAGATACCGATGAACCAGTTGAGAGCTTCTTTGCCTTTCCGTTCTATCTTCAGGCAACCTCAAGAACCATGGCTTCATATGAAGTCATGTGGCCCTTATTCAGCTACATGAGAAGTGAGGATAAAAGGGAATGGGGTTTGTTTGCAAAACTTTTTTCTGCAACGGAAGGTAAGCAAAAAACTGGATACAGTTTTTTCCCATTCGTCAGCTATGAAAAAAATGACAGGGATACAAGATTTAATCTTTTCGGTCCTGTATACCGTGAATCCGAATGGTATGTTCGTGATGAAAGATTTTTCCAAAGACGCGTTGCAGTTATTAACAGGTATATTGAAGAAAAGGATAAAACTTTCCTAAATGTCTGGCCTCTATTCGAATATTCGTCTGAAAAAGAAGATTACAATTTCTTATTCCCGTCATTACTTCCATTTCGAATTGAAGGATTTAACAGGATCATTAAGCCGTTATATACCCTCTATGAGCGCAGGAGAGAAGGGGAAAAAAACATGGTGAGCTTTCTCTATGGTCTCTACACAATGGAGGATAATGGTGAAAACTGGAGAACACGTTTTGCTTTTCTCTTTGCAATGAAGAAGGACAAAGGCAAAATTGGATTTGAGATTCTTTCAGGCCTTTTTGGTTTGGATGATGAGTATGTAAAGATCTTTTTTGTTCCCATTAAGATGGGTTCACCACAGAAGAAATCCACGGCGGTTAGTTCTCTTTTATTCGGCGAATCTTGTTGTACACAACAGGAACGATACTGAAGGCTGCAAGCAGAAGAAACGCAATAAGAATATTTTTCGAAAATATATGGCAGCCGAAAATTTTATGTGTAAAACCCTGATCGATATTAAACCTGATGGAAGACTTTATGACTGTGATTTCAACCAGACGTTGGGTCTCACTGTTCATGGCTGTGATTCTGAGCATATTAACGGTTTTGATATTAGCTCTCTTTCCAAAAGGTTTATTACTATTGGTTTACACTGCTACGGGTGCGCTGCAAGTCAGGGATCATTTTGATTGGGTGTATTGAGATAGCCGGGTGGTCTGCCTAGCTGATTAATATTCTGGGGGAAGTTTTACTAAATAGCTGAAACGTTCCTTAAAAGCTTCAGGTGACATTTTCGTTACTTTTGCAATATCTTTGAGGCGATTTCCTTCAAGGTCCTGTTCTTCAAGGCGAATCATATACTCTCTTGCTACTTCGTAAAGCTCAGATCGAATGTCTACCTTTCTAACTTTTATGATGCCCTTGGAATCCAACATTTCGACGAATGGTATAGAAACGATACGTCCTTCAAAAACAACAATCATGGCTCCTGAGCCACCTTTTAAAAGGTAACGTACAGCACCGTAGCCGAGATTCTTGGTGTATTCAATATCAAAAGGAATAGGCGGAGCTGCCCTCAACTCGTACCCGATATTCATGCTCACTATAGGGATCTGTATGCCCATAGCATGAAGGTTGTCCCGAACCAGGAGCTTGAGAACTCTGCCGAGCTGGATATCGGAAAGCCTTGTTTTTCCTGTTACTTCGTCTTTTTCAATGTTCTCGCAGCGGCTTAACTCTTCATTATCAAATTTTTCTGCGATACCCTCTGCCATAATAGCTACGCCATGGTCCTTGTCCATGGAGAGTCTCTTCAGAATCGAGCAGGTAAGGATGTCAGCAACCTTTCTGATGGAAACCTTTGCTTCCGGAAATTCTTCAGGTATGAGGCTTATGGTTGCACCAGCAGCTTTTCCTATACCCAATGCAAGGTGACCCGTGTGACGTCCCATGGTTGAGATAAAGTACCATCTGCCCATGGTACGGGCATCCTCCATAATGTTGCTCACAAGGTCTACACCGACATGCCTGGCTGTCTGGTATCCGAAGGTAGAAAAACCCCCGGGGATAGGAATATCATTGTCAATAGTTTTTGGTGTGTGAACGACGTTGACAAGCCCTCGTGCCTCCCGCTCAATCCAATTGGCCATATAAAGCGTTCCGTCTCCACCAATAGTAATAAGGTGTTTAATCCCGGTCTGTTTAATGGTATTCAGAAGGACTTTGAATTTTGCCTTCGCATCATCCGGCCTGTCACGGGACGTGCGCAGAATAGATCCTCCCGTATTATTAATTCTCGATACACCTTCGATGGTTAGAGGTATCATTGCGTTCTTGTTCCCTTCAAAAAGGCTTTTGAAGCCTCCAATAATGCCAACAACCTTTTTACCATGGTTGATTGCCTCTATAGTGGCAGCGCTGATCACACCATTAATCCCTGGTGCCGGTCCGCCTCCTACGATTATGCCAACGAGTTCTTTTTCCATAATTTTTGATTATTGTGCATCTTTATTATCGTATTTGCAAGATTTTTATAAAGTAATTTATAATTATTGACATTCCAGAAGAGAGATCAAAAATGCATCAATAGCAAAAGGTTTCGATTGGACCCTGAAAGAGGCCATGCGGCTGGGCTGCGAAGTAATACAGATTTTTGTGAAAAATCCACGGTCCTGGAAAAGGAAAACCTGGTCCGATATTGATTGTAGGGCTTTTAAAGTATTATCCGGATCAATGCCGATCTTTGCCCACTTAACTTATTTGCCGAATCTTGCTAAAATCGATGAAGATGAGAGGCACATACAAGGGCTTATCCATGAAGTGGAACTCTGCGTCGAGCTCGGATTAAAGGCAATTATTGTCCACTGCGGGTCACGTCAAGATAAGGCAAAAGGTATTGAAATGGTTTCAAAAGCGATCAATTATGCAATATCAACATATGATGTAGACGTTGTAATGGAAAATTCTGCAGGTCAGGGTAATAGTATAGGAATAAATTTAGATGAACTATTCAGGATATTTGAAAAAATCGAGAACAAAAAGAAAGTTTCTTTATGCCTTGATACAGCACATCTGTTTGCTTCAGGCTATGATATCCGTGTTCCCGAAGTATGGAAAGCCCTAACCGCCGAAATAGAAGTTCGTTTTGGCCTGGACAAAATCGGCCTTTTTCACCTAAATGACTCCAAGGCAGATCTCGGGAGCAGGGTAGACAGGCACTGGCACATTGGCATGGGTTCAATTGGTGCCGATACCTTTAAAATCATCCTGAATGACGTGCGTTTTAAGAATTTAAAGGGGGTTATGGAAACCCCCAAGGTTGACAATATGGATGAAGAGAATATGAAAGTTACGAGAGCTTTACTTTCTCCTCTGGTGTCTTGTCCTTTTTCTTAACTTTCTGTATTTATGTTTCCTGATCTTCTTTTTTCTCCATTTTAAAACACTACCCATTCATCACCTCGTGCTTTATCTGAAATTCATCTCTAATTTTTCTATTAAAGTCGTAAACCCTTAAAACATAACCTTCTTTGCTTTTTATTGCAATAGTATAATGAAAAACAACCTTGTTCATAAGCAAAAGTGTGGTTTCCAGACGTTACATAAAAGTAAGGAGGCAAATTATCCGGATTAAAACTATTCTCTGCTGTTTTAGTAATTACTATATTTCAAGTGCATATTTTACACGATTTTCCGTGTATTGGCAATCGAATCCCCAGGATAGTCTTGAAAAGGATACATAAAAATCGTTATAATAAGCACCAAGCGCCTGTAGCTCAGCTGGATAGAGCAACGGACTTCTAATCCGTAGGTTCCGTGTTCGAATCACGGCAGGCGCGCATAACGTAAAAATTCAATGCCAGCCTCGGATACCCACCGTTGTGGTCCCCCCTGATTTCACAACACCCGGGGCTGGTTCCTAATTATTTTGCCTAGATTTATAATGTATAAATTCAGTAAGTTATAGTTGATACTCACAATAATTGAGCAAAGATAGTGATATATTTTAGATACAGGAATCTAAAAAACTACTATTTGTTGAACTAAGAAATCTTATGATAGCTTCAAGGATTGGACAGTTACCCTGGGACGCTTTTATAGTCATCACACATTGTTGGTTAAGCTGTACTGTTAGGTTGAGCCTTGAGCGTGCGTCGAAATCTTTGAAATCATAATCACTTGCCTTGATTTTCATGAAGCTTATGGGTCTAACAATACCAAAAACTTCAAGCTCTTCGTTTTCCATAAATCCCTTGACTAGCATCGCGTAACTTTTCGAAAATAACCAGAGATCCTCACATCCAAGGGCACCATCCTCACAGACATCCATAATGAAGATATGCTCTGGTTCTTCAATCTCTCGACAGACTTGCAGCCATGTTCTGGCGAGGAGGTCAGCTTTCGGAGGGACCTCCCTGTATTTGATCATCGTGGAGTAAAAATCAAGTTCGCTTTTGATATTCCAATTAGTGACCATTATGATTCCTCAAATTTATCGGAATTGGCGCAATTTTTCTTTAGTGTATTGATCCCGGTTCATATCGTTCACCCCATTATTGTAAAAAAGTTTCTTGACAAAACAATTCTATCAGTTTCAAAATAAGAAGATGTATACATCAGGTAATCTCTACATCTTAGAGGAGGACCACCGCCCATGGGGCTATTACCAGGTCATCTCAGACGAACCCGATCATAAAATCAAGAAAATTTATGTTTACCCTGGTAAGCGTCTTAGCCTTCAGCGGCACCAGCGTAGGTCCGAACACTGGTATATAATTCATGGCAGGGCAATTGTAACGCTGGACGCAAAAGACATCCATCTCGAAGCCGGCAATTCAATTGATATTCCTCAAGGATCATTTCACCGAATTATGAACGCTGGGATGGAAAATCTCACCTTTATAGAAGTTCAAACCGGCGGCTATTTTGGAGAAGATGACATCGAACGCGTGGAAGATGACTATGGGAGGGTCCCTTAGGCTTTTCGTCAACAAATATTTATTGAAAATATTTTAAAAAAAAGTATTGCATATTTTTTATAATAAGCAGTATAAACTATTCACGAGGGTGGTTATTATGGGAACCACGAAAAATCAAAAACTATAAGGAGGGGTGGGTATGACAAAAGCAGAATTAATTGGGAAGATGGCAGCAGGTGCAAAAATTTCAAAGGCGGCCGCCGGGAAGGCGTTGGATGCTTTTGTTGATGGTGTAAAAGCCTCTTTGAAAAAAGAAGAGAGGGTTACACTTGTTGGCTTTGGAACCTTCTCTGTATCTAAGAGAAAGGCGAGAAAAGGTAGAAACCCAAGAACTGGTAAGGAAATTAAGATTCCTGCGCGGAAGGTGCCGAAATTTACTCCAGGAAAAGCCTTTAAGGATGCCGTTTAAATTATCTTTCACTCCAGGAAAAGCCTTTAAGGATGCCGTTTAAATTATCTTTCAAAAAATAGCGTTTTTCTAAAATGCCTCTCTTCAGATGAGAGGCATTTTTTTTTAAGTACTTAACGGCACCGATTAAGTTTTAAAACGGCGCTCATTATCATCTTCTTTGATTCTTTGGTANCCCCTTCCTGCCTATCCTTCATGAGGATTTCGCCGTCTTCNCTNCCAAANACAANATGGAGCGTGAGATTTTTATCGTTAATNGCAGCATTAATNCCAAGGGGGACATTGCAACCACCTCCAACCTTCATTTGAAGTTCGCGCTCGATTGTTACTTCTTCAAAACTGATTCTATCGNTAATAGNCTTCAGCATGAACAGCAAATCTTGATCATTTCTCGTCTCCACTCCTATGGCTCCTTGCCCTGAAGGGGGAACCATCATCTCAAGAGGAAGAATTTCTTTTATCTCGGCACCGAATCCCATTCTCGCCACACCGGCATATGCCAGTATAATGCCGTCAAGATTCTCTGATTCCATTTTTTTGATTCTTGTATCAACATTACCCCGAATAGGGATCACATTGATGCTTTTCTTGTGATGAAGAATCTGAGATTTCCTTCTTAAGCTGTTAGTTCCAATTCTTCCACCACCTGGAATATCGCCAAGCTTTTCATGTTTTAATGAGAGAAAAACATCTCGTGGGTCTTCTCTTTTGAGGATTGCGCCTATAGAGAGTCCCTGATCAATTTCGGTCGGCATATCTTTCATGCTGTGAACTGCAAAATCTATAGTACCTTTCAAAAGTTCCTCTTCGATCTCTTTAACGAAAAGTCCTTTGCCGCCTATGAGATGCAGGGGTTTGTCCCATACAGTGTCGCCCGTTGTTTTGATTGTCTTTATATGAAAGACATTATCCGGATAAGCATGCCGCAGGAGGTTTAAAACAATTTCTGTCTGTGTTAAGGCAAGCTTGCTACCTCTCGTTCCGATTGTCCACGTCTTTTTCATCTTCATCCTCGAGTCTGAACAGTTTTTTCATTATTTCAAGCACCGCCGGTGTCCCATTCTGCTTTATGATGGCGACATGGGGGTGGATAAGTTTACTGACGATACCTTTTGTTAATAATTCGATATTTTTTGTTGTTTCATCGTCAATGTTCTGAAGTTTTTGAAGTGTTTTTTTAAATTCTTTACTGCGTATTTCCTCAACCTTTTCATAGATGCTTGCTATCAATGGATTCATGTCAAGCTGCTTCAACCAGGCGGTGAATTTTTCTACCTCTTCCTCAACAATTGAATGGGCTTTTTCTGACTCCGACAACCTGTCAGAGAGATGCTTCTGCGATAAATCTTTAAGATCATCAATGTCATAGAGGTAGACATTTTCAGTATCATTGACAGAAGGTTCAACATCTCTCGGAACGGCTATGTCTATAAAGAATAGGGGCTTCTGTTTCCGCTTCTTCATAACGGCGTTGACGAGTTCGTTGCCAATTATTGGTTTCTCTGCGCCCGTTGAAGAAAGGACCATATCAACCCTGGCGAGAAGATCCTGAAGGTCGTTAAAGGGATAAGGGATTCCTGCAATTTCATCAGCAAGTTTTTGGGCATTCCGGAAAGTCCGGTTTGTTATATAGATATCTCCAATACCTTCTTTTTTGAAGTACTTCAAGGCAATTTCGCACATCTCTCCTACACCAATAACAAGAATTTTCTTATCTTTCAACTCACCAAAAATCTTTTTTGCAAGCTCAATGGCCATGGCACTGATCGAGACAGGGTTATATCCGATCTTGGTTTCAGTTCTTATTCTCTTGGCAACGTTGAAAGTCCTGTGAAATACTTTATCGAGAAAAAATCCGGTAGTGTTACAATCGGTGGCCAGTCTGTAGGCATCCTTGACTTGTCCGAGAATTTGCGGTTCACCGACAACCATTGAATCGAGGCCTGATGCAACAAGAAAGAGATGTCGGTATGTGTCCTTGTTTTTTAAAATATAAGTATAATTTTTCAACCACTCTTCTTGTATGTCAAAACGCCTAGAAAGGATTTTGTAGAATTTTCTGAGAGCTACATCAAGGTTTTCACAGGAGAAATAGAACTCTGTCCTGTTACAGGTGGAAAGTACAACGTTTTCCCCTATACCTTCTTCCCTAAGCTCCCGTGAAAGATCAGGAATAATGTCCTCAGGGACAAAGAGTTTTTCCCTCACTTCAATGGGTGCGGTGTTATGATTAAGACCAAAAACGACAACAGGCAAGCTGCACTCCAGTATGTAGTAACCAGTAGACAGTACGAAGCGATGGCGCATTGCAAAGAACGAATGTATTCCGAGATGCAGCTTTGTGTATATAGAGTCTACTCATGATAACATAAGCAAGTCTAAAGGTAAGAATGGAGGCCTCCTAAAATGAAGTTTATCCCGAGGAACGTAAACAGAATGGAAAAGAAACCAAGGATCATCATGTAGGCAGTTTTACGACCCCTCCAGCCTATTGTAAGTCGGTTATGAATGAGGATGGCGTAGACAATCCAAGTTATCAGAGACCACGTTTCCTTTGGATCCCAGTTCCAGTATGATCCCCATGCCATCCCTGCCCAAATAGATCCGGTAATGATTCCAATCGTGAGAAAAGGAAACCCGTAAGACATGCAACGGTAATTTATTAAATCAAGGGTTTCCAGGGAAGGAAAACGGGTCGAAATCGGGGAGAATCTCTTTTTCTTGATACCTCTTTCCAAAAGCAGGTAAAGGAGAGAGACAAAAAAACTTACGAAAAAGATTGAATTCCCAATAAAAGCAAAAATGGTATGTACCGGGAGCCAGTAGCTGTGAAGAATTGGTGGTAATGGCTTAATTTCACTGGGAAATGCGAAGGACCAGATTAATATTAGTGACAGAGCAGGGACAATTACTGATCCTAAAATGGATATTTTATACAAACGTTTGAGGAAAAGAAAAAAGCCCGCAACGCAGAGAGAAAGAAATGACAAAGATTCATGAATATTCGTGATTGGTGTATATCCGGCCTGAATGTATCGAATAAGCGTCGACAACAAATGAGTAAGAAAGCCGGCGAAAAGTGAAAGGTGCCCTATAACCTCTATGTTTCTTTTATCGAAAGCAAGGAAAAGGAGATAAAAGAGCGTTGAAATCAAGTACAAGGCGAGGGCAACAGAAAAAAGGATAACAATCATATTTTTGACCCAAGAAAGGCTTCCTTTACTTTTTTGAATCCCATGCTATTGATATCTAGTATATTTATTTTAGCAATTTCTTTCATGATGCTCTGTCTAGACTTTGTATCTTTTACTTTTATCATGAGTAACTTCCTGAATCGTCCCATAATACTGGCGTAACAGATGTAGTCACGGGTAATCCGTTCGGCAATATCTTTTCTTAATTTCTTAGAAAGGGAAGGTAGCATGCCTGATGTTGATATTGCGATCATGATGGGATCTTTCTTTACAATAGATGGAACGATAAAAT